>ERZ724508.172-NODE-172-length-45966-cov-6.038117_pt1 | contig 45966 bp, 40 predicted proteins | sample MGYA00376041_ERZ724508 | MGnify/ENA primary metagenome ERZ724508 (study PRJEB28724, sample SAMN07190887) | wastewater metagenome | isolation source: effluent of sewage treatment plant in Hong Hong | place: USA: Christiansburg, Virginia | collected 2016-03-01 ...
CCTTTTGAGTGGTGTTCGATGCCACGAGCATGAAGTAAAAAGCTTGTTTTCGCTCTGCCCCATAATTCCGCAGCAGCTTGTATTTTTTCTTTTTTTATACCCGTAACTTCTTCTGCCCACTCGAGCGTATAGTCTTTTACCGCATCAATGGTATCTTGAAAACCCGAAGTATGATTGTTTATAAAATCGTGATCGAGCATGTCGTGATCTACCAAGTACTTTAACATTGCGCCGTACAAAGCAGAATCTGTACCCGGGCGTACATCTAAATGGATGTCAGACGTACGTGCCAAGGGAATCATGCGCGGATCAATTACAATTAATTTCGCACCTCTATCGCGTGCTTTCCAAATCCAGTGTGTTAGGGTTGGAAACGTTTCACTGATATTTGCACCCGCTACAATAATTACTTCAGCATACTCTAAATCGGCATAGGTATTGGATGCGCGATCCAAACCAAAAGCTTTTTTATTACCTGCACCTGCACTAACCATGCACAAGCGTCCGTTGTAATCTAGGTTCTTTGTTTTAAGTGCTACACGTGCAAACTTGCCAACCAAATAACTTTTTTCATTTGTTAACGAAACACCTGAAAGCATGGACATAGCATCGTTGCCATATGTCGCTTGAATGCGTTTGATCTCTGAAACGGTTTTATCCATCGCTTCGTCCCAAGCAATCGACTCAAATCCTTTCCCTTCCACACGTTTGATGGGAGATAATAACCGATCGGGGTGATTGTTTTGCAAATAACGCTGTACGCCTTTCGGGCACAATCTTCCTTCATTGAATGGAAATTCCATCCAAGGTTCAAAGCCTACTACTTTATTATCCTTTACAGACAATTGAATGCCGCATTGCATGCCGCAAAAACAGCAATGCGTTTTTACAAGCTCGTCTGGTTCGTCTCTTCCCGCATAGCCGTCTTTTGGACTGTAATTTTTATGCGGTCCATATTCCGTAACAATGTTTTCTTCAGAAACAGGTAATTTTGCCATGTGTGTCTTTTTTAAAAATTATCCGAATAAATTTCCACCTTCTTGTCTTGCCTTCAAATGCGCCATTGCCAAACGAGATCGTTTGCCTTCGGGGCTTAAATCCAAATGCGAGGTACCGTCTGGCCGATCAAAATTGAAACCCAATTCTTTGGTCACAATTTTAAGATCGTTGATGTGCAACTTCGTAGCAAAGGCATCTCCCGTATGCTCACATACAGCCATACCAAGCTTCATACCCTGCTTCTTGTAGATGTGGGCGCCAATCTGCGCAGGCCGTTGAATGATGTGAAAGAACTTTCCAAAGGGAACCCAGATTAAAAACATAATAACCGTTACAGCATGCAGCACCGCTAAGAAGTCAAATGCGAAGCCCTTCATAAATTGATAGGAATACGTTAATCCCAAACCTGTAGCAGAGATCGCAATTAATAATATGAGGGGTAATAAATCACCTTCAAATGTTTGCGTGGCAATCAAACCAGGATTGGTAAGTCTGCGTCGTAGATAATACAAGGAACCGAAAATAACTAAATATGAAGACCAGTTTAATGCATGAAAAGTTAATAAGGCAATGATTGAACCCAATTCAAATTCCATCACTTTAAAACCAAAAAAGTGCGCTTCGTATATAGAAATACTGTTGGGTGCCATAGTAAAATGGATCCAACCAAATGTTAATGGAATAGTAATTAAAAAAGCAGACGTACATCCGATGGCAATCATAAAGTGCGCCATCCAACGGTATTTACCTCTTGGATAAATAAATTTTTGGAAGGCAATGTTTTCAATCGTTTCTTTTGAAGCAAACCAAAAATGTGAGAATACTTTTCCGGTAACTAAATAACTTACCCCCCTTTTGAAGTAAATCCAAGTTGGCGGTCTTTGCAACCAAACAGAGTAGCGGTATACAATACCAAAAAAAGCAAACACCGTTCCAAACAAATAGGTGATTAAAGCAGCATCAAAATTTTGTAATTTTCTTGAGCCATAAAACACCATAACAATCATCAATATCGACAAGCCTGTTGCAATCAGTAATGCTTTCCTATTGAATGTTTTATTTTTCATATGTATTCTACTCTTTATTAAAATATAAATATACCCATTCTTTTTTTAATGAACTTCCTTTGATTTTATTATTCAGATCAAACGATTCATACATCCGTAGTTAATCATAGATATGCAATCCCATTTCCTTTCATTTTTTTATTTATTGTAAGGTGCTGTATCCATTATTATTCCCACACCACCCGTTAATATTGACTTGCCAAACTATCAAATCTAATCTATATTATATTCATAAATTAGATTTAGTCTTAATAACTTTAGGTGTTAGAATATAAATTTCATTATTTATACTGAATCTTTTCTACCTAAAATCAGTTACATCTCAATGAGATGCAACAAAACAATGAACTGTTTAGGTGCATCCCAATGAATGTAACGACTCATTTTTTTAATCTTTCCGATCCATATCATGTGCAATTTCTGGAAGTTTTTCAGCAGTAACTTTTACAATTACGCGATGCATCCATATCAAACATCCCAATGATAATACAAAGATAAAGATCCAAGAGCTTGTCCAGAAACCAGTAAATGCAAGCAAATAACCGAACACAATGGGTCCGATAAAACCACCCAAACCACCAATCATACCTACCATACCACCGATCACACCCACTTGCGTTGGGAAATATTCGGGTATGTGTTTATACACGGCTGCGGAGCCTATCCCCCAACAAGAACCCAATAAGATTACCAATACCAGATACACCCACATATTGGCTTCAAAATGTATTTCCGTAATTCCGTTTGCAATCAATTCTTTTTTCTGTACCACTTGATTCTCTGCAACAACGACTTCTTGCCATGTCTTTTTAGAAGGAAAATATTGACTGTGTGGTTCATCGGTATTTTTTTGGCTGATTGGATACACACGTTCGCCAATGACAATTTTAGAGGGCGATACCGCCGTAACAGTACCCGCTTTGCCTGCCATTAATCCATTACCCGAAGTGGTGATGTTCATTTTGGGGAATAGCAGTAAAAAACTTAAGATCACCGAGCTACTTAATACCCAATACATAACTTTACGTGCGCCAAATTTATCCGACAGAAAACCACCAAAGGCACGAATAACACCTGCTGGTAAACTAAAGCACGTTGTAAACAAACCACCTAATATTAAAGTCGTTTGATAAACATTCATAAAGTTTGGCAACAACCATTGAGAAAAAGAAACAAAGGAACCAAACAGTAAGAAATAATACATTCCGAAACGCCATACACGCACTTCTTTAAGGGGTTGCAAAAGCTGCTGGATAGATTTAGGTTTTGCTTCTATTTTTTTTGTTTTTGAGAAGAAAATAAAAATAAGTCCCATACCTAATAATACTGCTCCATAAATTATGGGCAAGGTTTTCCATCCGTTTATGGGATCCGATTCTGAAAAATGTTTCAACATACTGGGTGCAATAAATGGAGTGATGGATGCACCTGCAGTACCCATTCCAAAGATACCCAAAGCGCGACCTTGCCATTCTTTTGGATACCAAAGCGAAGTGTAAGCGACCCCAACTGCAAAACTTGTTCCAACCATCCCAAACATAAAACTCAAAAATGCAAACATCCAGAAATTCGTAGCTAGAGGAAGTAAAAACAAGGGAATAGATGCCAATACCAACAAGGATGAATACACGACTTTGCCACCATATTTATCGGTTAAAATACCCATGGGCAAACGCATCAAGGAACCTGTAAGTACAGGAATACCTAATAGCCAGCCTATTTGGACGACATTCCAATCAAATATTTCTTGATCTACCAAAAACGTAACAAGTACCCCATTTAGGGTCCAACAGCCAAAACAAACTGCAAAAGCGAGTGTGTTTAAAAATAGCATTCTGTGTGATTGCGACAAATTACTCATGAGTGTTAAATTTTAATCTTGGGATAAAGGTAAAATTGAATGTCAGTACAAAACATGATATCAGTCATCCCATCTAAGTATACTTATTCAGTTTTGGCTCAAATTAATTGACTAGCTTAAGAAAAATTAAAAGCCGGTTTAAAAGCAAGCATATTATAGATTTATTGTGTATTTATTCTATACTACAATTTGCATATATATATATACATTTTATATGAATCGCTTTTACACACGAACTGGAAATATTAATGGGTATTACCAATTCCTTCTACAAAATAGTCCATTTTTATATTTGGGTATATCATAACCTAAGCACCAAGCTACACGGTTGTGCCTTTTCTGGCCAACAAACTAGCAAAGTCAAAATATATTTTGAACTATTTTGAATTTAGATTTGGTATTAGAACTTCTTTCCATTTACTGGTTTCCGAAAAATTTTTAATGGTTACGTTTCGCTTCATTAGTAAATTCATCATGTATCTTTTCAAGAATACGAAATCTACTATCTTTCCAAGAAAGCCCAATGGAGATTTATATTCGAAGATATCAATCATCATCGTTCCCTTCTCCTGATTCTTAAAAATGTGTTGATGTCTAAATCTCTTAAAAATACCTTTCTCCATTTCATCCACAAAATAATCGGGACGATCAAACGCAGTAATTTTTGAAGTTAAATATTGATATACACCAAAATGTTTCGCCTTCCAGGTTACGGTTTCGTTTAATTCTATCAAACCAGTCAGCCTTCCAGCAACGGCTTCTTCATGGGTATGCTGGGTAGATATTTTATGTAAGTCTATGCTGCGGGAAAGATCAAAAACGATTTCCTTTTCTGCGTGAATCAGGGTTTGGAGTTCTATGGTGGGCATGGTGGAAATAATAGAATAAACAGAGATATTAATAGTGTTTCAATTTCTATATAAGCCTATCCATTATGCCCTAGATTCTTCAACAATCCGATCCCAATTTTTAAACACATACCTATGTATGCTCTTAAGTCCAATATACATGGGTATGGAAATAAAGAAACGCATCTTAGAAATCACCACAAATTCGGTTTCACGTGTAATCGATGTTGTTGAATCATTTATTGGATTTATAATAAAGGCCTCGATAATACGCGTCACACAAGGACCAAAATAAATATCTGTTTCTTTTAATTCAAAAGATAATTTTCGATTCGGTTCCCATTCTAAAATAGTTTGCTTTATAATGCCTTTATCCGAAACACATTCGCGCATGTTACCAACGCCACCTTCTCCATCTTGCAATCTGCATTCTAGTGGCTTTGGTAAACCAAACAAAAAATTACAAGGGCGTTTTGCATCCATTTTAGAGCCAAATAACAAGGGCCATAGTTCTTCTGGACGTGCATGATAGTGATGGGTAGTTTTTAGTTTCATTTTTATCAAAAATTATGTTCAAATAGATTACGAATGCACATTATTATACAATAGTTATTTCCCCAATGGCATGTATCCCTATATCCACTCCGCTTTTATACCCATGGCATTGAGTCCATCGAGTACCTTATCTTTTGCATAACAAAGTATGGCCGTTTTAATATTTGGAAAATTTTCAACATCATCAATGCATTCAATATCCCAATACGTTTCACAGCCATCACCAAAACGCAATAGATCCATATAAATATCATTTCCACCATCTTGATTAATTTCCGTAACTTCTAAAGCCAGTTTTTTCGGAATTGGTATGTTTCTGAAATATTCCGTTACTTCTTCGATGGGCTCATAACCTTCTTTTTCAATATCAATTTTTCTGTGAGGGTACCACTTCGCAAATTCATACAAATCAAATTTAGGTTCTAATAAGCCTTTGTTATACATCAACTCTTGAATTACTGCCAACTTAAATCCAAAATCAACAAAACGAATTTCTTCATCTTCCAATTCTTTAATAACGTATTTATCTTTTGGAACTACATTCTTTTCAATTTCGTTATTATGTACTTCAAGATTAAATGCTTTTACTTGAATCATTGAAATCTCCTTTCCTTCAAAGTTAAACCAAACACTCATATCATTGAATACAAATGCACCAGAAGTATCCCCTTCAAAAAGCCCGATACGGTTCTTTTTATTTATTTTATAATACGATCTAATTTCTTTATTATCGAGATTAAACGTACCACTAAATTTATTTTTTGGACTGAATGCATAATTCTTAACTTGAAATTCTACACAAAGCGATTCAATATTATTTCCATCTTTAGAATATGCTAGTATTCCCAATTCATCCCAAGTATAAATGGAATTATTCTTCAAAATATTTACTCTATCGGCTTCTACTAATACACTTCTTAACTTTTCTATTTCAATTGGAAAGGTAAAGGAGACATTATTGATTTGAAAATCGGTTGATGATAAATATATCAATAGCATACTTTTAATAAGTCAGATAAATTGTTTTGTTGTATCATCTCCATTTTTCATAAATACATTCTATACATCTCTCACAAACGCTCAGCACACCTGGCTTTAGTTTTAAGCGCAGCGTCACTAGTGTCTGTTTATTTTTGTAGTCTTTGAAAATTTTGTATACAAATATAACTGTCAATCACCACCAATTTAACACCTACTACCCCTTCGTAAAATACTCCGGTATCAATCGCTTCATTTTATCCAACGTCTCTTGTACCGACAATTCACTCATACCGCCTGATGCGTTTGCATGTCCGCCTCCGTTAAAATGTTCCGATGCAAAAACATTTACTGGGTTCTCTTTTCCTTTTGAACGGAAGGATATTTTAATGATGCCATCCCGCTCTGAAAATACAATCGCTGCTTTCATCCCTTTAATCGACAAGGCAAGATTTGCTAAACTATCGGTATCGCCTTTTTTGTAATTGTATTTTTCTAATTCTTCTTTCGTCAAGGGAATAATGGCGATGTGATAGTCTTCTAATATTTCCATCTTTTCACTCATCGCAAAGCCTTGTAAACGCAAACGACTTGCTGTATTGGTATCGTTCAATGCTTCATGAATCAAATGATGTTGCACACCTGCAGCTAATAGTTTCGCAAGTATTTCGTGGGTACGCGGCAATACGGATGAGAACCGAAAGCTTCCGGTGTCTGTTAAAATACCCACATACAAAGGGGTTCCAATTTTTGCATCCAGCAATCCTATATTTCCCGATTGATCAATCAATTCTACAATCAATTGTGCCGTTGAAGATGCGGTAATTTCAGATACTACAATATTTGGAAAGTCTTGCGGATTTAAATGATGATCGATCATAATTTTTTCACACGTTGCTGCTTCCAACAATCCTTGCATATCTGCACCTACGCGATCGACGGCATTGTAATCCAAACAGAAAATTAAATCTGCTTGCTGAAATGCTTCGGTTACTTTTTGTGGTTCGTCGCTCATTAATACGATGCTTGACAGATCTAGAAAGTTTAAAAACTCCGGCGCTCTATCGGGGTGACAAACAACCGCTTTTTTTCCCAACTTTTCGATGAAGTATAATAAGCCTAAAGAGCTGCCAACAGAATCGCCATCGGCAGATTTATGCGCAGTGATAACGATGTTTTGTGCCGATAGTATTGCGGCTTCAATTTGTTTGTAGGTATTCATTGATTTTTTTTTATTCGTTGGTTAAAATATTTGTTATATGATCGAATGGAATAAGAACTATTTTATTCGAGGGTTGTTTTGTTATTGGACTTTCAAATACTTTTCATTTGGATTCGTTTCGCTGCGACCAATATGATTTCCAAAGGGCTTACTTGATTTACGAACGCAGTGCGTTCGTAAATTGTCAATTTTTTCCTCTTGCGGACACAATTGACAAATTACTTCAATATAACATATCGATTCATCCGATAAATATCGCTGTTCTTTGTTGTATTAATTTCGTATACACACTTTTATCTTCTTGCTTCAGAAAAGATTCGTCAATCAATTGCGTTGCATTCGGTAACCATTTAGCAAACTTCGTATAAATAGATCTAATTTGTTTTTCATTGAGTTTTAAAACCACTCCAAACTGGTCAAAATACGATTTGTTAAAATTCTGTTTTTTTCCACCTAGTAATAAAGCAGTATCATCTTTATCTTTCGGCAAAATCATTTTCACATTTAACAGATCATACGCTGGTGTTAACGTCCAGCCTTGCTTAGTAAGCCAAAGCGAGAAATTTTTTTGATGCATATCATTGTTACCAATAACATAATTAAAAACAGCCAATTCAAAAAAACGCAATTTATCTAATAAGGTATTCACAGACAATTCACCAATAGTCTTACCCAGCATTTCCATGGTGCCTTTGTACTTATCTTCCAATTCCAATATTTGTAGGAAGTCTATCATGTGTATTTTTGAGCCGTCTTGCTTGCGATCAATACGTTTGGTAATGTAACACAATTCTCCAGATGCCAATCGAATCAAGCTGCATGGAACCACATCTATTTTAAAGAGTGTAGCTAACTTCATCGATAGATGTTCGTTTTCTGGCATGTTTGCATACAATGGATTTTGTGGTTTTAAAATATAGTTGCCATCCATGGCATCCATAATGGTCAACCGTCCCGTATGCCCTTTTACTAGTTCAGTCCTCAACCAACCCAATGATAATTTTGGTTGCACCCCAGGAACTGTTATAGAGAGCTCTGCAGCTTCTTTGGCGAGCTTTGCCATATCAGACAACTTGTAGGGTAACATAGGGGCATTGGCCGTTCCAAAGAAGGCTTTCGCACAGGCGGCATGATAATCGTTCGCTTCCTCCTGCTCGTTCAGTTCCTGATAGCAATACAAACACTTACGCATCTTCTTTATCCGTTACAGGGTGAATACTTACAGCGCCAATCACATTTTGACAACATGCCAATAACAAACCCATGCGATCGTTTTTGTTTATTTTCCAACTTTCTGCTGCGATATTCAACAACCAACCTTCCGGAATCAAGCCATCAAAAAAAGGAAACAATCGTGTACTTCTATATGGATGCTGTGTAACAGGCATGTTAAAGGTGATAAATTGACTTGGATATTTCTGACAATATTCGTCATCATACACAAACACATATTCGCCTTTGTCTTCTTCTATAATACGGCCAGCCAATTCGTTATTGTACTTAACTATTCCTTGTCGCATCGGTGTTTCTTGTTGGAGCTAATACATGACCAAATAGCATCAATACCTGGTTTACTTTTGCTAAACTCAGATTGTCTTTTCCTTGTTCAATCTTACGAATTACCGTGAGGGCTACCCCTGCTTTATCCGCAAATTCTTCCTGAGTAAGGCCTAATTGCTTGCGTTTGGCTTTTATAAAATCCGCTAAATGATCCATTTTATATGCATTTGAATATAAATATACATAAAAATTATAATTTATATGCTTTTACATATAAAAGTTGATAAATTATTTAAATTATATGTAATTACATATAAAAAATTACTCAATGGTAAAATGGATGCAGGATGCGCTCGATGATAATTGGGAATGTATGAATGGGTAATAGACTTGTTTTTTGAATTGTGTCCGCGGTGCGGACACAATTCAAAAAACAAGAAAAAACACTCTACTGATTACGAAATCAATGATTTCGCAATTCAATTTAAATTTCAATTCTAAGGGTATAGTGATGACACTGATAAGGGTCACTTATTTATTGAAAACCTCTCCACCAAATAATAGTACGCTCCATACCGAAGGTATGACGTATTTAAAATTGGAAAAACTAAGCTCACTTCGGGAGGCCGTTTTCCCATTTTAAAATTTGCTATAAAGATGGGATCTCTACTGGCATCCGTTCGAAGATAGAAAGAGTAGTTGATATTTATAGGTCCGAAAAATTACGATTGAAATTAGCGAAATAATGCATTCTCTGTTTGAATGTTTTTCTAAACGCACGCCCAAAAGCATGACAGGTTGTGATTCTTGTGATTTTATCGATTTATAGGATTATCTACGATCGCCTATGGCTCACAAACCATTTAATAACCACATTTCAAAATTTCAGTCTGTGAGCCACGTACCGTGTATGGAAAAACTAACTATGGCGGGACTTAGAGGCAAATTGACCAACTGATTTTTCCATTCCCCAGCACATTTGCACATTGATACCTCAACCGAAAAGGATGGTTTAAAAATCATGGCATGTTCCATCTAACGCTATATAAAGATCTGCGAAATGTTATTTATACAAACGCTCATTATTCCTTAAACTAATTACTACCAACCATTCAAATGCAAAATGCAACCTTTAACTAAATAGCAACAATTGCCTTACTTAGATTTTATATGTTTGTCAATATACGATCAGCTATTATTTTTGAGTTAACGACTTTTAAGTTGACTGCCAATTTTCAATAGCATATTTTAAACTAAACTTTTTACCCAAATGAAAAACACAATTTTACTATTTTGTAGTATTCTGCTGTATCAACTATCTATGGCACAGCAGGTCAGCATTCCATCAATCATTAAAGGTGTTACAGTGATGGTTGCATTTCAAGGTGCTCCAATGAATGATCCAATTCAGGAAGTGGATGACCTAATGAACAAACAAAATTATACTGGAAACGAACAGATAGGTTCTGTACGTGATTATTTTTACACACAAACCAGTGGAAAAGTTACCATCACTAGTACGGTAGTAAAAGTTACACTATCAAAGAGTTTTGGATATTATGAAACCAATAAATTAAATTATGTAGATGAAGCGATTGATTTAGTAAATCAAAATTATCCGAATGGTTTTCTGAATTTAACTCCAGATCCCGTGGATGGAAAATTACTACATATAAATTTCATATCTAGAGCTACAGGTCGTTCCTCTACTAATGGTGCTAGCGCTGGTAAATTTATAAAGAACAACACAACAAGCCAGATAGAAGTAGGCCAAGGAAACATGACCTTTTTAGGATCTTCATCTTTAAATATAAATACCATTTGCCACGAAATGGGTCATAGTGTAATGGGCTGGACAGATTATTACGCAACCGCTTTTTCAAACTTAGGTAATTATTGTGTAATGGCTTCAGCCGGCACTAATAATGCTCCAATGCCTATCAATCCTGCTTTGCGTATGCAGCGTCATTGGATTGACAATGTAATTTCTGTTTCAGGAACAACTACACAAACCTATACACTGACTGCAAACAGCTACACGACAATTCACAAATACACCAATCCAAACAATCCAAAAGAATATTTACTATTTAACGCTTACAAAATTGATGGTTATTACCAATCTATTATGGGTACTAATACGCCAGAAGGTTTGGCTATTTGGTATGTAGACGAAGAAACCGGTTATGACGCTCCTTTAAATCCCAATGATGACAACCAGTATTTTATCCGTCTGGTGCAAGCAGATAACAAAGATGAAATGCATGATGAATTTTTAGTTCCTTCAGATGTAAGAGGAGACTTTGAGGACCTTTATGGTTCTGTAAATAAATCCTTCCCCAATGGTACACCTTTCCGTTGGAAAGACGGTGGTGAGTTTGGAATTAATATAAACAACATTTCTAGTCCAGGTGCAACCATGCAGTTTACTGTAACTGCAAGACCCAATACAATTGTAGCTTCATCGGACATCAATGGAAACATTTCTCCAAAGGGAACATTAAGTGTGGCTAATGGACAAAGTAAAACATTTAATTTCACACCTAATCTTGGCTATGAAATTGATCAGGTAAAAGTAAATGGTTTTGTGGTAGCAACGGCAAATCCTTTTGTATTATCAGGAATCTCAGGTACAAAAACGGTGTCCGTTACGTTCAAAAGAAAAGCAACTCAAGCGGCACTGCCAACACCTTGGCAAAAAGCTGCAATTGGTAGCGTAAACAGTTCGGATTTTGTAGCAAACACGGGCAATGCGTATTACTTGGAAACCTATTCCGATGCAGTGGGCAATGGTGCCGACAATTTCACGTATTTGTATCAGCCTATCAATGGCGATGGCACATTCATTGTGCATTTAGCCAACTACAATACCGTTCAAAATCAAAGAGTAGGTCTTATGATTCGCGAATCATTGGAGCCCAATGCTACTTTTGCAGCGATTACAAAAACAAATATGAATGGTGCAATTACCATACAAAGATCTTCTGCAGGTGCCGGAACGATAGAAAACCCAAATAAACTTAATGACCTGCATCTGTATGAATTACATAACTGGTTAAAGATCGAAAGAACTGGAGATCAAATTAAGAGCTATGTATCAAGAGATGGATCAAATTGGGTAAAGATTGAAAATCAAACTATCTCGATGTCTTCAAAGGCATATGTTGGTTTTTTTGCAAAAGGAAACGGATACACTACTTATCCTACAAAGGTATTATTTGATAACATTACTATCACATCAACGCCATTCCCAACCGTCAGTATTACATCGCCAACAACTGGTACCTCATATACTAGCAATTCGGTAACGATCACTGCTATCGCTGCTCCATCTGTAGCAACGGGTTCAATTACTAAAGTAGACTTCTACGACAATACTACGTTGATAGGAAGCGATAACACTGCGCCATACAGTTTTGTATGGAATAATGTAAGCGGTGGAATACACGCAATTGTTGCTAAAACTACAGATAATACAGGCAAAGTAGCTGTTTCATCTAAGGTAATAACTACAACACCATGTAATTCGGCAGGAACCAAAATTACGGGTACTGTAATAGGTACAATGGGTTCTTGGAACAATTCAGGAAACACACGCGACAAAGCATTTGATGGAGATGTGAATACCTTTTTTGATGCAAATGAAAGCGTGGCCTGGACTGGTTTGAGCCTTAGCAATTACTACAACGTTACAAACATACGCTATGTGCCTAGACAAGATTTAGCAAGCCGTATGGTTGGTGGAAAATTCCAAGGTAGTACTTCAGAAGATTTCAGCACCTATACAGATTTAGCAACAGTAGTTGCAGCACCCACATCTGGTTGGAACTGTTTTGATGTTTCTAGCACAGTTGCTTTTAAATACATACGCTACATAGGCCCAGAAGGCGCAGTAGGTAATGTAGCCGAAATTGAATTTTACGGAACAATACAAACTATAAATATCGCTCCTACAGTAACGCTTACGAATCCAGTTTCGGGTTCTAACTATGCTGCACCGGCCAACATTACATTAACAGCTACTGCTGCAGATACAGATGGTACAATTGCACGTGTAGATTTCTATAGAGGTTCTACATTACTAGGTAGCGACAATACAGCACCTTACTCATTCGTTGTAAATGGAATAACTGCTAGCGTGAATACCTTCACTGCGGTTGCATTTGATGATAAAGGAGCTTCCGCAGTACATACTGTAAATAATGTTGCAATACTTGCAAATGCAGCTCCTACGGTAAGCCTTACAAGTCCAGTATCAAACTCAAACTTTACAGCTCCGGCTACTATATCTTTAAGTGCAACGGCATCTGATGCGAATGGGTCAATATGGAAAGTAGAGTTCTATAATGGTTCAACACTTATTGGTACCGACTATAATGCACCTTACGAATATACTTTATTTAGTCTTTCTGCAGGTACATATTCAATAATAGCAATAGCTTTTGACGATGCTGGATTAGCTTCGCAGCCATCCATATCACAAGTAAATGTAATTGCAAACCCTGCGCCTACTATAACCATTACTTCCCCAACTGCAAGTGCTGCATTCATTGCACCTGCCACCATCAATATCACTGCCGATGCAGCCGATGCAAATGGAACGGTATCAAAAGTAGAGTTCTTTAGTGGCAGCACATTGATTGGTACAGATTTTACTGCGCCATATAGCTATACATGGTCAAATGTAGGTGTTGGTAATTATAGCATTACTGCAAAAGCAACGGATAATGCAGGTGCATATACATACAGCACAATAATGGGTGTTCCTGTTACGGCATCTACTGCTACAATCACTGGGCCTGCTTGCGCAAACAACAACACTACGATTACGTATGAACTCTCTGCTGCAAAAAGAGCAAATGCAACAAGTTACGGTTGGTACTTCACTGGTTCAACACAGTCGTTCATACCATCAGGGTATCACACAACATTGAATACAGGAAACTACTACAACACTGGACAACTATGCGTAGGTGTTAGCTATTCTAATGCTCCTTATACTACCTATTGCATCACAATACCAAAATGCAATAGTGCTAGAGAAGGCAACACAGAAGAATGGTCTGAGGTATTTGTTGAAACGAAGTCGATTGTTTACCCAAATCCATTTACCGGAGAAACAACCATTCATTTAGCAAACAATGCGCAAATGGCTACAATACACGTATACAATGCACAAGGTATATTGGTAGAAGCGACGACTGCTAGTGGTACCTATACATTTGGTCAGAATGTAGCATCTGGTATGTATGTTGTAAAAATCAATATCGATAACAAGATTGAAACCTTGAAATTGGTGAAGGAATAAAAATTTCGAATATATTTTTGATTTTTTTGGGGGGACTTCATCGAAAGATGAAGCTCCCTTTTTTTTATACGAATATATATATTCATATCATTTCATTCTGTTAAAGCCTTACCAACTGCATTGTTGATATTTTACCCTATACTCAACAGATGTGACCACATTAAGATTATAATGTATTAATTCCTTTTCTTGTGCTTACCCACAATTGGAGCATCTCAAGTGGTTATTCGAAAATCCCGAACAAGCACTTAAGCGTTCAAATCACTATAATTTGAATTATTCCTGATGCAGCATTTTACTTTTTGCGATCTCCACAGCCTTATGTAATTTTTCTTGCAATAGCTTTTGCGAAGGCAAAGCCGTTAAATAATCTGCAACGCGTATATTACTTTTATCCAATTGCATCAGCTCCACATGTTCTTCCTTTTTTCCTGTACAAAGAATCAAACCAATGGGTGTATTTTCGCCTTCAATTTGCTCGTGCTTTTCCAAATAACGTAGATACAATTCCATTTGTCCTTTATAGCCCGCTTCAAACTCGCCTAATTTCAAGTCTATAACCACCAAACACTTTAGCCTACGGTGATAAAAAAGCAAGTCGATATAGTAATCGCGATTATCTATCGTAATGCGTTTTTGACGCGCCATAAAAGCGAAATCGCTGCCCATTTCAATAATGAAACGTTGCAACTCTGCAACAATACTTGTTTCTAAATCTTTTTCGGAATAGCTATCACTCAATCCTAAAAAATCAAGCACATACGGATCTCTAAAAATCAAATCCGGATTTAGCTGCTGTTGGTTTTTGAGTAGGCCTAACTCGTTTTGGATGGTTATTTCTGGCTTTTTACTTATAGCAGTCCGTTCGTAAAGCATTGATTGTATGCGTTCTTGCAATTGACGAGAAGACCATTTTTCTAATTTGCACATTTCAATATAAAAGTCTCGTTTTAAGGGATCTTCCATATAAAGTACTGTTTTTATATGCGTCCAACTCAATTGTCTCCGCAGTGCGGAGACAATTGGATCATTGGGAAATACCATATTAAACTGCATACAATGCCTCAATTGTTTTTCACTCCACCCTTTACCGTATTCGGCTTCTAATGATGCCGAGAGTGATGGCACAATTTGTTTACCATATTCTGCCCGATTATTTTTTAACACGTCCTCATTGATGTATTGTCCTACTTTCCAATAAAGTGCCGTCATGCTCGCATTAACCGCTACAGCAACCTCCTGCTTGCTCTGCTCTATGAGTTCTTTAATGGAAACAAGTAGTTTTTTAGGCTGAATTTCTTTGTTCATGTTAATGTTGTTTGACCAGTAGCTAATTATAATTTAAAATATAAAAGTCCTTTTTATCCCGATTATCAATACATAAAAGTGTTCAATTATGCGTCCAGTTCAATTAGTGAGGAAGCTCCTCACTAATTGAAAAAACAGTATAAAACTGTGGCATCCGCTTCAGATTAGGCAGGCTAAAGCCTTTACCATGAGCCAATGATACATCTTTGCATACGTTCTCTAACAAACCTTTGCTATAGACCGCTTTTTGACTGCTACCTTACTCAAACGCTACAAAGTATTGCCCAATATGCCAATAGATATGTACAATCTCTGTGTTAACATAAAAAGCGATTGTTGCCCTACCTTGCTCCTAGCGAAGAGCAATTCGCTGCAACAGTATTTGGTAATCGGTATCTTGGGATTTTATTTTCTCCATATTGTTTGAACACCTTTTATATTACTGTAATAGGAACAAGTAGACTATATTCGGATTACATTTTTTTAAATCTGGCTTCTGTATGCCGCGACAAATACAAAATCCGAAGAGCTGGGTAAAACAATACTATTAACATCAAACAGTATGTATCGCTTGTCCGAAAAGGCACAAGCGATTCAACGGGCGTTGTTACTGACCAGTATGAATAGATTTCATTCTTCATCTTCTTCATATTCGTTGGAATCGTCTTTTGACACCCTCGGTACTTGTTCATATTTCACCAGCCTATCGAAGTCTTTGTCGTACACTAAAACATTATCTGCATAATTAACTTGTTTTAAAACGATGCCATCAAAATCCGCATATTCTAACGTATCTGAGTTTTTGTAAAATGGAATAGAGGTCGTTTCGTCACTTCCATTCGTTACCAAATGATCCATTAAAACCTTAGTATAGAATTTTTCACTGTAAACGATATAGTAAACTTTATTTTTTTCGTACGGGACATCTCGTGTTGCAAATGCCAATAGCATATAATTATCTTCTAGTTTGTTTGTAGTTTGTTTAAAGAGAATTACCATTTCTTTGTTGTCTGCTCCAGTTAAATTTCCCGACCACATTAAACCATTCCTATAATGGATTCCGCTAAGACTATATCGATAATCTTTACCTTCTTCTGATTGATAAAACTCTAACACTTTTTCTTTGATGCCATATGGCAATCTGTCCATTCGCCTATTATCCTCAGTGTTTATAAAATAGTCACCATATTTAGCCAAAAATGCTTTGCTTGTAATCAAATATTCTTCTGATTGATCTGGGGATATATATGTAGGATATTCTACTTTACCTTCTTCGGCAAGGATTGTATATTTTCGCAAATTATCGTAGGCAGGATTACTAGTGGGGTCTGATAATCCTTTTTTTGCCGCTCCTTTTTCATAACAATAATAATAATTATACATTTGTTTGTCAAATTTTATCGTATCTGAACAGTTCGTGCACTGCAAACCTTCTCCAAATTCCAAAAAAATAAGTTTGTCAGGAAGACTATCATAAATTTCCTTTGCAGAATTATCAAGCAATTTCCCTTTTGCTAAATATGCGTTTTCTTCATCTCCAACATAACAATAATTTGAAGGTAAATTTGATTCCTCGTAAGCTTCATCGGAGCCATTGTTTTCTTCCCCACCATGATTTGAAACGTTAGTCATAGACCAAATTTCGGAAAGTTCTGAGCTGAAAGAATAAATTAAAAATGCTGAAACTAAGAGTACTCCCAAAGTCACAGCCACTACCTTTGTTGCCTTTTTCATTGATCTACTTTTTTTATCGTTCTTTATTTACTTGTTACTGTATTCTACTACTATTTATCTGTTGTTGGCATTCCCACCTGTTTTCCTACACACTTCTCAAGCCCTTGTTGCGCATCCACTAAAGCGGAGGCCAACGTATAAATACTGTACGATGGCAGTTTATTCCATTAAAAAAATCATTCTCTTTAATAAGGCAATAAACCATTCACCTAATACATCTAATTTTCCTAGAATACAGAACTCGCATATATGTATTCCTTGGTTAAAAGAATAAGGCTTTATGTGATTTATAGTGAGCAATCAAATTTTATTTTTCTGGATCTTTTCAAATGAGTTATGACTCCGGTAGAAATCACATTCCGAAGCCGCTGATATAGTAAAATGAAAATAAATAATGCACCCGCAATTACGCAGGAATTCTTCCTGAACCGATTATATGTATGCATATTCCTACAGAATTGCGCGCATAAGTTAGTACGTATTTATATACTATTAATATTCTACCCCTATTGGGTTCGGTGCTTAACGAATGATTGTATAAATTTTTTAGACCCGGCTTAAGTGATAAAAAACAAATTAGTATTGATGCAATTTATCGCTACCCACTATACATCATATTGAGCCAAGAATAATATCTATATTCTTTATGGATAATACGTATAACCAATCTTTATTTCAAATGTTTCATTATTATTAATAATGCTAATTGCATTCACTAATCCTTTTTCATTTAATTTGAAAGTTCCCCATAATTGATAATCATCAATTTGTCCTTCTGATTCTGATTTTGAAAAATACATTTCAAACGTTTTATCATCTTTCTTTTCAATTTTAGATTTTTCAAACTGCAAAATTTCTCCATCCTGAAAAGAAGTATATTTGTAAATAAATGGAAATTTATCTATTTGACTAAAACATTCCTTATCCGAAACAAAATTATTACTAAATGTAATTTTACAATTATTTTCATATTTGTCTTCAAAACACCAATTGTTATAAGCTTCACTTTTTAAGATATAATGTTTTTGTAATAACATGTTATCTACAAGAGTAAATACTGTTGTTTCATTTTCATTCCTATTACTTTCTACTTGTATCATTTTTTCATTATCGTATGTAAAAAGAATGATTTCACCTTCTTCATCAATACTTTTAGTGAGCATTCCATTCTCATATATAAATTGTATCGATGAAGATTCATCACCATCGCGTGAATAAATTTTCAATAAAATTGGTTGCCCTTTTTCATTCAATGATACTTTTTTGATAAAAACCTTAGAACCGTTTTTGTCAAAATAAGTTTCTATATTTTTTAATTTTACATTTTTTGGATCGAACAGATTAGCGTATTTTTCTATATTGTTATCAAAAGAGGTATTTGAAATAGTACTAAGAAACGCATTCATAACAATTTTAGATTTTTCGGTAACATTGTTTTTATTTTGCAACAAAGCTACTTCCGATTTCCATCTGCGTGTGTTAATAACATAGGATGATTCTTTTTTAACACCCATTTGTTCTGCAACAAATTCTGTAGATTGGTGTGTACCTTGTTTCACTATTACATTATCTTCCATTTTGCCACTCCAATAAGCAAAAGATTGATTTAATTCTCCATCTGCTCGAAAATTAATTTTTTGGTTATTGGCAAAATAAATATCTGTATTACTTGTAATAAATTGAATTTCAAATGCGTCATTCCCAAAATTATTAATGAGTTCTTTTTCTTCTTTTTCTTGATTATTGGTTTTACTTCCATCTAACATTGAATATTGATTTTCTATATCCACAATAAATACATATGTTTTACCTGCAGTTATGTTTAAAGTAGTCAATGAGGAAAAATCTCTTTCTATTATCATCGTTTCAATTTCATCTTCTTCGATTTCGTTGTTTGATGGAGTACTTTGTGCAAGTGAATTGTTTGTAATTCCAATGATAAAAATCGCAAACATAATAATTAATTTAATGTTTTGTTTCATTTCCAATTTTGATGGTTAGATGATTATTGAATGTAGAATAAATTTTACTTTTAATGAAAATTTAAAAGTATGATTATCGTAAACCTTAATCAAGATTTAATAATTATAAAAATTATGAAACAATTTAATATAGTAAAATGGATTTATCGGTTAACAAATGTTAAAAAAAATACAGCTAGAATAAATATTTAAATTACTATTTATAAGCAATATAATTTCTTACTCTAATCGCCAAATGAAAAGTCTTTGTTCATTCACTTGGAGTTGGCGAATAATTTCAATAGGTACAACAAGCCATTATTCGGATTACAAGTCCTCCTTATCTGGTATGCACAATCTCTGTATTAACATAGGCAGCAATTCTTGCCCTACCTTGCTCGTAGCGAAGTGCTATTTCCTGCAACAGGCTTTGATAATCGGAAGTTTGATTTTGTTTTGCCGTCTATCTAATTAAACGATTTTTTCGTGTTTTGTTTCTGCTGGTGCAAACCGACTAATTTCCTATCCATGTTATTATACCAGCAGCTGATTTTTGTTTAACTGTTGGTATTGTAATGGTTCATTTTTGGGGCTTTAGCTTTTTAATATCTTCTTCAATTTCTTTCAAGCTTTGTTCCCGTTCCAATTCCTTTTGTGCTTTTTTATACGTTTGAAACGCTTGTTCGGATTTATCCATTGCTTTTTGATGGCTAATTTTACCCGCATGACTAAGCAATTCACGACCGTTGAGCTGAAGTATACTATCCAGCCTTTGAATCCAATCGTTCATGTACATAGGAGTTTGCTGCTGCGCCATTGTTTCGGCAAATGCAAGATATTGCTCTACCAACAAACCGAGTAATTTTATTTCATCTTCGTTTAAATAGTTTTTAGCAACAACAAGTTCAGATTTTGTTATATTTTTTCCTTCCTTTTTATCATACGAAAGCATTCCTAATAATGGCAAAGAAGCATCCACCCTTCTGTAAACCAATTCTGCTGCTGTTTGCGTGCTAATTGCCCACAATAATTTATTTTGAACAATTTTAAAAAACTCAATCGTTTTTTCGTCCTTCGGATTATAATCAATGCTGGTAGTATAGATATCCTTTATTTTTTGATAAAAGAATTTTTCTGAAATCCGTATTTCACGAATACGGTTCTGAAGTTCGTTGAAATAATTCATTGAAGTACCCGACTTAAAACGGTCGTCGTTCAATGCAAAACCTTTTACAATATATTCCTTGAGTCTTTGGGTAGCCCAAATACGAAATTGCGTGCCTTGTTGCGATTTTACCCGATATCCAACAGATATGATCACATCAAGATTGTATAGATTAACCTTAGATTCTTGTGTTTTTCCTTCGATAGCACCGTGTGAAGTGGTTATTCGGAAATCCCGAACTACCACTTCAGCACTTAATTCGCCTTCTTCAAAAATATTTTTAATATGATCGCTTATGGTTGATTTAGCCCTGCCAAAAAGCAAACACATTTGATCCTGTGTAAGCCAAACAGTTTCTTCTTCCAAGCGCACATCTACCTTGACGTTGCCCTCTTTATTTTCGTATATCAGTATTTCGCTGTTCATAATAATTTGAATCTTGCTAGAATGCTTAAAACGGTCTAAATCTAACCACTTGCGTTTCACAAGATAACGCTTTGAAGGATTGGATAGAAATTATTTTAACGAATAATTATACAAAGATCCGAAAGCCTAAAATGTAGCCTATTTTTGCACTTCTATAACTCCCATTTTCTATCCTAGCCTATATACTCCTGTATAAAATCCGACAGTTGTTCTTCGTTTTCATTGAATTTTAAGACAATTCTTGATGTGAGTGTATCTACCCACAGTTCGATTTCTTGTTTCGACCGGAGGGTTCTTAAAAAAATCAAATATGGATTACCTTCTTCAAAATCTCCTAAGCAGATTGCAACGTCTGCTTTAAAAGAATCTGCATAGTTGTCTTCTGCGGTTTCTAGATAGGTTTGCAGGTGGGTGATTTTTTGAGTGAGGGTGAGTATTGGAAGTTCTGTTATTTCATAACTAACTCTGTTAGTATATTTTTTATGTCTAAATGATTGGCTCCATTTATTCCTTTTGCATGAGACGATACTAAATCTATCCAATCAAAAAGTTTTTTCTTTTCTGTTGTTTTATTTGACCAATACTCTGAAAGTTCAATAGAGTTCGTTTGCATCAAAGTCTCTAATACGACTGGTAGATTTTCAAATAAATTTAAAAATATTCTAGGTACTTTTTTATAAGTCTTTTTACCTACAATAAAATCTCCTTTGCCTCCTGCTGTAAACAAATCACGAATATTGGGACATACAACAGCTTCACGAGTTACTAACCAAATTGCAAGACGTCCAAATTTATCGCTGTTATTACCAAATAGTTCAGGAAAATATACCATTGACCGATTTTTCAATTCATATCTTTCTTCTTGTGATAAATTATTCCAAATCTTAATAATAATGCTACTTGGTTTACTATTATTTTCAGAATCCATCCACCAAAGTTCTTCTCCTGGTTTTAGTTTGCTTTTATAATATTCAACTATTGGTTTAATTGGATTCTCTTTTCTTCGTAAAATATCATAAGGCATATTGATTTTGTCAAAAATTGTTTTGCCTTGATCCAAGTTCATATCAATTAAATATCGAGGAGAATGTGTTACGACAACTTCTGATAATACATCTTCATATGGACGACAACGAAACTCTATAGGGCGAGCTAGTTTTGCAAATAACATAAATATTCGCCCTACATCTTCAACTCTTGTACCTTCTAAAACACTATTCCCAGTTGTTTTCCAATGATTTTGAGTGGTTGTTTTTACTTCAATTCCATAATATTTTTTAGCAACAATATCAGGAAATTTTTGTCCTCCAATTAATTCAATAGAATTTTCAAATACAGTACCAAATGCCAAATCGGTCATTACATCTCTGACATAGGGTTCAAAATTACTACCAGTAAGTGTCGCTATTTTATTTGACGATTTTTGAGCATTTATTTTAAGCACATCCATTGTTGAATTTAACAATAAGTCAAATTCTCTTCTATTTGGATCTGCATTTACTGAAACTATCATTTTTACTTCTTAAAATATATATCCCAAATATCTTCAATTCTTCTTGCTAAATTATAAGCTAAAAGTGGAGGAACAGCATTTCCAATAATTTTATATGCTTGTGACGGACTAACTAAAAACGAACCTTTTCTGCCAGTCTTACTTTCTATTACAAAATCATAATCTGGAGGGAATGTTTGAATTAATGCACATTCTCTTGGCGTTAGTCTTCTCTCTTTTAAACCTTTATTTAATTCATTTTCAATTTTACCACCATTCTCTAGTGAAAGCCTCCTAAACTCTATGTTTCCATGATGCTCTGAACGTATTGTTGGTGCAATTCCAGAAAGTTTTATTTCCGTTTGCCCTTGACAATGACGACCCATAAATTTTGCTTTAGAATAAAATTTATGAGACAAATCTTTTGCATTTTCAGGCTCGTCTAAATGTTTAAAAAGATCTTTTAATTGAACAAAATCTTTTAAATCATCCCCTTCAACCGTATACGAATGCGTTGGATTAGGATAGGGATTATATTTTTTTGAAATTATTTTTTTTTCAAGTTCTTCAAGTGCCGATTTTTTTAATGCTGATTTTTTAATACCAATAAAAATCACTCTTTCTCTTGATTGCGGAACGCCATAATTTGCAGAGTGTAAAACTTTTGGATCTAAAACAATGTATCCATTTCCATTTGCCGATGAAAAATCATTTTGAATAATTTCTTTTACATTATCAAGGTTTACTAAACCTTTTACGTTCTCAGCAATAAATATTTTTGGTTGAGTAATTTCAATTACTTCTTTCATCCACATATAAAGTTGGCCTCTAGTTTCAACTGATGCTGTCTTTTTTTCTATGAGTTCTCCTTTATGATTTTTGTGAGAATTAAATCCATTTCGTTTTCCTGCAATACTAAAATCTTGGCACGGAAATCCACCAGTAACTACATCAACATCATTAGGGAAAACGTTAATTCCATTCCGATACATTTTCACCAAGTCTACAATACTTTCTTTGTAAAAATCTTCTGGTTTATGTCCGTATTTTGAAAAATGATTCACCCATGCATTTCTTGCATCAATTAAAATATCATTTGCAAAGACCGTTTTAAACTTTGTTTTTTTAAGCAATACAAATCCATTTTTAATTTTTTTATCAATAAAATCAGGATTTAATTTTTCATTTATAGAAGATTGTAATACAGAAAATCCTCCTTCAAAACCTAAATCCATGCCTCCACATCCGGAAAAAAGAGAAAGTACATTTAACGGTTTCGTTCCAATTTCTAGATCTATAACTTCTCTTTTTTTATACTGCTGTATAAGGTCCAACTGTAATTCATTCACTAAGCTTATTTCTGTTTCTATTGTTTCAGTACGCATAATTAATTTTTTACAAGATTTGATTTTAGATATTTAACCTTTTCTTCTGCAGCTTTTAAAATACTTAAATCCGCTTCTTCGTCAATAATTTTATAAGCAATTTGATCACTTAAAAAATCATTAAGCAATTCCTTTTCATCAACCTTAAAATAATCTGCTATTTGCTTAATAATTTGCTTTGTAGGTTGTCTTTCATTGCGTTCAATTTTTGCAAGTAAAGATGTATCAATACTTATTTGTTCTGAAACTGATTTAAGTGTTAAACCAGCATCTTCTCGAAGAGTTCTTAAATGTTCACCAAAAGACTTTGTTTTTTTAATCGTTCGCATGTTGGTCAAATTATGTCCAAATATATATATATATATATATCTAATGGACAAAAAAAGTCCAAAAAAGTTTTCAACAAGAAACCCCGCTGCTCACACAACGGGGTTTCTTACTATTTTAAAAGCGCAATAAAGCCTACTACGGGTTTAGTACCGTGTGCTTTAATCCATTTCGCTGCATTACTACAAAATACCTGCTGACATTTCTGGGTTATTTGCCAGAAAAGTCACAACAACGTGTAGATTTGAGGTTCGGTTGTATGATGAAAATAGATATTGGCATTCAACAACTGTTAACAACAAATGTGGATATCCCCGAAGCTTTTCAATTTTTAGAATTAATTTACTTTTCCAAACAGAATTAGATCTCGATAGATATATTAACCTTACCGCCAAGGCCTTTCTCTACAATATCAAAAAGTGTTTTTAAGGTAATATTACTCCCGTCATTTTCTACCCGAGAAATGTAGGTTCTGTTTTTATCAATGATACCTGCTAACTCTTCTTGTGTTATTTTTTTAGATTCTCTTGCATCTTTTAGCAACAAGCCAATTTTAAAAGTCGCGGATTCACGCTCAAGATTATCGCGTCTCTTGCTACCAGTTTTTCCATAAACACGGTCCTTAATATTAGACCAAGAATTGATCGTTGAATCTTTATCTTTTGCTTTCATAATATTCTTTCATTAGTTCAAGGGCCTTATCAATTTCCTTTTTAGGTGTCTTTTGTGTTTTCTTTTGAAATCCATTAAGAATAATTACCAATCTTCCTTTATCAAAAAAACAAAAAACCCTCCAAATATTAGATCCTAATTGTATTTGCGCTTCAAATAAACCATCCGTACCTTCCATGTGTTTTAGGTATGTCTGTGGTATTCTTTCTAGCGTCTCTATTGCTTCAATTATTTTAAAGATTTTATCTTGAACCTTAGCTGGTTGTTGCAATAAGAACTCTTCGAAATAATGCTTATAAGCTATAATCTCTCGTATTTTATTCATTTCCCCCCGGATTGTATTTAAACACAATTTGTAACTTATAAGTTACAATTATAAAAAATATTATTTAAAAAACCTATTATCAATTAAATCAAACTATTGATTATCAGAATTATGTTTTAATTTCACCCCATTCACGACTGTTAATAAAAAATTTGGATATCCCCCAGGCATTTCAATTTTTAGATTTAAAAACTTCTGCGCGTATAGATGCTACATCCAAATCGCTCAACACCGTTACAATTTCTGGAAACCCGGTTTCGTGGTAGACAAATTATTTTTCGCGTAATTTGGCTATGGCTTCTTCTTTAGTCCAATTTTCATACACCATACGATAGCCTGCAATAACGGCGCCGGTTCTGTCGGAGCCATGTAGGCAATGGAGTAAGATTGGTTTTTTAGATTGTTGTATCAAGCATAAAGCTTGTATAATAAAAGCATCCTAAATTTTATTGGTATTTTGCTAAAAACATTCTACAGCAAACCATGTTGTTGCCTATATCAAATAATCTGCATTATATTCGTCCGGATACACGATGCTTAGGTTTCTTAAGTTTAGACTTCTTTTTTCATAAATGCATATCTGAATAGCCAGATTATAATCTAGATACATAAGACAAAAAAAAATCCGAAGCGAACTTCGGATTTTTTACTATCTCGTTTAAATAATTAAATTCCCAAAATGAATCCTTATTTTCCAATTCATAATGGAACTGTGACTGATTCATGAATGCGTCAATTGTTCGTATTTTTCAGATGCAGCCCAATCTTTTTCTATTTGCTCTTTTGAATTGTTCTGAAAATACAATTTCAAATTTTCTAAAACCGTAGTCATAGCTTTATTTTTTTTCATAGTGTGTAATTTAGAATGTACATCGATGATTATCAATTTAAAGTTCAATTAGTCACTATTCAACAACTATGCAATACTATAATCCACTTATCATAAGCATTTAATTTACAAGCAACGAGAACAAATAAACTAAATTCAACATGCTATTATTTATATTCAATCAAAATTTCCAAGCTACACACAACACCAGTCGGTTGGCTGAAAAAGCACAACCGAGGCTAGTATATTTGTTTATAAAGAATAAAAACCATTCAAAACAATCCAAGAATGCTACATTCCCACGACCAGCCAATAAAAAACCCTCGCTGCTTACACACCGAGGGTTTTCTTATTATCTAAAAGTGTAAAACATTACACCAATTCTTTCTTCATAACTTTAGCCATTGTTTCGCCAATGTCTGCTGGAGATTGTACTACGAAAATACCACACTCAGCCATGATTTTCATCTTCGCTGCTGCTGTATCGTCTGCACCACCAACAATTGCACCTGCGTGACCCATACGACGTCCTGGAGGAGCTGTTTGACCTGCAATAAAGCCTACCACGGGTTTAGTACCGTGTGCTTTAATCCATTTTGCTGCATCGCCTTCTAATTGTCCACCGATTTCACCAATCATAATGATACCATCCGTTTCAGGATCGTTCATCAATAATTCAACTGCTTCTTTTGTAGTTGTACCAATGATTGGATCACCACCAATACCAATAGCAGTAGAAATACCGAAACCTGCTTTCACAATTTGATCGGCTGCTTCGTATGTTAAGGTACCTGATTTAGATACAATACCGATACGACCTTTTTTGAAAATAAAACCTGGCATGATACCAACTTTCGCTTCGCCGGGAGTGATTACACCTGGACAGTTTGGACCAATCAACGTAATTTTGCGCGCTGTAACGTATGCTTTTGCATCAATCATATCACGAACTGGGATACCTTCTGTAATACAAATAATAACTTTAATACCTGCATCTGCGGCTTCCATGATTGCATCGGCAGCAAATGCTGGCGGAACAAAAATGATGGATACATCTGCACCTGTTTTAGCAACTGCATCTGCAACCGTATTGAATACTGGTTTATCTAAGTGAGAAGAACCGCCTTTACCTGGAGTAACACCACCAACTACATTTGTTCCATACTCAATCATTTGTTGTGCGTGGAAACTGCCTTCCGTACCCGTAAAACCTTGTACGATTACTTTTGAATTTTTATTTACTAGAACGCTCATTTTATTAGTGCTAAATGGATTTAAGTCTTACAAAAATAAAAGATTTCAGGGTTAAAAAAAGCCTATTGCTATTAAAATTGCATTAAAAGCGCATTTGGTGGACAAATACTACTTTCTAGGGATAATATAGACGATTCGGACCATGGCAACAAAATAGCCATCCAATCCAAAACGTGTTCCTCGATTTTGTCCAGCGGAGGTACTAGAAACGTAGGAATAGCCATCTGAAGTGGTTAGAACGGGATAACCCAAATCATTCTGAATGTATGTTAAGTTTCTTTTATCTCCTGAATATGAATCGGTTGCTTGAGCAGAACGATTGGAGAAATACTTGGCATCGGAAGAATTCAAACGTGCAGGATCTACATAGGTACCTTTGGCATCGTCCAAATAGTCGGTAAAAGTAAATCGATAGCCCAATTCGAACTCAATATCAAAATGACTGCTAATTTTATATGTCACTCCTACTGAAACAGGAATGTAAGCAGTAAATGCCGAGTAGGAATGATTTTCGGTTTGAATGGTTCTTAAATTGCGCCAATTCCCTGTCGAGTCTTTTGCTTTGGGATTGGTATATAAAAGTCCGATACCAAGGGTTGCAAATCCGTTTATTTTTTTGCGCTTGGTAAAATAATCAAAGGTAGGTAAAAATTCATAGCGCCCATGCAGGCCTATTTCAATCACATCGTTGCGCATGTGCAAATTTCGAATGTATGCATTTTGAGTTCGGTTCCTTTTTGGAGAAGATACGGCATTGTCGTCTGCCACCAAACGAATGTAATTTACATCTGTAGTCAATGCAAAATTGGGCGTAATTTTATGTAAGTATTGTAAGCCCGTACCCCAACGTATGGTTTTTATTCCCGAAGATACATCTCCAAAAAAATAGCTTCCCATACCCTGTACACCCAATGAATAATACGTTGCAGTTCTACCTTTTTTTTGTGCAAAGGAAGGAAGTGCTAGTACGTTCAAGAGTATAAAAAAAAGGCTTCGTTTTAACACAGGGAAATGTATACGGTTTGTTGGCTAAAGATAGGAAAAAAAGTACTGAGTACAGAGTACGAAGTACAAAGATTATGTTTCTAGTGCTAATTGGTATTTAACTAGATAAATAATAAGAATAGCGTAAATCTGATAAGATTTATAAGCCATGGATTGGCACGTTTACGGTCACAAATGTACCTAGTATTTGAAAAATCAGGATTGTAAACTGCCAACCATTTGTTTGCTGTAGATAGATTGTAAGGTTGAATATTAAAGTTTCTTTATTGATTCGTTAATGTGAGTTATGCAATTAATTGTTAAATGTCGATTCGTTCATTACACTATTTAAACCTTTCCATTTTATAATTTGAATAGATTACATATGATTTTTCTAATTGGTATAATTAAAAAAATAATTTCTAAAAATCTTTCTTTATAAATATCAGGTATGGATTGTTATCGATTCTTCTGTTCTTTTGTCTTGATACAAAAGAACCAAAAAATCAAGGCTGATTTCAAATTAGCTAAAATTATGTCTTAGGGAGCTAACGCTACAAAACCGTCCTGAAAAAGGACTAGTTGTAGCGTTTAAAAAGCTCCATAAGCCATAATTTCTTAACGCAATTTGAAATGAGGCCGTTTGGTTTAAACATTAAATATTGCTTTGAAAAAATATTTATCTAGTATTTACAGTATTGTTAGAGTTAATAGATAATATGAACGTTTATTTATTTTTTCAAATTATTGATTACATCCTTCACGAAACTTGATTTTATAAAATCCATACTAAGATCATAATCTTTGTACTCCGTACTAAGTACTCTTCAATACTTATACTTCGCCTTCCACCTCTTCTGCAGAAACACTCGAAGTTCATTCTCGCGCGCGCTATTACCCGGTTCGTAGATTTTTTTGTTGGCGAGTTTGTCGGGCATGTATTCTTGTTCTACAAAATTATTTTCGTAGGAATGTGCGTATTTATATTCTTTTCCGTAGTCTAGATTTTTCATCAATTTGGTTGGCGCATTACGCAAATGTAATGGTACGGGTAAGTCGCCCATGGAGCGCACCAATTGCTGAGCTTCGTTGATGGCCATGTAGGAGGCGTTACTTTTGGGAGAAGATGCTAAGTAGGTTGTTACCTGCGATAAAATAATTCTGGATTCGGGCCAGCCGATCACACGCACGGCATCAAAGGCGGTAGTAGCCATTACCAGTGCAGTGGGATTGGCATTTCCAATATCTTCGGAAGCTAAAATTAATAATCGTCGTGCAATGAAATCCACTTCTTCTCCGCCTTCAATCATACGTGCAAGCCAATATACTGCGGCGTTTGGATCGCTGCCTCGAACGGATTTTATGAATGCAGAAATAACATCGTAATGCATCTCTCCATTTTTATCGTAAGAAGCAACTTTCTTCTGTGCAATTTTTTGTACGTATTCATCCGTAATAACGATATCGCCTTTACCCGCAGCATCGATTACCAACTCCAGTAAATTCAATAGCTTCCGCGCATCGCCACCCGATAAACGGAGTAACGATTCATGTTCTTGAATGGTAATGTTTCGTGTTTTTAAATATGCATCGTTCTGAATCGCATGATGCATCAACAGCACCAATTCTTCTTCGCTCAAGGATTGCAACACGTATACTTGAGAACGGGATAACAAAGCAGATATTACTTGAAAAGAAGGATTTTCAGTAGTTGCACCAATCAATTGTATGATTCCTTTTTCGACCGCACCAAGTAACGCATCTTGTTGCGATTTACTAAAACGGTGAATTTCATCGATAAATAAAACCGCTTTGCCTTGTTGTTGCGCATTGGCAATTACCTCGCGCACTTCTTTGACACCTGCGCTGATAGCAGATAAGGTATAAAAAGGCAAACCCATTTTATTTGCTAAGAGCTGCGCTAAGGTAGTTTTTCCCACGCCTGGCGGCCCCCATAAAATCATCGAAGGCATTTTACCTTCTTCCACAAATCGTCTAAAAACCATGCCTTCGCCGATTAGATGCTTTTGTCCATAAACTTCGTCGATGGTTTGCGGGCGCATACGTTCCGCCAAAGGGATCAGTTGCATAGTGGTAATGGTCTTGAGATAGTATTGAATGTTATTTTAACGCGGAATCGTTTTTGTGATTTGTAATCACCGCCTTCTTTTCTGAAAGCAGAGGTTGCTTTGTCAAAAGACCAAGCATGGCAAAACGGCGACGCACAAGATGGTTGGTCAAAAGACCAAGCACGGCACTTACTGGAAGAATTACTATTTTTCCGTCCAAGTACGAGGTTGCTACAGTAAATTTACATAAAATTGTGCTTCCAATTCCTATTATGAACAGAATAGTCCGCGCGCATATTTTTTTAACCATACTTACCATTATATCAGGTTTCAATTATACGATAGCAAAAAAAGTGATGCCGGAGTTTATTCAAGCTTCCAGCATCATTTGGATACGCATGGTGTGCACAGCCACGTTCTTCTTGCTATTTATTGCTTTAAGCAAGCGCTCCTTTAAAATAGAACAGAAAGATTATGTCCGTTTATTTTTGTGTGCCATTTTTGGAATTGTTATCAATCAAATATTTTTCTTTGAAGGCTTGAGTAGAACCTCTCCCATCAATACATCCTTGATTATGTCTGGGATTCCCATCACGGTGTTTATACTTTCCATTGCGTTTCTAAAAGAAAAAATGAATGCTTGGAATCTGTTTGGCTTGTTGTTAAGTGCAACGGGTGCCGTGATATTGTTATTAGATTCCAGAGGAAAGTTTGAAGGCTTATTTATTGGCGATGTATTTATTCTAATCAACGCGATTTCCTATGGCATTTTTTTAATACTCGCACGCCAATTGATGCGCACCTACGATTCGGTAACGGTTATCTTTTGGATTTTTTTAATGGGTGCATGTTTGAGTTTTCCTTATAGTTATTTAAACTATACAACGACCGATTGGCTGCACATACCAACCTATGCGTGGTTATCGCTTGGCTTTATTGTGGTCTTTGCTACCATCGTAAATTATTATATTGGTGTAGATGTTTTGAAAGATATCAGCCCGGCTGTTTCGAGCATGTATGTCTATATTCAACCCATTGTAACAACCTTGGTGGCCTTGTATTTTGGATCTGATGCGCTAGACGACAAAAAATTACTGAGCTCGATAGCCATTTTAGTAGGTGTATATTTGGTTGGCAAAAGTACAAAAAGCACAACATTAGACGACTCCGCTCAATAAAAATGCATTTTCAAAGACTTAATTAAAAGCATTTTATAAAAAAAACAGCTATTTAAAGGATGTATCTTAGATAATTGATTAAAATTTATGGCTTCAAAAAAGGGTATTTTTCCCTATAAGAAGACCAAAATTAAAAGTAGAATTTCTAGTACTTGAGTAAAATAAGGTTATTTTTGTATTATAAAGTATAATCAATTTACACTAGGTCATTTAGAATTATGAACATCTTTGTTGGAAGCCTTCCATTTAGTTTAGAAGAAAACGAATTAAAAGAATTTTTTGAAGAATACGGTGAAGTAAGTTCAGCGAAAATCATCTCTGATAAATTCACAGGTAGAAGTAAAGGTTTCGGTTTTGTTGAAATGCCAGATGATGCAGCAGCACAAAAAGCAATCGACGAATTAAACGGAGCTGAAGTTAACGGACGTACAATCGTTGTTAACAAATCAGAAGAGAAAAAAGATGGTCCAAGAAGAAGTGGATTCAGCGGTGGTGGTAACGGCGGTGGCGGTGGCTACGGCGGCGGCGGTGGAAACCGTGGCGGCGGTGGTGGATACGGCGGCGGTGGTTACGGCGGTGGCGGTGGCGGCGGCGAAAGCCGTGGTTATGGCGGAAGCGGTAACGGTCGTAGCGGTAGAGGTGATCGTTAATCAACACTCTTAATATATAAAAAAGCTTCGTAGTAATACGAAGCTTTTTTTGTTTATATGGGAGCGCTTAAAGCGGAAAGATTAAGGCCTAAGGCGAAATAACAGTACTACGTACGGTGTATTAAGTACGGAGTATCGAGTACGGAGTATAGAATAAAAGGGGCTGCTAACTTATAATTTTTTTTATCTAATTTAATTTGAATAATTATTTTCGCCAATTATTTAAAGGAAGTACCTATTTACCGTGTTTGATTAGGATATAAAATGGTATCTAAAAAAAACATATTAAATACCCATAGTTCCTTTTCGTTTAACACAATAGCATGGTACCAATAGAATAATTAACTATCTTACATTTCAATCTACTTACCAGTATCCAGCGTGAACTTTTTAAAGAAATCCCATACAGCTTGACTGCCATTAAAATCGTCATTTTTTGTGCCCATTATTCTGAATTTGTTTCCACCACCCGGCCAAGCATGTCCACCATTTTTTATTTTATAAAACCACACTTCCGATTTGCCCGCACAATCTTTATAGTTTATCAATTGAACCGTTGAGTGATCTTTTTTATCTCTGTTCGGAACTTGAATGGTATCCGGTTTTTGAACACATTGATTTTTCAACGTCCAAATTTTTAGCAACTCTTCTACCCCATTTGCTTGATGCTTGCCATCGTAACTCATAATAAAATCACTGGTTCCATGCATGTGTAAGATTGGTATATGCCGTTCAGCATTACAATGTACGAGTGTGCTATCTGTCATCAATCCAGAAACGGAAGCAACAGCAGCAATACGATCGCTCATTTCACATGCGATTCTGTATACCAATGAACCACCTAAACTAACACCTGTAGCATACACTCTTTTTTTATCGATGGAATACATTGACTCGAGCGTATCTAATAATTTATTTAAATCTCCTATATCATCCGGACCATTGGTATACGATGCAAATCCCAAACCTGCATTCCAACCAAAATGTGTAGACTGTGGATACACAACGATGAAACCTTCCTTGTCTGCCACTTTATCCATCTTACAATAATGCTCGTGCTTAACGGCTTTCGAGCCCATTCCATGGAAATTAAATACCAATGGATACGTTTTAGAAGAAGTATAACCCTTTGGAAGATGAATGCTATATCTAGCCTTTTTAGAATCGTGTTTTGAATTATTTTTTTGAGCAAATACCACACTTCCGTTTAACACAAATGCACAGATGCATATTACTTTAACAAATCTGAATATTCTCTTACCTCTCATTTCTCCTATCCAACCCATCATTATTATTTATTTTATTAAATTATAAACGTTGTACCCAAACAGAAACATTTCCGCCGTTACATCTAAACTCCGCCCAACCGTTATCATCCACGTGTACTTCTTCTTGAATTACTCCTAAGTAATCGTAAAATGCTTTACCTGCATGACGTCTACCAATTTCCATATGCTTCGTGCCATTTTCGCCATTTGATAACAATACAGCACAACCAGTTTTATCGTCGTCTTCTTTACCTTCGCGAGTCCAACCAACACAATTGGGATGATCGAAATAATCACGTTGATATCCAAATGCTACTTCTTTTCGCGCTTTTAGTAAGTTTTCTAAATGATCGCATTTAGGCATAAATATTTCGTATTCATTTCCGTCCTTCCCTTTGTCTTTATAAGAAGCTCCATATAAATCTGGATAGAACACACACGGATATCCTCTTTCTCTCAACAATACGAGTGCGTAGGCTAATGATTTGAACCAAGGATTCACAGGTGCTTCCAATGCTTGCAAGGGTTGCGTATCGTGATTTGCAACCAAGGTAACGGCCAATGCGGGAACTGCCTGTACTAAACTACCATCAAAAATAGTTGCCATATTATAATCTCTGCCAGCTTGAGATGCATCGAAGAAATTATGATGCAATGAGGCATCAAATAAACTCATGCGACCTTGTGTAGCTTCTATGTATCGTTTCAATAAAGGCAAATCTCCAGGAGCCCAATATTCGCCCACAACAAACAAATCATTTTTCAAGCCACGCATGTGATCTAAAAACTCGTTTATAAACCTCGGAGATATATGTTTAATCGCGTCTAAGCGCATGCCGTTAAAACCAGTAGTATCTAAAAACCATTTACCCCAATTTTTAATTTCATCACGCACCGCTTGATTGCGGTATTCAATGTCACAGCACATCAAATAATCAAAGTTTCCTTTTTCAATATCAATCACTTCTTCCCAGCCATCACCGTATTCATTTTGAATGCTGTAGATTGCTGTTTCTTTATTACCAGCATCATAATCTACTCCTGAAAAGCATTGGGAGTTCCATTCAAAATCAGAGTACTGTTTCTGTCTTCCAGGAAATGTGAATTTTGTATACGCTTCAATTTCAAAACGGTCGCTTATAAACTCATTCCGATTTTCTGGATTCACTTTTTTAACCCAAACTTTTTCTGTTTCGTCGCCACCACCTTTGTGGTTTAATACAATATCAGCAATTGCTGTAATTCCATGTTCTTGAAGTACTTTTATACATTCTATATACTCCTCTTTAGAACCATATCGCGTACGTACAGTACCTTTCTGGTAAAATTCTCCCAAGTCGTATAAATCATATACATCGTATCCTCTAGAATTCATTCCTTCTGAACCTTTACTAGCTGGAGGCAACCATACTGCAGTAACACCAAGATCTGCGAGTTTAGGAGCTTCGTCTTTTAAGTAATTCCACAAATTACCACCTTCCCATGAATACCAGTGAAAAAATTGAAGCATGATTCCGTTTAACATGTGACGTATGTGTTTAAAGTTTGAATAGGTTAATGAAGTGATAGAACGAATTGATTTGCATGAAGATAGAAACTCTCTATAAATGCATAATCGATGGTCGTGATAGTAAACAAATCTAGATTGAAACAAGCGAATATTTTTACATCATTTATGAAAAATGTTTCAATAATAACATGTTTGGATTGGGAGTGATCAGTGAAAAAGTGGTCAGTGATCAGAAAAAATAGTAACATTGACCGGTTGACACGTTCTGAAAAAACATCTTTGTAAACTCTACATGCTGCATGAAGCAATTCTTTTTAAACCCTTTCCGTGGTTTGTGACACAACCATAGAATACGTTCAAGATTGTGTCACAGACCATAAAAGTAACGCGAGTTAATCCAGAGTCAGCCAGAAGGCTGTTCTTAAAACGAGCCAGAGAGTCTACTTTTCATTTCCTCTGCCATAGTCGGTAACTATCTACGTTTCCTAGCCGCCCCAACTCGCCGTGGTTGCGCCTTTTCGGCCAACCACCTGCTGCTCTATGATGTTACTCAAATAAGTTTAAAATTGAGTTCAGACAAAAATTTTTCTTAAGTTGACGGCTATAGTGGCCCACAGACAATAAAAGTAACGCGAGTTAATCCAGAGTCAGCCAGAAGGCTGTTCTTAACAAGAGCCAGAGAGTCTACTTTTCATTCCCTGTAACCATATAGATTGGGTCTTCCATGATATTTACATCAATGATGGCTTCTGCATTTTGAAGCAAGGCAATGCAATCCTTACTTAAATGTTTCAACTGAACTTTTTTACCCGCTTTATGATAACGACTTGTGATACCATTTAATGATTCAATGGCAGACATATCTACCACTCTGCTTTCTGCAAAGTCAATTACCACTTCGTTGGGGTCATTGGCGACATCAAACTTTTCTGAAAAAGAAGTTACTGAACCAAAAAACAATGGTCCGTATATTTCATAATGCTTAACTCCTTTTTCATCTACATATTTTTTAGCACGAATGCGTTTTGCATTATCCCATGCAAAAACCAAAGCTGAAATAATCACACCAATCAATACAGCTAAGGCAAGATTGTGTAAGAGAACAGTAATAAGCATTACTACAAGCATTACAAAAATATCCGACTTCGGCATTCTGTTAAATATGCGTAGGCTGGCCCACTCGAAAGTACCAATCGCAACCATAATCATAACACCTGTTAGAGCAGCCATTGGTAGTTTCTCAATTACGGGTGCACCCACTAAGATGATCAGCAAAATTGTTAGTGCGGCAACAATACCCGACAAGCGTGCTCTAGAGCCAGCAGATAAATTTACAAGTGTTTGCGCAATCATAGGGCAACCACCCATACCAAAGAAAAACCCATTCAAAATATTCGCACTACCTTGCGCCAAACATTCTCTGTTGCTGTTTCCTTTTGTACCTGTAATTTCATCTACTAAGTTTAGTGTTAGTAACCCTTCTGTTAAACCTACAGCAGCCATGATAAGCGCATAAGGAGCAATGATTTGTAATGTTTCAAATGTAAAGGGAAAATTCGGAATGTGAAACGGTGGTAAACTTCCGCTAACAGAAGCAATATCTTTCACTTGTTTGGTATCAATATTAAAAAGCATTACAAGTGCAAACACCACTATAATTGCCACAAGGGAAGAAGGAATGACTTTTGTTATTTTAGGCAAAAGTACCACGATCGCAATGGTTAGCATAACCAAACCAGCCATAATTAAAAAAGGCGTACCCGTAATCCAAGCTGTTTGTCCGTTTACAACTGCTTTAAATTGTTCAATTTGTGCCATAAAAATGACAATCGCCAAACCATTTACAAAACCAAACATAACAGGCTGCGGAACCAAGCGAATAAATTTCCCGAGTTTTAATAAGCCAACGAGTATTTGTATGACACCTGCTAAAGCAACTGCACCGAACACATATTCCAATCCATGAGAATGCATCAAAGCAATTAATACAATAACCGTTGCACCTGCCCCACCCGATATCAAACCCGGACGACCGCCAAAGATTGCCGTTACCAAACCCATAATAAATGCACCATACAAACCTACCAAAGGAGGAAAGCCTGCCATGATAGCAAAAGATAAAGACTCAGGTATCATCGTCATGGCGACCGTTAAACCCGCCAAGACTTCGGTTCTGTAATTAACTTTTTGAGATAAATCGAATAGATTGAAAACGTATTTCATGTAAAATTATTAAAGAATGCTTATTGAGATTGAAGCATATATTGCATTAGTAGAAAACTACAAAAGATGTTTGCCTTACAATGTCAGCACATGCACCCTGAATATGATGGTATTTTAATTCTGCAGATTTTACAAAGATACAGATACGTGGCCGAAAACTGAAATGCATATGCGTTGAAAACATACACTTTATGTAGCCTTTCAATAATGTGGATGAGCACTGATTGTTTGAAATGTGCAAGAAAAAAAACAGTCAAAGACTGCAAAATAATACACACCCGTCAAAGACTGGCGCGAGATGGGTTCGGTATTTAATGCTGAATAGGGAGAATCTGAATAATATAAATCCATGATTGAACGCATTTAATTGACATTTACTGCTCAGCAATACTAGAAAGCAAAGGCTGAAAGCCTTTCACATCAAAGCTAGGGGCAGCGCCCCTAGTAAAAAAAAGATACATACCCGTGTGAATGTGCAAGAAAAAAAACAGTCAAAGACTGCAAAATAATACACACCCGTCAAAGACTCGCGCGAGATGGTCATTCATAATTCATCATTCATAATTCATAATTACTTAGAATACCTGCCCTTGCGCTCACCGTTCTCCCACTTCCAAGCGGTAGCGATAATATCTTCGATGTTTGTATATGATGCTTTCCAGCCCAACGCTGCTAATGCCTTTGCAGGATTGGCTACTAAGTGAGATGGATCTCCTTCTCTGCGATCACCATAAATTACCGGAACTTTTTTACCCGTAACACGCTCCGCTGCTTCAATCATTTCTTTTACAGAAAATCCAACTCCTGTACCAAGATTACAAATAACAGGTCCTTTCCCACTCAACAAATATGTAAACGCTTTGATGTGTGCATCAGCTAAATCTTCTACGTGAATGTAATCACGTACACAGGTTCCATCTGGTGTTTCGTAATCGGTACCAAATACCGTAATGGCATCGCGTTCGCCTTTCACAGCTTTTAATATCAACGGAATTAAATGTGGTTCAGGATTGTGATCTTCACCAATCAAGCCATCAGCAGCACAACCTGAAGCATTGAAATAACGAAGAAATGCATAATTGATTCCGTACGCATGATGGTAATCTTTTATCACACGCTCCAACATCCATTTGCTCGCACCATAGGGATTGATTGGATCTTGTGGATGTGATTCATCTATCGGAATGTATTTTGGCGTACCATAGGATGCGCAGGTAGATGAAAAAATAATATTTTTACATCCTGCTTCATGCATTGCATCTAATAATAAAATAGACGAAGCAAGATTGTTGTTGTAATATTTAGTCGGATCTGTTACAGACTCGCCCACATAGGCATAGGCTGCAAAATGCATCACCGCCTCTACTTCATAGGTTTTAATGATATCCTTAACTAAGGCCTTATTTGCTATATCTCCTTCGATAAACCGAACGTCAGCATTAATAATGGCTTCTTTGTGTCCATAGACCAAGTTATCTAATACAATGACTTTATAATTTAAATTGGCTAATGCTCTAACTGCATGAGAACCAATATAACCCGCACCACCCGTAACTAATATAGTTGACATAAAAAGATATTTATTTCCTATAAATTTAAGATAAAAACCCTTTAGTAACAAACATTGTAGTTGTAAGCATATAAATTCAGGATAGTTGCTTCTATCGTAGATATTTCACCATATTGTAGATACATTGTTTAGCATCTAATTGATACAATCATGAATAGCGAAGAACTCCGCTCTTATTGCATACAAAAAAAAGCAGTTGAAGAAAGCTTCCCATTTGATGCAGAGACGCTGGTTTTTAAAATAGGTGGTAAAATATTCTTACTATTTTCATTATCTAGTTCTCCTGTTCAATTTAATGTTAAAAGCGAGCCTGAAATAGCGATTGAATTGCGAGAGAAATTCCATTGTGTATTACCAGGTTATCACATGAGCAAAAAACATTGGAATACCATAATCTGCGATGGAAGCGTTAAAGATGCGCTTATTAAAGAGTGGATCGACGATTCGTACAATCTCGTTTACAATGGATTAACAAAAAAAATAAAACTAGAAATAGATACCCTCGAATAAACCCGATCAGTTTATTTCTTCGTATATCTTTTATACATGAAAATTTTATTCATTTTATCGTACCCTGCACATGACAACTATTAATAAAGAAAAACCAGTTTTGGTAACAGGAGCAACGGGCTATGTTGCAGGTTGGCTTGTAAAAAAATTATTAGACGAAGGATATACCGTTCATGCAACCGTACGAAATCCCAACGACACAGAAAAATTAAAATACTTAACTGCAATTGCAGAAAAATCTGCTGGAAAACTTATTTATTTCAAAGCAGATTTATTAGTAGCGGAATCCTTTGACGAAGCAATGAAAGACTGTGAACTGGTTTTTCATACCGCATCTCCCTTTATAAGTAAGGTAAAAGATCCACAACGTGATTTAGTAGATCCCGCATTAATCGGCACACGCAATGTTTTATCATCGGTTGAAAAAACGCCATCCGTAAAACGTGTTGTATTAACAAGCAGCAGCGCTGCAATCATAGGCGATGCAATCGATTGCGAATCGTATACGAATGGAATAGCAACCGAAGCCAACTGGAATACAACTTCTAGTGTGAATCACCAAGCCTACAATTACTCTAAAGTTGTAGCAGAAAAAGCTGCATGGGAAATAAATAAAAAACAAACGCGCTGGGATCTTGTAACAATTAATCCATCTCTAGTTATCGGACCAGGCTTAAATCCATTCGCAACTTCCGAAAGTTTTAATATTGTAAAACAAATTGGAGATGGAAGCATGCGTTTTGGTATACCTGAATTTTATCTGGGCTTTGTAGATGTGCGTGATGTAGCAGAGGCGCACATTAAGGCTGGTTTTACACCATCCGCATCTGGGAGATATATTATTTCTGCAGAAAACACAAATCTACTTGCTTTAACCCAGGCATTAAATAAGAAATTTGGAAAAGCCTTTCCATTACCAACACGCTACTTACCAAAATCCATCGTTTGGATATTCGCGCCGCTGGTAGGCTTTAAACGTAAAATGATTACCAACAATATTGGACACGTCTGGAAAGTTGATAATACAAAAAGTGTTCAGCAACTTGATATGCATTACAGTCCGATTGATGCATCTATCGTTGAAATGTTTCAGCAATTGGTTGATAATGGAGTTATAAAATAAGGAAGGGGCAAGATTGTTGTTCTTATTAGCAGCTGACAAATCGGCTTTAAGCGCAATGTTCAGACGACACATTTGTTCGTTCGAACACTGCTCTGTTAAAGAGTGCTGATCTTAACAGTTAATAAATATGTTTCCGATTATTCGGATCAATAATCTAGAGTTAAATGGGATGTTACAACAACTTTGTGATGTTAGGTAATGACCCTGGTAAGGGTCACATCTTTATAGTAAAAAACCAAGCCCATCCCTTTACGCACAATCCCGCAGGGATGGTTTTGTTGACATATTTATTGCTCTCGCTTATTGCTACCTTCGGTAGCGCGCGTATGCGTTTTGGGTTTTGTGTTTACTATAAAGATTTGACTCCTACGGCAGTCAGTGCAGGAATGGGAAGGTAGGTCTTATTTTTAATTTGGAACAATACCACTATTATATTAATGTATAAATGTTTTTCGAATTAGGTTAACCAATAGTGTTTATGAATAATTGGTTTGTTAATGGTTTACATTACTTATTTTTTACAAATGATTGTTAGGAGGTTATGACCCAGGTAAGGGTCAAATCTTTATAGTAAAAAACCAAGCCCATATCTTTGCGTAATCCCGCAGGGATAGTTTTGTTCGATTGGAAAAAATTACTACCCTTTAGTTACAACTATATATTTCACCTTGCTAACTTTTCTCCTGCCTCAAGCATTCCAAACAATGTGCTTTATGTAATTCAGACATTTCACGATAACTAAGCTTAGAAATACTAAAAAGCGTAAATACTCTGAACCGGTCTACCCACGTGTATTTTGAAAAGAAAATAGCACTTTTATCAAAATAAGTAATCGCTTCAGAATAATTTTCAAGTTTCATTTCACGTATACCTTTTCGATAATCCAGCGGCACAAAATACCTCAATCCAAAAGCCAATACCAAATAGGTCATGGCAGCCCATAACGCTGGCTCGTCTGATCCTGATTTTTCAAACCCTAGATAGAATAAAAAAAACAAAACAAGTTGTAACGCAAGTGCCAAAAAATTTATGGTAATACGAGGTTTAGCAGATTCCATTAATTTCTTATTTTAGAAGGGAAAAATCCCATGATTTATCTGAATCGTAATGAATACCACCCCGATAAACGGTAAGTGGCGAAGGAATATTGTTGCTGTACAATCCGCCTGTACCCAAGCCTTGAGGCATGTAAATTGAATAGGTAGAGGTAAACTGACAAATCGCATTCAACCCAATATTGGATTCTAGTGCGGAAGTCATCCACCATTCAATGCCTCTATATTCAGCAGCTTTGATCCATTCGTCCGTTGCTGCAAAACCACCGAGTAAAGTAGGCTTCAAAATAATAAAGGGCGGATCAATTTCTTCTAACAGATGTTCTTTTTCTTCTAGGGTTGAAACACCTATCAATTCTTCATCCAAAGCTATATCAAGTGCCCCATCCTTGCACAATTGACGCATCAATTCTATTTGCTTGGGTTTGATTGGCTGCTCAATGGAATGGATTCCATATTCGGCAAGCTTTTCTAATTTTTGCCACACATCGTGTTCTGTAAACGCACCATTTGCATCTACACGCAACACAACTTTATCCTCAGAATACTGTTCACGGATTTTTTCAAGAATCCAACATTCTTTTTCAAAATCAATAGCCCCTACTTTTAATTTGATACACGAAAAACCGTCTTCAATTTTCTGCAAGGCTTGATTCAACATGTGCTCGGGTTCGTTCATCCAAACCAAACCATTAATTGCTATGGGCGCTTCAAAGGTATAGAAACTGTTTTCAAAAATCTCTTGCTTACATGCATTCAAATAATCGGCTTGTAAGGTTTCCAAGCCCATAACAATGGAAGGAAACCCAACCAATTGTAATTCTGGAATTAAGGAATCTACAAAACCTAAGGTATTCCATGCATGAATCGAACGTGTGTTAAGGTGTGCGCACACGAGTTCTAGCTTGGCTTCAAAATCTGGACGATCGTCTATGCTCAATCCTTTTAATGGACCACATTCTCCATAAAATTCTGAATCTTTTTCTGTACCAATCAACATCCAAGTATCCTTATGCGACAATACACCTCTAGATGTTCCAGCTTGAAATGTAAATTCCAACCGATGTTTTTTCCAACGAATATGCATAACATTTAATACGTTCTGTTAAACTTCCAACGTTGTTTGATTGGAAAATAACAACACATCTTCAAAAGTAAAATTTATTTTAACCACATCCCCTACTTGTACGGACATGTCTTCCGTAAATGCTTTGAGTTGCAATTTATTTGGCAAACGTAAAAATAATTTATATTGATCCCCATGAAATTCTTTTCGAATAACGACTGCTTTGCTTAAGCCTTTCCCTTTGGTGATAACTTCAATATCGTGAGAACGAATACCTGAAACAAACGTATCGCCTAACTCTTTTACACAAGATTTAAATCCTTTCAATTTCAAGTCTTCCAATTTAGAGAAACGAAAGAAGGTGATATCTGAAAATAATGCTGCAACGTATGGAGAAACAGGTTGGTCATAAATTTCTTCAACCGAACCCATTTGAACCATATTTCCATTGCGCATCACAAGAATATTATCTGCTAAGGCAAGCGCATCAGCCGTTTGATGCGTCACAAATACCAAACTGGTTTTATTCTTTTTTACTTCCTTCATCATATACATGCGTATATGATCTGCAAGTAAAACATCTAAATTGCTAAAGGGCTCATCCATCAACATTACCTGTGGATTAGCTGCAAAGCAGGTAGCAATGGCTGCTCGTTGTTGTTGGCCGCCAGATAATTGATAGGATTTCCGATCTAATAAATCTTGAATGTGGAATATTTTAGCAAAAGCTGCAATTTTTTGTTCTTGAACAGCTGGTGTATCATAACGCAAAGGATGCTCCAAATTTTCTTTCAGCGATTGATTTTTTTTCAATCCATAATCTTGTAACACAATACGAATGTGCTCGTGACCAGCAACTAAATTATGAGCAGGACCAAGTACCCGAGATTCATTTAAAAATATTTCTCCTTGGCTTGGATCAAATAAACCTGCCAATAATTTTAACAAGGTTGTTTTACCACTACCGCTTTCTCCTACTATGGCAAGTTTAGTGCCCTTAGGAAGATCGAATGATATATCCTGAACGGCATCGAAAACACCTTCATGATAGCGCATGCTTAAATTTTTCACTGATAACATTCTGTAAATGTAGGTGAAAAAAGTGAAAGGTGAAAAGCCTAATGCTTAAAGCCTAAGGCAAAAGAGTTAAGCTTTAAGCCTTTTGACTTTGGCTATCCATTTTACACATAAAACGTTACACTTTTTACGTTATTTTTCTTATCTTTCAAGTACTTCATAACTTTATTTTGGGTATCATGCGGATAGGCGGAGCAGCTATAAATCAAACTCCCATTGATTGGGAAAATAATGTTGCAAATATTTTGGAGGCAATTCAAGAAGCTAAGAATGCAAACGTAGAAATTTTGTGCCTACCCGAGCTATGTATTACGGGTTATGGCTGTGAAGATTTATTTTTAACAGACTGGGTAAGTGAGACGGCATTAGAGTATTGTTTTAAAATTGCAGTAGAGTGTACAGATATAGTAGTTGCACTCGGTTTGCCTATTCGTTTAAATGGCAATACCTATAATTGTGCTTGCTTGATTGATAATGGAGTTGTTCAAGGATTTACAGCAAAACAATTCTTAGCAAACGAAGGTGTACACTACGAAACGCGATGGTTTACGGCATGGATGCGGAATCATATAACTACGTTCAAATACAATACAATTACTTATCCCATTGGAGACGTACTTTACAATGTAAAAGGCGCTCGCATTGGTTTTGAAATTTGCGAAGATGCATGGCGCGTGGATCGTGTAGGGATTCGAAATTATGAAAAAGGCGCTACGTTAATATTAAATCCGAGTGCCAGTCATTTTGCATTTGGAAAATCTGCTATCCGGTATGATTTAGTCATTGGTGGCTCTGAACGTTTTAACTGTACCTACATTTACGCAAACCTATTAGGCAACGAAGCAGGTCGCATGATTTATGATGGCGAAGTACTTATTGCGCACAAAGGTAAATTGGTTCAACGCAACGATCGCTTGTCGTTTAAAAATGTAAACTTGATATATGCTGATATCGATATTGACTCAAATGAGGTGTCAGAAATAGCACTTACGCACGATGATTTAGAAAAAGAATTTGAATTTTGGGAAGCTACTTCACTCGGACTTTTTGACTACATGCGTAAAAGTCGTAGCAAAGGTTTTGTCCTTTCATTAAGTGGCGGTGCAGACTCAGCAGCTTGTGCCATCATGGTTGCAGAAATGATTCGAAAAGGATTAGCAGAATTAGGACTAGATGCTTTTTTAAAAAAATCGGGCATGGAAAACGCGTTTGATCTCGCACCATTGCATTTGATTTCTTTTGAAGAACAAGCTAAAAAAATCACTTCCGTATTTCTCACTACTGCGTATCAATCAACTAGTAATTCTGGTGAAGAAACATTTACATCTGCAAAATCACTTGCCGATTCCATTGGAGCAACATTTTACAATTGGAGTGTTAACGACGAAATTGAAAGTTATAAATCAACCATTGAATCTGTTATTGGCAGAGAACTGTCTTGGGAAACAGATGATCTTGCATTACAAAACATTCAAGCACGCGGGCGCGCACCAATCATCTGGTTGCTAACCAACATCAAACAAGCCTTATTAATTACAACATCTAACAGAAGCGAAGGCGATGTTGGCTATGCAACAATGGATGGTGATACAGCAGGTGGTATTGCTCCGATCGCAGGGGTTGACAAAAATTTCATTCGTAACTGGTTGCGTTGGGCTGAAAAAAATAGAAAACACAATGGCTTAGCTCTTGTTAATGGTTTGGCACCTACTGCCGAATTGCGACCAACCGAATATACACAAACCGACGAACGGGATTTAATGCCCTACGAAGTTTTGGCTCGTATAGAACGAAAAGCAATTAAAGAACGACTTTCTCCCATAGAAGTATATTCCGAATTAATTAAGGATACCCTTCATACTAAAAATGAATACAAATTTTGGGTAACAAAGTTTTATAAATTATGGTCGATCAATCAATGGAAACGAGAACGCATCGCACCCTCCTTTCATATGGACGATTTCAATATAGATCCACGTTCGTGGTATCGTTTCCCTATATTAAGCGGGGGATTTAAGAAAGAATTAAATGATCTAAATCAACTTACATAGATAATAGTTTGTTTCGGCATGGGTCTCATAATAAGAATATCACCAGGCATTACTTCTAGCATATTAGCTATGATATCCATAAATACTCTTTTTGTATTGTGACTTTCATTTTTTGTTTCCATAGCTGATTGAAAATGTAATCTTTAATTGATATACAAATGAACGTAATTTATTAATTAGAGATTTAGATTTGTTTTTGAAAAACATACAATAACGAAATTGACGTAGGTTTAAAACCTATATTTATGATTATTGCATAAATTCTAATTTCCATCTAACTGCATCTTGTGAAAGTGCAACATATTTAAAATATAAATTAACATGTGTAAATTTCATCTTTTCTATAATTTATGGGATAATTAAGATGGTGGATTCTAATCATAAATGCAACACCCCTCCATTTTCAATCGTTTTCG
>ERZ724508.175-NODE-175-length-45760-cov-5.875156_pt1 | contig 45760 bp, 59 predicted proteins | sample MGYA00376041_ERZ724508 | MGnify/ENA primary metagenome ERZ724508 (study PRJEB28724, sample SAMN07190887) | wastewater metagenome | isolation source: effluent of sewage treatment plant in Hong Hong | place: USA: Christiansburg, Virginia | collected 2016-03-01 ...
AGTGTTTATTGGTCATGATAAGAAGGTATGGGCACTTACCCTATCAGCAGCTACGAACAGATCCAGCTAGCGGCTAAGTTCAAATCTATACGCTGGGCATCGAATATTTACGCCACTTTCTGAACAGGACTGTATTGTCAGAGATGATGTGGTAGTTGAGTATAAGAAATGCAAGCATTGCCAGCCATGTGTATTGGTGACTGTGCTCACGAATGATTTTAGCGTATTGAATTTGACAGACGCTGCTGATTTGGAGATTGGGTGGTTGTGAGGGTGAGCGGGTTGTCATATTTCAGCAACTGAGAGAACCCAACTTGGTTTTGCAGAAGATGGTTGCTCGTCGAACTGGTTGGTCATTTCGTGAATTGTATTCTAAATTCGATAGCTTGAGGTTAGTCGGAAAGGAGTCTTGTGAAGGAAATCTAACGAATCCAATAGGGTGTTTAGTTAAGGTTAGACCCGTCGGACTTTCTGAGTCAAAATTGAGTCAGTTTCAACAGACCAAATCCCGACAGTTTAAATTTTGTTGAGCAACAGCTTAATTATAATTAAAGAATGTCGTTCAAGTTCATTGCCCTATTGGCATTGCTTTCCGCCTGCACTCACCAATTGGATTAGGTGACCGGATTCGTGGTGAGACCCATTGCCCCAACTCCATACAAAGAACGAAGCGATCATGGACCTGCCCATGGAAATCTCGTGGCTATTAACAATCAACAACATCATCACCATCATCACAAGGAAGGAGCCCTTGGTGCTCAAAGTCCGACTGGAGGTATTGGACAGCCTTTGGTGCTCACTACTGTATCAAACGACAATGCTACTCCCGCAACCTCTCCTGCTTTAGGCGCATCTGGAAACGGAAACTAACGCCATCACCACCATCATCACAACAAAACACACAACCAAACCAGTACTCCTAGCCAACGAGCCCACCATAACGTCACCCATCCTTTCGGAGGAATTCCTAACTTTGCCTCGAATAATGCTCAAGGACAACACCACCAGTGGCCCCTCCACCCCAGATCTAGTTCAAGCAATCAGACCCACCGCCATCACGGCAAGACTCCAAGCAATAAAACAGAACATCATCACCACCACAAGAATAGTACCGTCTCCCCTGGTGTGATAGCAACCACCATGACGGCAGCCCCCACCACAGTTCCACCCACTGCAGGCAACTGATCAATTAATCCTGGCAATTCAAAATCCAATTCATGTAGCACAGCTTCATTACTGGTTGTATTAATTAATAACCCTTTCACTTAACATCAATGATCCGCAGAAGCTTCTCAGAGAGGCTTGCGATACTTTCATTGGAGTTGCAGTACGTTGTTTAGCATATTCTGCGTGTGCACTTCCTGAGGTACTACACCGGCTCTTCCTTTAGCAGCTTCTCCAGTAGCTCCAGTAGTTGGTACACCACGTCATTCTCAGCCTCCGTCGGGCAGTATTCTTGGAGGGTCTGCTTAAACTACTCGTCCTCGACGACGATTTCAGCCATCAGCCTGATGTTGTTAACTGCCTGGTTTAATGCCTTGAGCACATAGAACCTGAGCTTGGACTCCTCAAAGAAGCATTTCATGAGCTGACTTACGTACTTGCTCACATCCTCAAGGTGCGTCAAAAAGTTGATCGACTCTTCCGAGAAGCACTCATATAGAAGACCAATGACTTCGATTCGGGTACTCGTACTGGATTGGGAGGTGAGCGCTTGGTATATGAGCATTGTGATGCCTCTTTCGATGAAATCGCACTTTGTCGATCCATCTAACTTCGAAAATACTTTCCTGAGAAGTCGGAACTAGCCACGGTGCAGTCGTTCCGTTGAAGCATAAGCTGACATCAGGTTGTGGATAGTCGAAATGTACTGATCGCATTTTAGAGTCTGTTCTTCTCCAAACTCGTCCAGGATATAGCTGCAGAGGACAGTCAGCTGCTGCAACAGCTCTTCATTCTGCACTTCCGTGCTGATGTTGTCTAATAGCTGTATGCACCCAAAGAGTTATGGCCGAGGATGAAGCGACAAGTTTCCGAAGAGCCCTAAGATGTGCTACTTTTCGGGATCACTCACTGGGTAGTCCTCGAGCAAGCACATTACGTTATCCAGGACCTCACTCTCATATACATGTCTAATGACTGTTTCGTCGTCACTGAAGGAGAGGTTGGTAAGAGCCAGCAGGCATTTTGATCTTGTGATTTGGTCTTCGCAAAACATGAGTTTGAGGATAATGTCGATTATCCTCTTGGAGTAGGGCTCGACACTTGGCAGTTCGTAACACACCAAACTGATCACCTCGATCAGTAGCAGTTGGTTGTCGCATTAGAACTCGATCCTTTCCAATTGACCTATTGCGAAGCGAAGGAAGTCCAACAGCAATACTTTTAGGCTTGATTCGATGTCCTTGTGCAACTCATCGGTTAACAGTTGGAGGTAACGATTGAGATCAGTCACATTGCTGTGCACCAACATTGAATGCAGCTCTTGAAGCTGGCTACTTGAGTTGGCTGCACTGACTATCAGCTTGCGACGTTGCTTTAGCAACCTATCGATCTTTTCCCTTCGAATGGAATAGTTGAGACGCTCCCGGCGCTAATCGGACTTAGCCTTCATGTCCATCGTCGCCAAATATCAGAAATTTTATGCGAGAGTTCATTCAATACAAAGCGCAATGATCGCAGTCTATGCTGGCTAACTACTATTTAAATTCGAACAGTATGGAGGAAGCCAAAGGTATTATTCGGACAGTTGCCACTGCCCAGGATCCAACCCTCGTGAGATGCTTCCGTGGTCATGAAAAGACAATCAACTCGGTGGCCTTCTGCCCTTAAATGTACAACCTGAAGTCAGTGCAGGAAGCAAGTAGCATCGGCCAGCACGGACGGTATTGTTCATGTCTGGAGCTTCAAGCCACAACTACGTCCATTCAAATTCGTAGGTCATGTAGGTACACTTTAGTTGTTAGGCAGGAAGTGTTAACGATGTGGTGTTCACCAGCAACTCCTCCAAGATCATCTCCTGCGGCGACGACCGCTAAATTAAATTCTGGAAGAACTCAGTGTAAGCAATTCCAGTAATTCAGACAGGGTCGACCTTCCTCGATCAAAGCCCACTCAGGGCCAGTCTTGGGGTTAGCTCTGAGTGAGTCAGTTTCCTCAAAGTTCCTCGTGAGTTGCTCCAGCGACAAGACTCTCAAGATGTGGTCGTTGGACGGAAAGTTTAAGCAGTCGTACCTTGGTCATACTAACTGGGTGAGAGAGTGTCAAGTCGCACACGACCAACGTGTTATGCTCTCCTGCTCCGATGATAGAACTGTTCGGCTATGGGATTTGGAGACTGCGAAAATTGCCGTCAGCTTCTCTGATCACAAGGACGCAGTATACACATGCAAGTTCAGTCCAGATGGAACTTGTATTGCAGGTGGAAGCAAGGACGGAACTATCAAACTTTGGGACACCCGCAACAATAAGCTGATTCAACACTACAACGCTCATAACGGTCCAGTCAACCAGCTGGACTTCCATCCCTTTGGCTACCATATGAGCAGTGTATCAGACGATGGGAAGATTAAAGTGTGGTAGCTTAAGCATGGAAGATTAGGTTGGACACTGTATGGGCATAACGGACAGATCAAAGCATTAGATTTCAGTCGAAGGGGCGACTACTTTGTGACTGGTGCGGAAGATAGTTTGGTTATGATTTGGAGATCCAATTTCGACGAGGGGCTCAGCAGTAAAAATTGCCTAAACTTAGTGCCTACCAGAGGAGAATAGACGAACTATATTGAAAAGGGGAAGGACACTCTTCAGCCAATGTTCAAACCTAACAATATCGCGAGCAACGGGGATATTCACAAGGGGCTCGCTCGCTTCGGAGGGGCCAACCAATAGTTCGGAGAACAATTCGTAAGTAAAAAGGATATCGAAAACGACTCAGAGCAAATGAATGTTGACCCTCGAAAGAAGGTAAGGATCTCAATGACGTAGAATCTCGCTGAGATTATGTCCTCGGGATTAGAGAAGCTGGTCAACCAACTAGACTTCGTTACTCGGACAATCGGTTCACTGGAATAGAAGATTACACAACACTAACGAACAGTGCAGGGTTTGTTCGAGCACCCCAAGGTTGCCGACTACTTATCCATGCTTGAGGAATCCGAAAAAATGAGGCCGGAAATTTACAACTCAGTTTGGTAGGCGTTCCGAAATGCTCAACAGGATGCAGCAGGGTTGATCCGAACTTCTCAGCGCATCCATGACCCCGAACTGGAGGACATTGCGGCAGATTTCTAGAACCTTAACAAGAATCTAAGTGATAAAAAGCTTCCAACAATGGCGGTCCTTGACGAGGGTCGAGCGCTGCGCTTTAAGGAGGAGCTGGCGGTGGAGTAAGTAGATTTCGATGAGCAAGAGCTGGAACATGGCCAAGAACCCGGGCAATAATTTTGATCGCATCTTAACAGATTATTTCTGGCGTGTGGCAGCTCCCCCGCCAACATCCTCGGTCGTGGCCTTTAAGCCGTGAATATTATCCACCATCCAAATATTATTTTGTATGATGAATCATTTGTTCAGGAGGCTCGTTGGCAACGGTGTCCGTCGATTCGCCTCGAATAAACTGAGCATCGCTGAGACCGCCAAGGCTATCGAAGGCAGAATCCTCGGTATCACCCAAGTGGTAATTTGCTCACTCAACGCAGAATGGTGTCCAGGAGTTCGGAACGGTCATCAGCATTGGAGACGGTATCGCTCGTGTTGTTGGACTCAACAATGTGCAGGCAGGCGAGATGGTGGAGTTCCGTTCAGGCGTCCGCGGTATGGCCCTGAACCTCGAGACTGACAATGTAGGTGTTGTCATCTTCGGAAACGATAGGTACAGCCTAAGGTTAATGTAGGCTCATCCAAGAGCGAGACACCGTGACCAGAACCGGCGCCATCGTCGACGTCCCCATCGGAGAGGAAATGTTGGGTCGAGTCTTTGATGCCCTGGGAAATCCAATTGACGGCTTAGGTCCAGTCAAAACTACTCAAAGGAAGCGTGTAGAGATCAAGGCACCCGGTATCATTCCAAGAAAGTCTGTCAATGAGCCTATGCAAACAGGCCTGAAGGCCGTCGATGGACTCGTCCCCATTGGTCGAGGCCAGCGAGAGCTTATCATTGGAGATAGGCAAACCGGAAAGACTGCCATCGCTATCGATACCATCATCAACCAGAAGAAGAACTTCGAGACTGGAGATACTAAGAAGCAACTGTACTGCGTGTACGTCGCCATTGGTCAAAAGCGTTCAACCGTGGCTAACCTCGTGAAGACCCTCCGCGATAATGACGCTCTTAAGTACACAATTGTCGTGGCTGCCACTGCCTCTGAGGCCGCTCCTCTTCAATTCTTGGCCCCATACTCTGGCTGCGCCATTGCTGAATATTTCCGTGACAATGGAAAGCACGCCCTGATTGTCTACGACGATCTTTCTAAGCAAGCTGTAGCTTACAGGCAGATGTCTCTTCTGCTGAGACGACCTCCCGGACGTGAGGCCTACCCAGGTGATGTATTCTACCTTCACTCTCGACTGTTGGAGCGAGCTGCCAAGATGAACGACACCTTCGGAGGAGGAAGCATGACCGCCCTCCCTGTCATTGAGACTCAGGCAGGAGATGTGTCCGCTTATATTCCCACAAACGTCATCAGTATCACCGATGGCCAGATCTTCTTGGAAACCGAGCTTTTCTACAAGGGTATCCGCCCAGCTATCAACGTCGGTCTGTCTGTGAGTCGAGTCGGTTCTGCCGCTCAGATCCGAGCTATGAAGCAAGTCGCTGGTAAGCTCAAGTTGGAGCTCGCCCAGTATCGTGAGGTCGCTGCCTTCGCCCAGTTCGGTTCTGATCTGGATGCTGCCACCCAACAACTGCTGAATCGAGGTGCTCAACTCACCGAACTTCTCAAGCAGAAGCAGTTCGTAAGAACTATTTTTAATGTAGGTGCCCATGGCTGCTGAGGAGCAAGTGTGCGTTATCTTCGCCGGTGTGCGAGGCTTCCTGGATAAGATGCTCACCAGTGACATCAGCAAATTCGAACAAAAGTTCCTCGTTCACCTTAAAGCCAACTATCCCAAGCTGTTGGACAGAATCCGCGTTTCCGGAAAGCTTGAGCCCAGTGATGAAACCGAGCTGAACAGCATCCTCGAGACTTTCATCCCCGAAAGCGGCTGCGCCATGAAGGCTTGATGCAAATGTATTCAGACCGAGGAGACGCTTCATATAGCAATTAATCTAAGCTATCATTGCGATTGGCACTGAATACCGCCTTGTCCTGGGTGACCTTCGTGGTGGTGGCCTTCTTCTCCGTCCTAATCATCTTCCCAATCTCCTTCTCCTTCTTTATGCTCTTCGGATTTCGGTAATTCTTCGAGGAAGTTAGATTCTGGTAGGAAGATGGTAGCCTCAGGGTTAAGTGGCTGCTCTAAAATGTCAGCAAGCTTCTTGAAGTCACACTCTTCGAGTTCTTCCTTTGCAGGGAAGTTGATTTCGAAGACGATGATTAGATTTCCCTTTGAAATTGGGTCTTTGTAGAATGGCATACCCTTCCGCTTGATCACTTTCCTTTGGTCTACTATACCATTATGTTGTACCATTATGGATCACATGACCCTTCGGTGAAGCAATTTTTATGGTTGATCCGTCAAGCAATTTCAAGTCAAAGCATACTCCTGTTAGTGCCTGCAACAACGAAATCTTTTTGAGATGGAACAGGTCTGCGCCCTTTCTTCCGAACTCAGCGTTGTCTGCTATCATGATTCTAAAATAGAGGTCTCCAGCCAATGTACCAGGAAGTTCATCTGCCTCGCCACTCATTACGATATCGTGCTCATGGGGTACTCCTGGCTCAATGGGGATATCGAACTTCTTAACCTTCTTGATAATTCGCTTTCCTTCACAGCTTTGGCATCTATCAGCTTCTTCAAAGATAACTCCCTGACCTTGACAGGTTTCGCATGGCACCATTGCCTGTGTATACATGCCTCCACCAATCTTCACTAACTTTTGAGCGTATCGCTGACCATTGCAAGTTGTACACGGTTTGGCATTGGCACCGCCCTTACCCTCGCACTTATCGCATGTTCTCATTCTATCTTAAAGCATATGCACTACCTTTCCACTTCGACATTCACGCTACCTCCTTCATAGACCTTATCCAAAGTTACATTGACTGGAACGAGCTTTGCTTTGCACTTCTTTGGCCCCTTTTCCTTCTGTCCATTCCCAAAAATGTCGAAGAAGCCTCCTTTGGCATTAGGATCTCCGCCAGCCTTGACGCCCTCCATCCCATATTGATCGTAAAGTTCACGGGTCTCTGGGTTGGACAGCAACTAGCATGCCTATTTGATTTGCCTAAATTTTTCTGGATCTCCGCCCTTATCCGGATGCTCCTTCATGGCTTTGCGTCTGAAGCTCTTCTTAATCTCCTCGGTTGTGGCACTCTTTGGTAGGTCTGACTCGACTAAATATCTTACCTAGCAGTTTATAGAGTCCTTCCGTATCGACTGCCTCCTTCTGCTCTTCTTGTGCTCCTCCGTTCATGTATATTGTTGATTGTAAATGACTATCAAATCACGGCTAGGCTGGCGGATTGCAGCAGTAGATGCCGAAGTAATCAACCTTCATGACCACTCGATCGATCCCCTCTAATCCCTTGGTTAGTACGTCACAAGGATCTTCACCATACTTGTCGATGTAAGGCTGGTACACGGAATAAGTCTTGATATAGCTGATGAAGGAGCTCGTTTATATTTCGGTGTAAGTGGTCATATTCCTTCTTTCGACGGACTTGAAGTGCTATTGAAAGGTATACCTTGGAGCTGTGTACCCATCAAAAAGTTCGTTCATGTCGACTGCGAACACAGGCATAGTCTTGTCAAGGAACTGCTTGTAAAGGGTGCACTCTCCCATCACAGCACCTACAGGATCGATCCGATCCAGGTAGTAGCCCAGACAGACAAATTTTCCTGTTTCTGTCAGCCTATTCTTTGTGAGTTCAAGAAACGCATCAACGTTGAACCAATGTATGGCCTCACCTACCGCGATCAAGTCAAATTTAAGATTGTCAGGAGGAGGCTCCAGACATTCTTGTTTGAGGATTCGGATATCGAGTCCCGTTCGATTCTTGACCTCAGCAGCTTTTTCTGAAGCAACCTTGAGCATGTTACTGCTGATGTCAGTTCCAATCACTACCCCACTGAATTTTTCACATAGTGGAAAAAGTACTTGGCCAGTTCCCGTGGCGACATCCATGAAATTTCTTCTGTGGGGGAGCCCTTCAACGCAGTGGTCCAACAACTCCTGAAGGTATTTTGGCCTGAAGAGTTCGTAATTAACTCCTTGAGTCTTGTGGCCAAACAAGTCCTTTTTCCCCTCAGTCTCCATTTGATGATACTAACAATTGTAAAAATCTGTGGCTGTAAATATGATTTCACAACGAGACGAGTCCACATTGCACCCAATTCCATTGGTCATTAGTGTTTACAACAAGCAAAGCGAAATCAATCAATGTGGCCGTAGACATTCTGGTCTTGCTTGCAGAGTGGGCATGTAGTGTTCCTATCAAGCCAGGGGCCCAAGCATACCTCATGGAACTGATGATGACAGCGTAGCTTCAACAGCTCATCGTTGTCAGCAAAGTCGTGCTGACAGATAGCACAGAGTTCACTTTCTCCCTCAGTGATTTCGTAGCTTAATCTTTGCAACGAATTGCGACTCTCCGGGTCAAGTCCCTGTTCTTCAGGGTTAAACATCGATTCGAGCGTCAAATTGATGTCGATCAATAGAAACCGCACGAAGTTGTCGACAACAAAAATGACACGAGCTGGAATTGCTCCGGGTTGTAGTGCGGCAAAAGGGTTTTGGTGTGGATTTGTGTCGGGTCTCCTTTCAGGGTTTACTTAGTTTTGCTCGTGTGGAGGAGGGCGGATGTTCCTTTGGAATAAATTTGTGTTTTATGCTTGGTTTCCCCTCTGAGGATGTTCTTCGTTGTTGCCATCTGGCGGCGCTCCACCAACAGCTTCACCTTCCCTGTCAACAACTCTATCAACTCTGATAATGAATCCAAACAACTCTGAGTCTTCCTCTGAACTTGAACCTTCATCTTGAGATGCGGCTTGGTTCTGAAGGTTGGAATATGGCCTACAAGTACGGCATATTGCTGTCCCAGGGTTCACTCGGCTCGAAACAAACGTTGGTTCTCCACAGCTGGTGCACCTTCCTAATAGCGCACTTTATTCGGACTGCTAGTAAGCCCTGTTTGGCGCTGGTTCCCGAAGTTACTGAAGAAGATTGATGATTGTGTCGTTCCGACTTTCAACTACGTCTTAGGAGTGTTAAGACGACTCAGGGATTCTTTAAACTTCAGAAGATTAGCTTGCCTCCTGCTCTGAAGTCGAAGTAGGTTTGTTCGGGGCTTGCTTCTTCTGCTATCTTGTATTTATCACTTGTTGGGTCTTATCGTTTTCATTAGCTTCATCCTAGCGATCGTTCCTCTTACTCTCCTCACCCCAATGATTGCCACTTTGAATTCTTTGTTGTGTCACCTCACTGATAGGCACCAGCCTTGGACGTGGGGCTCGAATTCTCTGGGGACACTCCAGCAGGTGTTGTGCCATACGTTCCTCGGGTAAATACCTACTGCAGTGGGGACAGAGCCGATGTCTTTCTCTCGACATGAAATTATTAATAAAAAGAATGGTACCTGTCTAAATATGCTGCTTTGGGACTGTTTGATGGTTTAAAAAGGCGCTCTTTGTCAGACCTGTCACAATCGACTTATAAGTGTTTTCTTGACTGCAATATGAGTTATCTAAAACATTGTTTGGAATGAAAACCGTTTTGGCTGCGTTACTGCTTGTGCTGATGGCGATCAATGTCTGTATGGCACGGGAAATGGCTCACCAAGGAGGCTCGAATGCCTTGGACTGGGGCAGCTACATGAGCAGAAACTCATACAGGAGCATGTACAGAAGCCCTAATTTCCGTGGTCTCAGGCCACAATACAGCCGATACCTTGGCAGAGGCTTCTCGCGCTTATGGAAACACGATGCCTCAGATCAATGAGTGAACACCAACATGATTATCTACAGACAGATGGTTCTGAGGATTTGGTTTAACATTTTTTGGAGAGAACAGAGAGCCGACATCTCATTGTTGTTGACGATAGTCATTGTCAGTACTATTTGAGAGTAATTCTTATGATGTCCAAATCTGACGGTCGGAACGGCTTCCCTTTCAACCAGCAACACTAAGCCCCAGCAATACTGATTCTCGGACAGAAAAAGTCCAATACCAGCATGACAGACCACACTGAGTTTCCACGTTCGAACCGTACCAACAGCGACTAGCTGTCTCGTAGCGTGGCACTTCTTAGCAATGAAGTTGCTATTCTCAAACGACGATTGGTAACGTATGAGGACACCTTCAACCAACTGTTCGAACTACTGACGAAGAGCGATAGCAGGGTCGCTCGACTTGAACAACAACTGCTCGGCTCAGACCAACTGAATTTCCGCGGTCGTAGAAACAATAGTTCGTTGGGTGACCTGGAACATCACACATAATATCTTCATCCTTCGAGTACCTGCATCTACAGCGAGCCAGCTATGGCTGGAAAGTCACGGACCAGCCGAGAGAGTATGGAAATAATGAAAAATGCCATTTCTCTGAATAGTAGACAGCTGGAGCAGGTGCTTCAACGGCTTGAATCCCTCTAAGAGTTGAGCATCGCCAGCCGGCTGGACCAGTTGGATGGTGCAGTAGAGTCTGAGGTCAAGATTTTAAAAATGCTGGAGGAGTAGGTATACAACATAAACGTTAGCAATAAAACTCGAAGGTCAGTAGAGCGCTCTGACAGAAGGAGTACAAGCAGTCCAAGGAAAATAACGCGCAGGCCCTCCACTAAACAGGAAAAGACAAACCATAGGTCAACTAGGTAGCCACGGGACTGAACCATTTGATGTTACTCTCTGAACGGTGACGCAAACCTTATTTATGACGGTTATTTTGCATTCTTTCGAACTTTAAAAATGTTCTGTGAATCCTCCCGCTACATTAAATTACCGATGAGGGGTATTGCGTCTCCAGTGCGGCTTTTGTTGGCACTATGGGTGTTGGGAGTAGTGTAGGCAGCCAGTATCGCCGGAGCATCCGATATTAGCCCTCTTGACCCTACAGTATCCACCTTGAGACAGAGATTCACATCGCCGATCGATGCCTCAACTTCCTTATCGACAACACAAGACATGGTTTCCCCCACGATCACAATTCCTTAACCTCAAGGAATTCTTGCTGGGGGCACCCCAGTGCACTTTAGTTCGCCCATCTCAGCGACAAAATCCATTCAGAATCCAAACATTCGTTTGAATGCCAACGAGCGTGACCCACCAAGTGTGGTTGTTTCTGACACAGACTCAAGCAACATCACGCAAGTGTACATAAATCCCCAGAGCAACGTTACTATGTAGGTCCAGGGGAAGAACCCCCTGATCATTGACATCATCAAAACTAAACTGACTCCAGCAAAGTTGACTGAAGCCGGTAAGGTTAGCACGAGCTCAACCTCTGCAACAAAACTGGATCAAGTAGGCCCATCTAATTAACTTCCGTTCAAAATTGACGCCACTGCTGCAAAACCCAATAACGGAACTCCCTGATGTATTGTTTTAAACTCATGAAAAGCAGATCACTCATTCTCCTTCTTCGTGACGGTGCTGGTGGACTCTAACATGTCATGGGCGTCCATAAGAATGGCAAGGTCAACCACTTCTATTTTTTCGCTGTTCTCGAGAAGCTTCTCCCTCTCCTCCTCCGGGTTCGCATTCTTGGTTCTGCTGTCTTTTGGAACCACCCTGATGTCCGCTAAAGCTACTCGCTTGAAGCTTTTGTGCACTTCAGCCATTTCTTTGTTGCGCTTAAGTAGTTTTCGAACAGCCTGAAGCCTGAGCTTCATCGCAGCGAAGTTCAAGGCTTTCTGGTTCAGTTTCATCAGCCCGGTTTCGATTTCCTTGATGAGATTGTCCCTTTCCATTAGCTCGTTGATATTGGAAGGACAGATCAATTTTCCATTCTTGCGGATGATATTCATGGGCTCGAGAGCATTGAGTACGTCGTAGACTCTTCGCTTGATGCATTCCTCCTGAGCACGAGTCACTGCACAGTTGGTCGCCCTCTCCTCCAGCTGAATAAGCTTGCGCGAGATATATTTGTGCGAAGTATATTTCTTCGCTCGAATGATGTTGATCACCAAGCTAGTTATGGCCTTCAGACTCGTGCAAATGTTATCGTTTTGCTTTGGTCGACCGTTCTTGGGATACTTCAGTCGATAAAACTCTGAAGCAGAACCACCAGGACTATCATTGAGTTCGAACTGATAATGTCTGCTATTTCCACCTGGACCGCCTTCAACCATTTGCAGCTTCACATTCGACTGAGGGTTCATACTCCCAGAAGGAAACATCTGCCCTGATTCTTATTCCTGGTCGGACTCCTCTTGCTCTTCGGGTTGATATTCGCTTTCGGACTTGGGTCGAGGGACAACATCATTATTGTTAAAGCCCACCGAGCCAAGGATGTCAAATCTGGATCGAATCGAGAAGTCATGCCCTTCATCGGTAGCTAAACGCATGATGCTGTTGTCTCCATTCATGGACCTGTTCATTGGGAAAGCCTTGGACATTATTAGACTGTCCAGTTCGATCGATTGCTCACGTTTGATCCGGTCGGGAGTGAACTGAATCATCGCCGCAGAGTGTTCGAGATTGAATTGCATGTGATGAATTTCGGCGCTAGGAGCGCCACTTATACGAGCTATTGAGTATTCAAATATAAAACGCGCACGAAAATAGTTCTGGTGCCGAGCTCAGGGAGACTAACCACCCGTGTCAGAGACGGGTTCAGTTGAGTGGGGAGAATGATCGCCTGTGGAGGCATCTTGTGGCAAGTAGCACACAAACTCTTAGTAGGTATGCTCTTTATCTTGTTTGTCTGTTGCAAGGTAAATTGTCTCACCAAAGACCTTGCTAATTTCGCAACTGACGGTTTAGATGCAGTGGTGGTGTACCTGCCTTAGGTATCGCACCTTTCTTCTCGAGTCCAATTCTTGGAGGAACAAGTCACCGTCCATCTCGTAATCTATTTCAAAGACCTATGGGATTCCTGGTGCCAGCATCTTTTGAAAGAACTCGCGAATGTCTCGGTACAGTTACTCGTGTTTCCGTTGGGTATCAGGCAAGATGATTCCATGCAAAATGTTGCGAGTCATGTCATTCAATTAACCCTGAGCTAAAAAAACTGGTTACGTTGCGCTGGTAGATCTTGGAACTATTGTACGGTCGATACAGGAAAGACTCCAAGAACCGAAAGAACTGAGCTTGGGTACGGAAGATTGTAGCTGCCCGAGGAATGTTCCGGAGCACGCGCATCAGCCACTGCACGACCACTTCGAACAGTACTCTAGGCTCGTTTCGGTACTCTTCGGTAACTTCCGTTTCGCGATTGATATTCCACGAGACTCTTGACAGTCCTTCATTCATGAGGTCAAGAAAGGTCCTGAGAGCTGATCTAATACGTGTCTCTGCATGTGCATCTTCAATGCCACAAAGCATCAGCAAAATCCGAAGACAGGGTCTAAGATTGTCGACTCGAGCCTGCTTCAGCTCCTTATCAAGATTACTTGTCAAACTATCCGAGAATGCGGTATCGCTGCTCATCAATCGAAGATAAGAACAGATCCTGTTGAGGGAAATCTTGTTGTTAGCCTCTTCGAAGACCTTCTTCAAGTAGCGTCTGGAGTGCTCTCTGAGTCTCTCTTTCTCCTCGAGAGGTATGCGTTCTGAGTGAGCCAACAATATTTCTAGGAGCACCCACCGGTATCGCGGAGTCTCCCTATCGTAGATTTGCTGGGGTACCACATCGATATGCTCTAACGCATCAACATCCTCTAAGTTCCTCATGTTCTTTTCAAAGGTATTTTGGTGAGTTGTGAGCCCAGTGCTGCTCATAAATACATCCATGATCCTGCCAACCATCTTTTTCTGTATCATATACTCCACAAGAGGTCTGTTGTTGTGAGCCATCATGATAAGCAGCAAGTAGATGTAGTTGGAGTTGCTTGACTTATAACTCAGAAGGATAAAGAAGTTGACAGTTTTGTATTGTCCTGGCAAGCCAAGCTGGCGGATGTAACCAGTCAAAAGATTACAGCAGTAGTGCTTGAGTTCGACACAGTTGTCCACTTGGAGCGAGATAATCGCTTCAATGAAATTCCAGTTGATCGAGGAGTCAACCATAGCCGGGTCGATATTGGCTTCCTTTAGAAAGCTAAACAGTGGCTCGGGTGATTCGATTGTGTAGATCCGAACATTGAAGAAGTACAGCCATAGCAGGCACTTCACGTCAAAACACTCCTTGTACTCCCTTTTCAGACAGACATCCACAAAATCCGACATGTCCTTGCTGAATGCTACTTGCTTACGGTTCTCCGCTAAGATAGTCTGGTGCACCGAGTCGAGATACTCATGGCACGGGTAAAGGTATGGCTTCACCTCGATTAGATCACCATAGTTCGTAGATACCTTATCGTAAAAGAGTAAGTAGGCGCTTTCGTAAGTCCTATCACTGCCGAAACTGCGACGTTTGACCTTGTCAGAATCAATGCGTTCCACGTGGCTATCGTCGAAGAGGAACCAAGTATCATGTTAGCGGATAAAGGAGAAGTAGTGGCCAGCTTCTGAAGTGCCCGAATGCACCACTGTGCCTCGGAGTCTATAGGTGGGTTGCTCCGTCTCGCAGAGCTACTTGGTGATGGCAAAGGATTCCATCGGAAAGTCGAATTAACTGTTCAGTTTTTGGCGCATGTTCAGTTCCCTGTTGTACTCGAACCGTTTCAACACAAATATGAGCACATTGGGTAATCTTTTAAGTTTGGCTGATTTGCTGGCGCGCACCTTTCTATTGCACTGGTCGCAACTATAAGCGTTATCTTTCTCGAGAATTTCAGGCTTGGTGAGTTCCTACAACGCTTTGCTGAATGTGAGTCCTTGGATGTTGAGCTACAGCGATATAAAATCCTCGCACCTAGACGATCTATGCTCACACTACTCACTCGCAACAGTAGTCTCGAGCTGTCCTTGGAAGAACTTGCTCACCAGATTATTGTCCTTGGGCAGCTGCTTCTCCATCTGGTCAAATAGATTCTTGCCAAACTAATCAGCGTCCATCTGGTAGGAAATATTCACCGGCGACCCATCAATGTTTCTGTAGGCTCTATCGTAAAACCGATCGTTGTTGTGGGATTCCAAGTCAGAATTTCGTAGTGCCATCCAGCAGTGCTTCATCTGTAGGATCAAGTCCTAGCTTGGATTCGATTTGAGTTCCCAGTCAGTTCTCAACAGTGCCTCTCCGAACTATCGAATACTGAACAGTTGCTGCAGAAAGCTATTCATATAGCAGATGCAACGAGGGTTCTAGAGTCCGACAAAGTAGTTGCGGCGAGGAATATGTCCGATCTCCTCTTTGGTGTCCATGCAGTAGTATAATTTGTCTTGAAAGTAGTGAATCAGCAGGTTGGTGATCTTTTCACGGAAATCAGGACGAATGCAGACCATAGCAAACAGTTCATAGGCGAGGCTAACAATATTCCTGTCCCTATGGAAGAAGAAGTGTGTCAGAAGCGTCACGAATTCCTCAGGAAGTTGCATGACGAGATCTTCGAACTAGTTGAATAAGCTTCGCAGGATGCACAGATATCCTTCAAGGCGATGCTCCATCAAAGTGCTGTCCTGGATCATTTGTAGGGAGAGCTTGAATAGCACTTCTATATAGTCCAGGTTAAGTCTGAGAGTCTCGCTTGCCTTCAGGAACAGCGAAACAAAGATCAACAACTCCCTTTCAGCTCTCCACTGATCGACTCCTAATTGTTGGCTCAGCAGCGCGTTCAGTGCATCCTTCCAATTTTCTGAGTTGTCGATGAGCCTATGGAGTTCATGAACCACCAGCTCGGTAATGCAGTTGTTATCAATGTTGCATGCCGCACTTACCAACTTCACGAACATGTTCTCCTTCAAGAGGCTGGTAACACTGTCGGGGTCCACTTTGGTCATCAGTTTGAAAGCAGCATGGATCGTTCGGCAGACGATGCCGCTGTCGATCATTCTGAGCCACTCAGATGGGATGTAGAATACTGATATTAGCACCTCAGTGATATTCTTCAGCAGTTCTGTATTCGTCCCTTTTTCAATTGGACCCCCATAGGATTGCTCGAGCATATCGAATAGCAGACAGTTGTAGATATACTTGTCGGCATAGATCATCTCCTTTTAGATGTAAACTGCGAACACCTCGAGTGCTTGGGTCGACTCCAGCCATTCAATACTAATGCGTAGCGTATCGATTGCTCGCAATAGGTAGAACCTTCTATTGAAACACCCGTTGAAAAGTTTGCTCCATTATTAATTGTTGCTGGCCCTGACGAGGAGGTCGGCAATGGGAGTAGATTGGCATTCACGCCTGTTCACTAGTTCCCAAGACTTGGGAAGTTGATCGAATGCCCGCATAAAGTACTCTTGCACCAGCTGATCGAAGATTTTATGGCGAGTGTCGCTCGGCAGCGTATCGATCGAAGATGATTCTGTCGAAGCCTGTTGGTGGGCATTTACAGTAGCGTTCTGTATAGTGTTAAAAACAGTGGGATTGTTATTGTACCCAGTCTGCGCATGCGCTAGGACGGTCTTGCGATCAGAACTTACTTGGTTTACCACTGGTGGTATTTTGGTCGGTGTTTTGTTTCCGGTTGCTGCCTCGCTGGAAAAGATGTCATTGATAAGACCCAGTAAGTAGTAGCCTGACTCGTCTTCTGCACTCAGTACTTTTTCGAAAAGCTTTCGACACGACCTTTCCATTTCCTTTTCTTCAAACATGGAATAGATTTTGCTAATCTTTTAGGCTACCCTTCGAATCAGGTCACTGTCGTTGATCTTTAGGAACGCATCGACAAGGAATTCAAGCGAACCCAACTGCCCAGATTCGTTGAATGACAGTACGCCACTGTGGGTGTGGACGGAGATCATGAGCGAGATGTACAACTCAAATTTCTTGATATCCTTGAGTCCAATAATCTCAAGCACCGCTATTAGCTTTTTGCGTGCTTCATCATGGAGGAGTGGGCTGGGATGCCCTGAATCCTCATCTCTCAGAAAGAAGCGAGAGATGATGATACTACGAGTGATTTCTATCGTTGCTTTCTGGAAGATATCGATAAGATGCAGCATTTCCTCCTCGTTAAGTGAGGCCCTCATGTTAATTTTGAACAACAGAATTAAGCGTCTCCTTAGCTTTTCCATATGGGTCTGCATGTTGTAGTCAATGGTCGCAAATACCTTCCTTTTGAAGTATTCCAGGTAGGGCTGTGGAAGGCACTATTTTTTCAGGTCGAAGAGCTTCACCATCAGAATGTAACTGGGTTCATTTTCTCTATCGGTTCCAAGCTGTTCGATGCATTCAGTCATAATTTCAAGCGAGATCTCGCTATTCTTCTCCAGGACCAGAAACAGGTCAGCCGCAACAGATTCCTCGCATTAGCGGAGATACCTTAATCCGATTTTGCCAAGTCGTCGGAGATTCTCAGTATCGCTGAAGGTCTCTGCAAGTCGAATTATCATACGCAAGAATTTACAGGACTCTTGTTCGTCAGCCTTGCCGATTTCAAGTTCAGCTAGATTTCTTTCTCTGACTTCCTTGGGAGCTTTGATGAGGAGTTAAGCTAGTGCCTGTCCAGAAAATGGATTATTTGACTCCAACAGGGTCAGTATGGTCTTGTCAAGGAGCGTGCTGCTGCTCGAGCAGACTTTAGCAAGCTCTTGCACTATCCTCAAGAGCAGCTGGGAATCCGCACTGTCCTTAAACGAAAGGATGAAGTCGAAGAGTATGCTGTTTTCAAGTAACGTTGAAAACTTTGATTAGTAGTCGGTACGGTTTGAAATCTTGCCCAGCCTTTCTGCGAATCGCTAAAGACCTTCTCTCCCCAGTTTCGTGAAAATGGGAAAATACCTGATCTCTACTTCTACAATTAGAATCTTGGTTTCATCGCCGAGATACTTGCTGAAAGCTTCAGGGACCATCTTTTCCTCACAATAAAACCGAAGCCGTTCAGCCGGGAGTTTTTCGAGTTGGTCCATTGTCTTCAACTGCAGTCTGAGCAATGCGTTGACAAATGCCGCCACTGGTTGGAGCAGTCCTGGAACCAGATGCCGTTGATATATTACATCAGCCAGGGTAAGAAGAGAGAAAATTACGCGAAGTGGGCACAGGCTATATGGATTTTCTGTCAGTCTCTTGAGATTCGCCGTAACCTCCGGCAGAAAACTGTCGGTGAGAAATGGCAGGAGCACTCGCTTTAGGTCATTGACCCTTTCACTGTTTGGAGCCTTCCCGTTACAGAGATACAGTTTTATTCCGTCCCTACCGTTGATTGCGGATCGGAAACTCTCTAATAGTTCAAGGTAGGAAGATTAATGGGCGGCCGTACTGCTACGGTAGGGATTTCCAAAACGTATTGCGAATGGATCTACGGATCGAGTCCTTTCCTCAGCCGAAAAGGCCAATTCGTAGTACTCCTAGAACTTTAGTGAGGAGAAATAGCTTGCCATGAACTTGAAAGTCGCCGATAAGTACTCCTTGAAGGTTTGTCTTATCTACGACGATGGATACTCATTGCTTAACAGCGTCTCCATCGTAAATGGGTGGCGACCACGCAACAGCTGCAGCACTTATCCACATAAAAGCTCTCCTTGTTTATAAGCTAAGAGTGCGCCAATGATCTATGATGAACTATCTCGTACGTTTTGCACCGAGGCTATGCTGGTTGGTAGACGCACCAGTCCCGTTCTTATTGCTGCTGGGATGCCTGCGGTGTTGCTGCGGAAGGGAGCCTTCCTATAGCCCTTGCCATCAAGCTCAAGTGGCTATGTTCAATTGATGGTTCTTACTTGCTCTGCTTTTTTGGGGTTTTGCATCAGAATCAGCTGCAAAGTGCACTTGGGACTCATCTCGACCCTTGCTATGTTCCAGCTATCTTCCTGATCGAGCTGAACGTCGAAAAAGGTTCCGACGGACGGCACATCTTCGGTCGCTTCTTACATGTTGAATTTATATAGCAATAGGAGGTCAGTGCAGGAAGGACTTTAGCAGCTGCTTGAACCTCAAGGTAGCGTCCTTAGGCTTCAGTGGGGGATGGCTCTGTGATTCCACTTCATTCCTTCGAAACTGCATCATTAGCTCGTGGAGCTCCAGCAGTGCTTTCTGGATGTCTCGAATGAGGTAGCAGTTTGTGTTTACGAATGGCGGGTTCTCCCCCAAGGGATTTACAATCGTTAGCTTGTCGTTGTCAAGTTAAAAAATTTCCCGCCTAACTAGTGGTCTAAGTTCACCCATGGTATTACTTGGAAAGGGACAGATCAATCGTTATCTCGGTGTGGTTAAACTCAGCCCCGATATACCGTAGCACCTCGGTGGTTGCCTTAAACAATAGCACCTCCTGAAGGTGGAGCTGCCTGTACACAGAATATATCAGTAAGAACAGCACGTATGAGTTGACGCCACCAAGATAGGTCAGGTGAAAGTTACGGGCTCTTACCAGCATCTTAGTAAGTATAATGATGCTGCGGAGGGAAGGATGCTCCTCCAAGATTTCTTTAATGAAGGAAGTGCTTTTCACTCCCAAGTGATTTTCAGTCCCACGGCATTCCAGGGAAAGGTCTACATGGAACGGTGGTAACGGACGTTTGAGTTTTTGAGGAGGGACATTGAGTCGAGGGTGGTCTGGAAAATCCACTTTTACATCGACAGTGAGTTTGAGTACAGGCACGACAGTGTAAAGGATGAGCTGGCAATCAGATACCCACCTCATACTGCTGAAGTAGTGAGCCAACCGTTTGAGCAACTCCTACTAAACAGCCTTGGAGCAGTTGGCATTCAGGACTATATCAATATCGCTGTCGGGTGTGGACAACCCCAATGCGCATGACCCAAATAGCTGAAGAGTGTGCTCCAGCTCTATACGGTTTGCCAAGAGCGTCACCTTAATGCCCTCCTAAATCCTTGCAAAGGCAATTTTGCGGTACTGCACGTAATTATTGGATTCACTGCTGACCTAATCGATGAATGATTGGAGCATCTCAGACATGAGAGTGTTTATTGCTTTGAGTTTCTTCTTTTGTTTCTGTTCTTCGTAGTTGGGGTGTTTGTGGTGATAATGCTTTGACTGCTATGCTGGTAGTTCCTGAAGAGAGTGTAGTGGCTGGTTTGTCTAATCAGCGATCGAGTCAGCTGGCAAAATTACCTCTGATCTACAATGTTCTCCTTTTTCAATTACTTCAATTTCGTTGTTGTTCTCCTCTGCTTAATCTGCTTCCGCATCTTTCTGTTCTAAATTCGGTTTATCGTCTGGTGGTTCCCCTTAATTAAGCTTTGGAGGTGCATGCTTCTTTCGTTTCTTATTCTTCGAATGCCGATTCTTCTTGACTGCGCTCCGCTCCTGGCGAGCTCTCTCCTCTTCGTCCAGGAGGTAAATGGAATAGTTTCCTTCCAGCTACTATTGCAAACGATGGCAGTAGCTCATATACTGTTAGTCCTCATCACTGACCAGCGATTTATACACAATGTCCTCTGCGAGTTCCTCAATTGTCTTCTTCTCAGCAGCTCTGAGAATCGCCCCCGTATTGTACGCAAGCTTTTCTGTGGGAATGTCGCCCTTCATCGCTAAGTACTTATTACAGGCTTCAGGACTAAAATATTTCCCTGCTTCAAGCTGCCTGGTAGTATATTCCTCGAAATTCAACAGGTAATGGAGTTCTTGGTTCATTGGCTGCGTGGTATTCTTCGTGTTTCTCATGGTCCACCTCCGTACGATTTAGCTCTCCATACAATGCACCATCCATTCGCAAGCTGACTGTGGTCTATGATTCCTAAACCAATGCGAAGAATCCCTCACCAAGTTGTTGGAGGTCCTAACTCACTCAATCCGGTACTTTTCGTAATGGAAAATCAACCCTCCGGTGAATTCCTGCAGCAACTTCAGCACTCTTCCTCGATTTCTAATAAAAGACTTCCGGAAGACCACCAGTTCGCGATCGAATCTCACTAACGAGGCCCGAATCAGTTCGGATTGGATCTCAAGCATGCGGTTGGGTTACCTTTTGTACCTGTACATTGATCGAATGTAAATGCTACCCTCCTTAGTGACATTAAACCCTTTCTGCAGAAAGTCCGGCGCCGCGAAGATGTCCTTCAACTGTTGGAAGTCGTTCTTGTTGCTTATGGTAAGAGTGCTGTACAGTCCTTCGAAGGGAAGTGCGTGAAGCCTGCATAGCAACATCAGTACCATTCAAAGATTTCTTGCTAGAGGTTTACAAGCACCTCCGATTCTGTCGATTGCTTGAGCTCCCCGAAAGGAAATTTGGTGGGGGGTGGCGGCGAGTTGGGCTCCATTGAAGCTCCTCTTAGGGTTTGTTAATAGCCCAAATGCAAAGTTGACAGTAAATCAGACAGCGCTCACATGTAGTAGTTTATGTAGTGCAAGCGAACGTCTCGGGGTGCATAAAAATTCTCGTTGTTTGCTCGTTGTGGGGGTACAGCTGTCTGTGGCTTCTGTATAGTGACGACTGGCTTTTGAACTTTTCGTTCAATCGAGGCGACGCCCTTTCGCCCTGGGTCTCGTTCCCTTGAACGGGAGAATACTCCCTGCCTCATCGAAGAAACTTTGTTGTACGAGTTTACATTGTTGTTGGAGTTTTGCTGCCAGTCGATTGCATGAAGAGGTCGTCGAGTGGTTCTCAGTGCGTCACATAATTGAAACAATTAATTCCATCCGATCCTACTGTCCTCGTCGTAGATCAAGCAGCGTTCAATGATGCGCATGAGCTGTTGGCTTGGCGAATTGAACGGGAAGGTCAAAGGTTGAGTGCGAATAGCTTGTAGAAGTCTGTCACGTTCTGTATTGAACCATGGATGTTTTTTGAATAGCATTTCGTAGAGCAACACTCCGAAAGACCAGACATCGCACTTGCTGTTGTAGCTGTTGCCCTCCTGCACCTGAGGAGCCATGTACAGTGGTGTCCCAAGATACTCGCTCAGTCTCTACTCCGAATGGCTGAGCATCCTGGCAAAGCCAAAATCAATTATCTTTGGAATGTTACCCTTCATGATGATGTTATCGGTCTTGAGATCGCGATGGATGATGTTGTGGTTGCGGAGATGTCGGAGCCCGTTTGCAATTCCCATTGTCACTGCTTCGTAGTCCTCGGATCGGACGTTGTTTAGCCTACCATCGCACAACTCTGTGATCACGTAGACGTTATTGACAGTCTGGTAGACTGAATATACCTTGACAATGTTCTCGTGAGGTGGCATGAGCTTCAGGATGACGACCTACTGCTAGAGGTTGCGCAGCGTCTCAGCGTTCATGTTTTGAATGGGAATTACTTTGACGGCTACTGGAACCTCCGAGCCAAGCATATAGCCGCGGTAAACGGCAGCGTAGGTTCCATGACCTAGAACGTTGTTCTGGTTGTAGCAGTAGTCTTCGATGGTCTTGATGTTGGAGTCTAGCATTAACCAAACTAATATTGCTGTTACGTGAAAACTAAAAGCTTCCTTGAATAGGCGGAAAACAAAACGGCCTTGCAATAAAAGAACATCTACTGGATGGACTATGGATAATGGCTATAAGTGGAAGAAGAGACCGAAGAATATCTGAATCGACATCATCAGATTTTGGCTGTGTTGTGCAGTTCGAAGCCCTTGGGTGACCACTTCCATAGAAGTTCGTAGCGTGCCCCACTGGAAGTCGGTAGGGATAGTGCAAGCTTACCCATACCCCCCACGTCGTTGCGTACAGTCAAGAGGAGATCCGCCTCAGCAGTGAATACTCGCGTTAGGTTGGATGTGGGACTGCAGCCACCAATCATTAATCTTCCTCCTTGGGCGAGAGTCAGGCCTATAAATTTATGGAAAATACCTGTTAGTAGAGGTCATAGACGAACTATGCATCGTCTTTGCAGAATCTTAGACAATCGATGACTACAAGGCACCCCTCTCCTTTGACTTTCACCTTGCTCTTTAAATCCTTGGGCAGCGTGGAGTTAATTGTGGTTGGAGGCACAGCATAAGTGTTCGGGCAGGTCTCGGTGAGAGGAAGCTACCCGCACCAATCGGTAATGAATGCTTCGTAGTAGGTGAGTCCCTTATTGAGATATTGCTCCAATGATCCTCCGAGTTTCTTAGATAGCGATAGGTAGTGAGCGTAGTTCTACCGCAAGGCGACAAACACCACCGGTCGACCGAGCGTGAGTGCATCCATGATGAAGCTGAGCATGAAGGAGTCAGTAGAGTAGGAGGGAGGTTCCTACAGAACTGCAAGCGAGAAGTTCCGAAGGATGTTTGTAGCGGGTATCTTCTCGGATAGAGCAGTAATGAAGGACGCCATAATAAATGTCAATTGTGTGCATGCCTCATAACCTTTGAGTTGTTGAATCCGGCAGCTCTGACTCTCTCCCTTGGAGACTTCGATTATGAAGATAATTATAAAACAGTTGCCTCAACTTATCAATGATCAATTGTTTGAGAAATTTATTGGTATTTGTTAGACGGCTTCAACAGCTGAGAGCCGTGGGATTCCAGCTACGCCCGGCAGAGCAGGTACAGCTGTTTGTAGTGCTTAGACCCTTTTGAGTTGAGCCCTTCACCAATGAACAGTGTAGCACACATTTTTTCATTTGCGGCACCCAAGTGGTTGGTCTGTGGCAGTTGCAACGGACAGCATTCAAATTCGGCTTGCTAATCTCGATGTTTGGCTGTCCTGCACAGCTGATCCAGCAGGACTTTTTCTCTGAATTCCAAGTAAATCCCTGACGGCACAGGCATCCAGCAGGGCTTGTGAAAGGCGCCACAGTGTTCAATTGCTTGGAACAGTCGTACTCACACGAATTCTGAGTCGCTGACCAGCTGAAGCCTGGTTTGCAATTGCACGAATCACCACGAGGACTCGCAGTTTCGTAGGAATTAGCCACGTTTTTGCAGGTCCTTTTGCAACGGGGGAGTGTTCCGTTAATAAAGGTGAATGATGGCTTGCAGTTGCATTTTCCGTTGATGTTTGATGCTGCGCCATCACTGTTGCTAATCTTCTTGCAATTAAGTTGGCAGCTGCGGTTAGCAGCCACCCAGTCATAACCGACGCGACATCGGCAATCCTTTGAGTGGCTTTCCAAGAATCCATAAGAATTTGCAATTCCGGCGCAAGGGTTCGCCAATAAATGTAGCCTCCTCCATAATCTCAGGTGAGCAGCGCTGCAAACACCTACCCGACTGTCCCACACTTGACCGGTAAGACACCCTTTCGAATGAGCAATATCCCTAGCAACTACACAGACTTGAAGATATGTGAATGCTACCAGTGTAAGCCAGAGAACTATCCCTCCGTCCATGAGTCCACCTGGGTGGCGGGCACCTATTCGGTGTGTCCCCCTTTCGGTTAAATGCATTTAGTTTGCTCGAAAATGTGCTGTTGGCTGCTCCATTATTCAATTCAGTTTATGTTAGTGGCCTTTATAGTTCAGTCATTTGACAGAGAGGGGCTTAGCTGGGCTGGTTTCAAGTGGTTGGGGTTTCAAAGTCATTAGTTTCCTTGACTTCTGTTTCTTGTTGCCGATCCACAGTTCTTCTCGAATATTGAGTTGATTTCCAAGATGAGAGATGAGTTTCGGAATGCATGTATGCTCAATCAGTTCAGCCATACAAAGCGACCCCATGACTTGGCTGCTGGTTCGTCGAAACTCTCATTTGCATGTTTGGACCAAGGGCCTGGCTTAGAGCTAGTCAACCGTAGGGTAGCCTCATATTGATCGATAACTTGGTTGGAATTCGAATCAGATTGAAGCTCGGGAGTCGTGCTAATGTCCATCTAGGTGTCTATTCTCAGCATCCAATAGGGTTGATTCAACAACAAGAACCGCGGCGTATTCATCCCAGTCTTTATCGAATTCCTTCCAAAGCAGGGACTACAGAGCGATCAGGGCGACAGATTTTTGGTAGTGCTCCTCTTCTCGTGTCTATGCTCCGAATGTCGAACACTTATTCCGAGTTGAAAGCTCATTCGGAGGTTAGGAACCGTGCTTCTCCTTCCTTCTTAGAAGGTTCTGTGATGGTTGTTCGATAGAAGGCAACGAGACACTCTTCCTTGGGCGCTCAGTCAGCTTTACTTGAACAGAATTGGACAAACAGACGTTGTCAATATTTGTCTAAGCAAAAAATACGCGCTATGGCTCCGGTTCACGATCGTCATAAGTATGGCATACGAATGGTGAGCGGTTGACTCCTAGTTGAAGGACGAAGCCAAACCAACTCCTTTCGATTAGTTTTAAATCCTCCGTAAGCTTATGAAAGGGGGGAAGCCTCGGATGAGGAAGCGGGTACAATGCTATCAAACCAGCACAAAGGCTTTCTTCCCCCAGCTGGCTCAGTTATTGGCTGGCTATTAATGAGGTTCGATAACTGATGGCTTATAATACACATTTGAGAAAGGTAGAGATGGCCCAAGCACAACACGACAGCAACAACGCTTTGCTTCATGGAGCCAGTACGAAGCAAACTAATACAGATGAAGAGGAAAGCTCCAACCATGAGGGAGATCAGCTTCTTGCTAATCTTCCTGTCTCTGAGCCACTTTACGGGTTCTACGACCCGGTTTCAAAGATCTTCCGGGCAACATCGAGCTGGTAGGAGTACTGTTAAGTCATGGTACTAGTGTGGTTAATCGAAGCAACATATGGACTTACTTGACGGCCAGCAGGTCTCTCCTGAACAAGAGCTCAGCGAGACCATCCCTCCCACCGACGGCGACTATTACCCGAACATATGACACCAAGACTTTCATGACCGTCAATGAACGAACATTATCTGAGCACCATTTATCACAGATTTGAACATGAATCGATTTCAGCGCCTCTGATTTGTCGGCTTTCTATCAAATGCCGAGCTCCTGCGCTTTCCAAGAAGAACATTCACCCTTTTGCCTGCTCATATCTCTGTGACCAACATCTCCCGAAAATTATTTCGGATGCAGCATCTAAATGCGTGGGGTGGTGGATTATGATAAGTCGCCCTGATCTTCTGCTCCAAGATGGACAAAACACACCCAAGTAATATATGTCTGCAGAAGCAATATGAAATGGGTCTCTCCAGTGTTTAGATAATTTGTGCGGTCAAATCCGCCGAGCAAAGTGTTCGATTAGCATCGCTGCACATCTTCTCAGCTTAATCCAGCACGGCTTCTCAAACAAAGGCTAGCGCTAACTTATGGCTCGGCGGAATGTTTAAATTTGTATAACTAACCGACGAGGTCCAAAGGTTTATGAGGCCCGGCACCTCGTTGGTACCAAAAGATGCTTGTGCATTCGTTCATGGACCTCTTTACTTCGAACAAAATTTGAAATCGCAACGGAGGTGAGCTCGTCAAATACCCCGGCACCAATCATGCTGAAATTTACAAACTTAGCTTTACAGTTTTCACTTTGAAATCCACGATGACGGTAATTGCCAGACTTGACCTATCGAGTATCGAATATGGAAGCTAACAGAAATTAAGCAGTCACGGAAATCGCCGAACACTCGAAGGCAGGTTTGTACCACCTGCGAAGTTACTACGATTGGAGGAGTTCTGCCCAAGCTGCTCTGGGTTTGTTCGAGAGAAGGCAGTAGTACCCTCCGCAGTTAGCGTGAATCGCGAATAGGAAGTCGTGTTTGCTAGTTGATTTACAGGATTTATACTGCTGCTTTCGTGAACAGACTGGTGCCTTGATTGCTGCAGCTTTGTTGAACCGTTCGTCAGCTTGAATAGCTCATCCTTCCACTGTTTGGTATACTCGTTCAGCTTTTCGTTCTGTCTTTGAATTCCTTCGCATTCACGCCAAACGAACTCGTATTCTTTGAAGAATGGCTTCCCCTTAAGCGAGCTGGCCATCTCCTCCTTACGTCTTTGCTGATCTTTTAGCTAATTTAACTGCGGAGTCGAACTTCATTTTCCAGCTGCTGGATGGTATTCGTAAGGTTGGTAAGTTGCGCTTCAGCTTCTGTTCTCGAGACTACCCCTCTTCTCTTTACTCGAAGGGTCTCTTCTAGCTGTCGCTACTGTTGCAGCTACCGTTGTAGTCGCTGGTTCTCCTGCTTAAGCTCTTCAAGCTGCCGCAGCTCCTCTTCCTTGGCTTCGACGGCTACCGAACCTGTACTGGTTTAGGCATACACACTACCCTCGTTGCTAGCGTTCACGGAGGTCATATTGCTGTTCGAAGAGCTGGAGCATCCTTTGGTTACTCTGAGTAGTTTGCTGCTATACCACCCGTAGAAATTCCTTGATCAGCTGAACATTTTTGCTGCGCTCGAACTACCGAAAAGCATGTATGAGCTGCGCTAGGTGCTCAAGACGGGCGATGAGCCTCTCGCCAGTGACATCCTGGAAGTTCCGTGCTGCGATGCTGCTTGAGATCGGCCTTGCAAGTGGCGGCTGCACTCTGCTTCGACTAGCGCCGACACTGCCATTTTGCGACTGCATTTATATTTCAAAATCAAGCAACAGGCACTACCAACCGACGTCACTCAATGCCCAGCAAGTATTTCATCTTGGTGGCCAGGTTAAGCTAGCGCGTGTGCTCACTCAGCTCGAGTTCTTCCTTGAGCTTGCTAAGTTTAACATCGATGCCAGCCTTGTAAGCATCGTATTCATCGTTCTTCTCATTTGCCAGAGTTAGACTATCCACCAGTTCATCGATGGTCTTCTCTTTTGTGGTGAGAATCCTTGTGAGCTATTCGATTTCCAACCGAAGCTTATCGTTCTCATGGGACAGCTTCAGCTGGTTGACTCCCTTCTCGTACTTGATCAAGGTTTGGTTGTAGTCGAACAGCTGAGCATTGTCCTGCTGGAGCTCTGCGATCTTTTGATTGAGCGATGCTGTGTTGCTCTGCTCGGTTCGCACCTTCTGCTGCATATCACTGAAGCTTCTGCTAATGTCATCAGTGAGCAGCCCCATGAATTTAAACAGTTCAGCGATGTGCGCCATCACTTTTGGGTCCCTCACCGTCTCCGCTAAGTGGTCTTCTATAAGCTTGAGTGAGTTGCAGATGAACCCTATCCTACTTATGATGATTCGATCGACGTGCCCGTGACGTGTGCGTTTGCTCCTATCGCCAATCAAGTCACGAGTCCCGCTAGCGTTGATGCTTCCAACAGAGGAGTATTATTGTTCAGGATTGAACAGTCTTGCCTTGAATGCCTCCCTGTACGTATCGTGGAACTGACTTAGTGGTTTGGATTTCAGCTGCGCGAAGCTCCGTTCGGAAGCAGCACGTATTGTTCTCGACTTCTCCTGATTGGCCACAAGCTTGTTGAGTTCGGGCAGGATGCTCTACTGAATACAGTTGTTTGGGTAAGCTGTGCTCATATTTATTTATCGCTGAGAAATCACGAGCCTACGTTCTTTTTCTTCCTCGAGAGGCTCTCAATGGGTTGCTAACTGGCTCGTTTGGGAGTCCACTCTTCACCTTTCTGGATGCGTAACTATTGCTCTTTGATCTTCCTTTATGCTGTCTTGATGAAGTAGATTGTGTTGAGGTAGTTGCGCATTTGGTGGTTAGCCATGCTGCGGATCTTCACGTAGTCTTTCCACTCAACTGCATTTTGGGCCTTTCCGAGCCCTACCAGCACTAACTCGGTGAATTCCTAAAAAATCTCGCGATTGCTCTCCTTGAGCTCACAGTGCTTGATGTAAAAGTTGAGACAATTTTGGAAGAGGTAGAGGTTGAACCCATATGCATCCAAATAGTTTCTCAGTAGCCTTTTCGAAAAATCCAAGTCCCGGAAATACTTTAGCACGAACTCAGCATATTCCAATGCAACGTAAGCAATGATTTATGTGTTGCTTGCGAAGACGTTGAGCACAGCATCGAAAAGGATCTTGGCATTATTGAATTCCTTGCAACGAATTTCCAGTTGGATGTGCCGCTGGAAGGTCTCGATCATGGCTGAGTAATGTCCTTGCTGTACGTTTCTTCTTCTCCAAATCGATCAGGAGTTAGCGTGCTCTCACGGGTGCCTATCGTTCCTCCAACTCGATCCAGTAGTAAAGCAGCTCAACCGACAGACTACTGAAGAACTGGGAGTGGCTACGGAGTAGATCGAGTACTCTGGTACTGTTGCCCAAATCGTGCTCGAGGTACAGGAAGTACTCTTCCCAGAGGTCCTTGTTGTCGCACTGCGACAGCAGCGCTCGTTAGTAGATGGTGGGTACCTCATCGAAGTGACCTGACTCCTTGATGTAACGAAGATACTGTCGCCACACGTGGGCTGTTGACTCGCCGTAAGGTCGATATTATTCGTGCACTAACTGAATGACTCATACTGGTTACCTTCTGTTCGAATGACTGCCGGACAGAGTGTTCCTTCCAACTTTCGTCATATAAAGAAGTCAAATGCCGGATAAGTTGATCCCTCAACTTGCTCTCTATGTTTCTGATGGACAGTACCGTCAGCCTAGATGATCTTTTCTTGCTTACCGATAGCAAGAAGATCTGCAAGTTGAAGACTGTTTAGCCACTCTTTCGCTTCTTCGAGAATGCGAGGAAGGTCATCGATTGGAAGCTTTAGGAAGCATAGCCGCGTACTGTAAATTTTGAGCACTTCCTTTTCGAAGGGGACAAGGACGTTGTGCAAGAATCCTGCTTTTGGCGAGGTTCCAATAATCGTCAATGCCCTCTCCAGCTCCTTTTTGAGATACTCGGGATCCGATACGGTGAGTTCTTGATGCAGCCAGGTCAGATACGCTCGCCAAAGCGTTAGACACTTCGGATTCTTATAGAGGGCAAGCTGGTAGCTACGGTAATCTTACTGGTGTACATCTTTAAACATTCGGGTTTGCCTTTCCTCAGCTCCTCTTCTGCATAGCGTACCCAGTAGCTCCCGTTGAATGGAAACCGGTCAATGAACTTCTCAAGGTACTCGCTGAGTCTCGCGTCAGTTTGATGGTCGGCTATAAACGACTACCACCGCAGGTACCTCTCGGGGATAGTTTGACGGTCGGTTTCGTCCAACAGTCGCTCGAGTGAATCGCTGTCATCAGGCTAAAGCACTGATAGTGTGCTCGGCTTCCAGGGCTTCTCGGCTTCAACAGTCGTATCGGCTGGTGGTTGTTGGCGGGGTTCCTCCATAGATGAGATATTATATATTAGGATGAACACCTTTCTCCGATACTTCGCAAGGGGAATTCGTAGTTCTCCAAACGATCTCAAGGCAGAGCTCGATGGGCTGTTGGGCAAGAGGGTAAAACACCGGGAGGAACTGAATAGCTATGAGTTTCGCGCCAACTTTAACGAGCTACTGAGAGTGTGTTTTCATAGTCGACTGATTGAAGGGTTGACAGTGCAAGTGGGCAACAAGTTTGAAGCAAGAGACGAGCGGGAGTTGATACAGGCATTGCAGAGAACCCCCTTCAATAACTTTTGGAGAATAGATTCAATGCGCCTCCCAAAACTGAAAGTGAATGTTCAGTACAGTGTGCTTCCAGAGCGGCATGTACATAGGATTGTAGAGGAATACATGCAAAGGATGCCAGTTATGCGAGCGTTCAGTACACTGCAGTTAGAGGCAAAAGGGTTGGCAAGTCTTAACGATGTGCAGAGCATGGTGAACAAACAAATCAGGGAACAAAAGGAGTCAAAAAGGTTGCAGATAGAAGCGAGGTAAGATGACGGACTCCAGTAGAAATCTCAGGAAATTGTGAAGGCACCCGAAGAAGACCCGGACCAGATAAGCTTCTACCTTCACCTGGAAAAGAACTTTGGGAGGTTTTATACACCTGTCAACAGGCTACCGATGTACAAGCACGGTTGGAAGCGTAGGGTGGGCTGGGGACCCATTAAATAGAGTCTTGCTGCTTCGATTTTGACTCGCACCGGGATCATCGAACATGCCAAGAAGAACGGGAAGCTTGCCTTGTGGGATCCTTTCTGCGGAAGCGGGACATTTTTGTTGGAGGCACTATCAATGTTGAATGATCTTCCAGTGAGGGAAGACATTGACAAAAACTTTCACCTATTGAAATGGCCTTGTTTCAAGCAGGAGTACTTCGAAGCCTTCCAAGCTCAATAAGCTCAAGCTACAAGATCTATGTTCCCTTCAAAAATACTGGGCAGTGACATCTCGCTACAAGCCATCAACTACACCATTGAGAATTTCAGGCACTTAAAACTGGAGCAATCTCAACCAGAATAGTAGTTCTTGAAGAAAAAGCCAGCATGCAACATCTTCCAAGCGGCTCCAAACACCTTTTTCGTGGCTGAGGACTTCCAGAAGGTAGGCGAAGAACTCCTCAATCTCAAAGCAGAGAAGTTTACAGTGATAGCCAACCTGCCCTATGGAATCCGGTCCAAGGAGACGATAGAAAGCCAGCAGCTCAGCAGCATCTACAGGAGGTTTAGCGAGTTCATCGATGCCAACTACCACAATTTTGAAAACGTGTTCGTGATTGTGCCTGTTGAGGAGAAGTACAACTCAAAACACTTCCTCGGCGTATCCAGAAGCAGGTGGACTCTCATTGAAAAGTATTATTCAGGAGGGATTAAGATTGGAGTTTACGCACTCAAGGATGTTTCGTTGCACAAGCAAATCGCAGTGAGGCAATCAACTCAACTCGCGTAAAGAGCCGATAATCAGTTGGTTACGATGTAGGTCGAAAGACCAGTCACCCCAACTATTGAGACGGACCTTCCAAAATATCTTATCCCCAAGAAACCTCGGAATGTCCGCGAACGCATTCTTTGGCGACGAAAGATTCATCAACTAAGATTGGCCTACCAGAAGCACATGGAGAAGAGACTATCGGTCAAGAATATCCAGGATTTCCGCAGCAATGTTCTGAGACTTCGCCTCCAGCAACGCGGCGAATCTTGGAAAAAGCAAAACTTGAGCTTGTTGTAGAACGCACCATAAAAATTTGAAGAGGACATTCGCAAAGCCTTCGAAAAGCGTATAGTAACAGCAATGGAGAAGAAGGACAAGGAAAAAGAGAAGAAGGAAGAGAAGAAGAAGCTTCGAACTGGTAAGAAAGTCGTCCGTAAATGGTGAGCAACATTGAATCAAACAAGTTCGTCAGGCGACCGTGATGTGAATACCCTCACAATTTTTTCAGTGAGTGCTGGACCAAGCTTGCTCAGCTTATCGCCTCGGCGAACCGGCAGATTCTCCAATTCGTTCTTTTCGATACCTTGATAAAGCTTTTAGACTGTCGGGTAGGCGGATGCTATAGTCTCTGCTTTTTCGACTCCGATGCCAGGAAGTTGGTAAAGCATGGCTAGCCACACCTTTTCAGGGTTGTTAGCATTCTTCAGCGATTTTAGCTATGTTTGCTGGTCAAACAGCGATATCTCAGCAATGCTTTCTGACTCGACGAGTATCTTAACCGTATCGATTAGATACTCCAGACTCTCCTTTTCGTCCTGAGTATTCTGAACTTCGTATCCGAACTAGATGATCTTTGGTAGGGCCTCTCTGAGCATTATGGTTTTTGTGCTTGGTGCTGGGAAGTTGGAAAGGACTGTTATCGGAACTGACTCGTTAAGGTACAGTAGAGATAGGGTTGATTGGGCGGTTGGTTCACTTGTGTACTTCTTGAGAACGCTCTTGCTATCTGGTGAATTGTTCGACAGATAGAAGTTCACTCTGAAGGCGTAGTCCAGTTCAGAGAGCCTGACTGATACCTTTGCCATCTTTAGTTCCTTCTGAAAGGACAATAGCACTTCGCTGGTGGTTTCTCGATGGAACTCTACGATGACCTAACTAGCAGCCTTGTTCAAATTGAGCAGAACAAGACGAAATATCAATTGCGGTCACTGGGCGGTGTAGGACGTGTGGATGACACAGACTTTATCCGATTCAGAGACCTTATGGACCTCGAAGGTCTCAATTCGGGGAGGTAGTATCCCTGTGGCTCGAGGTACTTCCCTACTAGGAGTTGTTTAAGCTGGCGGCGCTTTTTAGTCTTGGAAATTCTCTCGAGTATGCCATTGTGCTGCTGTTGGTGCTTTTTCAGTTTTTCAGGTATGATTTATCCGCGAGCATTGACGAGCTTTTGCACAATCTTTAGATTCTCCTCATCAAGGCGCCTTTCCCGCTTCTTCTCCTCAAGCGACCATTCGTTTATATGCTTGGCTCTTTCTTATCGTCTTCTAGATGCAGAGGCAAATGGGGACTTCCTATCTTTTTCGTTCATGAGTTTGGAGTGGATGATACTGTTCTCGTAGTTAATCTGCTGAAGACGTTTCTGAGATCTCATGTTTCTGTCTTGCTATTTGTTACGCTGTAACCGGTCCAGTTAGCACTACCAAGTGCTCTTGTGTGCCTTGCTTCGGCTGCTTACGTTGTAGATCGTTGCCAGTCGCTGTTGATGCTTCAGCAGACTTGTTTAGAGGTCCAACATGGACACCAAGCGGAGATCAGTGGTGGTACTCTTCATCCAATGGATGTTATATTACTGCACTGCGGCATAGTATTGCTCAGGCAGAGAAATACAGCTCAACCATTTATTTAATCATGGCCGATGTGATCTTTCACGGCAACTGCCTGGACGGGTGCTATTCGGGAATGGTGACCTTTACCTTTCTGAACCTGCTTGTGAGATACTGCAAGAGGCCTCTGCTGGACATCATAGGCGAGTTCTTCAAGGCCGCGAAGAACAACCTAGTCGACGACCCGACAGTAGTACCCCTTGGGAAGGAGTTTATGGAGGTGCCAAACACCCTCCCTGAAGAATTTTGGTTGTACGACAAGACAAACAGCTTCCACAGTCTTACTCCTGGCACTTTCACAGAAGGCTTTCTAAAGACTATGCTAAAAACGGAGCACCGTGTGGTGATTCTGGTAGACTGCTACGCCGAGAATACTGAGAACCTGTACAAGTTGGCGGCTGCCTACCAGTATGTGTTGATTATAGACCACCATACTACAGCTTTAGAGTCCTTGAAAGCGGCAAACAGTAAGCATCCCAACATACTCTACTACTTCACAGAGGAGAAGTGCGCGTTTGAGTTGACAATTGACTTCTTCAGCAGGTTCTTTGGGTTTGATAAGTGGTGCCCTCCCAAGCTATTCGAATACTTCGTCACTGCGTCCAAGTACGTACGTGCTAACGACCTCAAGCTCAACGAAACCTTTCGCACTAAGCACTTCACGCTGGGCATCTTCGATCTTAATCTGGAGATGAGTTCGCACAACTCAGGACTTTTTCGAAGGTTGGCTGCAGTCGATCTCGAACTCACCCTCTCCCGAGGAAGAGGTACCACCTGGCAATAACTCCAGCAATCTTCCCGAACTACATTAAGTAGCTGCAGCAACACATCAAACAGCCCAAACTTATTCGCTGTTAGCTCTTCAAGGCGACCTTCTTGGGTCTTGAGGTGCATGATTTCAACTTCGTCAGCGATATGGGTATCGTGCTATGCAACCTTGCTGCAAAGGAGGGCTACAGCAACTTAGCCATGATGTATCGCAACGACTCCGGCAACAATTGCTTCCGAGTGAGCTTTCGCTCCAGCCGCGACCAGCCTGACCCGATTGCCCTCAAATTTGCCGTTCACTTTGGTGGAGGAGGTCATCTATGCGCTGCTGGCTGTAAAATATCCAAGCAAAAGTTCAGCGGCAGCTTTAAGCTTAGCAACTTCGGCAACTGGAAGTGCGAGAACCTCGCTGATATGCTCTATTCGAAGGATTGAGAAAAATGGGAGAAAAGACTAATGTAACCGGATACTGTATCACTCCAAGCTCACAGAAGCTTAGAAATCTCACTCAGCTCATGCGACTGGAGCCGATACTGTCTACGGATCCGGTTCAGCTTTTGCTCCTTCTGGTGAAGCAGTGCTGGGAGGTCGCCTTCCTCCCTGCGGCGGTAGGGCTCGCTAACGAACTTCATCCCACCAAAGTCTTCCGACTCGATGCAGCCCTCAGTAGAAACTCCACTGCTGCACTTCTCATAGTTGTCCTTGAAGTAGCGATGGTTAAGGATCTCACTGACCTCGGGACGGTTCTCTGGGTTCACTCGAAGGATTCGCTTGACCAACTCAATCTCCGTTTCGTCTGAGAATAAGTGCAATTGGTACCGAAGACGTCCGAGAAGAAGAGAGTTCGTTTCATGTCCTTGATTATTTCATCTTTGGTTTTGCCCTTGAAAGGAGCAGCACCCGTTATCATTTCGAAGAGAAGGATTCCCAACGCCCAAACATCCACTTTATGGTTTTGTGGATAGCTTAAAACACTCTCCGGAGCCAAGTATTCCAGAGTACCGCTGTTAGAGCGTTGTTGGCCGAACCTCGAGGCTGAACCAAAATCACAGAGTTTGGCTTCTCCCCTCTTGGTCATCACCACGTTCTCGGGTTTGATGTCACCATGGACAATCTTACTTTCGTGCAGGTAACGGATAGCTTGGCATACCTCTCTGAACACCTTCTTGATGTCTTCCTTGTCAAGTTTCTTCTCATTGATCTTTTCCTGGAGACTACCGTCATCGGCATATTCCATCACGAGGGATGTCTTTCGCTTGGCGGCTTCAGTCTGATGGTCCAGCAACCGAATAATGTTGGGGTGGTTGAGTTCGCGATGAATGGCAACTTCGTTCAGTATGCTTCTGTCGAACACCTACTGATAGATTCAAAATGGTACCGTCTTGATGGCCACATAACCATCACGTTGAACATCCATAGCGAGTTTGACGCTCCCAGTGCTCCCCTGTCCAAGGCACACATGACCATCGAACTGATTCTTCAGCAAGCAATACATGATTCACGAATAAAATCAATTATAGGGTGTGGTGCTGGCGCAGCCCATTTCAAGTGTTCTCCATAGCGATTTATAATTTGTTGAGGTGCTGCTCGACCAGCTCGAGGTATTTTTAAGTAGCGGCCAGCGTTCGATTGGCTGCAGCGCACTATTACAGCTCAATGCCGCACGCGAGTAGTAGACAGTATGCCAGCTAACATAGTATTTTCAGAGTCGAGAGACAGCTGATCTCCAAGGCGCGATGCTTCAGTCGTCTGTAGAGTTCGCGATTGGTTAGGAATAGATTTCGGAAGGATTAGTTGCTTGCATCATTCAGTTCCAGAATTTCTTTACGGTTTCTTCCCGTTGTAGCAGTAAGCTTGTGCTGGAGCCGGCCAACCGCTTAGAGGATGCCGTCGTTGTCATTAGAAAGACGCACAAGCCAGCTACTGTAAGCCTATGATTTAGCTATGTCCAGCCAATTGTCGACAGCTAGGAGGTTCTACCGGTTGGTCAGGCACTCCAGAAGGCATACACGTACTTGTGCAAACCAGCGATAGAGCAGAAAGATGGGCAACTGCCAGGGCAATCTCAGGGGACGGAAGATGGATGCGGCGGAAGTTGCGAACTATCCGATTCGGTTGTACTTTCCGAAAATGGCCTGCTCGAACTGTTGAAGTTGTTGGTGCAAAGATAGAGTGGATATTGTACGCGGTTGATTGTTTGGGGGATGCTTCTGCGTATCCATATTTTCATTGAGCTCACAGTTTCTGTCAGTTGAGACAGAAAAGTTTTCGTTTGCTTTGTCTTCGAGTTAAGCTGGTGGCTATTGCTTATTGGTGGAGTCAGGCGGCGGTAGGTCTTACTGTTAGATATGGTTCCAGCGTTCTTCGAGAACAATGTCTTCGAGATCGACGGCAGCTTCGTCGGTGGCTGTTTGGAGGTGTCTGGTGGGTACCGTCACAGGAACCTTATGAGTTTAGGTGTGTAGCTTGCCAAGCTCTTCCTAGATAAGCTTGCTCTTTCTCCTTACAGTAAATTGCTTCGGGTTATTCTCAAAAAACGGAGGGGTTGTTGTATACCAAGGTATGCGAGCGCTATCGCCAGGCCTGTTTTGTCGGGACATTCGAACCATGCTCATGAGCGACAGTGTCTGAATGGAACGCTTTTTAAGCTTGGGCACTGTCGTTTACTTATTTGGAAAGCAAGGTGTTTCCTGTCCAGTTGCGGGAGGAGATCTCGAGAACTATCCCAGTACTTCTCGTCTACGCGAACTCGACCCTGGAGTCACGTTATGGGTTCTTCTCTTCTGTGTTGATCGTTGATGGTTTTATTTGCCAAGTGATTTCACCGAACGACATTTGGATATATTACTCAGCGATTGGCAGTCTATGACATTGTGCTCGTCGTTACCAGTTCTGATTCGATGGGTGTGGTTTCTTGTTGCTTCTGTTCTGATTCTTCTGGGTTGTGAATGCAGCAATCCCGCCACAAACCTTCGGCATTCTTCTAAGGATCTACACTACCTCATCTTCTCATGAAAGGACATACTTTGCTCGCTACGACCCTTTCGTAACCTACTCAGGAAACTCACGATGTTGAGTAAGTTGTCCTTCTCTACTTCATCTGAAATGAATTTTTCTGTGCAGCAGATTGAGCTTAACAGAACTTTCTTATCACTGATTCTCATCAGGAGGTTATCGGGAGTCAGAGCTGGTCTCATTTGTTAAGCCTTGGAAACTCTTTTGATTTCTTGATAAATATCGATGATCGACAGCATCATCTGTACCAGTTCAGTCAATTCCAGAGGTTTGATCGGCTCATACAGGGTTATCGGATCCAGCAAGTAATAGACTTCGTTCTCCACCACAACTTTATCCCTTAGTTCAAGTACTGAAAGATGCCTCTAATGCTTTCTGGCTTCTGCTCTAGCCATCTTCACCATCAGCTCCGCTCGTCCCTGACCAATTTCACTGGCTGCTACAAGTGTCTGCTTCCTCCCTTAGACGATTGCTCTGTAGAACGAAATGCCTTCGATGCGGAACTGTACATATTCGATCATTCCAGGATAATCTTAACAACTCAGTTCAGGTAAAAATCAAGGACGTAGTCCGTCATTGAGATAGGTATGTTGGTCTTCTTCCTAAATTGAACCACTTTGCGCAACATGTCCAACGCATCCTGGATGGTAACCTTTCTCTTGAGCAATTCCTAACGCAGCTCGTCACAGTTAACCTGCAGATAGATGTTCTGTTTTTTCGTGCTCCCTGAAGCAGCAATCCACAGCACAAACCAGTCCAGCTACCGATCGCCTATCGATTGACTGTTGAGGTCGATATCCATTTGTTGAGCGAGCCTGAAGACAGCTTGGAGAGTGCTAATCCAGACCTTGAGCTCTGTTATTTTCAGTTCCTCGAGGTGTTTCGGTCGTTTGATATACATAAACCTGTTAAAAGAGAAATCTCGGCGTGTCGCACTTCCCCACCCGTATTCGCCGCCCTCGAATATTTGCTTAGCGATGCTATAGCGTCCCACATCCGAGACATATATGAATTCAGATTCAGAAATGCCTGGGCAGATTAACCGTGCCAGTAACGTTTCAGGGTGGCACAGTATGGATGCGTCGTGGAAGCTGATTCCAGAGCTAGAGGAGAATACTCCCTTCCCTAAGCATTGTTAATTGATAAACTGAAGGCTGATGCCGTTTGGATGCTTGTTGGGTTCCCACCGCTCGTTTTTCACTCGGAAATCGCTGCTTAAGACCTTTTCCACCGATTGTTTGTAGTCAGTAAACTTCTTATTTGGATAAAATAGCTTGCCTCGCCTCACTGTCATGTTGGTGTTCCTGAGCTCCTTTAGTTTCTCGCTGGCTATTGTGAAATAGGATACGAAGAACTTGAGTCGTGCTAGGTTGTGTCCTGCAGCATCTTCTTCGAATAGCTGGCTGAAGTTGAGACCACCCTCTTCGTACAACTGCTGGGGGAGGGTGTGGAAGAACCCGTGGCACATAATCAGGTACACTTGCTGACAGCTCACATGCACTTCACGTGATATCTCCGGTGTCAAAAAATCCATATCTTCAAGTTCGATGGTTGTTACAGATCGAAGCATTGCCGGTACTGTACTCTTCCAGAAGTATTCGTCGAGCCGGTAGAGACTCTAGAAGCGCAATTCAGTATTCTTCGTGTCGTATTTATCTGCTCGAATTCGATTGCGGATGAATTGGATCACCTCCTCCTCGTCGTAGTTTCGGAGGAGGCCCTCGAGTTGTGGTCGCCAGTACCTAGCGAACTCAATTGACAGGTTTGGGTTCATTGCTTGCTTCGGTGCTTATAGAAACGTACTCTGCTCGTTGATGCTAATCATTACTCAATATTACTGAGGAAGCACATGTATATACCGGGTAAATCACCAGCTCAGCAGCTTCGGCTGCTCGAACAGCTCCTTGAAGTGGAGATGAAGGTGCTGTGTGTGCTGTCCCGCCGGGATGTGCTTGTCCTTGATGTTGCGGATGAAGCCGGGGAGGTGCTGCAGCACTGCTGATACTTTCAGCACGTCTGGAAGCACCTCGAACAGATCCGACAGGGAGTATTCGGGGAGTTTAGCAGTCACAAACTCCTGTATAATTTTACAGCTGGCAGTATAGTATTTTCTGGGGTCTATATGCCGAGCAGGTCTATCAAACATGACCTCACCGACCTCCAGCCCGATTATGACAAAGAGAGCAGCAGCGGCTGCTAAATGGTAGTTATGTGCTTGATTGTTGAGTTTGCCTAGCACCAGCAACCTGTCCATTATCAGGGCCATCTGGAGCTGATTCTTCTGCGGCTATCCACTTTCTGTTGGATTATTGAAGAGCAGCTGGTTATTAGGAACGATTAGTTTTCCCTCCTTCAGATAGTCATCCCATTTGTGCATTAGCTCCTCTGCTTGATCGAGGATCACTTCAGAGTTGATCTGGAACACTACTCGCGGATTCGTAAGCACCTCCATCTCGCAATTCAATAGTTCCTCCTGGGTATGCAGTCCCTTGCACATCTCAACGAAGGACGAAACATGCACCGAATGTTCCTATAGCTTCGCCGCCAGCATCAAACAAGTGACTACGTACAGCTGGCAGTTCATTCGATTGAGCCCATTGAGCTTTTCGAAGAGGTTGACTGTCTTGTGGTATGTTGAGCGGCTGTACCCCATTGTATACACTATGTCGCTGATCCACTCGTAGACGCAGAGCTTTTAGGCGCGAGTGAGCAGCTTCACTATAGGCTTCCTGTTAACTTTTTCGTGGTGGTTGGTCTGGTGCGGCTTTATCGATCTGAAGTGTTGTTTGAGCTCCTACGTTGATGCCACAAACAATCAAAGGAAATCCCTCCCGAAAGAAGGATTATTGTTGGTGCGAGTTTACCTTGAGCAGTTGGACTTTTCGAATGAGTCGGTTTGGTACTTGGACGCCTTGCCGATCGTAGTGTGCGAACTTCGACCCCCATCTGTAGGTGGTTCGTCGTGGCTACGGCTCATACACCATCACAATGGGTTTGTTGGAACGCGGGGGAGTGTTAAAGCTCTTCATTGCTTCACGCTTGAAGTAGTGGTAGCGCTGCGAGCAGACTGTGTTTTCCTCATCGAAGAGGCGGAGGCTTCCAGCCATGCTTGTGCGCTCTGTTGGCTGGGACCCGAACATGCTTCCAAGGCTGCCCAGACTGTTGGAGTCGTCCATGGTATATATGAATGATAGGGAGCAGGAGCTGGTCATGTGCGGGAGAACAATGTGCGCAAATTAAATAATTGAAAACCGCTCTTTTTTGGAGGGAAACATAAGCAAATACGAGCAGCAGCATCAAGCCACCCTCAGCATCAGAAGAGAGGCGTCAAGTTCTTTGCGTTAACACCTTCTTGAAGCCAAACTTCTCTCGAAAAATAGATAGCCCTGAGGGGTAATTAGTGAAAGTTACTGCTCCCAATCCGTTCCAATAGCGGTGGTTTCGATGCAATCAGTTATTCGCAAGGCAGGGACACCTTGATGTGGTGGTACTTTCAAGTCCGTGCGGGTATTCTGCCGAGGCTCGACATTGTGTAGCGTCTCAAAGCAGGAAAATCTTTCAGCTGGAAGTAGTCTTCCGCTACCTTTCGTTTTTCCTCTTGTTTTTTTACTGTCTGCTCTATTAGCATGTTCAATCTCGTTTTTAACATATTTTGGTCGAATTTTGTGGTTGGTCGCTTTCTGACTGGAGGCAACTACTGTTCGTACCGACGTTCACTCGACCTTGCTGGTGATTTCAATAGTGCCTAAGATGGCGATCGGATCTGCTGGGCAAGCTTATCGTAATCACTCTTCCTGCGAAGCGTCATGGAATTGTGGGCTGTGGGTCGACTGGGTGAATCGAAATCATTGCCCTTCGTGTAGAAATAGCTGTAGGAGACCCCGCTCGTGAACATCCAATCTTATATTTATTATAGCCTACCAATTCGATAACTGACCAATTGTGGTGGCCATCCCACAGCTCCTACCACTCACGACGTATACTGAACAGACCATTGTAATAGATGTTCGATACGGAGTTATAGATTTCTATTCGATATTCGATAATGGCGACGGCAGGCTGCACCGTACCCATCGAAATGTTCTCCAGCAGGTATCCCTTTGGTCGGCATCGTCAACAATCTCCAACGGAACGGTTCGAACTGCCTCGGTAGAGTCAGTGTGTGTTGCTCAAGCGGCAGTATCATCCCTCGGACAGACAGGAGCTCCTCACCAAGATCAAGTACCATTCGTAACTGCGTCACGGTAACCTGATAGGGATTCTGCGATCTTCTGACGAAGCCGAGAATTGTTTGCTTGCAGTGGAGTTTGAGTACGTACCGAGCTCTTTGCGAGATGTGTTCGGAATGCTTTCGGAGGAGGAACTAGAGCATGGGAGGAACAGTATGTATCAGCTATGCAGCTACCTAATCAGCAACAACATTAACCCTTAAGTGGCAGAGGAACTCATCGGGGTTGACGGCTTTAATCAGCTCAAACTATTTTTGGATGTGGACTTTCGTGTACTCAACCCTCAACAAAACCGTACAGACTTGATAAGGGCCAAACGAGCTGAAATAAATCTGATCATTGACAGACATATCGCAAGTTGTAATCACGGGGGAATCTGCCGGACAGGTGCAAGCTGCATTCGAAGTCAAGTGATCCCAAACGATACAAACTACTGGCTGTTGGGGACGCAAGGCGTGAGCAGAACCTGCCAACTAAACACTATGAATACGACATTTGGATGCGGAGGAGCATCCCCTATCAAAGGCATTTCGGTTGTGGATTCCATGAAGATAAGACCAACAGCTAACATCCCAAATACACCTGGTCTCCACAAATCGCAAAGCCAGAAACCCAGGGAAGCTGTTGCCGAGTCCTCCATGAACACTCGCACACTAAGTGGAATCATTAACAACTATATGCAGCTTTCGGATAACAGTGTGAAGTCTCAGAATGTTCCCAACTATAAGAAGAAGTTGAGCACATTTGCGAAGTACGATAGGAAGAAGCTATCTGGTGAGTCCCGAGGGTCTAGGTAGTCCTCCAACAACAACAACGGCAGGAATATACTACCGATGAACAGTAGGGTCAGTGCTCGGCAGTCCGATGCTTCAGCCTACAACACTTATGAGCTTCCTATGTGTAGTCAAATGGCGAGTGAAGATCAATAGGGACGCAGGGATGAAGTTTTAGAGGTTTCTCAGACAAAAGAGGAAGAGGATGTCGTGTATACAATATCAGTCGAGCAATGTGATGTCACGAGAGGGGAGTCCGACGATACATATAAAGTGGAATTCAACCAGGGGACTCCGGTTACCTTACAGGTTCCAAGGGTATCCATGAGAAAAACTGCAGATGCCAGTTTTTATCATAGCCCAAGACCGACTGAAGTTGAAAAGAAGTTGAATGTTCGAGCGAGCGTTGTAGCTCCATCGAATCCTCAATCTCGGCTGTAGAAGCCCGAACTGCCGTTCAGTAAATAACCTCCAGAATCCAAGAAATCACCCCGATAACCTGCTGTGATTGCATATACGCCGGCCAGGACAAACGCCATAATGGCATCAGACTACCGCCGTTCATGTCAGATCAACGAAAGAGTTCGCCAATCGCTCCGAAAGACGTAGGAAGCCGTCGCAAGATACTCACAATTCCGGCGGGTTTGATTGCCTCTACTTCGTAAATGCATTCAGAGATGGAGATCATTCGGGAACATCAAATACGGTTCTTGATGTGCGAGAGCTTTCGTTCTTGTTGGGTGTTCATTGTGTTCAGCTTCATTAAGTTGAGGCTTTCTCGAGCATTCTCTGATCGACTGATCTCGGCAATGCGCTTCCGAATTCCGCTGACGATGCTGTCGTTCTTAGCTGGTGGTTCTATAATGGTCTTGGAGCTGCTGAGGATAGCACGAGTGTTGCTCGGCACCATTGGTTTCAGGTGTTGGCTTGACCGGTCAACTGATGAAGTCAGATCTGGTCTCTGGTTTTGGTGCGTTACTGTTTGTACGGGTTGATGTGATTATTGTCGAGTCTCAGGCTTGTTGGTAGCAGTATGGAGCTTGTATTACTTGAGCCATTCGTCATCAGTCTCCTCCATAATGATCAACCGGTCTAGACCTAGCCCTTTTATTTCATCTGCTGGGTCCAACGGATTACTCGAATGTACGCCAACATGAGTCCTGGATACTTTGCTCTTTAGCTTGGACTATCTCTTGACCTATTTGTATTTTCTGGGAAGTGGAGGTGATGGTATGGGAGTACTCACGTGCCTGTCTAATGACCTCTTCTCAAGCTTCTTAGCTTCGAGATACTCCATAAGTTCTTCTGAGGTCTTTCCAGAATGAGAGGTAAGCTTGGGGTGATGCATAATTGTGGGCTCGTGCTTCATGCCTCCCTTGGTTGAAAATGGGATATTGAGGATCTTGAGCTTTTGCTTGAACATTTTTTCTGAATCCAGGTTCACTCTTGCGGTGAGCTAAGGGTCAATATCCTTCAGTGATTTAACGAGTTCAACAAACTTCTCAAAGCCGATTTCCTTCCTCCCTTCTGCTATCTTCTTGTACCTCTCCATCAGCGCGTACTTATTGAGTTGCTCCGACGTCACCCCATATCCGTGACAGAATATGAGAAATTTGCCCAAGTTCATGACAGAGCACTCGTGGCTGATACGATCGAACGTGGTGTTAGTCCCAACATTCTGCTGCTGCTTACAGTAGAAGTCGAACACAATGGCCAAGCGGCGTGCAACAGCAGCCTCCTGATCAGGTTTGTTGCCGGTCGGTTATGTTTATGTCCGTTCTTTCGTATCTATTCTTTCGGAGGGCTGCTTCTACTCATGTGTTTCCTACTACTTCGCCTGGTGTTAATCTTATTAGTTCTATTCTGGCTGCTGATCAGCTTATTCTTTTGGCTCCTCCTTAGAATCCTGTTGTTTGGATTTGGGGTTGTACTCCACTGCGAATGTCTTGTTGGTTTCGATACAGTACTCCAGCAGCTTGATGACACTCTTCAGCTGTAACTGCTCTTCCGGGTTTTCCTGCTCATAGTTAATGAAGCTCTCCATGAGACTGATGTCAATGGTTTGCTTCATCTAGCCAGTATTGAAGGGTTCGCGATTGAAGCCAAATAGCTCCCTCGTAAAGTTTAGCAGCTCCTTGCGAGGGACCTCCGACATATGGGTGAACTCGTTGTCCGTGAAGCACTTAGAGTAAAGGTTCTGCAGCAGCTAAGGGTTCCTTTCGACGAACAGTCGAAACTGTTGCAGGTTGTTTGCTTGCTTGTTTTGCATTCAGCCAATAATATTACAAATGGGTAATACTGCAAACGGCCAGGAGGAGCCTGGATTCGCTACAGCCCAATAGGGCTCCAATTACCAAGAAATGATGCATCCATACCTTGCCAAAGCCAAACCCATAGTCGATGGAGAAGGCAGACAGATGCTGCAGATTCGGCAATCACTTGCCCACCAGGAGGACTTTACAGAATGGATGATAGGAAGAAGCCAGATCACGCATCGAAAGTATCTGTTTCTGCCGCAGATAGTGAGTGAGCAGGAAGTGGATATGTGCGGCCAACGCATTGTAGCAGTGGTACCAATTCAAATCTACCACAGTTCAACTACGACTTCTACCCGTTTTGCCTTGACCGTGAGATTGAGATGCGAAGGAACATTCGCAGGAAGTTCGACGAAGTTGAGGTTTGGTATCTGCTCTATACTGGTGTTACGGCAGCAAACTACTTCGAACGTGTGGGGTTGAAAATGGGAATACTGACACCTACCAACGTGCTGATCAACCGTAAAGGGCATGTCCGCTACGTCAACCGGTTTTCATGGCCGGGAGAGTATCCGAAGCCCATTAGTAAAGCACCCACGGTCTGCTATCTTGCTCCAGAAGAGTTGTAAGGCGGCCATAAGTTCGACGTGCACAAAGCTGACTGTTTCGGTCTCGGGGTCATCATGCTGCAGCTCCTACTCATGAATGACATGAGCTCTATATATAGTCGATCCCCAGGTTTCGATTTTCAGGAATTCTCTGAATTGAAGAAGAAGGTTCTGAAGGAGTAGAAGTATTCTCGCTTCCTGATCGAAGTGGTGATGGAGATGATAGACCTTGAAGTGGCCACGAGACCACGTCCTTCGATTGTACTCGACTGGCTTCGTCCCTACGAAAAGGAGATTGTTCGCTTTCGAAGTTGGAGCAGAACTCCAATCATCTGACCAGCTTTAACCAATGCTCTGTGATTGTATTTTCTTATAGGTTTTCTACCAAGCGCTTCGTGTCACATTCTTCATTTGTTCGAAGCATTCACATACGATCTATCGTGCCACAAGAGTGGTATACATCTGCGAAGTGCTG
>ERZ724508.176-NODE-176-length-45670-cov-5.857613_pt1 | contig 45670 bp, 40 predicted proteins | sample MGYA00376041_ERZ724508 | MGnify/ENA primary metagenome ERZ724508 (study PRJEB28724, sample SAMN07190887) | wastewater metagenome | isolation source: effluent of sewage treatment plant in Hong Hong | place: USA: Christiansburg, Virginia | collected 2016-03-01 ...
TGGCTTCAGCTATGTTTGGAATAAAGATGCAACGCCAATTTCAGGTGCAACAACAGCTACGTATTCTGCAACAGCATCAGGTTCGTACACGGTAATCGTAAGTTCTAACGGATGTTCTGCTACATCGGCAGCAAAAGTGGTTACAGTAAATATATTGCCAACAGCAACAATTAGTACAACCACATCCACCACATTCTGCACAGGCGGAAATGTATTGTTGTCTGCGAATACGGGAAATGGCTTCAGCTATGTTTGGAATAAAGATGCAACGCCAATTTCAGGTGCAACAACAGCTACGTATTCTGCAACAGCATCAGGTTCGTACACGGTAATCGTAAGTTCTAACGGATGTTCTGCTACATCGGCAGCAAAAGTGGTTACAGTAAATATATTGCCAACAGCAACAATTAGTACAACCACATCCACCACATTCTGCACAGGCGGAAATGTATTGTTGTCTGCGAATACTGGAAATGGGTTCAGCTATGTTTGGAATAAAGATGCAACACCAATTTCAGGTGCAACAACATCTACCTATTCTCCAACAGTATCAGGTTCGTATACAGTAACCGTAAGTTCTAACGGATGTTCTGCTACATCGGCAGCAAAAGTGGTTACAGTAAATATATTGCCAACAGCAACAATTAGTACAACCACATCCACCACATTCTGCACAGGCGGAAATGTATTGTTGTCTGCGAATACGGGAAATGGCTTCAGCTATGTTTGGAATAAAGATGCAACGCCAATTTCAGGTGCAACAACATCTACATATTCTGCAACAACATCAGGTTCGTATACGGTAACCGTAAGTTCTAAGGGATGTTCTGCTACATCGACAGCAAAAGTGGTTACAGTAAATCCATTGCCAACTGCAACAATTTCAACAACAACATCCACCACATTCTGCACAGGCGGAAATGTATTGTTGTCTGCGAATGCGGGAAATGGGTTTAGTTATGTTTGGAATAAAGATGCAACGCCAATTTCAGGTGCAACAACATCTACATTTTCTGCAACAGCATCAGGTTCGTATACAGTAACCGTAAGTTCTAACGGATGTTCTGCTACATCGGTAGCAAAAGTGGTTACAGTATCTACTTCAGTTACCTGGTACCGAGATGTAGATGGTGATGGTAAAGGGGATGCAAGTGTATCGCAAACATCTTGCACGCAACCAATAGGTTATGTATCCATATCGGGTGATTTGTGTCCCTTAGATGTAAATAAATTTGCACCGGGAAGTTGTGGCTGTGGAAATTCAGAAATAGATACGGATCAGGATTTAATAGCAGACTGTATTGATACGGATGATGATAATGACGGAGTCTTAGATGCTGTTGATTGTAACCCATTAGATGCATCGATTGGCTCTAAAACTGTTTGGTATCAAGATGTAGATGGGGATGGTAAAGGGGATGTAAGTGTGTCACAAACATCTTGTACGCAACCAATAGGGTATGTTTCTGAGTCTGGAGATAGCTGCCCAACAGATGCTACTAAATTAAGCCCTGGACTTTGTGGTTGTGGCATAGTTGAAGGTACATGTACTACGACTGGTATTGTTGATTTGAAATCTACAGATGCAATTAAAATTATGCCAAATCCAAGTTCAGAACAATTTAACTTAGTTCTTAGTGAATCTGCAATGATATATATATCAAGTATCGATGGTAAATTGGTAGAAACATTTTCAAATGTTTCTGAACTTAAATTCGGATCGGATTATGCTAAAGGCGTATATGTCGTTCAAATCATGAATGGTTCTTCTTCTCAGATTCTTCGAGTTGTTAAACAATAATATTAAAATAGAAATCACGTATTTTATTTAAAATAAGCAGGTTTTTCCAGTCTTTTATAGATGGGGAAAACCTGTTTTTAATTATAAATGAATATTGGTGGTTACTTTTTTAAGCTAATTCCGTCTTTATTATAGAAATATCACATTCAATATAAAAACATTCAGGTGTGTTATTTATATTGAATAAAAGGGAATCATTGTGTTCAACCAATTAGATGCTATGATTTCTTGATATCTTTCCTGTTTAGTAAAAGGCATACGTGGTAACATGTATGCCTTTTTTTATTCATAAAAACTGGTTTAAGCTTTTTTGTATTCAATCTCTTTCATTTTTACTAACTTGTATCTACATATAGTTGAGTGAAGAGTACGGATGGAGCATTTATATAAAAAACAAATCAGCAACGCATTTGTAGATACATTTCCTGGAGATGTATCCATGAACAATGCCAGAAGACAAACACCTGGCTTCTTGTATTGTAGTGTTTTACCTACTCCTGTTCAGAAACCACGGTTGTTGGCATGGTCAGAAGATGTAGCTACTATATTGGATCTAGAGAGCCCAAATGAGGGAGATGTACAAATACTAGCTGGGAATGTTGTAAGTCCTACAATGAAGCCGTATGCGTCCTGTTACGCAGGTCATCAGTTTGGTAACTGGGCTGGTCAACTTGGGGATGGTAGAGCCATTTCATTAGGCTTTTGCCAAGGGAAGGATGGGAGTGAATACGAAATGCAATTGAAAGGAGCTGGTCCAACGCCATACTCTAGAAATGCAGATGGTAGAGCCGTATTGCGTTCTTCTGTTCGCGAATACTTGATGAGTGAAGCCATGCATTACTTGGGTGTACCAACAACACGTGCACTTAGTTTGGTTTCCACAGGAGATGATGTATTGAGAGATATGTTTTATAATGGTCACCCTGAATATGAACAAGGTGCGATTGTATTGAGGGTAGCTCCTTTATTTGTTCGTTTTGGGAATTTTGAAATGTTGGCAGAACGAAATAATCTAGTTTTGAGTAAACAGTTATGTGATTGGGTGATTGAACGATATTATCCTGAAATAGTAGGCGAGGATCGTGTCGTAAAACTATTTCAAGCAGTAGCGGAACGTACCGCGGATATGGTTATTGGTTGGTTGCGAGTAGGTTTTGTACATGGTGTTATGAATACAGATAACATGTCCATACTTGGATTAACAATTGATTATGGTCCGTATTCGTTTATGGATGATTACGATGCACGCTTCACACCTAATACAACTGATTTGCCAGGTAGGAGATATGCTTTTGGAAATCAGGCATCTGTTGCTTATTGGAATTTAGGAAAGTTGGCAAATGCTTTCGCTTTTTTAGTACCCGATACGGATAAATTGGTTGAAGTATTAAACAACTATCAAGGTTTATACGAAGGTAAGTATTATTCTATGATGGCGAATAAATTAGGCTTTGATGTGTTACGTGAAGAGGATCCTGTATGGATAGATTCTTTTGAAGAAATGCTACGAATACTTAAGCCAGACATGACCATCTTTTATCAATTATTGATTGATTTACCTGAAAAAATTGGTACTGCTGCTGAACTCAAACAATACTTTCAAGAATCGTTTTATACAGAACCAGATGAAGCATTGTTACATGCTACATTGAAAGCATATGCTGAAAGAATTAAAACAAATACGTGTTCAAAAGAAATCTCTAAAAATAAAATGCAAGTTTCAAACCCTCGTTTTATTTTAAGAAATTATATGTTGCACGAAGCAATTGAAAAACTTGAAAAGGGGGATGATTCTTTGTTTAAGAAATTAGAAGAATTTTGTAAGCACCCCTATACGAATAAGGGTGATGCATATTTTATAAAACGTCCAGATTGGGCAGCACAAAAAGCTGGCTGTTCTATGTTGTCATGTAGTTCTTAATATATCTGTAATGAAATATGAAAACGGGTCCTAGATATATTGGGGATGTAAACTATGCATCCATACGTGCACACATAGAAAAGTTAAACATTCGGGATGGATATAAAATTAAAATGAATCCGATTGATTTTGAAAAACTTGTTGTAGAATATCGACAGTTGTTTCAAAAGGATTTTTATGTAGTTATGGAAATTGCAGGTATTTCTGTAGAACAATTTCAAGCAACACCTGTGAATCGGATTTGTGTTGTAGAAAATAATTCAGATGGATGTGTGATTTAGAATGAAAACTAAAAACCGCCAGGTTACAATATGTTTCCTAGGCGGTTTTTAGTTTGATTAATAGTTGTTTTAATATTTAATTATTTTTTGAATTACTTTGTGCGAATCCCAAGTAAGTAGCAATTGATACATGCCAGAACTATAGGGCATTTCAATCACAATTGGAACAACTGAATAGGCTTGCGTTGAAGTCAACACAACATTTCCAATCGCATCTATAAGTGTATAGGTAATATCCGTATCTATTGATTCCGTTAATTCGATAGTGATTTTATCGGTACATGGAATGGGATATATCTTAATGGATGACTCTATCGTTGAAACAAGTATTGGAGTAGTCGTTCCAACAGATATCGGTAATGAAAGTGTTGATGTTTGTCCACCTGATTTTGTTTCAATCAAGGTAACATTGCCGCTCGATGTTCCAAAATTTACAACAATTGAATGCGTTCCTTGTCCACTTACAATCGTTGCACCTGCTGGTACAGACCACGTATAGGTCATTCCTGTTTGACTTGGCACCGAATAACTTACAGATGTTTGATTTGAAACTACCGAAGTTGGTCCAGTAACATTTAAATCAAAACCAGGATTTGCATTTACTGTAACCTTAATTGAATTTGAATTCGCCTGAGGGGTATTTAGGCAGGCTGCATTTGAAGTCATTGTTGCTGTTATAGCATCGTTATTTGTTAATGCCATTGTTGCATAACTTGAATTCGTCGCTCCTGAAATAACGGTTCCATTTTTTTTCCATTGGAAAGTAGGAGCGTTTCCACCATTTGTATAGTTAACTGTAAATGTAGCAGATTGACCTGCATAGATGGTATTACTTGGTGTAACACTAATGGAAATAGTGGGTGTAACCTTTGCATTCACGGTAATTACTTTTGCTGTGCTGGTAACAGATACGTTCGATGGACAGCTGATATTGCTTGTCATTGTTACGGTATAGCTATCATTGTTTGCAGCACTATTTGTGGTATAACTTACGTTGGTTGCGCCACCGATTGTAGTTCCTCCTTTTTTCCATTGGTAGGCAGTGTTCGTTCCTCCATTTGTAGGCGTTGCTGTTAGTGTAATACTTGTTCCTGCACAAATGGATGTTGTTGCAGTGTTTATTGTTACAACTGGCGTAACAGTTGCATTCACAGTAATATTTATAGTGCTTGGTGAACCACTACCGCAGGTATTTGTAGGCGTAACTTTTATTGTTCCACTCGTTGTTCCCATTTTGACAGTAATCGTATTTGTACCAGAGCCAGCTGTGATTGTTGCACCTGATGGAAGAGTCCATGTGTAGCCTGTTGCATTTGATACAGATGAAATACTGTAAGTTACATTCGTGGAATTTGCACATACAGATGTTGAACCTGAAATGCTACCTGCAGCTGAGGGAGCAGTACATGCAGAACCTACTAGAATAGCTGTTCCTGCGTATGAAGGATTTGTCCATGCTTGATCTGCACTTGCAAACCAAGACATTTTTCCATCTCGCGCATTGCCATCATCGTCATCATCTACTTCCACATCAAATCCAATCAATTGATTGTTTGCTGGTGTATTGTTAATGGTAGACCAAGGAATTCGTATTTCCGTAATATAGCCACCAGTTTTTGCAACGTGTGCAAAGGTAATTCCTGTTGTTGATTTATTGTTCGCTTCAGTTACTGTCGCATCATTCCAACGGAACATGTATTGAAAGTAATTACTACCAACAGATGTTGCTTTTGTATTTCCAACATCAAAAAATACTTCAATATTGTCATCGTCGTATTTATTTGTTCCACTGTCATTTATTAATATATTATCGTTTAAATCAACAAGTAGATATACATAGGTATTGTCCCATAATGCTTTAAATGTTCCTGACAAATCAGTGGCATTACTTATTGTTCCGGATATAACAGTATTCAAATTTCCTGCGTTATTTGTATTCCATATGGCTTCTATAGTTCCATCAATGGTAGGAGCTGTAGATGTTTGATTAATCGCTTTATATACATTTAAAGATACAGGAGTACTTGTGCCCGTTGCAGAACTTGAATTATATGCTACGGCAGTGATAGATACTTTTCCTGAAGTATTAATTGTCCATGATACATTATAAGGAGATGATGTTTTTGTACCAATAAGAGTAGTACCATTATAAAATTCTACTTTAGAAATTGTTCCGCTAGTAGTTGTTGCTGTAGCAGTAAGTGTTATTGTTGCCCCTTCTGTATAATTTCCCGCTGTTGGAGAACTTAAATTTGCAGTAACAGCAGTCGTAGTTAGAGAACTGGGATTCCAGAAATTGCCAGTTTGCATAAATAAGGAAATAACTCTTAGTGTGTTTCCAAAATAACCCGATCCATCAACCGTATTTACTGTCTTTGTATACATGCTATTCATAATATTTTGGTAGGTGGAGGTAGCTCCACAAATGCCAGCAGCATACATTGATACAAACGTCGCATTAACCGTTCCGTTTCCGCCTGATTGTGCTACTGGTCCACCTGCATTATTTGCACCCTTACCGTTTACATAGGCCGCAATGGGAACACAAAAGTTCGTTTGTGCAGTTGTATTTCCAGTCCATAATACTTCCGTCGCCATTCTCCATGGACTGCGGCAAGCATCGTATCCATATTCATTTGACCCATTACAATTATTTGGTGAACCATTTTGGTCTGACCAATTACTTACTAAACCTGTTGTCGTATTTCTATTTGCGTTTATAAGATTGTAAGCTGCTGTTATTGCACTGTTCCATGTACTTGCTTGTGAGGATACCAGGGTAGCAAATTGTCTGTAATAAGCAGGTGATTGATAACTTGGATTTCTACAGTTTGAGCCCATTCCCCAACCATCACCGTTGATTGATTGAAAAGATGTATTATGTATTTCGTATGTTTTAATTGCCGTAATTAATGTAGTCGCTTCAGTGCTATATTTGTATGGACTAGTTGCAGAAGGCCATTGTTTTGATGCAACGATTAATGCCATTGCTGCATCAAGGTCTGCGTCTGTGGCACCATTCGAACCTGATGCTCCGGAACAACCACCAATCTTCCAATTCATCAATCCATTGTTATTGGAATTTGTTTTATAGTAAGCCCACAAGCCATCAAATAATGCTTTGTCAGCTGCATAGGCAGCTATCAGCATCCCGTATCCAATTCCTTCTGAAACAGTGGAAGAATTATCATCAAATAGAACTCTGTATTGCGAGCCACATGCTTGTACGTATTTTGTTTTCCATGAAGTATATGCGCTATAGGCGTCCTGTGATTTTCCATATTGATTACTTGCTGGTGTATAAGCACCAGTAGGTAGTGTAGCAGGTATAATTCCATATCCATACGGATTAGCTGATGCCGCTATTTTAGAACCAAAAGGTACAGCTGGTGCACTCGGTGTATTAACTTGTGCGTATGAGCGCGAAATAAGGGTTATTAGGATTACAGTAAATAACCAATTTATACACTTGTAAATAATCTTCATAGGATTTCTTTAAGGCGATGTTTCTACTTATAATTTAGCATAAAAACCTATAACTTATTGAAATGATGACAGAAAATATCAATAAAATCACATTTTAAATTAATTGAATGGATTATATCCTCATAATCAATGGAGTTGAAAAGTACTATTTAAAAAATAAAAGGGATAGTGTACTATTTATCAGATGATTTATCGAAATGCAAAATTAGATAGGGTACTCTTGAAAATGCGGAGATTGTTGATCGTATTGAAATTTTGGTTAACAGATATGATAACTATGTCAGGGTCTATTTTATTATTAGTGGTTATTTCTTTTACTCAAACAAATAACCACTATAGGCCAAACCCTTAGCTACGCTTACAAAATTATCATCTGATTTAATTGGTGTATTCGGGAATACACTTTTAAATAAGTCCTGTACAGCCAATACCAATGAACTTCCACCCGTAATGAAAAGTGTATCTATGTCTGTTAATTTAATGTCGTTTTGCTCTAAAAAAAGTAGTAAGTATTTTTTTATTTTAACAATGTCTTTACCGATGATGCTATTGTAATCTGTTACGCTTAGGTGTTCTTCAATATCGATATCCAATGCATGATATTCAAATGTAGATTCTGATTTTTTTGATAATTCTACTTTTGTTTTTTCTATGGATTGAAAAATGGAATACCCCAAATTATTTTCTGTAAGTGTTATGAGATTTTTAATTTTTTTATTTTGATTCGTATAACTATAATATTGCCTCAAATCATTTTGCACTTTTAATCCATTAAAGAAATTCATTTTTTCCCATGAGCAAATGTTGCTAAAAAAACTTGGTGGAACGTCTACTTGCTTACCTGGCATGGATTCGTAGGTAAGTCCACGACCAAAATTAGGTGTGCCTTTGTCCCACATCAAGGCCGAATCAAAACTATCGCCACCAATATAGATACCACCTGTAGCAAGTATGTCTTTTCTTCTATCTTTTTCAAACGTTCTGTTGGGGTCTAATTTTATGAAGGTAAAATCCGTTGTACCTCCACCTAAATCGGCTACTAGAACGTGTTCTTTCTTTGAAATCGTTTTTTCATATGCAAATGCTGCACCAATCGGTTCAAATTGAAATCGAACGTCTGTTAATCCCGCAATATCGGCGGCTTTTAGTAAACGTTTTTGGGCCAATGAATCAAATTGGCTGTTGTCTTCATCAAAAAATACAGGTCTTCCTATGATTGCTTTTTTACAATCGTAACCAACGATGCTGTCTGCTTTTTGTTTTAAATCTTTTAGGATCAAACTAATTAAATCCGAAGCATTATATGATTTAGTATGTATTCGGGTTTCAGTAAAATTACTTCTCGGTAATACACGTTTTATGGATTTCATAAAACGTCCTTTCATTCCATCTTTTACATAGTTTGTTATTGCTTCTTCGCCAATAAAATAAGATATAGGTTTAGTTACATCAAAATCATTGGGGAAATATAATATAGAAGGTACTGTAATGGTGTTAATTAATTCATTTGTCTCTTCATCAAAAATACACAGAACGGAATTAGAAGTTCCGAAATCTATACCATAAAGGTGCTTACTCATTATTTGTTCTAGATTTAAGCGTGATGGTTATTCTAATAATCATCAATTTGAATGTCTTTTTTGTAAAGGTACACATTCAAATGAACCATTTAAAATTGCGGACAAAATTATTGAAGATTTAATTTGTTGGTAATTGGTATATTGAATCTTAGTAATGTGGAAACCATGTATAATAGGATTTAATTTATTACATTTAATTAAATAAATCTAGGAATAAAATACAATATGAATATTCGTACTTCAGTTTATATATTTTTTTTGACCCTATTTATTCCTAAAATATGTTGTAGTCAAATATTTAGTAACGGAGACGAACGTAAAATCGAAGTTTCAGGTCAAGTTGGTTGGTTGTTGGCTGGAAGAAATCCTGGTGCCAAAATAATTAATGCACCAATCTATTCGCTGTCTGCTGCATATGTTCGTAATCCTCAAGTTTCATATGAAATAAATGTAAATACATTCTACTCTAAGATTGTATTTAATGGCTATCAAGGCAAGTTTGATACTACGGCACGATATTCTCAAACGTATGTAATGTTTGGTATCGTTCGAGCTTTTAATATTGATATTAAAAATTTTACACCATACCTTTCTACATTGATTGGCTTTTCAAGTTCTACAATAAAATCAAATGCAACTGCTCCTCAAACGCAACTTGCAGCTGGTATAATGGGCGGTGTTAAATATGATCTAACTTCTAGAATGGGGGTTAAATTTCAAGCACGTATTCAAGCACCATTAAGTGGTATTGGTTTGGGCTTAAGTATTGGTAGCGGCGGACCTTCTGTAGGTATAGGAAGTTATTCTAGAACCATACAATTTGATGTATCAGCAGGCGTATTTTTTAAATTATAATTGTTTAATCTATAAAATATGTTTGCGAACGTTCATAACCCAGAAACATTAACTGGTGAAGAGTTGGATAGATATTTATCTGATGGGTGGTTTCGAAACGCACAACGTATTTTTACAACCAATTTTTTAAGTTTTAATAAAACTTTTTACAGTGCTATTTGGCTTCGCATTCAATTGGATCAGTTGGTTGAAAATGATACTTTCAAAAAGTTATCTCATATCAATAAGAATTTTAAGATTACCATTCAAGAAGCAAGTATTACAGATGAGAAGGAAGCTTTATATGAATCCTACAAACAAGGGATTTCGTTTTCAGCATCACAATCACTTCACGCACTTTTACTTGGTGATTCCAGTCGTCGGATCTACAATACCTACGAAGTGCTTCTGCATGATGGAGATGTGCTCATAGGTGTTGGGTATTTTGATGTGGGTGATCGCACAGCCGCAGGTATTGTTTCTTTTTACAATCAAGCATACAAAAAAAATAGCCTAGGCAAATACTTAATTTTATTAAAGGTTAATTATTGTAAAAAAAAGCAATTAGATTATTTTTATCCGGGTTATTTTGCACCCAATTATCCAGCATTTGAGTACAAACGTTCCATCGGTAAAGAAGGCTTACAATATTTGCAATTAGCCACTTCAAAATGGATTCCTATGAATCAATATGTTCATTCTGATGATATATATTCGGTGATGCATGCGAAACTTTTGGAAGCATTGACAACATTGCAGGACAACAACATTCAAGCGAGTTTATTGCATTATACCTTTTTTGAAGCGAACATTATTCCCAATTTAGCAGGGCATCACTTATTTGATTTTCCTGTTTATATAAGTTGTTTTAGTATAATAGAAGGGGTTATAAATCCCATGATTGTATTTAATATCCAGACAAATTGCTATCACATTATTGAATGTATGAGTGTTTGGAAGGCAGATGAGAGCGAGCAGGAAGTTGGATTTTATGCCGAACATTTATTGAAGTTAAAACGCGTCGTTTACTCATGTGCGCATGCGGATACATTGGTTGAAAAAGTAGCTCGAATATATTTAAAAAATCCTCAAATTGATTAAGATGAAACATGCAAACACTAGAAGAAGTAAAATCGGGTAAAATAATCGGCATTACAAATATTAAACTCTCGGAGGAGATTACTTCGTTTCCAACTGAATTATACCAATATGCAGATACCTTAGAAGTACTAGATCTAAGTGGAAATAAGCTTAGCGAACTGCCTTCAGAATTTACTTTATTTAAAAAACTTCGAATTTTATTTTTATCAAATAATTTGTTTGAACTATTTCCAAGCGTATTAGCAGAATTGCCTATTCTTGATATTGTAGGTTTCAAGGCAAATAAAATTAAGACAATATCTGAAAAGGCAATTCCAAAATCGTTGCGTTGGCTTATTTTAACAGACAATAACATTGAGGCTTTGCCAAGATCAATTGGAGAATGTAGTTCATTGCAAAAAGTAATGTTGGCTGGTAATGCGCTAACAACTTTACCAGATGAGATGGCTGCTTGTGTACATATAGAATTGTTACGGATTTCTGCAAATAAGATTGAACAATTACCTACATGGTTATTTACACTCCCCAAGTTGGCTTGGTTGGCTTTTTCGGGTAATCCATGTAAAGAACTTCAGCTAGATCAATATTCAACCGAACCAAATATTAAGTCTATTCCTTGGAGTTCCATTTCATTAGAAGAACAAATAGGAGAAGGTGCATCAGGTACGATTTACAAAGCTCGAGTAACAGAAACGAATGAAGCAATCGCTGTAAAAATATTTAAAGGTTCTATTACGAGTGATGGGTTTCCAAAAGATGAAATGGATGCGTGTATTCACGCGGGAGTCCATAAAAACCTAATCTCTGTACAGGCTGTTATCTCTGAACATCCGGAAGGTAAATCAGGATTAATTTTTAAATTAATCCCTAGAAACTTTACAAACTTAGGTTTACCACCAAATTTCGTAACATGCACGCGGGATACGTTTGATCCATTTGTTAAAATAAACCTAGATGGTATTCGTAAAATAGTATACCAAACGGCCTTAGTTATGGAGTTTATGCATGCACGTGGAATTATGCATGGGGATTTTTATGCGCACAATATTTTAATCAATGAAGAATATACTCCATTATTAAGTGATTTCGGAGCGGCAACAAGGTATTCCCAAGAAAATAAGGAGCATTCAATCTTATTGCAAAAATTAGACGTTCGGGCATTTGGCTGCTTGATAGATGATTTATTGAGACTTCAAGATGTGAGCGAAGGTGATGCATTTGAAGCATTGATACAACTTCGAAATGAGTGTTTGGATGCTAATACTTGTACGCGTCCAATATTTAAATATATTTTAGAAAGATTGTTGTCTAATTCGATATAATAAAGACGAATAATATTTGTAAAATCATATTCAAACAACTAATTTAGCTTGTATAGCTATGTTTATAGTGAAAAAGTATAAAATTTGAGTAAAATGAAAATTAAAATCTTTTTAGGATTATTTTTGGTTAGTAATGTTTTACTAGCGCAAGAATCAAATGAAGTATATCTTCATCAGAATTTAGGTGAAAATATCAATTCAAAAGCTACGGAATTGACACCTCGTATTTCTGCAGATGGACAAATGATGTTTTATGTGCGAGATGGTCACCCAGATAATAAAAATCAACAAGATATATGGTATTCTGTAAAGGATAGTGTAGACAATTGGTCACCTGCAGTACGTGCAAATGACAATATCAATCAATTGCCAGCCAATTGTGTTTGGTCTGTAAATGCAGATGGTAAAACACTTATGATTCGTGGGGCATACGATAACGGTAAGTATATTGGTAAAGGTTTTTCATTGACGCGTTTATCAAAAGAAGGCTGGTCTAACCCACAAATGTTAGAGATAAAAGATTTAGATAAAGTGAATTTAGGTGAAAGTGATGGAGCTTATTTATCTATTGATGAGAATGCAATCATTTTTACGATGTGCGATAAAAAGAAATGTACGCTTTATGATTTGTTTGTGAGTACAAAGCTGAATGATGGTACATTTACTAGACCAGTAAAATTGAGCAAAACTGTTAACTCTACGGATTATAACGAATTTGCACCATTTTTAGCTGCAGATAATACTACGCTTTATTTCTCTAGCGATCGCCCAGGTGGTTTAGGTTTAACGGATGTATACAAGATTGAAAGATTGATTGATTCGTCTTGGTTGGAGTGGAGTACACCGATAAACTTAGGTCCGCAAGTAAATACTGAATCTAAAGATGCATACTATGTTACAGATGCAAAAGGAGAGTATGCATACATGGTTTCAGACCTTAATTCATATGGAAGTGCTGATATCGTTCGATTTAAATTGAAAGCAGAGAATAAGCCTAAACCGGTAGCATTATATGATGGTAAAATCTATAATGCAAAAACAAAAGAGGTAATAAAAAATGCTACAATTGAATACAAAATTTATCCGGATGAATCTGAAGAAGGTGTCGCATACACCGATCATGAAACAGGTCAATACAAAATTATATTACCTTTTGGTCATAGTTATTCAATAGATGTATTTGCACCAGGTTTTGTACCTGATTACGATACTATTTCTGTTTCGAACAAGAATGAATACAGTGAAATAACACGGAACTTTTTTCTAACGCCTATTGAAGTAGGACAAAGTATTCATTTAGATCACATCTATTTTGAAACTAGTAAATACGATTTATTGACGCAATCTTATTATGAATTAGATAAAGTTGTTAAATTATTGAAAGAAAATCCCTCTATGAAAATTGAAATAGAAGGACACACGGATAATGTAGGAAGTCCTGAAAAGAATCAAGTATTGTCTCAAGATCGTGCAAATGCTGTTATGAACTATATTATTTCTAAAGGTATTATGTCTAACCGAATAACTGCTAAAGGTTTTGGAAGTACAAAACCTAGAGTTGAAAATGATACGCCAGAAAATCGTCAATTGAATAGGAGAGTGGAGTTTACGATTAAACAAAAATAATGTCCATCCTTTTTATTCAACACATTTTAAAAAAAGGATTCAACGTAAGTTGAATCCTTTTTTTTATGCATCTCTATTAATTCAATCAGAATAATCGTATATTTGTTATGCAAGCTTGTATACATTGTCAATGGCCGATATATACGCATGGATATAACAAAAAATCGTCTATCTGTACTGTCAAAAGTCACATAACATTTTTTCCAAAACATAAATATGCGTGTGCCGACAGTGAATTCACAAGCTTGCTTTTTTAATTTAGTAAAACTGAAAATCATCCCTATTTATAACTCATAAAATTATGTCAACTACAAAAATTACTATTAATAACAACGGATCCGTAAAAATTGATGGCGATTTCGAAATTGTAGATATGGCAGGAAATAGCTATGACTTACAAGGAAGAACAGTTATTTCACTTTGTAGATGTGGATTGTCTGCAAATAAGCCCTTTTGTGATGGTGCACACAGACAAGGGTTTACGCACGAAGCAATTGCATTTGGCTTACCTCCTAAGAAGGTGTAAGTAAGTGGTCAGTGAACAGTAGTTTCATCTGGCTGTTGTTCGGTGTTCCAGCCCGTACAAATATTTAATCGTGCAGAATCCAAATCGTCGGTCATCAACAACTTGCTGAAAGTATCAGGAGTTATTTTTTCTTATATGGTGTGTAAATATAAAACGTAGCGCCCGAACCTTCAATGTGCGCGGCTTCAATCCATCCTCCTGTTCTCTTAAGCATGTCGTTGCAGATTGCCATTCCTAAGCCTGCACCACCAGTTAAGCTGGATTCTTTCATGCCTTTAAATGCTTCACCTTGTATCATTTTATTGACCTCGTCCACATCAAATCCTTCTCCAAAATCTGTTATTCTCAATCGAGTATAAGTATCATCAACTATATCAGAACAGATTTCAATTATTCCTGCTTCCTTTGAAAAACGTATACTATTTGAAAGTATATTTCTAATTGCCGCCAATGTAATTGGCGGTACACCAATAATAATTTCATCATCTGAAACTGCTATTTGAACTGTTATTTTCTTTGCTAAATATTCTGTTTCAAGTTCCCTATGTGATTTGTCAACCACTGATTTCCATGAGAAGGTAGTCGTTGATAATTTATTTTCATCTTCTTTTAGTGTAGCCCAATCTAATAGATTTGTTGCTAATAAGGAGATGGAAGTAGACATCTCTTTCATTTTTTCCAATGCCCATTCAGCAGAATCAGAATCCATGTATTTAAATAACATGGAAAACTGATGTAATGGTCCACGAATGTCATGGCCTATAATAGATATTAAGCGTTTTTGAAATTCATTCGATGCTGCTAATTGTTTGACATTTTCTTCTAAAACGTTTTTCTTTACAAGTAACTCTTTTTGTTGATTTAAAATCTGAATCGATTGAAATTCTACTTTAGTTTTTTGTTCTGTTAAAATACTATTCGTGTTTTCAAGTTCTTTTGTACGGTCTATAACTAATTTATTTAACCATTCATTTCGATTTTTTATAGATTTTATTCGAATTGAAATAAACGCATATATTAAAATAATTACACTTAATAGGATGATTACATTGAACCACCACGTTTTCCAGAATGGAGGACGGATTGTGATTTTAAATTCAGTTGTTACTGCATCATCCCAAATATTTTTATTATTAGATGCTTTCACCTTGAAAATATACACGCCAGGATCTAAATTAGTATACTTAGCAATTCGTTGATTATCAGTAAATGTCCATATCTTGTCAAAACCTTCCAGCATATAGGCGTAATGGTTTTGTTTTGGAATGATGAAGTTTAATGCTGCAAAACTGAAACTTAAGGTGTTTTGATTATAATCTAATTCTATTTCTTTGGCTTCTTCAATTGCAATGGGTAATGGTGTGTTTTTTAACGTAGGTGTAATTTGTAAATTGAAGATTCTAAAATCTGTAAGTATTACTTTAGGAAAAGAAGAAGATGCATTTGATAGATTCGGATCAATAATTAAATATCCATCATTTGTGCCAAAATATATTTTACCCTGAGCATCTTTAAATGTAGAATTTGGGTAGAATGATTTTATAGGTAAGCCGTCATCAATACCGTAATGTGTGGCTAGGCGCTTTTCAACATTAAATTTTGTAATGCTATTTTTATTCGTAAGCCATATATTGCCAATGTTATCTTCAATAATTGCCTTTACAGAGTTATCCGACAGACCATTTTCAATAGAATATGAAATGTGTTTTTGTGTATTAATGTCAAATAAAATCAAACCGCCGCCTTGCGTTGCCACCCATAGATTTCCTTTTTTATCTTCTAGTATATCAAATACAAAATTTATATCAGAGTTTATTGATTTTTCAAATATGTATTTTTTAAATTGATTTGTTTCTGGAATATATTCACAAATACCCTTATTGGTTCCCAGCCAAAATCTGTTTTTTGAATCCCTTTTGAATACATTTATCCAATTAGTATGAATTGAGTTGGTATCGGTCGGATTATTTTTGTAATGTCTAAATTTTTGTGATGTTAGATTAAATATACTTAATCCCATGCCATAGGTACTGAGCCAAATTTCATTATTATATTCACCAACACCTTTTATTTTATTTCCAATAATACTATTGGGATCAGAATCTATGTGTTGGTATATGGTAAAGTCCGTTCTACTTTTATAAGCAGTAGCGCCCCCCCCATATGTAGCGATCCAAATAGTGCCTCTGCTGTCTTCAAAAATGCGTATTACCGCATTGGAATTTATTATTGGATTGATATCATCGCTTGTAAACTTTTGATAAACAGATGATCCTTTTTCTTTTAAATACAAGCCTCCGCCATCTGTAGATACCCAAACATTCCCTTTTTTATCTTTCAAAATAGAACTAACAATACCATTACTAATTTGAGATTTTGATCCAGGATTATTTTCTACAGAAACAAAGAAATTAGTAATGCTATTGGAAAAATTGATACCATTTAAGAAGGTGCCAATCCAAAGTGTATTTTTCGAATCTTGATACACCTCGGTAACATTATTGCTGGATAAATTGCTTCCATTCTCAAAGGTATGATGCGTAAACGTTTCGTTCTTAATTATAAATTCATCAAGTCCATTACCATCTATACCGATAAGTAAATGATCTCCCATAGGAATAATCGCACAAATATTATTTCCATTTATGCTTTGGGGATTGTCGATATCATGAAAATATTTAGTACTTTCTTTTGTATCAATAGAAATTTTTCGAAGTCCGTGAGTTGTTGCAAGCCAAAGTATATGATTCGCATCTAAATACATACGATTTATTTCATATCCACTTCCAAATTCTTTTCTACAGTCCTTAAATGTTTGATCTTTTATGTTAAAATATAATAGACCATCTTCAGTACCTACCCACAAATTATTCTCTTTGTCTTCGGTAATAAATTTAAATCTGTTTTTTATTATTTTATCAGAGAATTGGTAGCGTATGGGTTTTTTATCAAAAGAATCAATTCTAAACAAACCTTCGCCATTGATAGCAACCCAAATAACTCCTTTAGAATCTTCCATGATAGATTCTATATATCCTGATAGGTATTTTAATGCTAAGATACTATCCGTATTAGAATTTTAAAATCGATTCTTTAAAGGATCATATACATTTAAGCCTTGGCGTGTGCCAATCCATAAATTCCCCTTTGAATCATTGAAGATGTATTTTATTCTGTTGCTATTAATGGAATAGGGATTGTCTTTTTGATTTAAATAAACCGTAAAATTATATCCATCGTACTTGTTTAAGCCGTTTTCAGTTCCAAACCACATGTACCCTTTTTTATCAGAAGAGATGGACCTTACCGTGCCTTCGGATAAACCATCTTTAATACCGAGTTTATGAAAAACGAAAGCGTTTGATTGTGCTAGACTAGTATATACGGTTAGTATAAAAAATATAAAAGAACATACAAACCTTAAAAGTGAAAACATCTGCTATAAATTAAAAGCGCTAACTATTTAAAAGAACCATATCTTACATATTTACTAATTAAAAATAAGATATTTAAAGGAAATAACGTTTATATCGGCGCTTATTTCATCAGATCAGCTCTTCCTTATGATATTCTTTTATTTTAACGAGCTATTGACTCAAAGGTTTTGGTTTAACATGTTATAAAAAGATTTAATATTATGCAATTTGCTTTGCATCTAATATTACCGTTTTTCTGTTTCTTAGACCAACCACTTGCTCGTGTACATAAGTGACAAAGTAGGATTAATTATAGGATATCTTACAAGTAAGTGGATGTATTAGTATACAATTATTTTTTTTGATTCTATCGTATTTGTTTTTTGTAAACGTACAATGTAAAGTGCAGCCGATAGATCGCTTACTTGTATTTCTGATTCATAATCCGAGGAGTTAAATTCTCTAACTACATTACCCGTAACATCAGTTACGGTAATAGATAGTATATCACTCGGATTTAAGTTTGATTTAATAGTAAAGTTGCCATCGGTACTTGGATTTGGATAAACAAACCAATCGGATAAATTATTTTCCATAGTTACTGCAACGGTATTGGAATAGGAATAACTTCCATTGAAATCAGTTTGTTTTAAACGGTAGTAGCTGGTTCCTGCAAGTGGAGAATAGTCGTATTCTGAATACGTTGCGATCGAACTGCCTTTCTGTATTGCCGGCACAGTTGCGATTGTGGTAAAATGAATACCATCAGTAGAACGTTCAATTGTAAAGTAGTTATTATCTATTTCTTCTATTGTTTTCCAAACAATTTTAACAGAACCGTTCGATGGTATTGCGGTAAATGAAATAAGTTTTATAGGTAATGGTTTGCATGGGTTGGTACAACTTGAGTATCCTAGATAGGTTGCTGTACCTAATTTTAATTTGCTTTGGTCAAATACAACTACTGCTGCACTTATATCGGAGCCACTTATGAAGGCACTACCAATTAAATCAATTGTGGTTGCATCAACTTTAGTTACTTGCCATAAGCCATTTAAATTATTACCACCACCCGTAACGCCTGTTATTAAAATATATTGATTGGTACTTAAGCCAGATCCGCAAGTGAAAATTCCTGTAATTCTGTACGCTCCACTACCATTATCAGAAACAGAAGTTGGTGTTGTTGTACAACCACCGCTTTGCGTGGGAGGCGACCCACAAAAGTTTAGGTTTGGATTTCCTAAAAAGTTTGAATTGATATTTGTTGTACTTGGAGTGGTACTACCTATGATACTTGCACAACCTGATACTAAGTTTATAGGTGTACCATTCCATGTTGTAACGTTTTGAATGATATTCAATAAACTATGATCATCCATATTGATTGTACCATTGTTTTTATATAAAGTATTAACCGTAGTTGTTGATTTTGTATTTAAATTTAATGTTCCACCATCCAAACGTAACTCACTTGAAAATGCCATTGTACCATTGTTTGTAGTGGTTCCTCCAGCAAGATAGAATGTTCCTAATACATTAAGCGTACCGTTGTTTAGGATGTTGGGTTTGTTTGCAGAACCTGAACTGGTAAAGTTAAGGGTGCCACCCAAGTCATTATTAAAGCTTGCTCCAGTAGTATTTAGGACAGGAGTATAGGTAAGATTTCCTGCATTATTAAAGACGGTACTTGCTGGCATTGCTCCGCCGGGTACACTTGTAATTTCCATACTTGACCCAGCAGTATTATTAAATGTTATACCTTGGTTCCAAGTACCCGTTATACTAAATTTTAAATTTGAAGCATAATTGTTTAGTATACCTCCTGCTGCATCTACTGTACCGAAGCTAATGGTTGCATTTGCAGCATAATTATTTACGATACCTCCTCCGTATTTAAGCGCTAATGTAGTGGCAGAGTAATTGTTTAACGTTGTATTTGTGTTGAAATTTCTGCTGCCGGATATCGTTCCACAATTATTTATTATACTGGATGATGTTGATGTCATATCCTTAGTCAACGTGCCGCCAGAAGCTATGTGAAGGGTTCCTGTAGATACAGTAATATTGGCGCCACTATTTAAATTTCCACCAGATTGAACAATTACCGTTCCTCCGTTTAGGGTTATGGTGCCTGAATTATAATTTGTGTTTATACATAATACATCGCCAGAAGCGACAGTATAACTCGTTCCAGAGGTAGCTGTTAGTGTGCAGGTAGGGCTACTTGGGCATTGTCCTAAACTTTCTTTCGATACTAAAGTGATAAGCAAGAACAACACAAATAATGAGATGATCTTTTTCATAACCGTACTTTTAAAAGCAGATAGTGTTCTACTACATACGATGCCTATGAAAAAAGGTAACATTTATCAGTTTTATTTAATAAATAGATACTATTTATACCAATAAACGAATGTTAAATTCAAATGATTGTAAGTCAATTATATATAATTATAAAATGATACGCTACTTCTATTGTTAGCATTCTTTTAAAATGGATTTCAATTCATTTTTTTCTCTTCAATTTTTAGTTGTATTTTAGATGAATTCATACTTTAAAATCTCATGAAGCATAAATCTAAAATCTTATTTGTTCATAAAATTTCACCCATCGAATATCGATTACTACTCGGCAGAAGAGTATCTAATAATGAATCTTTCTGGTGGATACCTGGTGGTTCAGTAGAGCAAGGTGAATCTGATTTTGAAGCAGGTTTACGTGAATTAGGTGAAGAGCTATTTTTGACGAATGATTACATAGCCGCATTGGATGCATATACACTTAAAAATGAGATTCCGAATAAGATAGAATATCTAAGTCCACAGGCTAAAAATATTATTTTCATTGTGCCAATGTTTCAGGCAACAGCCATTCAATTGCCTCTTATCAAAGATGAGTTTGAAGAATTGGCTTGGCATAACCTAAATACCTTGCCTAGTAATATGTCTAGAGAGTTCTCTTACGTTCAAAATCAATTGGAATCTATTTTGAAATTAATATAATTTATTCAATCTAATATTCGTTTGATAGGAATATATTTCTGTTATAATGTATTATAAAATCTTGTATCACCATGCGTAAATTAGCTAGCATAATCGTCTTATTTTACGCAATTAATTTCTCTTGTTTTGCTCAACTAGATACAGTACATATTTATGTAATTGGTTTGACATGTTCTAGTTGTTCAAAATCTGTAGAAGAAAAACTGATACAAGTTCCTTTTGTCAAAAAGGTTAACATGAATTTAAATAACAATGAAGCAATCGTACTCGTAGACTTTTCGCAGACGGTAGATTGGAGGTTATTGGCTAATGCAGTAGTGGATGCAGGATTTTCAGTTGGTAAAATGACAGTGCCTAACTGCAGTAAGTGCTCCTATCTATTCAACAGCAAAACGTGTAAAGATGTATATGTATATATAGGACCAAATGCGGAATTGGATTTACTTCATTACAATTTAGTAGGGAAGAAATTTTTAGATAAGAAATCCTATAAAGTATGGTTACAAAAAATAATTTCTCAAGGCTATCCAGATCCTTCTAGCGTTTCTTATTACTATTATTATTAATGAATACGAAGCTCGGACTATTAGTTTTAACGATTTTCTTTTCTTTTTATTCAAAAGGGCAAGAGTTGTATCCCAACACAGAATCGGCATCCAATGTACCCAAAGGTATTGTAGGAGTACGATTAACGTATGATCGCTACAAGGAGCAATCTTCCAACAGAATCAAAGAAGCATATCATGCACGAATTATGTATGGCATCACTCCTAAATGGACGATCATGTCTACCATAGGTGTTTCAAATCATCATTATAATAAATTCCCTACAGATATTCTTCAATATTTTTTTAACCACCATTTGAGATCGTATCCTGCTGCTGGCTTTGGGATTGAAGGTGTTAATTTATATTCTAAATATCGATTTCTAACTCGGGATGGTTATCATACACATTTTCGTATGGCTGTATTTGCAGAAGGATGTAAATCATTTATTGCTCATGATAATGCAGAACCAACATTATTAACAGATAACTCTGGGTATGGAGGGGGTATTATTGCAACCTACTTATATGAAAAATTTGCGATTACCTTTACTGGAGGATTCATTAAGCCTTTGATGTTTATTCAGCGCGATATTGATATTAGATTCAAATCGGGTAATGCCGTGTATGCAGAATTGTCGCTCGGGTACAGATTGTTCCCGATTCATTATGCATCTTACTCTGATATTAATATTAATATTTATTCTGAATTTAAGATTAAACAATATGGCGCGGCTTATGTAGAGCAATATGGCAAAGAAATAGATGTTTCCTTATATGCAGCAAATAATCCCTATGCGTATAAAGAATTAGCCGGTAGTTATTTCGTTGATGGGCATTTTTCTGTTCAATTTATTTCAAACTCCAACAGCAGATTAGATGTTGGAGTAACACTTGCATTAAAAAACAGATCCTATATCTATTGGTCGCCTATGTTTACGCTGCAATATCAAACCTATTTATATAAACCAAAAAAGAAAAAGAATCTAAAATTTCAAAATGGTCTTAATTGATTCGAGTCATATTATTACACCATTTTTTTCTCTTCTTTAATCAGTTGTACATCTAATACGAATGTTCCGAAGGGAAGTAAAGATGCTACAAAAGCCCAAGTTGCACGCAGAAAACTCCATTTAAGAATAACTATTCCTGCACCAATAGCAATTACAAATAAGACAAACAAAATACCATGCAACATTCCGAGGTATTGAATGCCAGCATGCACATCTATAGAAGTAGTTCTTTTTAAGATCGAAAGTGTCAATAATAGTAAGTAAGAAATACCTTCCGCAACTGCTACATATCGAATTTTTTTCGAGATACTTTTAAGCGATTGAACAGATCTTGTTGTCATGATTTTTTGAGTTAAATACAAGGAAGCATAAAATTAGAGTAAATACCCTTAAAAGCGCTCTTTTACGGGTATTTTTTTATTCAAGGAATCAAATGTGTATATTGCTTGTTGTTATGTAGTCATTCAAAATTTCTACAAAAGGAAGGTAATATGCGTTGGAAATCAATAGGTAAGAAAATAGCAAAGGTTGTAGGAGTTATTTTGCTGGTATTTATTATTATTATTTCTGTTTTTTTATGGATGGTTTCGCTTTCTGCTCCTGAAATTAACAACCAAGCTCAGTATCAAAAACTAAGACGGGATTCTATACAAGATGGTTGGAAATCTGGTAAAAGCTGGATTCATAAAAATAACTATGGCTTGTATGAAATGTACTTGGAAGGGAAACCTTATGAAAGAGGATATCTACATGGCTTGTTGGCGGAAGAGTTAGTTGTTCGTCAAGAAGATTATTTTGTAGATCGATTAAATGCGCTTATTCCATCTCGAATGTATCAGCTGTTTTTAAAGCAAATTGTATTGTGGTTGAACAAAGATTTGGATGAAAATATTTCCGATGAATACAAACAAGAAATCTATGGCGTTTCTCAATTTGCATCACCCAAATACGATTACATTGCACCAAAGTATCAACGTATTCTAAACTATCATGGAGCGCATGATATTGGACATGCTATGCAGAATATGAATTTGGTTGCCTGTTCATCTTTTGGAGCCTGGAATGGGTATACTGCAGATAGTAGCTTATTGATTGCACGAAATTTTGACTTTTATGCGGGAGATGATTTTGCACAAGAAAAAATTATTTTATTTGTAAAACCTGATAGTGGCTATAAACTGATGATGGTTACTTGGGGCGGTTTCACAGGGATTACTTCAGGTATGAATGAACATGGCTTAACGGTAACCTTAAATGCTGCACCATCCACATTGCCCTCACATACTGCTACACCGATTACGTTAATTTCTCGCCGAATTTTACAATATGCCAAAAACATTGACGAAGCATTTGCCATAGCTAAAGCTTCAAAAAGTTTTGTGTCAGAATCTTTTTTGATTGGTTCTGCATTGGATCATAAAGCGGTATTGATAGAAAAGACACCCGACACAACAATCTTATATACCAGTCCGAAAGATGAAATTTTAAGTACAAATCATTTTCAAAGTCAATACTTTATGAATGATCCTGTGAATATGAAGCACAAGGAGGAGAGTGCTACTGTATTTAGATATAATCGATTACAACAATTATTAAGCGAAGAGAAATTCCATACACCTACCTCTAGTGTTGCAATTTTAAGAAATCGATTGGGTTGGAATAATACCGACATTGGTTTGTCTAATGAAAATGCACTGAACCAATTAGTCGCGCATCATTCCATTCTTTTTTTACCTGAAAAGAAATTGGTATGGGTATCTTCAAATCCTTACCAAATGGGCGCATATGTGTGTTATGATTTTGATAAAATATTTTCTTCCGATTTTAGTGTTTCAAACCACGAGCAGGTTTACGAAGCGGATAAAACCATAGCTGCAGATCCGTATTTGCAAACCTCAGAATATGCAGATTATGTGTATTACAAGGTAATCTTGCAAAAGTTACAAGGTACTTCTTTTAAGACGACATTAACTGAATCAGAAATTGCAAAATTTGCAGCTTCAAACCCCGAATATTTTGATACGCACGTGCACATTGCCCAATATTATATCGAGCATAAAGCCTATGAAAAGGCATTGCCCTTTTTGAAAACTGCGCAAACTAAAGTTATTCCTAGAAAAGAAGATCGAGATAAAATCGTGAAACTTATTTCAATGTGTAACAAAGAAATATGATTCAAGGAATTGGAGTTGACATCGTTGATGTGGAACGGATAAAACAACGCATCACTTCCAATTCAGGTTTTTGTGAGTTGGTTTTTTCACTTGAAGAAATAGCTTATTGTACTAAAAAAGCCAATCCGTATGAATCTTTTGCAGCACGATTTGCAGCAAAAGAAGCTTTCTTAAAAGCAGTTGGCACGGGCATTGACTTTACGATTGAATTAAAAGAAATACAAGTTTTAAATACTGAATTTGGCAAGCCATATTTCAAGCAAACCTCAATAAGCGAGCAATATTTAATGACGCAATTGGGATATATTCCAGATATTCAACTGAGTTTGTCTCATACCTATCAACAAGCGATTGCTTTTGTTTTATTTAATAAAATATAGATGAATACTTCATTCAAAATGGAAGTCCAGACGTTAGACCAGCAAGCCTTGGCCTTAAAGAAACAGTTAACCTATTTGGCTGAAAATTCTCCGTATTATCAACGAATATTTAAAGAACAGTCCATTGATATTTCTACGATTCTAACGATGGAGGATTTGTCTAAACTGCCGTTTACAACGAAGGAAGAACTAAATCAATACTATCCAGAAATGCTGTGTATTTCTGAAAAAAATATCGCAGATACGGTCATCACATCAGGGACTTTAGGAGAACCTATTCCATTTCATTTATCTGAAAATGATTTAAATAGATTAGCGAATAATGAATTTTTATCGCTCACAATTGCAGGTATAACATCGGATGATAAAGTATTATTGTCTGCCACGATGGATAAACTTTTTATGGCAGGCATTGCGTATTATATGGGTTTGCGAAAAATTGGAGCAGGCGTGATGCGTGTCGGTCCGGGTGCACCCGAGTTGCAATGGTCGATCATTAAACGATTTTCGCCAACTGTTATCATTGGCGTACCTTCGTTCATGTTAAAATTGTTGGATTATGCGCAGGCAAATGGAATCGATCCTTCTAAAACTTCAGTTAAAAAAATTGTTTGTATAGGAGAAGCGATTCGTAATGAAGACTTTACCTACAACAATCTTGGGAAACGCATCATACAACGTTGGCCTGTTTCGCTGCATTCAACTTATGCATCTACGGAAATGAGTACCGCATTTACAGAATGTGAAATGGGGAATGGTGGGCACCAATTAATGGATCTAATTATTACAGAATGTGTTGATGAGCAGGGGAATCCTGTTCAAGATGGTGAAGTAGGAGAGTTGGTGATTACCAATATTGGAGTAGAAGGGATGCCCTTATTGCGTTTTAGAACAGGTGATTTATGTCAGTTTTATTCTCAACCATGTGCATGTGGCAATTCTTCCAAGCGAGTTGGTCCTATTGTAGGTAGAAAAAAACAAATGATAAAATTTAAGGGAACAACCTTGTACCCACCTGCCTTGAATGAGATTTTAAATGAAATTACTTGCATTAAGTCTTATTATACAGAAGTTTACCGAAATGAATTGGGCTTGGATATGATACGTGTGCATGCTGCATGTATCAATGAAAACGAAGAAAATGATAAAATAATTAAAGATCATTTTAAAGCAAAAATACGCGTAACTCCAGAAGTTGTATATGAAAAGCTGGAAACGATTGATAAAGTTCGAAATGGCTTAAATTTTCGCAAACCCGTTGATTTTCTTGATAATCGTAAATGATAGAACGTAAAAAAAGTGTATTTATTTTACAATTATTTCTTGAAAAGCTGTAAAACAATTATCATTTGATAATTGTTTATTCACAATTTTAAGAAATATCCGTACAAAACAGTACTTTTGTGGATTATTTATATTGAAATATTGGAATGGCAATTATTGGAGATCAACTATTAACATTAAGTCAATTAAAGGGATTTTTATATTCTGGTGACCGTCTTGAAATTAGTGAAAAGGCGCTTCAACGAGTAAAAAGCAATCATCAATTTTTAGTTGATTTTTCTACAGATAAAATTATCTATGGTATTAACACCGGTTTTGGTCCTATGGCTCAATACAGAGTCAGTGATGAAGATCGTAAAGTATTACAATATAATTTAATTCGAAGCCACTGCTCAGGTACTGGTGCCCAATTAGATCCTATATACGTTAAAGCTGCCATGATTGTACGCTTAAACAGTTTCTTAATCGGCAAATCTGGTGTGCATGAAAGTCTTGTACTTTTGTTACGTGATTTAGTGAATAATAATATTACGCCTGTTGCATACGAGCATGGCGGAGTAGGTGCTAGTGGTGATTTGGTGCAACTCGCACACCTTGCACAATGTTTGATTGGCGAAGGTTCCGTAAACCACAATGGAGTTGAATGTTTGGCTTCTGAAGCATTTGCGAAGGCAGGCATTAAACCTATTACCATACAATTGAGAGAAGGTTTGGCTGTTATGAATGGTACTTCATTCATGACAGGAATCAGTGTGGTGAATTTAATTCAAGCGCATAACCTAGTAGATTGGTCTATCAATTCTGCAGCGTTAATTAATGAATTGATTGCATCGTATGATGATTATTTTTCAGCTGAATTGAATGGGGTAAAATTACATCCAGGTCAGCAAACAGTTGCTACTGAAATTAGAAAACGTTTAGAAGGAAGTACATTAATCAAGTCTCGTGCTGCCCACTTATATAAGAAGGTAGATGAAATGTATTTTGAAGACAAAGTTCAAGAATACTATTCCATCCGTTGTGTACCGCAAATCGTTGGTCCTATTATGGACACCGTACAATATGCTACACAAATTATAGAAAATGAAGTAAACTCCGTAAACGACAACCCAGTCGTAGATCAAGAAACAAATAATATTTACCACGGTGGAAATTTCCATGGAGATTATATTTCCTTAGAAATGGATAAAGTGAAAATTGCCATTACAAAATTAGCGATGCTAGCCGAACGTCAGGTAAATTACTTGATGAATAGTAAGCTAAACAATATGTTGCCACCATTTTTAAATAAAGGTGTGTTGGGTTTAAACTTTGGTTTGCAAGGCGTACAATTTACAGCAACTTCAACAGTTGCAGAATGTCAAATGTTGTCGAATCCGATGTATGTACATAGTATTCCAAATAATAACGACAATCAAGATATTGTAAGTATGGGCGCAAACTCCGCATTAATTTGTGCGAAGGTGATTGAAAATGCTTACCAAGTAGTATCTATAGAGTTGATGTCTTTGGCGCAAGCAATTGATATTTTAAAATTAACGGATCGACTATCAAAATACAATACAACTGTGTTGACTCAGATACATTCTGCTTTCACACCTTTTATAGAAGATCAACCGAAGTATAAAGAAATCCAAGCGGTATTATCTACCATCCGAATTTCCAAATCAGTTAATTAATACTTTTATGTCTGTTAAAATCAAATATGCTTTAGTAACTGGTGCAGCAAGAGGTATTGGTAAAGCAATTGCCATTAAACTTGCAGCAGATGGCTATCATGTATTGATTAATTATAAATCAAATGATGTTGAAGCTGAAAAAACGAAATCCGCGATTGTAGATCAAGGAGGCAATGCTACATTATTAAAATTTGATGTTTCTAATCGTACAGAAATAACGGCTGTATTGGTTGCTTGGTTAGAGCAACATCAAGACGATGCTGTTATTGAAGTATTGATTAATAATGCAGGCATCCGCAACGATAATTTATTGATGTGGATGGAACCACAAGATTGGGATGGCGTGATAGATATTAACTTAACCGGTTTTTATAATGTTACCAAAGCACTCATCAATCAAATGATGTTGAATCGCTATGGTCGTATCGTTAATATTGTTTCTTTATCTGGACTGAAAGGTGTACCTGGCCAAATGAATTACTCTGCAGCAAAGGCTGGGGTAATTGGAGCAACAAAAGCTTTGGCGCAAGAAGTGGGCAAACGTAATATTACCGTTAATGCTGTAGCACCTGGGTATATCAAAACAGATATGACGAGCGATATAAATGAAAACGAAGCTAAAGCACAAATTCCTGCGAATCGTTTTGGTGAGCCAGAAGAAGTTGCTGAATTGGTTTCTTTTTTAGCATCCAAAAAAGCATCGTACATAAGCGCTGAAGTCATTTCCATAAATGGAGGTTTGTATTCATAATAAAATTCTTTTTAATAAATAGGGTTCTCATAACCGGGCCGTATAACAAATAAATTAGTAAACATGGCAGCATGGGATGGTAAATCGAAAGGTTCAAAATCTGGCTACTCATTCTTTGTATTTATACTCAGAACGTTTGGTGTCTGGCCAACCTATATCGTATTGTATCCTGCGGCATTGTATTTTTTCGTTCAACCCAATCAAGCCTGGTCTTCTATCTATTCTTTTTTGAGAACAAAAGTAGGTTTTTCTCCCATTAAATCTTTTATGGGCGTATACAAAAACTTTTACGTGTTTGGACAAACACTTGTAGATCGGGTGATTGTAATGGCAGGGCTTGGTAAATTTACATTTACTTTTGATGGGGAAGAAAATTTAATTGAAATGGTAGAACAAGGTACGGGTGGCTTATTGGTAAGCGCACACCTTGGTAATTGGGAAATCGCAGGACATTTATTGTATCGTGTAAAAGCGAAAATCAATGTTGTCATGTTTGAAGGCGAACACGAAAAAGTAAAAGAATACATGGATAGCGTTAAGGGTGAAAAAAACCTTAATATTATTGCCATCAAAGAAGACTTATCTCATCTGTATGCCATTAACGATGCATTTGAGCGTAAAGAGCTTGTGTGCATGCATGGCGATCGTTTCTTGCCAGGTACGCGGGTTATCGAAATGCCTTTTATGGGAGAATCTGCTTGCTTTCCGAGCGGTCCTTTATTGATGGCATCAAAATACAATGTACCTGTTTCTTTTGTTTTTGCAATGAAAGAAACTTCATCTCATTATTATTTTAGTGCTACAAAAGGTGTGGTACATACATACAGTAGGGATAAAGTAAAACAATCAGAAGAACTAATATCTTCGCTCCGTCCATTTGTTCAATTAATAGAAAAAAATATATACAAGTATCCATACCAATGGTTTAATTATTATAATTTTTGGAAAACAGGAAAATAGATATGCAAACAAAAGAAACAAGATCCTCAATGAGATTCTATCAAGAAGACAAATTAGCTGCAGTAGATGCTAAATTTGAAGCACAAAAAATTGCTTTTGCACCTTTTGTCTTTCAAGCTTCACTTGCATTACGTGATTTGGGAATTCTAAAAGTCATTGAAGATGCAGGTGTTACTGGTATTACTCAAGAAGATATTGTTTCTAAAGGTACACTAACAAATTATGGTGTGCGAGTACTTGTAGAAGCAGGTTTGGGCATGGGCTTACTTATCATAAATGATGGTAAATATACTATAACTCGTGTTGGATATTATATTTTAAATGATCCGATGACCATTGCCAATATGGACTTTGTTCAAGATATTAATTATCAAGGATTTTTTCATTTAAAAGAAGCGATTGAAACCGGCAAGCCTACAGGCTTAAAAGTAATTGGAGAACAATACGAGACATTTTACCAGGCATTATCTGAACTTCCTGAAAAAGAAAAGAAAAGTTGGTTGGCATTCGATCACTTTTACTCAGATGATTCGTTTAGCAAAGTGTTACCGATTGTATTTAGATTCAATCCTAAAAAGATGTTGGATGTGGGTGGTAATACAGGTAAATGGTCTGTTACCTGTGTGAACTACAACAAAGAAGTAAACATGACGATTGCAGATTTGCCTCAGCAAATTGCAATGGCAAAAGAAAATGTGAGTCAGTATGCAGAAGGCAATCGAATTTCTTATCATCCATTGGATATATTAAAGCCTGAAACAAGCTTACCAACAGGGTTTGATGTTGTTTGGATGAGTCAATTCTTAGACTGTTTTTCTGAAGCTGAAATTGTTGGAATCCTAAATAAAGCAATGGCTGCATTAAAAGATGATGGTAAATTGATTATCATGGAAACATTCTGGGACAGACAAAAATTTGAAGCAGCAGCATTCTGTTTGCAACAAACTTCGCTCTATTTTACCTGCATTGCGAATGGCAACAGTCAAATGTACCATTCAGAAGTATTTATTCGCTGCATTGAAAAAGCAGGCTTTGTAGTAGAGGAAGATATCAATAATGTAGGTATCAGTCATACGGTATTAATTTGCAAAAAGAAATAAGGATGCAATCAACACTTCCAGATTCTAATGTACTTCCATACATTCCGCAACGTGCACCAATCATTATGATTGATACACTCGTGTCTGTGAATGAAAAAATAACGGAAACGTCATTCACTGTTCAAGAAGGTGCATTGTTTGTGAGCAATCACAAAATGCAAGAACCTGGTTTGATTGAAAATATTGCTCAAACGGCAGCTGCTGGTGTTGGCTATACGTGTGCGCTTAATAATGAGCCTGTACCCGTTGGTTTTATTGGTGCAATTAAAAATTTAACAATTGATTATTTACCTTCTGTAGGTGAAAAAATTGAAACACGAGTTGAAGTACTGGAAGAAATTTTTGACATGTCTCTTATAAAAGGAGAAAGTTTTGTAAATGGCAAACCTGTACTTTCTTGTGAAATGAAAATTGTTTTGAAAAAATAACGAATGAAAACCATAAGCCATATTTCTGAAGTTGTTGTTCGATTTAGCGAAGTAGATTCCTTGCTCATTGTTTGGCATGGACATTATGTTCGATATTTTGAAGATGCACGCGAAGCATTTGGTTTAGCATATGGTATTCATTATTTAGATGTACATAGGGCTGGTTATTCAACACCAATAGTTAAAGTGCATTGTGATTATAAGCGTTCTTTAAAATATGGAGATACCGCAGTCATTGAAGCTACCTATTTTGATTCAGATGCTGCGAAGTTGATCTTCAATTTTGTAATTCGAAATAAAAGCAATAACGAAATCATTGCTACTGGTGAAACGGTTCAAGTATTTCTAGATTCCAATAAAGAACTGTGTTTGCTAATTCCTCCATTCTTTACTGATTGGAAAAAAAAGAACGGGATACAATAATATGAAAAAGCCCGTATACATACTTGCAGATTCGATTGTAACGCCTTTAGGCAATACAACTGAAGAGAATATGGAAAAACTCTATAATTTGGAGTGTTCTATAAAATCCGAGACACATCCGCAAATGGGTACGGTTTTCGCCTCAACGTTTAACCCCGACAAACATTTTTCAATTGAAAATCCTTCTGAAACGTTCACAAAAATTGAGCGTCTATTTATATATTCTATTGAACAAGCAATTGATTCCTTGAATGTACCATTAGAACAATCAAAAGTTTTGTTTGTGTTTGCTTCAACCAAAGGAAATATCGAATTTTTGAGTGATCCAACGTTTGATTCAAATAGATTACGCATTGGTATCATGGCGAAATATATTGCAGCATACTTTGGCAATAAAAATAATTCTGTTGTTGTTTCAAATGCCTGTATTTCTGGCTTACAAGCAATACAATATGGTTGCCATGCTCTGCAGTCAGAAAAGTATTCGCATGTTATTGTTACTGGTGCAGATTGTGTGTCGGAATTTGTTCTTTCGGGTTTTCATTCTTTCCATGCCTTAAGTTCGTTTCCAAGTACGCCCTTTGATAAAAATAGAGCAGGTGTTTCATTAGGAGAAGGATGCGGAACACTCATTTTATCTTGTACACCAACTACCGAAAATAATATTGAAATTCGTTCTGTTGTTTCATCAAACGATGCAAACCATTTATCTGGTCCTTCAAGAACTGGAGAGGGTTTAGCTTCTGCCATACAAGGTGCAATGAATGATGCTCAAGTAGATTATAAAGAAATTGACGTCATCTCAGCACATGGTACTGCAACTATATACAACGATGAAATGGAATCCTTGGCATTTAAAACTACAGGCGTTTCAAATGCACCCGTATACAGTATAAAAGGAAATCTCGGACATTGTTTAGGTGCTTCAGGTATTATAGAAACAATTGTTTTGGCTAATAGCATGTTAGCGGATACCTTAGTTCCATCGATTGGTTTTAAAGAAACAGGTACATCCGTGACGTTGAATGTTGTTACGAAATCAATGCATAAACATATGCGTGTTGGATTGAAAACAGCATCGGGTTTTGGTGGTGGAAATACAGCCTTAATTTTAAAAAAGCAAAAATGACATATATCATATCTCGTTTTTGTCGAATTGCGGCACATGAAACGCAAACAGAAACGCTTAGAATTACCACAAATTCAGAAACGTTCATCCTCAAAAATGAATTTTCCGATTTATATAGAAGTGCCTCAATGGAATACCCCAAATTTTTTAAGATGGATTCCATCTCAAAATGTGGAATTCTTGCTTCAGAATACCTACTAAAAGGTATAGATATAAAGGGTAAATATAGCGATACTGAGATCGGAATTGTGTTATCGAATGCAACAGGATCATTAGATACAGACCTCGAATTTCAGAAAACTATCAACAATAAGACGAGTTTCTTCCCGAGTCCTGCTATATTTGTATATACGCTCTCTAATATTGTTATGGGAGAGATTTGTATAAAGCATAAAATTAAAGGAGAAAACATGTTTTTTCTCAGCGAAACATTTCCCTCTGACCTATTACAAGAGTATGTAGCGGATTTGTTTCAAACGAATAAGGTTCAATCTGCCATTGTAGGTTGGGTTGAATATAGTACTGGGAAACCAGATGTGTTATTACTTTTTGTTGAAAAAACGGAAACATTAACAACGGAATTAGAATTTACTTCAAGTCAAATAGCATCTTTATACGCATTATGAACCAGTTAATAACTGAATTAAAACAAGAAATTATTTCCCAGCTAAATCTTCAAGATGTAAGTCCAGACGAAATAAAGGATAACGCTCCTTTATTTGGTGATGGCCTTGGGCTTGATTCCATTGATGTATTGGAATTGATTGTATTGCTACAAAAAAAATACGGAATCAAAATAAATGGTGCTGATGAGGGGAAAACAGTATTTTACTCTGTGAAATCTATGGCTGAATTTATTCATGCGCATCAACAAAAAAATCTACAAAAATAATCTAACCAGAGATACATGTCTGTGCGTATTTTGATTACAGGAATTGGTTCTGTTTCTTCGATAGGCTTAACGATTGAAGAATTGACAGAGTCCATTTTATTATCCAAAACAGGTGTATCTTCTCAGACGCGTTTGGATTCCATTTTAGCTCGTTCCTTACCAACTGCTCAAATACAATTGAGTAACGAAGAGTTACAAGCTAGGATTCCAAACATTGATCAATCACATATCCATTCACGTACCGCATTACTCGGCATGTTGGCTGCTTCTGAAGCAGTAAAAATGGCTGGTTTAAGTGATCATGAATGTAAATCCGCAGGACTCGTAAATTCTACCAGTGCTGGAGGGATGGATTTAGGCGAACTTTTTTATGCCGATTATTTACAAGATCCCAATGGCGGTAATTTAGCATTCGCACAAACACATGATTGTGGAGATGCTGCCGAACAAATGGCTGCTTTATTACACATTGAAAAATACATTACAACCATTAGTACAGCATGTTCATCTGCTGCCAATGCCATGATCCACGCTGCACGTTTAATTAAAGCAGGCATATGCGATATTGTGGTTGCAGGAGGTTCGGATGCGATTGGCAAGTTTACAATCAACGGTTTCAATTCCTTAATGATTCTTTCGGATGAACCGTGCCAACCCTTTGATAAAAATCGCAAAGGATTAAACTTGGGGGAAGCTGCAGGTTATTTTGTATTGGAATCAGAAGCGTCTGCAAAACGCCGCGGTGCAAAAGCCTTAGCTGTATTATCTGGTTATGGAAATGCATGTGATGCCTATCATCAAACAGCATCGTCTCCAAACGGAGAAGGCGCATACTTGGCGATGATGCAAGCAATCAACGTTAGTGGATACAAGCCTTCAGAAATTGATTACATCAATGCACATGGTACAGGTACTCAAAATAATGATATGTCTGAGAGTGTTGCCTTATTACGAATCTTTCCAGATCATTTACCTCCTGTTAGTTCAACCAAAGCAATGACAGGCCATACGCTTGCAGCTGCTGGTGGGATAGAGGCTGTTATGTCTGTATTGGCACTTCAACATGATTGGGTTTTTCCGAACAAAAATTTTAAGGATGCAATCGAAGAAACGGGAATTATTCCTGTTACGGAATTGCAAATAAATAAACATAGTAAACACATTCTCTCTAATTCATTTGGTTTTGGAGGTAATAATTCATCTTTACTTATTTCAGCATGTTGATCCAAAATGTATTTATTAATGGATTATCAAGTGTTTCAGCACAAGCAACGTTTGATGAAGAATTTTTAACAGGAACTGTTAACGAACCATCATTCGAATATGTAGGTTGTGTTGAACCAGAATATAAAAACTTTTTGAATCCTACAGCAAGTAGACGTTTTAGTCGTATCATTAAAATGTCTTTGGTTGCTGCTCAAAGAAGTATTGCAATGGCTGATAACATCATGCCTGAAGCTATTATTACGGGTACAGGTTTGGGGTGTTTAGAAGATACGGAAAAGTTTTTAAGTGGATTGATTGTAAATAATGAATCCATGCTTTCTCCGACAGCGTTTATTCAGTCTACACACAATACCCTAAGCGGACAAATAGCGATGATGATCAAATGTTATCATCCAAATTATACCTATTCCAACAGATATTTTTCCTTTGAATCCTCTTTGTTGGATGGCTTATTGATGTTGCAAGATAAGAGTTGCAAACACGTAATGGTGAATGCAGCCGATGAAGTTATTCCTGCGGTACACAACATAACAAAACGCATGGGCATGTGGGATCGTCATGAATCTATTGCTTCTAATGCAAAGATGCCTGTAACAATTGGCGAAGGCGTAGTAAGTATGATTCTTTCCTCGGAAAAGCATAAACATACCCTTGCTCAAGTTAAAGCCTTTTCTGTGTTGTATAAACTTCCAGAAGGCAGCAGCATTGAAGAACAAATCAATCTGTTTTTAGCAGAAGTATCGCTAACAATTTCGGATATTGAAGTTGTTGTTTTAGGCTTAAATGGCAATGCTGAAAATGATGCATTTTATGCGCCAGTTCAAAAAGTATTCAATCAATCGACACAATTGGTTTACAAACATTTATTTGGTGAATCCTTTACCGCATCTGCCTTTTCGTATTGGTTGGCTGCACACATGATTCACAATCAAAATGTAATTGAACAGTGTATCTTAAGCGATAAAGGTCACCGGAAGCCGAAACATATCTTGATTTACAATCAACATAAAAATACCTATCACTCATTCTGTTTACTTACAGATGTGGAAGTATAGCACATTAAAATACATCTTTTGGCCTATTTTTATAGGTGTATTTCTTTATTCATTCATTGTTGAATCTTTAGGAATTTGGGTCTTCGTTGGCTTGATCCTTTGCTGGCTGAGTTATATTGTATTCGGCGTATTTCGCATGGAAGCAGGTATTTTTTTAACTGCCGTTTGTCGATTACCACATGTAACTAAAAAAAATCTGATACTAACATTTGACGATGGTCCAGATCCAGACCATACTCCTGAAATATTAGATATATTGAAACTACACCAAGCCCAAGCAGTATTTTTTTGTATTGGGAAAAACATACAAACCTTTCCGGAAATTGTAAAACGTATTGTAGCCGAAGGACACATTGTTGCCAATCACAGTTTTCATCACTCCAATTTTATCGGATCGTATTCAACACAAAAAGTTGTTACAGAAATTCAGCTTACAGAAAATGCCATTATAGACTGTATCGGAGAGTCGTTACAGCTTTATAGACCACCTGTTGGGGTAACCAATCCTAATATTGCAAAGGCTATAAAGAAATTGAATATGACGGTATTGGGCTGGAGTGTACGTTCGTTTGATACGGTAAGCTCCGACAAAAATGAATTGTTGCGTCGCATAACCTCTACGCTTAAAAACGGCGATATTATTTTGCTACACGATACCAAACCAGTCACAAAAGATATTTTGGCCGATTTTTTGTTGTATTCAACCAATAAGGGTTTTACTTTTGATATAAATCCCGTTCGAGCAATTAAATAAAGGGTTATGAAAAATACTATTGCCATTATCGGTGTCCTTTTTTTTATCGTTTTTTGTACTTCGTGGGTGCAACAAAACGATCCATATGTAGCATTAAAAGATGTGTCTGGATTTAAAACTAAATTGAATCAAAAAAATCAGGCAACAAGTACCTTGGCCTGCGATTTTGTTCAAGAAAAGAGTTTGAGTTTTATGGCTCAAAAAGTGCTTTCAAAAGGTACCATGAAATTCAAGAATCCAGATATGATGAAATTGGAATATACCACTCCATTTCAATATATCATGTCCTTGTATAAAGGGAAAGTACTTATCAAAGACAATGGGAAAGTTAGTAAATACGACACCAATTCAAATAAAGTATTTAAGTACGTAAATGATTTAATGATCAATGCGGTGAAAGGGAATGTTGCGGATAGCAAAGAATTTTCAATCGTCTACAAAGAAAATGCTAAAACGGTATTGATGGAAATGACGCCAATTGACGTGACAATGAAAGATTACGTGAATAAAGTTTTAGTAACGGTTTCAAAAGCAGATTATGGGGTTTTAAAAGTAGAAATGACTGAAAAATCGGGTGATTATACCTTAATAACATTTAGTAATCGTGTATACAATACTATAATCCAGGATGAAGTATTTATTGTTCGTTAATTTTTTTCTTGCTTGTTTCGTCTTTACCACGATTACATCCTGTTCCCACAAAACATATAAAAAGGTTTCTGTTGGACCGTCCTATACGTATACCATTCAATCAGATTTTTTCAAAACCGATTCTGTACATTATTTTAAAACAAGTATCGATACCTATGGCAAAGCTTTAAGCGGTATCTTGGCGATTAAGAAATTAAATGCAGATACCTTAAAAGTATCTTTTTTTACTGAACTTGGAGTTTCTTTTTTTGATGTACTCATCATGCACGATTCCTATAATTTGGTACGCTGTATTCCGCAATTGGACACTAAGGGAGTTATGAATACCATTGTGGAAGATATTCGTTGGGTAGTATTATTTAATCTCAATCAATTGTCACAGCCTGTTTGGGTTAAAAAGGAAGGAATGGAACCTACTGTACGCTTAAATTATCAGGATGTGTATATTTTTTCTCAATTATCGCCAGATAATCTACCTTTACAGATTACCTATGTGTATGGTTCAAAATTTAAGAGTAAATTTGAAGTGAAATATGCACAATTTGAAAATTCAATTCCAACTAAAATTTTCGTGTCACATTTCAATATTGATCTAAAAATTGATTTAACCGCAATTACATTTTCGAACTAATGCTTGTATCAAATTTATATCGTATTCTCAATCAACAGCAAGAAGGAACAGTTATTCGTGCTGAATTAGAAGTAGATCCCTTGCATGATATTTTTAAGGGTCATTTTCCTTCGGTACCTGTATTGCCTGGTGTGTGTATGGTGCAATGTGTAAAGGAAGTTCTTGAATCTGCTTTGAACAAAAAAACGCAACTTAAAAAAGCGGATATGATTAAATTCTTGACGATGCTGAATCCGCAAGAATCTACATTGATTGTGACGGAAATCGTTATTCGGGAGCAAACTGATAGCGAAATTTCATTTCAAGCAAGCTTAAAAAGCAACAATCAGTTTTTATTAAAATATACCGGTAGTTTATATATTTTGAATTAAGATGGATCATCAAACGCTACATCATAAATTTATTCATCACAAATCTTGTGTACTTATCCCAACTTTTAATAACGCTACCGCGATAAAAGAAGTATTGGATGGTGTATTGGAATTTACTTCCAATATCGTAGTTGTGAATGATGGTTCAACAGATAATACAGCTTCTATACTTTCTGCGTATCCAGATCTTCTTGTGATCAATCACCCTAAAAATATGGGGAAAGGAATGGCACTGCGAACAGGATTTAGAGAAGCATATAAAAATGGCTATCATTATGCCATCTCCATTGACAGCGACGGACAGCACTATCCAGATGATTTACATTTATTTGTAGATGAGATTGAATTACATCCCAAAGCAATCATCATTGGTGCTCGAAATATGGATCAGCCCAATGTACCAGGTAAGAGCTCCTTTGGAAATCGTGCTTCTACCTTTTGGTTTTGGGTTGTTACGGGTATAAAATTAACGGATACGCAATCGGGTTATCGTTTGTATCCATTGGAGCCTTTAAACTCCATACGATTCATCACACGTAAATATGAATTTGAGATTGAAGTAATGGTCCGCTCTTTCTGGAAAGGGGTAGACGTTTTATCGATTCCTATTAAAGTGTTTTATCCTCCTGCTGACGAACGCATCACACACTTCAGACCATTCAAGGATGTTACACGGATAACATTGTTAAATATTGTATTTGTACTCTTAGCTGCGTTTTGGTTTACACCCATTCGATTGATAAAAAACTTTTCATTTAAAGAGTCAAAAAAAAAACTCTATAATCATACGGTAGGTAGTCCCGATTCGGTGATTAAAAAGTCACTGTCTATGGGCTTTGGTGTATTTATGGGGATTGCACCATTTTGGGGATATCAAATATGGTTGGGCATTGGCTTAGCACATCTGTTGAAATTGAACAAGGTAATTGTTGCCATATTTTCTAACATAAGCATTCCTCCCTTTATTCCTTTTATACTTTATGCTAGTTATTACGTTGGGGCTAAATTTTTAGGACAGCCTATGGAATTGGTATTCTCTAAAGACATAAGCATTAGCGACGTATTGAAATCATTGGAACCTTATTTATACGGTAGTTTCTTGTTTGCTTTTATGGCAGGAGTTACGGTAACAATACTCGCTTATGTAACCTTGCATCTGCTTGCAAGATCTTCTTACAAAAAATAATAGAATATATAATGAATCGGATTGTTGTTGGTATATATGAGTTTTTAAAAAATAGAAAAGGTCTTTTTTATTCAATACTTATTAGTCTAGTTGTGGTTCTGGGTTTTTTCGCGAGTCGAATTACCTTGGAAAAGGACATTACAAAAATGATTCCGGATGACAAAGAAACGATTGGTTATAAGGAAACCATTCAAAACGTTCGCATCCTTGATAAAATTATAGTTAGCTTTCAAGCAGATAGCAGTGGGATGGAAGATAGTCTCATTGCTTGTGCAGAGAAGTTTGTAGCAGAATTGAAATCTGATTCTGCTTTGAATGGCTTGCTTTCAGATATTCGATATCGCATTGATGATGAACGGATCGCTGGTGTTACGGATTTAATTTATTCAAATTTACCTATTTATTTATCGGATAAAGATTATCAACGTATGGATAGTCTTACTTCTGAAGAAGGTATTAAAGAAGGTATCGAACGCAGCTATCGCAAACTGATTTCGCCTGCAAGTTTTGTTTTAAAACAATTTGTTTTGAAAGATCCACTTTCGTTATCTAATCCAGCATTCAAGGAATTTTCTAGTATGCAAGCGGATGAAAATTATGAGTTGCAAAACGGATATATTTTCAAAAAAAATAAAAACACCTTAGTTGTATTTTTAACACCAACGAATGCTTCAAATAAAACGGATATAAATGGAAAGTTAATTGATGGATTGGATAATACCATCAAGGCAACACATGCGCAATTTAAAAACGTTCATATAGATTATTTTGGTGCAGCAGCAGTAGCGGTTGCCAATGCGAGACAAATTGAAAAGGATATTAAAGTAATCTCGACGATTGCAATTATAATTATACTTGGATTTTTATACTTCTTCTACAGAAGTTGGTCCTTACCCTTATTGATGATTACGCCAATTGCCTTTGGCGGAATTTTTTCGTTGGCCATTATTTATTTTATACAAGGTAGCATTTCAGCAATTGCCATTGGTGCAGGTTCTGTAATTATAGGTATTGCTTTAGATTATTCATTCCACGTCTTTGCGCATTACCAGCACACACGAAATATTAAAACGGTGGTAGGTGATATTGCAGTACCCATGATGATTGGTAGTGTTTCTACCGTTGGTGCCTTTTTTAGTTTGTTGTATGTACACTCAGATATATTAAGTGATTTTGGTTTGTTTGCAGGTTTGTGTTTGATTGGCGCATCCGTGTTTGCCTTGTTTTTCTTACCGCATTTAATCGAACAATTTTCTAAGGTTTCAGAAGTAGATTCGGTAGCGCATAAACAAAATAAAGCAGAATCTTTCTTGCTGAAATTGATTGAACGAACGTCGGTAACAAGTAAATGGTTTGTTACAACCATTATTGTATTGACATTGGTTTTAGGCTATTTCTCCAATCGTGTAACGTTTGATAGCGATTTGTCTTCGATGAATTACATGCCCGAATCCTTAAAGGCGGCTGAAAAGAAATTATATGAATCCGATTCCAATTCTGGCAAAGCAGTTTTTTTTATTTTCAAAGGGAAAACGATTTCTGAAGCTTTATATCGCAACGAGGAAGCCTTAACCATTATTGATTCCTTAAAAGAAAAAGCACATATACAGTCTTATGCGGGTATATCTGGACTGTTGCCGTCGGATGCGGTTCAGCTAGAACGTATCGCAAAGTGGAAGGCATATTGGACGCCAGAAAAGGTTGCTCAAGTGAAGAATGATGTTTCAAAATATTCTATGGAACTAGGATTTAATGCAAGTGCATTTCAACCTTTCTTTCAATCGCTTTCAAATGAATATGGAGTAATGAATACGGAACATCGTTCTTTTCTACAAGAAGTATTTTTGCAAGATTATGTACAAATTGATTCCAATAATGTATCTGTTCTTGCGAGCATGCGCATTCCGACAACTTTTTCAACGGATAATTATAAATTATTTGATCGTATTGAAGGTTTGACTATTTTGGATAGACAATTATTTTATAATAAGTTCTTGATGATTGTGAAAGACGACTTCAATCAGATTTTGTTTTCGTCTTCCTTATTCGTTTTTCTAATTCTATTGATCTCTTACGGAAGAATGGAATTGTCATTGATTTCATTCTTGCCAATGCTGATAAGCTGGTTCTGGATACTCGGATTCATGGGCTTATTCAACATCCATTTTAATATTGTAAATATTATTATTTCAACCTTTGTATTTGGCTTGGGGGATGACTATTCTATATTTATTACCGATGGCTTGCAGAAAAAATATGCTGAAGGAAAAGATAATTTACCCTCCTTTAAAATATCGATCTTCTTATCTGCATTCACCACCATTATTGCAATGGGTGCATTGATTTTCGCTGAACATCCTGCATTGAAATCCATCGCACTAATTTCTATTATTGGAATTGCCTGTGTATTGTTTATTTCATACACCATCATACCATTGTTGTTTGCCTTGTTTATTACCAACAGAACAAATAAAGGCAAAGCGCCATTCACATTGGCAATCTTATTCCGGACACTTGTTTACGCACTTGTAGGATGTGCTCTTTGGATACCTTTATTAATATTGAGGCTGATATGTAAAGGATTTTATAGCATTGGACTGAAAAGCATTAGTAGAGACCTGTATAAAACACTATTCAGTGCGGGATTAAAGATTTTTGTTTTCTTGAGTTTCTACATGAAAATAAAAGCAGAATCGATTCGACCAAATCAAAAGAATGTAGTTATTCTGTGCAATGATGCTTCACCTCTTTCACTTTTAATCATATTGTCAATAGATAGCAGTATTGTGATTGTAAAAGATAACAAGCAGATACATTCAATACTTTCTCGCATACTTCTTTTCATGCAAGACATTGTTTCTGTCGATGGAAATGATTCTCGTACAACAATTGCCACACTTATCTCAGACGGATTTACACCAATGGTATTTTCTACACTAGAAACTGAAGAAGATGAGATTTTTGTAACAGTGAATGAAACGTTGTTGCAATCTGAAAATGAAGTGGAGTATATTCCGATGTATATTACGGGAACAGAGCATTGTTTGCAGCCTACTGATTTTGTTTTAAATAGAGGCGTAATTTGGTTGAAACAGTATGCATCCATACAAAGTAATGCAATCGACTTGTCCCACCGAATCGCAGCAACCTACAATGTTGCCTTCATGGAGGCCTTGAAAGGGATGCCGATGTCAAATTACTTCAATAAGATTTTGTCTTCTTATATCTATAAAGGACCTGTTTTAGAATGGTATTATAGAATCAAAGTTGCCTTAGAAAAATCGTATCAGGAGTTTGATGACTTGTTGCCACGTACTGGTCGTATATATGATTTGGGTTGTGGTTATGGTTTCCTTGATTATTTCTTGTATGCGAAATCAACGGATCGTACCATTATTGGTGTGGATTACGATGGCGATAAAATTACGGTTGCCAATCAATCGTATTTGAAACAGGAGAAACTGACGTTTATTGAAAGCGATGTAATGAAGGTGAATGTACAAGAAGCCGATGCGGTTGTAATCTTAGATGTCTTACATTATTTATCTGCTGAAAATCAACAGAAATTAATCCGATCTAGTTTTGAAGGCTTAAAGAATGGCGGGATATTAATCATACGCGATGGGGATAGCTCACAAACCGAAAAACATAAGGGTACGAAATTAACAGAATTCTTTTCGACAAAAGTGTTGATGTTTAATAAAAAAACCGAAGAGGAATTGTGTTTTTTATCTTCAGAAACAATAATGGAAACATTAAAAGACTTTACTGTAGATGTTAAAATTGTAGATCGAACAAAGTATACGTCTAATATTGTATATTATGTTAGAAAATAATCAAGCTAGGGCTTAGCATGCTATAACATGAAGAACAACGTACAAACTGCAATACGCACCACATACTTTAGTATTATAGGAAATGTTCTCTTAGCATTGATCAAAGGACTTGCAGGTGTTTTTGGTAATTCCTATGCCTTAATTGCAGATGCAATTGAATCAACAACAGATATTTTTTCTTCTTTTTTAGTATTAATTGGTTTCAAATATGCAGAACGGCCGGCAGATGAAAATCATCCCTACGGACATGGTAAAATTGAACCTATTATAACGTTTGGAGTCGTTGCATTTCTCTTTTTTTCTGCAATCGTCATTGCGTATAAAAGCATTTTAAACATTCAAACGCCGCATAAACTTCCTGAACCTTGGACCTTGATTGTATTAGGTGTAATCATTATTTGGAAAGAAATTTCGTTTCAAATAGTGATTAAAAAAAGTAAGCAAACACATAGTACTTCTCTTAAAGCAGATGCCTGGCATCATAGAAGCGATGCAATCACTTCTGTGATGGCATTTATAGGAATTTCGATTGCTATAATGCTAGGGGATGGTTATGAAGCTGCAGATGATTGGGCTGCCTTATTTGCTGCTGCATTTATTTTATATAATTGCTATCTCATTTTAAGACCTGCTTTGGGGGAGGTTATGGACGAGCAACTATATGATGACCTCATTATTGAAATCCGAGCAAAATCCATTCAAGTGGATGGTGTTATTGACACTGAGAAATGTTTCATACGAAAAGCAGGTATGAAGTATCACATCGATCTACATGCAATTGTTGATGGAAATATTTCTGTAAAAGTTGGTCATGATATAGCTCATAACTTAAAAGATTATTTGCTTACTGAAATACCTAATATTGGTAATGTATTCATTCACGTGGAACCGAGTAAGTAAAGTACTTTTAATGTCGAATCGATAAGTCGATTCGACATTTTATCATTCAATTCTGTTAGTTACTAAATAACTATAGCATCTTGTTCTTTATCTGGTTTACTAAGTAAACGTCCAACAAGAAGAACAACAAATAAATTAGACCACACTGCTTCAATAATTCCTAAGTTTTGTATGATAGGTGCGGCTTCAAGAAGAGAGTCATGACCACCAATGATTGTCATACTGTAATAAATACAAACCGTATAACTTTCTAAGCCTTGAGATAGATTTGTTCCAATACTTCCAGGCTGAACAATATTTACTAAGTCGTATAAACTTCCAAAAGATATTCCAATCATTAGATAGATACAGGCAGCTCCCCAAATCTTTTCCGCAGACAATTTTTTACCCGTGAATATATCGTTTACACAATGATATATTACAATTGTTTCAACCGTAAACAGACAAAAGTGAACAAAAAACAAATAAGGTCTTTTTGAATTTTCCGAATCAAAAAAGTCATACACAGGATTAGCAGCAAAAAAAGCTACTCCAAGTCCGAACACAATTAAGATAAATAAACTAACTAAAAGGGTATTGTTTTTTGTGAGATTACGTAGTAAGTCCCATAAAATAAACACATAGGTACCTCCCAAGGTCAAAAATAATAAATCTCTGGTTAAGTTAGAGTGTGCTACACTTACACCAGCTATAAAGAGTATTTCTTTTAAAAGCATAGCAGATGCGATTATAAGTACCTGAAGCATAACAATATGTCTATAATCTTTTCTCTTTTCTTCATTTAATTCTTTTGAATTCAAATTTTGACGTTGAATATAAGAAAGATAACGTTTCATCATTTCTGGGTTAAAAAGTATTTTTTTGAATTTATTTATCGATATCATACTAAATGAGTAGGGGTATTTCTTATTTGGATTGTCTTATATACGAACAAAACATCTATTTGTATGTACAAACCTACCATTAAACATATATTAATAACAATCTTAGCTACAGATTTGTTGATTAAAAATAGAGATATTCATACATTCGATCGATTTGATTCCGACCTAAAGCTCTCAGATACAGATTTTAATAATTTGCTTTATTTTGCTGAGATGAATTTTAAAATGGATTTATCTGCTCAAAATATTTCTGTGCACAGCAGAATTTCTGATTTAGTTGCATGCATTTACAATCAAAGTAATTATAGCAATCAATTTGCATTGAAATCTGCTTAGTTTTTTAATAGATTATTTCAATGGGTATTATTAAAACTGTTGGTTAAATTCGGTTTTAATTTTGCTTTTGGTTTTCTATGAACCACTTAATATGTTTAATGAAATGCAAATTGCTAGTATATAAGCTATTAAAAATATTTTAGTTAACATAAGGTGGTTTTCTTATCATTCATACCCTTAA
>ERZ724508.177-NODE-177-length-45657-cov-5.716153_pt1 | contig 45657 bp, 74 predicted proteins | sample MGYA00376041_ERZ724508 | MGnify/ENA primary metagenome ERZ724508 (study PRJEB28724, sample SAMN07190887) | wastewater metagenome | isolation source: effluent of sewage treatment plant in Hong Hong | place: USA: Christiansburg, Virginia | collected 2016-03-01 ...
AAGATGAGGGGATAGTTGGAACGGAAGCGATGAACGTTGAGGTAGCCCTGCAGAGCACCGAACAGTAGAGCGTTGGCGTGTCCAATGATCGGCAGAATGGCCTGTATGAGATGGTGGTTACAAAGTGGATGTTCCAGAAGCCCTTGAGCCGGAATACTCGTTTTACAAAGCGAACTGAAGGGGGATACCAGAGTGCAGTGTTGAATATTGCGAGGCTGAGCATACCCTAAGTCATTGCAAACAGCTACATAGACCTGAAAAAGATAAAGAGCTTTTTGGCTTGCCTGTGACTTCTGCTAACCTGTATCGCTGACCTTCGTAAAGGATAGTGCTGCCTCCTCCAAGTTTTTCTTTGAGTTTCCTGGGTATCATCTTTGCCTACGTATGAGATGCTTGTCGTAGTCGTCAAGTTCGTTCTCTTCGTTGAGTCGCTTGCGTTTGAAGTCCTCCATTAAATATTAACTGTTGAGGTTCTTTGGCCCGATGACTATCTAATTGTTGTGTTGACAAGCCTTAGTTAAAGATCCTTTAATTCAAACAAATGGAGAATCGAAGCCCACAACGAGCTGCCAATGGAAGCCCTTAATCCAAGAGTAAAGTACAGCCGCCAGGCAACAGCCCGTCGACTGAACCCCTCTCCCCATAGCTGATTGTCAAACTGGAAAGATTGAGGGTTGGAGTGAGAGAACTTCCAGCAACCTTTAAACAATCCTTCGAAGTGCCTCAAGAGCAAATCGATGAAGATGTACCTTTCGGCTTAGCATAGAAAGTGATGCTGTTCGAACTGTTCAACATGTCCCCTCTCGAAGGCCTCTTCAACGAGGTCAAGCAAATGTTCACGAAGGAACTCATCGACCAGAACAAGAGCTGCACAGCGAGTGAACGATCTGAATTCTATGAGGTGCTCTGTTCTTAGCTGCTCCCGTGGCTGACAATATCGAAGTTTGACCTCAGCCATCTCTGCTTGGTTGGGTTTGACATTTACGTACGAATTGGCATGCCATGCAGGTGGGTCCTTACGAAGCTATTCTGGACATTATCAACAGGCTGACGAGGTTCGCAGGGCAGCTGCAAGCTGATGCCAAGCTTCCTGCAGTGAAATCTATAATCGAAGCAGGAAAGCCAGTGAAGTTGCTTGCCATTCGTCAGGGATACCCATATTTCAGGTTCTTTTCGACATGCTTCCATCTGGACATCAACTTGTATATGCTAGGTGAATACCTCAAGAAGGCAACGAAGGCACTAGACCGAAGAGCAAAAGAGATAATCTTCACTGGCTGCTACAGTCTCTTCGAACAGCTTCTTCCTGTGTCTGTAGAACTGTAACTTCACGGCCTCTTGGCAGCGGCTGCTGACGCAAATGTGGAACTGCTGCAATCACATCCCAGCTACGACTATTTCCTATTCTTCACAAAGGTGCCAATCTAACCGAGATTCGAGTATCTCTTCGAGTCTATTAGGGCAGTGCTCAACAAGTCACTACTGACTTTCACGTTGACCCCATTTATGTTTGGGGTGCTGCGCAACTATGAGCTGTTCAGGAAATTTCTACAAACTATTGACCATCAATGCTGGGTTAAGTTTGCCAAGGTACTGGTGCAAGGGCTCGTCATTGTGATCAAGTCAGGTTCACTTAGGTTCAGTGAAGTCACCGATTTGCTGGAACTTGCCATCTGCTCCACCTACCTCGGTAACGAAATATACCAGACTGCAATCGACAGCCTGTCCAAGCCAAACGGACCTGAATGGCATGAGGTAGACAGCTTTTTCCGATCTGCAATTAAGGCTGGCTACAGCACTGGCTTCTATGCAGCTATGCACAAGTTGGAGGACGAGGACATCGAGACTCGACTACGCAACTCTCTGATTGTGGGGCTTATTAGCCTCAAAGACAGCAGTGATCAGCGGTTGGTGCAACAATGGCTAACTACAGTATAGGTCAAGAGGGAGCTGCAAGAGCAGCTTCTCAATAACCTGCTTGACAAGCAGCTGAAGTTACTAGACTCTGACTTCAACCTCCTTGGAATTGGGTCTGCAAGCCGCAGCTACCGCCAGCCCGAATCCTTAAAGAAGGTTCCGAAACGGTAGCTGAATCTCACCATAGTTCGAGTACTCAACCTCCTCCGGATGTTGCACCAGTGTTGCCAAAAGAACTATCTCGAAGTCGAAGCGTTTCGAGAATACTTGCTTACAGTCATCACTGTGCTGTTTGAGGCTAGTCAGGCACCTGCTTGTCAGCAACTCGCCGAATATGTCCTGCTTGCGGGACCCAATAACCACCAGACTTTCCTCGCGAACATCAGCACCATTGAAAAACTGCCATTGTCAGAGGGCTTTCTCGCTGCCTACCTCAAACGCACTGCCTCAGAGCCTAACAAAGAAGACTCAACTAAAGACCTTATTGAATACATTATTATGTGTCTCAAGAAGGCTCCCTTAACCAACGAAACTCTCGCTCATCTTGAAAGGACTTTCTTTTCTCCACTGGTCGCTCAAAACAAAAAATATCTGAAGTACAACTTTGGGAACGTTCCAGTGGCTGATATTCCAACAGCTTTGGCCCACTCCACGTCGTTTTATAGCCAAGGGGAACTTGCTCGCATTATTGAGTCCCTATATACAGTGGATACTGCTACGAACGCACTCGTTCTCAATCCAATCACAGTAGTCGACGTCACAGAACAGCTGATAATCAAAACCCTGAATGAGGACGTAGTAACTGACCTACTTTTCGTTGAGCTGACGCTTCCAGTACAACAGCTACTCTCGGCTTTGCTCGAAAGCCTTCTCGCTGGGTATCCTCGGTAGTCAGGAAACGGAACCGCCGACCGTTGCCTTAATCTGCTTGCCTATTTGAGCCTAAAGTATCCAATCGTCGATTACTACGTGTTGAACTACTCAGTCCCAACCGGCAACATCAAGCAATTTCTTGAGGAAGGAAGCCTGCCCGACTATATGCACTTTGGCTTAGTGCTTACCAAAATTGGTAGGGTGGACAGTGTATGTCTGAGTTTCCTACTAAGATTGCTGATGAATAAGGCCTTGCTTACTCGGTAAGGATAGCCTCTGATCGGCAAACTTGTGGTCCCAAACATCGTCGGTATGCTTGCTAGGTCCATCAAGGAATCAAGCAGGAATGCCAATAAGCAACGATGTCTGCAAGAGCTGTCGATTCTTGAGGCTGTGCTAGCCGATCATTCAGCTGACAAGACTGCGAAATCTGCTGCAAGTGGTGCCGTGTCAGTACTCAGGACAATAGCCAAGGACTGCCAAGCAGGTCAAGTTCTGTAGCTTCTTACACTCTTCGATAGGTTCGTGCGAATACTTGTGGGCAGTGACTTTGCTTTGATGGAGGAATAGATCCGACGGGAAAATCTCCGATATGTATTCGAGAAACAAACCATGAGTGTTCCAAATGTAGAATTTCCTCATTGCGAGGTCGTAGTGCTAAGCCAACAACCCGACAAGGCTTCGAAAGAAAGATACGAAAGTTTCTTGAAGAAGGAAAGCAGCTGGAGGGAGCTACCACCACACACCATCGAAATCAGCAGACTTAATTTGGTTGTCAAGGCTGAAAAGGATCGCTCGCCAACAAAAAGTCACCCACCTGAGAGTTCTCGGGTGCACGACTATAATGAGCTGGAGGATATATTGGCAGGAGAGCTACCACTGTCACAGCAGGAACAGCCAAACCACCCTTACTCTGGTTATCGGTACCCCGACCTGTCCTTTAAACAGATCTGCATAGTTGTCGAAAGGCACTTCTTCACGGAGGATAATATTCTGAATGCCGTATTACTGAACTACCAAAATAATGCCACGGTAGTGGTATTCCTTGTTGGCTTGTACCTCTACGGTGCGGACAGCTATCGAAACAGCATCAATCTGAAAGACCTTGCGAAGGATGCCGTATCGGTCAAGGCACTGTCGGTACTGCTGACTATTGGATTCGTCAAAGTGCTCAACATGAAGATCAAGGAGCTGTCGAACATTCCAGCAGAATTGAGAGTGTTCAACCAATCGGGAAGCAACGACTCGTCCTTGCTCAACCTACTATTGAAGAAGTTGCTTCAGGAACCGTCTAAGGAGCTTATCGGCGAATTTCTATCCAGGTTGTTGCCGCAGCAGGTCATTGATAGCTCTCAATAGTACCTCTACAATACATACCTGGACAATGAGGTCATCAATCTTATCCAAAGGATGCTGCCAGTTACTGGGGTTATGCACCTATCTCCGCTGGTACACAGTAATCCGGAGACCCTCCGCAGCTACTTCAGCAGTCTCGTTGAAGGTATGTCGATTATGAACCTTCCAAGCCGATTACTGAACTACCACGAGTACATCAAACTGACTGGTGAGTGGCAGAGTGACAAGGAGTTCCTCCAGCTGTTTGAGATTTACCGACTGAACTGGTAGTTCTACCGAAAGGTAGTAGCAGAAAGGCAAGTGGTGAGTCGCAGAGAAGCACAACTCGGTCTGCAGTATAAACTATCAGCCGCACGCCCAAAGTAGTAAATCGTAGGCGAGTATCGCAATGAAATCGAGACGAACGATGCAAACCTGCTTAGCAAAATGACAGAGCTGGTTTCGAAGGCCAACCTAGCTGATGCACTGCGCAGGCATTCTGATCTCTACAACACCCTCAAGAAGATGCAATAAAAACAGCTGATCACCAGCGAAGAAATCCGGCAGTTCGACATCATCCATATCTTCAAACAGCTGTGCAAGCTGTTTAATAGTGGTGTTCTTGTTTCGAACTTCATTGTGCACAATAGGGAGGGCTCCCTTCAACTTGCTCATTCCGACCTACCCAAGTTCGTTGAGTTCTGGGAGGAAGCAGTTGGCTAAACAGCCGCCCAGGAAATCCTGAAGGTAACAACCGTCAAACAGCCTGCAGAAGTTGTGAGGGTCTCACTTTCAAAGGTGGTGGACCTGCCTAGCCCAGCAAGCTTCCCAGATCGAAGGTACGAGATCACTATCGACGGAAAACCACAGCAAGAACATACCCTCTGGCGGAAGCAGCTCGAGGATATGCGGAATAGCAATTTAGTTGTCAACACTTCAGGTCTGCTAACCTTCCAACCCTGCAGCGATGACCAACTCAGATAGTTTAGACTGCTCGGTGCTCTATATGGTTGCCTACTTGCAAAGAACACCCTCTGTTCCGACAGGTTTACAAGAGAGTTAGTGCACTATATCCGACGCGAGCGACTTCCATGGACCCTGGTTCAAGCAACTGACAAGGAAGCCTACAACACAATTACCGACCTGCTAAGCCGCGAGTCAGTAACATATCATCCTAACTCAGATCCGAGATATGAATCTCACATTCACTTACAACAAGGAATAATTGGTTCCCAGGGGATCCGATAAACGAGTAACCGATTTCAACCGAAGAGAATACTGCAATCTCCTTGCCATAAGCCGATTACCGCTAATTCGCCCACAGGCACAGCATTTCCTCAACGGTCTCGCCAGCACCGTAGCGCTAGACCGACTGCCAAACCATCTGCTTCCACAGTGACCGCCTTCAAACGTATTTGTTATAATTTGAATGATAATTCGGCGAGGACGGAGTACCCATGCCAGCAAAAGTAGCTGCAAGCAGATATCCTCTGTCCGGACCCGCAGTAACAGTCTCGAATGCTACGAGCAGCTGAAGTTGGGACTGGACAAAGGAGACCAACAGCGACCTGTGGTAACATCAACCATGCGAGCGATTCTGTTTGATTGGCTGTTTCAAGTAGCTGAGGAGTTTCGCTTTGGAAGGCTAACCACTTACGGAGCTTTCTACCTATGCGATAAGTACTTGGTTCGGGAAACTGTCCAGAAGGAAAGATTGCAGTTGTTGGGAGTGTCAGCACTTTACCTGAGCCACAAACTGGAATAGTCAATCACTGTGGGTCTGCAGTCATTCGTGGATGTTACGGACAACTGCTTCTCCAAATAGGAAATCATTGGCATGGAAACTCACATCCTTTCCTGCCTGAAATGGCGTGTCACCACAAAGACGTTGCCGTACTTCCTGGATGAAATAACATGGGAGTGGGATGAGTTTACTAGGAATACGAGCCTCGATGGCGTTAAGTTTAGATAGCCAAACGATATGGCTTCGCTGGACAACCATCAGAAGCTGCAGCAACAGTGCGACTATATAATCCTGTTCCCGGAAGTCAATGAAATGCAGAAATTAAGGGTGGCTTTGGCTCTACTCTACCTCTTTCTCAGTACCTGTTTCGCCAACTCAGAACACCATGAGCAGTTTTGTGATTCGTCAGCAGAGCTGTTCGGGTTGAAATCCCGCCCGAATAAGCTTCTGCAGGAAGTATTCAACCTTTTTCTCAAGGAACACTACGATTTAAAGCTGGCAGCATTGAAGAAGGACATCAGCTTCGTCAAATATCGAAGGTGCACAAGCTACCCAACAGCCAAGCGAACGAGCCATAACAACAGCAGCTCGACAGCTCCCAGGCTCAGCGAGTCCCATTAGTACCTGCTATACTAAACTAGACCACACTAAAAACTGCTGAACTACCAGGCATACTACCCACAGAACCTCGAAACCTTCAAGCTTATCAGCACTGATCCCGATGGCTGATGCTACGAGCCACCCAGCCGTCAACTCGAATGATCCGATGTCGTTGCTATTCCACCATTCTACTAGCAACTAAACAATTAAAGAAAGTAATCAGGATCCCACCAAGAACACTCGTAGGTCGGATGAGTAGCCCTGCAGCCTTAGCCGATACGAATGGGTTCTCTACGATCAATGGAGGTTTGTACCCTATGGAGGCAGCCACGCGGTATTGGCTGAGCCGATCGAAACTGCAACACTCGACTCACGAATTTGAGTTCGGTTGTCAGCTACCCAATGTCGACTCCATTAACTTCCTTGAAAAACTTGGTGATTTATGTTTCGTGCCGATCGGTTGGAGGTTTCTTTGGTACCTTACTCTTACTGGCCTTGCTTAGGTGTAATGAAGACTACGGTAGTTTTCTTCCTCTTCGGAAGTACAGGTACAATAATGCCACGACTAGCCGTTCCTGATCGTGTTATAAATGGTCCATCTTGAGAAGCAGGAGGTCGAGTAAGGCGACCAAGTTGCGATATTGTTCGTAGCTGCGCTCGTCTAGAAGATCAGGCACCGCCATATACTCTTTCTCCCGGTAGTTCTGTAACAGCCGCAGCATCGTCATCAGATGGTGGTATAATGTTGGCGGATTCATCCGAAACTTAAGAACCTCCAGGACCTTCTCCTCCATGTCAATAAGATCGTTCCTGCTTCGGCTTCCATCTAATGCTTACTGAAACATCCGATGCTTTGGACCATTCTGCATCTCCAGCTTCGTTGCGAGCGACAAACAGGCAATGCCAAGGAGCTGATAGCTACTCTTTTGTACCGGCTTCAACTGCATCACCCTATCCACGTAATCCACTGCATTGTAAAACGTCTCCTTTGTAAGTTCGAGCTCCTCCGACACCTCCATCAACCAATCCACCAAAGTTATTCTCATGACAGGGGATATTTTGAGTGGCATGTTCAATTGGTAATTCCGCTTGTTTTCCTTCAAACATTTTCGATGGCTTGCTTACATCGTAGAGGGTTGGCATCGCTCCTCTACCTCCGGATTGAGATCGGGAAGGCTGATCTTTATCGTTAGGAGACTCTTTTAATAATGCCATCCTGTGCAATGCTATGTCTGTAGTGGAGACAGCTCCTTTCCGCTGTTGCCACTGCTCGTTAGGTGAACAGTTGTGTCCGCTAACGATCCTCGGGTGCTTTGCCAGGGCATCTTGACTGCAGTGCTAAGTTGAGAACTACCGCGCTTTCCTATAGCAAGACTACATCTCTTGGATTGCTGAGTGTCGACGTGCCGTTGGGAATAGTCCTTGATAGTACGTGCGACCGTGCGTATGGACTGAGTGGTTATACCCTCTACCTTTTCATTGAATCGTAGCCCGCGAAAGCTCCTGACAATGGTCAGCTTCTCCTCGTAGGTCTTCATATTTAAACTTAAACCGCTCTCGTATTCTATATGAAGACGCCAACCCATTTCTGTGGGATAATTGAAATTCAAGGGGAAGTCTTGTGAAATATCGGTTGGCGCCATCTCCTGAAGAAAGAGGGAGCTCGAAACTGAAATTTTGAATCGCCCTCATGTAGTTCGACCAATGAGCTTGCAATGACTGCATTCTGCGAGTGAGGAGCTGCATCGAACCACCTAGCAAACGCCTATTTTGTATAATAATTAAATTGCCATTTGACAAATTATTTTCATGCTATCTAATCCATCTAGAGCCTCAACAGCCAAAGTAGCAAGGGTCCACATCGAACCAGCGAAGACAGAGCCCTTGAAGTCTGGTCAACCCTCTCAAATTATTCCGTAATTCTCTATAAGCTGCCAGTCGTCGGATTATCAGTGTGAGGACATTTCGGAGAGCAACACAACGCCGTTCGAAGTCCGAATCAATCGAAGCAATTGTGTATTTCTTATGAATGATCAGCTGGTTCAAGATCAGCTCAAGACATTTGAGCAACCGAGATCTGTTAGTCACCACGACCCCAAAGTTAATCAACACTATTAGGCGGAAAATCAGAGGGTGCTGTGATGCACCCTAGTTCTTTAAAAGAGCTCCAAGGAGTCGGGGCGGCGTCGTTTTCCTGTCAACCAACCAGATTAATGATGGTTGCCCTGGGTCATTCGTTGCTGGCGAAGCTTCTTGGCTCGAAGGATTTGCTCCTGCAGTATTTTCTACTCATCCTCTTAGAGAATCCTTGATTCGTCACTGATTCCTAGTCGCTATCCGTGGAAGGTAGCCATGATCACTTTGCAGCCCTACAATTAAGAATATTGATTATTAACCAGCCACCAAACCTATCACAACTACGCTAACAGTCGTTTTCTATGAATTCTATGCCCGGAGATGCACGTTATCAATTGTCGATGTAGGTGGGGTCAACCTCTAGGCTCAACATCCCGAGAATCACGCGATTCTGACACCAGATAGCCGCTTCTTCTACCGTACCAGTCTCTTTCTCGCTGCTTGTTTAAACAAAGCCGAATAAAATTTATTTCCAATTCAAGGGAATGACTCACTACAGCTGTGGAAACCGGTTCCGTTGACTCCGGAAATTGTTCAGGATCAAAGGGCCCCTCTACTTTAGTATAGCAGTGGTAGCAACCATACTCAAAACCAAACTCTAGCCAATGAATTCACCTGGAGGAGCTGGTTCTCTAATTTCATCAGTCAGTAGTCACCTCCGATCTGAATATTAGTCTGGCGGAGGTAGACCAGTGCCACCGTCGCTTTCATAAGGAGGACCTATTGTTGACTGAACCGCTATATATTTAAATGACGCCCTGAACGATACCGACTATCCTAACAGAAATCGATGAACTGAGTTTGACCGGCAATCCCTGCTGCAACATGCTCTAACAGTTCCCATGAAGAGCGATGAAAATGCGAGTGCCTTTAAAAGAAACTGAGTGCCATCAACCGTCACCAACAGTTCTGAGGGTGGTAAAATCGTGAAGGAGAACAGTAATTGATGCTCCTTGGTGCTTACCAGGAGACTCAAACGTAGCCCTTACGATTAGTCGTATGGGAGGCGACGGTTGCCTTTAATTTGTTATACTCCAAAACCATTATTCAACTTTGCAGGTAGCACCTCAACGATGGAAACCGTTGGGCCAAAGAGCTGAAGGGACGATCAGCGCCAACATGTAGTAACAGATGCGAAGCTAGCAATTCAATTTGTCGGACTACGGCAGAGAGGTTCGAGATACCGCAGCTTTACATCCTGTGACGGAGGGTCAGCTATGTTCCTGACAATTTTCTAAGCCTCACCACCCAACTTATAATTATTCTGATGGGAATTAAGTTTAGATTGTCTTTGCTCCTGCTAGCTGTGGCTGCCACTGCATTGAATGTGGACATCCAGCTCTATCGTAGCCACAAACACTATCAGGGTTTCCAGGAACACCGCCTGACCGAGTTGAAGCAGTACGATCTCAAGGCACTCCCATCGTACTATTGGTGGGGCAACGTCAGCGGTACGAACTACCTAACCTTCCAAAGGAACCAGCACATTCCGGTCTACTGCGGATCATGCTGGGCTTTCGCAGTTACCTCGGCTTTGTCGGACCGCATCAAGATTATGCGGAAAGCTGCTTGGCCTGATGTGAACCTTGCACCTCAAGTGCTTATTTCTTGCAACAATGGCGCAGAAGGTTGTAATGGTGGCGACCCGAGACAGGCTTACGAATGGATTCACCAAAATAACATAACCGATGAGACCTGCTCGCCATATCAGGCCTATGGTCACACCAACGGTATTGGTTGTTCTGCATAAATCAAGTGTAGGAACTGTGCTCCGTTTAAAGGATGTGATGCTCAACCGAGGGCCAAGATCTTCAGTGTTGGGGAATATGGAGCGCTCCAAGGATAACTGAACATGATGAACGAGATCTATCAACGTGGGCCAATTACTTGCGAAATCGCCGTTACTGAGAAGCTGATTAATTATACCAGCGGTATCTTTGTCGACAAAACTGGCAGGAAGGACCTTGACCATGATGTTAGTATCACTGGCTGGGGAGAGGAGAATGGCACAAAGTATTGGATTATTCGCAATTCCTGGGGATCATACTGGGGAGAGGGAGGAAACTTTAGGCTGATTCGAGGTATTGATAACCTGGGTGTGGAGACAACCTGTTCTTTTGGTGTTCCAGTGGACACCTGGACCAAGGATATTCGAAACGAAACCAAGCCGACAGGATTCGTCGAACCAGCTTTACCCAAGCAGTACTTCGATAAGGCTTGCGTATTGAAGACAGATGTCAAATCGGAATATGTCTTAAGCAAACTTCCTCATGAATACCTGAACCTCAAGGATCTTCCTGCAAACTGGGATTGGAGAAGCGTCAATGGCATAAACTATCTCTCATGGTCACGCAACCAGCATGTGCCGAAGTACTGTGGTGCTTGTTGGGCACACGGCACTACAAGTTCAATTGCCGATCGTATTAATATTGTTAGGAACAGAACTTGGCCAGACATGACCCTGTCTCCTCAAGTGCTGATCAACTGCTTCGCAGGCGGCAGCTGTGACGGAGGAAATCCTCTGGAGGTTTTCATCTTTGCCAGGGAACACGGTATTCCAGAAGAAACTTGTCAAGCCTATGAAGCTCGTAACCCAAAAGAGTTTGCCTGCTCTGCAATGCAAAAATGCCAAAATTGCGCTCCACCCATGCCTGCCAAACCAGGAGATCCCTCTAATTGCTGGGCTCAATAAACTTACAAAAGATGGAAACTTCGGGAGTATGGTATTGTCAGTGGTGCTGATAAAATCAAGGCAGAGGTGTACGCTAGAGGACCCGTGGCTTGTGGAATCGACGCTACACCAGCCCTTGAAGCTTACACAGGAGGCATCTTTTCTGAGCATAAGGAATTGCCTAAAGCCAATCACGTGGTATCTATTGTTGGATGGGGAGTGGAGAACGGTACTGAGTACTGGATAGTCAGAAACTCTTGGGGCACCTACTGGTATAATTTGTTGGTTATCTCAGGGGCGAAGCTGACTTCTTCAGGATAAAGATGCACTAAGATAACCTGGCCATCAACGGGTAATGCTTCTGGGGTGTGCCACTTCTTACCTCCGAGAATGAGGAAGCGAAAGAATGATCTGATTGGAGATGAATAGCCAATAGCTTATTTTATGATATCCAAAGCTGTAGTTGCACTAGCGGCAACAGCCATTTTGCTGGCTACGCTTTCCTTCAGCTGGGGATCTTCAGCTGGAGTTACCGACGAGTACGAGCTATGGAAGAATGAACACTAGGTGGTGTACTCCCTTGAAGAGAATTCCTATCGTCAGATGATCTTCCATCAGACTCTCAAGCGAATAGCCGAGCACAACAGCCGAGCAAATAGTTCCTACCAGCTGGGATTGAACCAATTTTCTGCAATGTCTCAAGATTAATTTGCGAAGCTGCATCTGTCTCCTGTGCCTTCCCAACCACAACCAATGGCAAGGAAAGTATAGATTGCTGCAATTCCTACTGCTGACATCGATTGGCAGGCGAAGGGGGTTGTGAGTCCGGTCAAGAATCAAGGAGCCTGTTCTGCGAGCTATGCATTCTCGACTATCGGTGCTATTGAAGGTAGCTATTCCATAGCATTCAAGAACACTGTATAGTACTCAGTACAGCAGATTGTCGACTGCTCTTACGGATTCGGTAACAATGGTTGCTACTCCGGGAGCATTGACATGAGTTTAGAGTACGTCCTCTAACGAGGAATTAATACTGCAAATGCCTATCCATATCACGGAAAGGAAGAAGCCTGTCTGATATATCTCGGAAAGCTAAAGATCAAGGCTCACGTAAGCCAAACTGGATGCACTGCGCTTGCAAACTCACTCAGCAAGACACCTGTGGCAGCATTTGTTTCAGCTACCAATTGGAAGGACTACCGTTCTGGCATTTACACCGATTGCGATCAAAACGTGAATGCAGCTGTGCTGGTGACTGGCATGACCGACGCCTACTGGCGAGCAAAGAATAGCTGGGGTGTCAGTTGGGGAGAGAATGGCTATATCCGCATAAGTCGCAGCAGCGATTGTGGCATCTGCAAGCAGACAGCTTACGCAGAGCTTTGATAGTAGATATACATGCACGGGTCATAGTCAAATTATCTTTTAGGTTGAGAATTTTTCGAGCACAAAGCGGTGCAGCTCCCTTGCTTCCATCTTTTCGAGCTCGCTGAAGTAGACCTGATCGAGGAGGTTGATCACAGAGTCGTTGATATAGCTGCCGAAGAATTTGTCGAGTGTCTGCACATCGGAAACGTTGTTGACGTGCAGCAGCAGTTTATGCGAAGTTTATTCTTCCTCACGATGGGTTAAATCAACACGGGCGAGCACATTCCCCACGTACTCCTTTATCAGTTTTCGCAGGAAGGCCTAACTGAGAGAATCGTCGGAAGTCACTTCCAACTCGAAGGCACTATCATTGCTCAGCATCTTCTTCTCCGTATTCGCAATGAATTTTGTGAGGTTACCGAAAAATTGCTCAACTTCCTCGACCTATCTGGAAATAATTTTGCTCATCGCTGCAACCTCCTCCCAGGGAGTGCCCTTTCGCTTGTTCTCCAAGCCCACCAGTGTCTTTTCCAGGGCCTTCGCATTGTTATACGCCTTCTTGCTAATTAGGTAGTAGAGTTTGGTGCTGTTCGATGTCAGACTCTGCACCATCACATCGTTGGCTATCATCAACAAATAGTTGAATTTGTTGCGTTACTTCACCAGCCGCTTGACTTCCTTATTCACCGTATTTTCTTCGTGTTCGTAGTCCACTTCGCTCTTTGCGTCAGATATATCTCTATCGGATTTGATTATGCGTGAAGGGTTGAGCAGGTTGTTTGCCTGATTCAATTTTTTGCTGCCAGTAGAACCGTCGATCGAAGGTTAGTTGCTTGGTGGAAGTGTAGTTGTCGAATGATCAGGACGAAGTTTGTTGATTGGGGAACCGTAGTCCTCCGAGGTCTTTCTGTCGGCTTTGGTAAGTTTCGAACTTGATTTTGACTCAGCAAGGAGTGGTCTTTGAGTACTGGTGCCAAGCCCCAATCTCGATTTGACTGTATCTAAGTCGTCTCGTTCAGCAGGGTCCTTGCAGATCATCTCCTGTATCATGTCTGCCAAGTGCTCCCCATTTTTGATTCGAATCGGCTGCTGAATTGAGATATTATCAATCCTTCCGTATCGAATAAAGGCAAAAAGAAGACCAAGGGAATAGACATCGGTTGCTGTGCTGAATGTGTGATGTTCAAATATCTCCGGCGCAAGGTAATCTTGGAAGCGGAATCTGTCTGTGCGGTAGTTGGTATTTTCGGTATCTTTTAGGTCCCTTGAATGGGCAAAACAGGAAATCTTGAGATTGTTATCACGTCCTAGATAGATGCTACGAGGATGTAGATTCACGTAGACAATGTTACACGAGTGTAGCTCCTTAACTGCCAGTAACAGCTGTCGCATGTAGTTTGTTTCTGCAATAGGACACTTCTTTACGATCCATCTCGCTCAGTTTACTCTTGGCGACACGATCAAAGAGGTTACCCCCGTTGCACCACTCATACACGATATACGTGTTATTGGCTGTCTTGAGCATCTTGACAAACCGAATGAGGTTGGGGTGGTTGACTCGTCGAATAACTTTGACTATGTGCTAATACGGGAGAGTACGTTAGACGTCAAGTGCCTATCGAAAGTAACCCGGTGAATCATAAAGCGTACGGCTAAGGCCCTTCACCAGAAAATATTCATTGGTTTGGACGTGTCTCGCTCTAAACACATCAACTAGCGTTAAGGTGAGCTGTACAGCCGAAGTAGTTACTGCCTAGGTTCTCCTCCAAGCAGTACTGGTCGATGATCTTGGTCATGGGACGCACCTTTGGAATATTTAAGTGTTGTCTATAAATAAGGGTTTTGAAATGCACAGAATACTGACGGTAATAGCTGTCTTGCTGGTGGGGGCAATGAGTCAAAGCCTCTACTGCAACTATGAGGGCATGGCAGACGTTAAGATAGTAAAACAAAGCTCATGATAGGCTGATCGAGTGTACGTATGTCTGCATCTGTCGAATGGCAAGCGAATGGCGTTTCCTGTTAAGGTTGACGACTACACAGGGATCAAACCGACTGGAGTGTATGATGCTTTACGGCCAGGCAATACCGGAACGATCAACTCCAGCATTACTATTCAGTTCCAAAACACAACTGTTAAAAGCGGCTACCTCTACAACGAGGGTAGTCAGCAAGTCAGCGATATCTACTCCTTTGTGATCCGCACAGACAAAGGCAAGGTTCTATCAATCGACAGCGACAACGAAAATACGTGTCAGAATGGGTGTGGAACTGGCACTTGCCGATAAGTTGAGTCAGACAAAAACTGCTTCCATGCGACCAACGATACAGTCACAACTGGTAGGTGTTGCATGTAACCTAGCAAACGACCCGAAGATCTTCATATCGTGGATGGGCACAGACACTGCAGGTGCTTACATGCTTTCCCAGACAAAACGAATCAGCAGGTTTACAGAATACTCAGTGGGCAACGTCTACCAGGATGCTCTGGCCATCTTCAAGTGACTTGCTAATCCAATAGTTGTGAGTACTCAGTCGTATCTATGATGTAGGTTGTCAGTAGCTAAAGTAAATTGGCTTGGGTGTCTAATCCCTCTTGCACCCTTTTAGCTTGCTATGAAAGTAACTATCGTCCTCGCGGCGCGTCTAGCTGTCGATTGTCTGATGCGCTGCCACGACCTTGAGTGAGATTTGGTTGAAATGGTAATAGTCCTTGAGGAGGAACACCAGACCAGTCTACTTTTTGTGAAGAGTAAAGCGGTGCATGTCTAAGAAGATTAGATGCTGAGGCGGTAGACTTTGAGTCAGGTAGGCCCGACCTAACAGATATGGCTCTGGAGATTCGCTATAGAAATAGCGATGCCGCGTTAGGAAGCGTCTGAATTTCTGTTATTCTAAGCTCGGTTATGTCGGTTCAGGCTCTTTTTGGATGTTCGGCAATAAAAGTTCTGCCCATTTTTCCTTCTGAAGGAGAGGTAAATGGTTCAAATTTTCAGTTGATTTGAGAGTCATGATCAAAGAACGAGCAAGCCTCGCTTCAGACGGGTTTAGTTGGTCTAGACTCTTTTGATTTAGGAACTCTCCAATCATCTTCTCCCAGGTCAGATACGGATGAATTCGATTCACGAGAAGGTAATACATAATCTTCACCATGTTTGTAGGCGCAATGGTATTATCGCTATTCTGCAGTATATCACAAAGAGGTTCTTCCACTGATCTGACAGCTCTCTTTGCGTGTCCTAAGCAAAACGCCAGCCGCCCAATCGCATTAGGACTGATCTTCCCGATATACTTGGTTAGTAACAGTTCAGCAAGTAAGTACACCTTCTCACCACCAACCCCAAAGCGGGAAAACACCTCCACTACCCCCGCAACTTCTTCAACATGCTCTAGTGATAGGTCTTCCTCCAACTCGAACTGGAAGTCTTCCTTGAACTTAGTCCTATCCTTCTTTTCAGAATTCAGCTCAAAAGGGTTCACAAATGGAGAACTTTTCACCAGTTTGGTGTAACCCTTGAAACACAAGTGGCAGACGAACTATTCCAAGTAGCTGAAGCGTCTGCGCACTTCATCGGTCAGTGGTTTGGTGCGACTGTAGTCTCTAAGCAGCTTGTCGTGCAGTAGAGACTGGCTACTAAGTTGCCGAGTCAGGCTAAGTATGGTCTGCATATCCTTCTCGTTGATGATGGTCTCCATCCTATCAGCTACGGCATCGTTGAACAATCGAAACAGCATCTCGTTGGTAGAGGTGTCCTCGAGGCTAGTTTGAGTTGGTTCAAGCGCAGCCAACTTTTTGTACCTGTTTTTGTACTTCATCAGGTTCTTTCGGAAGAGGATGTGGTCTTCAGGAGTGACCATTAACTTCTCAAATGCCCCAAACTTGGTTCGTAGATCGTCCATGTTGTTCATTCTCCCTTCCAACACGGATTAGAACTGCCTGCGCATTCGAAAACCATAGCGGCTCACCCAACCAAGCAGCATATATATAAAGTCTGACGGAAGGTCATATCTTTAGCACCAGCAAGATGACATCTGCCAAAGTGAGAAAGACTGCCAGCAAGAGCAGGATCAGCTTATTTATCAGGTTTCGGTTGCGGATATTCCTGAGAATACGACCCACTGTCCCAGTATCCTACCCTATTGTATCGACATCCCTTTGCACTCCATCCAAGACTCTCCGTTGGTCGTCCAGCTCCACCAACATATTGTCATGGGCCTGGTCGAGCTACTCAGCACCTGCCTCTAAGTTCCGCGCAATGTCCAGATTCTCTTTTATCAGCTTGTCATGCTGGACATCCCCGTTTCCTCCCATCTTTTGTTGTGTCATCTACACTTCTGTTCTTCCCTTAAAGAGCAACTGTTTGTCCAATTCTACCCTTTCGTTCCGAAATCGGTTGAGCTTGGCTTCAAGTTCCTCATAGCGCTGTTGGAACTTTTTCATGCGCTCCTTGGTTTCCTTGCCTTTGGCTGTTTTGTTGGCGCCAACCGTGGATATCTCTGTGAGCAACTTCAGCAATTTCTTGAGTTCCCGTCCGAAGTTCTCCAAAGAGATCGGTAGCTTCACCTCAGATTTGTCATAACGTTCGAAGTCACTTTTGAGATTTGCTGAGAGAGTCTCGAACTCCATTTCCTTCGCGTTGAACATGATTCTGGTTAATAGTTATCAACTAGTCAGTGCTTTCAAAGCTCCTTCTGGTGTATTCCAATGGGGTTCGATTCACTCTCTCGACCTAGGGTCGCTTGGCACAGGCAGCAGACAATGAATTCCATTTGGAAAGTAGATGGTCGTATAACCATTATTTGAATGGGAGGCTGCTTGGGACCTGCCCGTGATGTCCTCCCAATCTACATCGATCTCATCGACCAAGTCTACACTGAAGCTGAACGCGTCGAAATCCAGGAGTACTTGCCCACTTTATGTTAGATCTCCAGGCCTTCACATCTACGAGCAGATTCGTGATCGTGTAAACAAGAAGGGTTTGCTTCGAAAACTGTCAGAGTACTTGCTGGTGCATCGCACCTTCCTCAATGAATCAATGCAGCACAACTTCCGTTTGATGCGACAAAGGAAAAGCTTTCTGGGAAGGGTAACCTCCCTCGTGGTGATCGACCACCTCATTGAGAATCTCGAACGGTTTGTTTAAAGGCCAGTACAGCCCAGAAGCGTTAAAGTGCAACGGCGAGGCTAACACCAGCATGTCTAAAACCAGGCCTTCGACGTTCGTTTCGAAATGATATTCTTCCAGGTGGCACTGGAGCTCTATGACAGCGAAGTCAGGCTCCGTGCAAAGCTTCTCAGCAGCATCATTGACTTCGCAAAGAAGCACTAACAGAAGTTCTCGTGTGACCAGCTGGTGGGGTAGCTGCTGGAGAGGTTGGTGGAACTTGCGAAATCATCGTCAGGTGACCGAGCCTTATGTACAGCAACCTTCGCAAGGCTGATTGAGCATAGCAACGAAGCAATCGAAGATCGATAGGTCAGCCAAGAGTCACTCAGAGTATTTCTAGCAGTGTGGATGGAGACTGACGAATAGCCTGTCCGGCGGAGCTGCTAGCAGATTATCCGGGACTACATCGACCGGTGTATGACTGCTAGGGAGTATGGCTTCATCTATCTCGTGATCTTTCAGGTGTACGATCAGAACTGTTTTCGGTAGGCACGGCTCGCCGAATTGGAAGACCAACTCCTACTAATCATAAAAGAGGAAGATCTGAAGGACCAGTTTCTGAAAGGGATGTACCGCCACCTACTGACGTATCTCTGCGCGTGCTAGAATGATGATGTCAGAGCAAAGTGGGATCACGGACTCTTTGATCGGCCTTACGAGACTGTTCGGCGTAGCTACCCCAATATTCTAAAAAAAGAAAGCAAGCACAATGGGTTTCTCACACTGCATCGGTGGGCAACCAAGAATTTCATCAATCTGGTAGAACTGGTCACATACAGCCGGACTGCTCTAGTTAGCTGCTTCACATTTAACCTCTGCGCCTACATTGATGACCGACAGGTAGTGGATTGGCTCATCGCTGTGTTCTTTAAGATGGTGGACCTGTTCGATGAGGGGTGTCTCGTCATGGTGGTTGAATTGCTCATCGAGGAGATCCATCAGAGCAGATAAGGCTCTGTAGAGGAGGGTTGGCTGCTCATCCGCATCGTCAAAAAGTGCATTGATGAGCACGGAGTGATAGAAAACGCATCCGGAGATCAACTGCAGAACATGTTAAAACCATTGGAAGTGGCGTTGCCTTCCAGAATAAAAAACTAGCTGCTCGTGCTCGCCTGTACTATCATCGACGGCTGCTCCAAGCCGCTGTCTCTCAACGTCCTATAACCATTGGTAGGGCTGCTCTACAGCCTGTTCGATAGCCTGAAAAAGCCTGAATCAGTCAAGGAGAAATACTTCTTCACTTGCTCGTTGCTGACACTCCTGCGAAAATTAAAGGAAAAAGAATAGACCGAACTGTTGGTTGTCTTCATTGACCAAGTCGAGCAGTAGCAGTCCCAACATGCGGTACCACTCTTAGAGAGGTACATGTGCAGAGTATTGGCCTGCGAGACCTACGAAATGCTTGCAGCTTCCAAGCAAGTCTTCGAGGAAATGAAGAAGCTCAATTTGAAGATCCATACGCCGATAGAGAATACCCAACTGATGTCTGAAATCGAAGGGTTCCTGGTGAGTTATCCGAGCTGGCCACAACTTCCCACAGCCTACCAACAAGAACTCAAGAGACACGACTCCAGCACTCGCAGAACTGAAAACATCAAACGCCTCTTCGAGCGCTAATCTAAACGCGAGCTGAGGGTCGACGAGCTTTAGATCGATTTCCGAGCCACCAATTGCAATAATAATGGAAATTCTGTAATCAGCTAACGTTCAAGTGGCAGAACCGACGAAAGCTTCCATAATGTGCTTGGGCTAATTCGTGATCCATCCGAAAATATGGACGATTAGCGGAAATCCCGGTCGGGTTGGCCCAGCACTGCCTCCGAAGACCGCAAGCATCGAACACCTTGGAATGTTCGCACCAACTGATATACTATTCGCTTGCTGAATAATCGAATGAAATGTATGTGAGAGAGAATCATCTCACGACCAGCCAGCCAGCATATTCATCGGTACACGTGAACGCTGAGGCTGCTGGCTCTACTGGAAGGCTCTTCGCTGAGCCTCGGTTAATTGAGCCCTTGTGGATTGTTGCATACCGGTGCTACCTCGATCGTAGTTGTAGTTTAAAGGTTAGTTGGATTGTTGGTTGGTAAACTGTTGCTGAGAGTAGACACCTTGCGGCTGCAGTCGGCTCACCATTCCGCTGGCGTCCATTGGTGTAAGAGGTCCAGCCGAATGCATATCCATCATCGGAGTATTCGGTGGTAAATTGGGGTTGTAGGCTGAGTTCATGATTGGGGCTGGTTGGTTTCCTGGAGGAATTATGATGGACGGATGCTGGAAAGAGGAGTTCGAGTCAATTTCTCTGAGCCTGCTGTTGACTGTCATTGGCTGTTCGACGATGCCTTGAGTGGTAGTCTGAATAGTCGTCGCTGGCACAATGATAGCCTGGCCCATACTTCGATTCGACAGTCGACTTTCCATGACGATAGGTTGCTGGTCAAGAGGATGTTGACTTATGTTCTGCTGTGTCACCAACGTAACTTCCTGAGGATAGTTGTTAGGTATGATGCCATCATGGGGGTGGCTGGCTATGCTATGATCGATTTGATGAATGCTGCTTTGGGAAGCATTGACTCCAAAATGATTGGCATCGATAGCTGCTGCTTCCATAACAGGTGGCAATTGTACAGTATTAGGTAAAAACTGTCCACCAGGGAGATTGCTGGCCATCATCGGGCCTGTCGGGTACTGACCTACACTATTGAACATGGCATTTCCTCCAATACCTGATTCAACAAATCGCATTCCAGCCTGTTACGCAAACTGCGGTTGATTAAAGAGATTGACATGTTCGGGTGGGCTCTCCTGGTTAATGATGATTCTACTGCCACCCACTCCATTGCCTTGCTGGATGATGATTTGAGTTGACTGGTGCTCGGGTTGAACAAGGCTAGCTGGGATTGGCTGGGGAATGTATTGAGGCTGAGGAATAAACTGTTGCTGCTCGACCAAGGTATGGCTTCTCACTGAAGTATCCATGTAAGTGGGCTGCATCATCATTCCGCTGTTATCCAAGATTGTATTTGCTGGAGTAATCGGAATCATTGGCTGGTGGACAATATGTTCTTCGACGACTACAGGTTGCGGAAGTGGATCGATCACTGTTGTGTGCGGATTCAGTCGAATGGATTGGTTAGGTGAGTGCTCTTCAATCACCTATCGAACCTAGGTGACCCGACCGTTCTGATCTTGAACAACTGTAGTCGTGGTGGTTGTTGCGGCCTGCTCACCGTAAGCCAGCTGATTCATCAAGCGGTTATGCCCAGGAGTCCCTCCAATCATAACACCCCCACTTGAAGGGGCAATATTGCTTGGTGGGATGTTGTCGATAACCTCAACCACCTCAGTAACCTCAGTGACTTGTACTGGTGGACGAATCAATGAAGCAGGTGTCACTTCTAGAGTAGGCACAATAGTAGGTATATCGCCTGATCCCAAAAGAAGTCCGTTGCTTTGGAAAGAAGACCTTCCTCCGCGAGGGATCTTTTCGACTACGTACACGTTTCTCTATGGTTTCATCACAAACTCCTCAGGCTCCACGATGGGTCGGAACTGTGGTTCACGCATACTTTCATATCCAACCCTTGCATGTGGTACCTGCGGGAAGGAGAGTTCCTTTCTTCGATGGCGTCCAACATGCTCAGAGGTATTACGAACATCGTAAGATTCGTGACAGATCACACACATAATGATCTCTGGTTGGTCGTGAATATTGTCGTCTAGCCTCCAGAACTCAGATTTAACTTCGAACTCATCAAAGGAATCGGTTTGGATCTGCATTTCGTGAGAAGTTGGGAGTTGTGAACTGCGTGTAATGTTGCTAACACGGACAACCTGTGGGTATACGATTTGAGGTGCTGGGATGAAGGTGCTTTGCGGTGGTAAAAGTGTTGCGTTGGGTAGTGCAACTGTTCTTCCCCCGCGTTGAGGACTCGGGATTCTTAGCCCTCTGGAAGGTGATGGTACTCGATGTGGGAGCCCACGTGGTAACACTTGATGCTGCGGAAGCGCTCTCTGGAAGTTAACTGGTTGTGGGCTTGGGCGAACTGCTCGCATCGGAATCTTGGTCGGGGATAAGGGCTTTGTAATCGGTTGCTGTTGCTGCTTACCATTCATGTTAATTTTGAATTCTTGGCTCCCGCCAGTGTTGACATTGATGTTCAAGTTGATGTCGATAGTCTGATGCTATTCCTCCTCTACTGCGGGACGGGTGGTTACACTTGGTGACTGCTGTTGGATCACTGGAACTTGGGGCACAACCCGAGTTGGAACGGCACGCTGTTGCTGTCGTGGGGCTTGTACTGTGGGCTGCCCCACTGAATTAGCAGCATACTTGTGTGCCAGTAGTGGACGGCCTAGTGGAGGAGGTTGCTTGCCGAGGCGACTCGGAGAGATCTTCATAAATAATATTTATTCGTTCGCTGGTTGGGATGAGTGTGAATTACATAGAATATTAACAGCAGTCACCCCACCGCCATCAGAGCCCAAGGGTTGGCTCATCCTCGTAGTCCCAACCACTCAGATGTTCGATTGGTCTTGCCTTTCGCTGTTCATAGCGCTAGGAACGAACATTCAAAACTGATCGCAGCCGCTCTACTCGTTTGTTGCATGCCTTCGGCTCATCTACTTATACGCTCGAAGTGTGCTTTACGGTAGGTGGCCGCAACACCCAATTACACTCTTAAGACTTCTGTTCCTTGCGGAGACGTAACCAGCTGCTCTTCATTTCAAGTCTGTATCGTTTCATCTTTAGGACAGGAAAATGTTTCGGGAGAACCCATCGGATCTCTGCGACGTTCTCCTTTCCTTTCTGAGCGGGTTGTGCGACACAGCTGAACCCACCGAACCGGTTTCTGACGTTCCGAATGGTATTGCTTCCCAAGTTATCTAACATCCTATCCGTTGCTTTAATACTGAGGGATCACTATTGGAAGCACTGCTTCTTTGGCTGAATGGTCGCTTCGTCCTTCGGGCCACTACGGCAGAAGGTATTGCAGCAAAAACTCTAATCCTGACCCACAGGCTTCTGCGTAAACAACTACTTCCTGCTCATGTGGGTGGTCAGTTAGAGCTTTTTGCCTTTCCTCGAAGGTCTGGTCTTGCTCGATTTGGAATCTTTCGGTTGTGTAGTGGAGTCCATCGTCATGTTCTTTTGGCTGCCTTTATGGTCGGTATCGGGCTGCAATGTTCGTGTGGTACTAACTGTCACGTTCAGCGAGGGTTGTTTCTTCACCGAAATCTTTTATATCGGGGTCATCTGCTCAGTTCCTACGGTCTGGATTGGTGTGATCTGTTGCCTCAACTCCGGGGACTTTTTATAGTTGCTCGAAATCACATAGTCATACCTCACAGGTAGACAGTTTCGAGGAGTATTCACCTTTTGAGGCGGCTCTCGTTGGGATCTTAGGATGTGGCTGCCAAGCACTGTATAGTTTGGCTTTGGCATATCACTTTACTTGTTCTGGCTTGAGTTGTGTGAGTGATGTTGATGACCCTGTATTGGACTATGATAGGCCGTGCGATGGTAATTCAGGAATGTCGGGTGTTGGGTACCACCAACGGGACTTCGAATTGGATGGTTTACAGGGCTCTGCCTGAAGCTAGCAATGTTAAAGTTAAAAGCAGGTTTACTAAAAGGTTGCTTTTGCTGTTAATTGAGGACCCGCTGGGATTGTTGGTTTGGCTGGGGGTTGTTTGTTCTGAGATTGATCGATAATGATGGAATTGCGGCTGAGGAGTAACTGTTGATTTATTCGCCAGGTCGTTTCGGGATATAGTTGAGATATGGGGGCTGCTCGCTAGTGCCACCAATACTGTTGGTACGGCTACTGTTCAATATCCTGTCAGTGAGGGATTTATTGATGTGGTTTTGATATGCCTGTCCGTAATTGAATAGAGCAGGGGCTGCGAGGCTGGTGCGATGGGAGGTCGCTGCCGTCGCCTGACCGGAGTCCATTGATACAATTTTTTCGGGTTCTTGGAGCTTGGATAAAATGAGAGGCTCCATCAATGCAAAGGTGGATTGTTGATAGACATAAGGAGCTTCCTCAGGCTGGGGCGCAGAATCAGTTTTTCGAGACGAAGCTTCTTCACCTGGCAAGGCCACCTCTTCGGCTTTTTCAGCTAGCAGTTATTTGTTAATGGCATTAAGAGCAGACTTGACTTCGATAGATTCCACAAACTTGGACTCCAAGATGAATGTGGATTGCGATGACGACTGTTCTGCAACCATAGGCTTGACTTCGTGTCTTTTTGTTGTTTCAATGGACTGGCGCTTCTGGCATTCAAGGTACTCCACCACAGGGCTTGGTAGGTCCTCCTCAACTCCTTTAAAGTAGGGATGTGAAATGAATTCCTCAATATCCATGCGGTGCAGCGGGTTGTTGACCAGCATCCTCGATATCAGATCCAGCCCCTCTTCGCTCACTCCAGGAATGTTGTACTTCAAGTCAACAGGTTCATATTGTGGAAATAATATCCTCTTTTCGTTGATTGCTTGGACACCTTATGGCCATGTATCGTCATTCGGTGTTCCCAGAATAGCAAATATCTTATTGAGTTGGTCAATAGCATCTGCTCCTGGGAACGCTTCGAATCCAAGATAGAGCTCCACAATGAGGCACCCCAGTGCGAATACATCCACGCTCAGACCGTAGCTAATGCTCAACAGAAGCTCTGGTGAACGGTACCAGCGAGTTGCAATATAATTTGTGTTGGGACCTTTGTCAAGCATCTTGGTTAGACCGAAGTCAACCAGCTTCGCCACCACCCTCCCATCTTACTCCTCGTCGATCAATACGTTCTCTGGCTTGATATCTCGATGGGCGTAGCCTTGCCGATGCATTGCTTGAAGCGCCAGACCAATTTGATAGACAATCGAACGAATTTCGTGTTAAGGTAACGGCCGGTTCTGTTCCGCCTTCACAGCTTTGTAATGGTCGATGAGGTTAGTTTCCAGTAGCTCAAACACCAGCACTAGGTAGCCTTCGTTGAGGAAGCTCTCATGAAGCCGAATGACCGAAGGAGTCCCCGCAAACATTTTGAGCGTGGTCACTTCAAGTTGCTGGTGGCGTTGAGCCACTTCCCAGGGATGCTTCATGATCTTCAGTGCATACAATTGACCACTGGAGAGATCGACTGCGCGAAACACTTAACTGTAGCTGCCGTTACCAATTCGCTCTTATAGCTTGAAGCGGTGCATGGATGTTGGTTGGGGGTGTTGACTAGTAATAAGTTATAAGCAGACGGCTTTGTTTGCTGATATTTATAACGGACCGTCTGCCAATAGGCATCATTCATTTACCGGACTCTGAACGCCAATTAGCCTTCGCCAGACAATCGAACCTAGACTGCTCATTTATGGTTTTTATATGACCTGTATCCAATTAACCACCACCCGCTCATCAGTCGGTTTACCAGGCGTCCATGCCAATAACCTCCCCACCGTCATCGTTGTCTGCTTGGCTCTAGATACGCTTGTATTCAGGCTTGACGAACCTTTCCCATTACGTGTAATCTGGATGTGCTGTCTTTTCTGCTCGGATGGTGTAGGCATCTCGCTGCTCGTACGCCACCAGCTTGTTTAGATTGGTCAAAATGTTGAAGAACACACCGCACTCATTCTTTTGCCGTAGGAAGTTGTCTAATGTGAATTGAATCCCATTCTCAGGGCGGAGCAGATCAACCATTTGGCACACTATGTTCTCGAAGTTGATAACCAGCTCGTTGTTGAGGAAGACCAACCGCTGAGACTGTTACTCGAAGAAGTGTTCGAGCTCGTAGCCAGTGATGACCCCATTGTTATCCAGATCGATGATACGGAACCAGTATTCTATGCTCGTAGTTGTCGTTTTGTCTTCCTCAGACAGGATGAACCATACGAAGTCTCCGAAGCCCATGCGCTCTTTGTCCTACTGGAACTTTCGAGCGCATTGGGAAAAGATGCGTTCAACTGCCTTCCGTGAGAGAGCGTAGCCAGAGTATTTAGAGAATTCCTCCTTGCTCAAGAAGAAATCATGATCGCTGTCGAGCTCCCAAAACTTTATGTAGATTACGTAGAAATCCTCGTAGCTGAAGAACTCTCTGTTCTTATTGATGTCATTTTCAGCCTAAATGTTAAGCATGGCTTGGATGATTCCAGCTCTGCGGAACTCTCGGTAGGTGATACGGCTATCAAGCTTTCTGTCTGCCCTGTACATAATGCGGTTGATAACGCATAGCGAGTACCAATCCTGAAACTACGGAGTTTCTTTTAGGAACTCCAGTCCCGGATGAACTGCTAGAATTTCCTTGAGTAGAGGTTTGAAGTCGTCGAAGATGATGTAGTCTCTGTTCGGTTTCTTCAACAGATTAAACGCTCTTCTTTCGAAGTCTTTGTTCTCCCATTCACTTTTCCACATTTTTGTAAACTCCACTCGACTCAGACGGTCTTTCGGTGTTTTGCCGAGCTTTTCCAACACTAGTACAGAAAAGTAGCTGGGGAGTCCCATCATTTCTCGTACCAAAGGCTTGAGCTCATCATGAGACAGGTCAGCCTTTTAAGCGAAACACGTATTGATGAGAGTCTGAACTAAGAGCAGTCAGTACCCGATAATTGGCTTCACAGATGCTATCTAATGGTCTACCACCGTTGAGGAAGAATGGTGGTACCACCTCCGAATCAATTGATGAACGTTGACTTTTTCCAACGAAAACGCTTTGGCTTAGACCGTTGTTATGCATTGCCTCTGGAAACTTTCTGGTTGGTCGGTCTGAGTGAGTTACACCCTACCTATGGTTTAATGTGGTGCCCTCGGAGGAGTCAGTGTTGTGTTTAGATTGGGTAACGGGCTGTTTTGCAGAGTTGGGTTGCTGTACAACGGTGCACGGTGGTGGGAAAAGAGGGGATTGGGATAGCTATAATGACTAGCGCGATTACTCTGTGGGTTTCACAGACCCTTCTTTTGCCTTCTTGAGTAGATCCTCGCAGAGTTCTCGATTGGCTGAAAGCCATTTGACGAAGAATGCCTGCCTAAGAAATACTGAACGTCAAGCTTGTTCTTGGCAAGGGAGTAGCGTAGACTACCAGCATAACTCTGTGCACTTGAGAGCTAGCGGTAGTTCTGGAGGAGTTCGTGCATGCAAAAGTATTTAAATTAAATACAGTGTACACCAACAGAGAAGGAGGTCAGTGAGGACAGCAACAACTTCCCTTTCCAAAAGTTATTAAGGAGAGAACGGCGGGTCGAAATATTCAAGAAGGAGTCCATAGGTAGAATAGGGCCTCGCTGATTTTGTCAATATATGAAGCTGACATAAGATTTATACTTCTTAAGCGATCAGCAAAGATTGTGAAGAGCAACTGTATTTCCAATTTTGTTTGTACAATAGAGCAATCAAAATTAAAGAATACCGCAGATCAATACGGGAGCATTGAGCCACCCGGAGTGGACCGACCTGAAGGTCGAAAGTACTGAAGATACCTGGAGTTGCTTTTGAGCTGTGTTCGAATGTGCCTTTGATCAAGCGTAGCCAGCTCGCGAACTGATCGTGGGTCTAGGATCAACGGAGAATACAGTTCATCGAGAAACTGGAGTTTCCGATCAATGGTGGAGACTTCCCGTTCTTTCTGGAATGGTTTTCCAACAGATTATGAGTGTGCTGGCCGATTTTGATCTATCTTCAGCGGCCTTAAGATTCTAGTTCGAGGTTCGATTGCCTTAATCGTGCTTAGCCGTCTTTGGGGAGCTACCGACAACTGTTTTGGTAGCGAATTCAGAACAAGAGCGCCTTCACCAGATAATTATTCTTCCTCGATTAACAAATCCTTTCTTGATCTCTTTTGTTACTGTCTCGGTTGTTCCTTTTTATAGGAAATACTCTGTGCTAAGCTGCGGGACTGTTTTCTATCCGAGTACAATGCCATCGATTTGCTCTGTTTCGTTGAGGCAGTTCCTAATTTCTAATCGATTGCCTCTGATGGTTCTTCACAAAGTTCCTCGACGACCTCCTCTTCGACGGTTGTAGGTCTGATTGGAAGTGGATCTTCCTTCTTGGCTTGATCAACTACCTTCTTAAGCTTCACCATATAGCTTTCGGTGCTGACCTGAATGAGTTGCCTCACGAGCATGTTGATGCTGAACACTTGCGTGTAATAATTTGCACTCTGCAATCGCTCGACTACCAGCAAAGAGTTGAGGTTGAACTGTTCCACAAAGAACCTCTTATACTGCCCAAAGAGATTAGCGAGTTTGGGCTTCGCAAGTGGCTTAGCCTTGTACTTAGGATGCGCATCCGCAAACACAACATTAGCCAGATCACTCAACGTCCTAATCACTATCGCTGCAGTTGTATGCCCATACTCACGGTTGAGGCAAGCATAGAGCGCTGAAGGAAGCTCCAGCAATAATGCCTTCCTTGCTGCCTCGTTCTGGGTACAGCTCGCTAGCACCTCGATCGGCTTTTTCTCCGCTATCCGCTCCTCTCGCAATTCGTTAATTCTTTCTGTCAGAAGTTGTTCGAGACGGTCGAAGAGTAGCTTAAACCTTGACATGGCTGCAGAAAGGAATATTCTATGATGGAAATATTTTGCAGTTCAGCAACAAGTCACAACATCGCTTGGACTAGCTTGTCAACACGTCATGAGGCTGTTGAAGTCTTCGCTTATTATTAGTAATGGAAGTTTAGCAGCAAACACGTTGTGGCGATCAACTGGCGAAGGCAATTGCGGCGGCTGTGGCTAGTATCGACCGACTTACCTCCCACGCAAAACTATCTGAAAGTCGATACCCATACTTCCCTCTAACATTCAGCCTTTGGCGATGTGACAAGTATGAAGAGTTACTGGCGCAAACCCCATCGGAATTGCACCAACAAGCCGCCTTACAGTTTCACCAAAGTGTTGACCAGCAACTTTTGGATGTATTTGCCAAGAAGGTCGAGTAGTCCATCGTCGCTTGCTTCAATGAACTCAAGACCCCATAAAGCCTGAAGCTTAAGCAGCTCATTGGTCAAAATGATGCTTTGGTGGAATCGTACAGCCGGGCTGCTGCGCGGCAACTTACTCTGCTTGAACGGTTCTTGGACCTTGTGGAGTTACCGTATGGCGTTCCTATCAAGGAGACCTTGAGTATACTGAATCGATTCTCGTTGGAGACCTAACGAAGTTCATCGTCTCTTACTGAACTCGTCACCAACCACGGACAGGACGTTGCTTTCAAGGGACTGGGCAAGATCGGAACGTAACTGTGCAATAAGTTCATCGTCGGACTCACGACAATCGTTGGAGGGGTGAACCTCGCTGGAATAGCTGGTGGGCTTGCGTTCGGTAAACTCTTTGAAGTCGTCAATGGCAGGCTCAACGACAAGAAAGTTGCTGAGCGACTTCGACAGTAATTGACAGTATTGCTGTCGAATAGTGAATTCCTCTAATAGCGCTATCAATTGTGCAGAAAGTTGCTGCTACAGTACTTGCAAGCTACATCGACAGACGACCGAAGAATCATTCGCGATTCCTACATGCATGTCTTACGAGAGGTATTTACCATGGACTGTGAATAGTTCGTGGTTGTGAAGGAGGCTGATGATGGCTGGAAGGTAGTCGAGCTGCAAAACAATGAATAATTCGAGGAACTGTGATTCGCTTTTGGTTTATACTTTGTTGAGCGCATGCAGGCAGAGTTTGAACGCTACTGTGCACTGGACAATCCCAACATCGTGCCGACCTTCGGAGTGTTCCCATCGAGCCTCGACTATAAGTACGACGAGATGGTGTTGGGATTGAGGATACGACCATTAGGCAACGGAGCAGAATAATAACTGCCAGTAGTCTAGTTCGGTCCGAAGGGTATTGTGAGATGCGAGCACTGCAAGGCTTACATGAACCCCATGAATATCTTCAGCAGTGACGGACTTCAATATACATGTAGTCTGTGCGAAAGCATCAACTAAACCCCATCTCACTACAGTGCAGGCAGTTAACGGTAGCATCTCACGATCGACATCGTGCCAGCTGAGCACGAATTTCGATCAGAGTTTCCATCAGCAGACGCCTATCTCGTGCTTGTCGTGGAGAACAGTTAGAATATCAAGCTGCATGGTCTGGACAGTATGATGGTGGCGGCAGTCAATGCCGGTCTCGATGCTGTTGACCCACAGCAAAACGTAAACGATAGTTAAGGTAGGTGTTACTTGTGAGTTACGACACTCTCGGAGCAAGTCTGTACGATCTCAGCGGAGAAGAACCAGTACGATACGTGCTAAACGATCTGATTGACAAGCCGTTCAAGCTTAAAGAGAGTAGGCTCTCAACCTGCAAAGAACAGCTTCTGGAAGTACTCAACAATTTGGATGATATCCGAAGTGCTGTACCGACCTTCACTGGGTCAAGTCTCAGTCTGGCGGTCAAGGCTGCCGACTTCGTAACTCAATTACTCATGGGAATCGGTGGAAGGGTTCTGCATATCTTTACCACCAACAAACCATATCAACCTGCCAACTCAGATCCGTCTAACATCCGCTCAGTGCTGCATCCGCAGTTCAGCAGTTGCGGCCAGCTTGCCAACCGCTGTAACAGAAACTCAATAGCCTACACGATGTTCCTGATAACCAACGAACCAAGTGTAAGTAGTATTTTATGTTAGACCGTCCCGACATTGTCCGATCTACCTCGCTTAACTGAGCAGAGTTTCTACCTTTATCGTCGGAGTTAGCAGGAAGCGTATCGCTTCTATTACGACCTGCTGCATGAAATAGGCAAGAGTAGCTACTACAGCTGCACCAACCGTCTAAGGATGAGTTGTACTATCTCCACAAAAGATGGTACACCTGAAGCCAACCCGGTCATGCGCAACTGGTACCTGCACAACCAAGCACCAGGACTCACGACATTTCCAGTAATATAGCCGTCAACTGAATTCTCGATGGAACTCGAGCTGCAGAAGAACCTGCAACAAAAGTATCTGGTGTTGCAGAATAGCCTCTTGTATACCACTGTGGAGGGTCAGAAACGGCTGAGGGTTAGCAACTTGGTGCTGAGGTTGAGCTCAGAGCTCGTCAAGGATATCCGACCAAGATTCAACAGAAGTGTACTCATACCCACCGTCATCAGAAGGTTTCTACTGCAGTTAGCCAAGCATCGGAACATTGAGCTCGTTCGTCAAGAAATTATGCGCTATTCTCGTCTCATCAACAGTCAGTACAACTCGGTACAGTGGGCACCAGAGGTGCTCTTAGCTACACTGGCCATGCTACGCAGCAATCTCCTACCGAAAAGTCTAAAGCTCACCGATAGTCGCCACATTGATCAGCTTTGGGTCTCGATCATTGAGTGCCTTCAAATGAAAGATTGGCAGCTGCAACAATAGTTTTTACCTTACCTTTATCGAGTGTAGGCAACAGGAATTCCCGGATAGTTTCCGGATCCCTTATCTCTGCATCTCGATAGCCTTGCAGATGAAGGAATATACATCTTGGACAGACCCAACAAAATACTGGCGTTCTTCGCCAGCAGCGGAGTCGAATACACTCTCGAGCAAGCCTATGACTTACTCGAAGGAGAATAGTGTACGAGCAACCCAGCGGGTTGGCTGCTTTCGGAACTTCGCAGCCAGAAGCCGAGCGGTTATGCCCCGCTTTCCTATATCATGTTTCGAAACGACAGCGACGACTACCTTGAGTACTACCTTACTTAATGCCTAGGCTCTTAAGCACTCTAATATACACCCGTGGCAGAAGCGGTTTTGACGAGAGCTACGAACAGTTCAGAGCAATGCTCAGCTGACGAGCCATGTCATCGTTAATTGATCTCTTCATGGGCCTTCCGCAGCATTATAGAATATTCCAGTAGGATGAAAAAGCAATGGTTCGTGGATAGTAACTGCATCGAAAAGCAGCTCAAGGATGACTTCTGCGTAAAGGAGTACCTACGCGAGAACTGTCTCGGCAAGTATGGGTTTGGCATATGCAGCGACAACCCCGACTAATTTGTTCGGTTCTATGATGAGGTTCTCGTGGGGAATAGGCAGAAAGCTGAGCGTGTAGCACAGCTACGCTAGGCATACACTAGCGGCATGAAGTTGGGAGCAACAGTGAAGCGACCCTCAACAAGTGTTGGTTGGTACCCAGATCGATCAGCCGAGCTATAGCAACTTGCAAAGCAGACAGCCCAATAGGCTTCGATTTGCAACCAGCTTGATAAGACTCTGACGCAATATAAGAAGACATTGGTAGTTGCTTTGCTAAACGCAGGTGTTACTGAAGGGAGATATCGGGCATATAATCAGTAGAAACGAATCGGAGAAGCTCTTGCAGTCTAAAATTCACAAAGTTAAGATCGTCGCGAACGACCAGTACGGCAAAGTCAGTTCCGAACTGTCGAAAGACATTGCTGAGAATAGGGAGCTGACGATGATGCAGAGTCTATTCCTTGCCCGGATGAAGCAAGTCAGAAAGATGTAGGTAGGGCAGCTCGGGAGGGCCAAGGACAACTTCATCGAGCTGATAGCTAACTAGCAAAACATGAATGAGAAGCTTAACACCATCGAGCAGCGAAGCTTTCTGATAAAGGAGGAGGTGGAGCTGAATAGACAGAAGAACCACAATAACTATGTCGTAGCTTACGTCTCGAAGCTGCTCTCGGAACTTAAAGGCTTTATCGGGTCGAAGGAGGTTGCTCGAATCATCGATGAGTCGTCCTTGAAGATGACATACCAGCGGGATCCTCAAGACTACAGGAGAATAGATCTATTAGCAGCCCTCACAAGCTGCAAAGATGCCATAACTGAGCAACTGAACAAAATGCAGAAATAGAAAAGCCAAGCCGTCCCAACAATAAAGGTTGAGCAGACAGTCGAAGCAATTTTGGCTGGCTACCGCACAATTAAGATCAATCTTGAAGGGCTATCTGTGCAGTATACCTAGTCGCTCAGCAAAGCCAAGGGGCTACGATAGCTGCTTTATCGGCTCACCTATCTCAGAACTAACCACAATGAGGATGAACAAGACGATGAGGATTATGGTTGCTGCGAAGAAACAGTGGTTCTGCAACAGAGACTAATTGTCAATCTAAAGCTCACTGTCGTATTTCTTAACTTCTTTCATAATTTCCTCAAGGTCAGGGAAGGGAGCAAACACAAAAGTCTCCTCAAGGATCTACTTGAACTTATTAGCCTGGAGATCTCAGATTGCAACTTGGAATCTCTATTCGACGGCTTGGTTGAGAGGTTCAAGAAAGCAGTTGAACTCTACCGTGCCAAACTTAGGGATGTCTTCAGTTCACCTCCTGAAGAACTCTATCGGAAGCCGAATGGATTGTTGATAGATTATATAGCCAAGAGTGAGGAGCAGTTGAGCCAGAGGTTCGGTGAAGATGCTTCTTCCGGGTAAATTGAAGGGGATCCATAGCCTTCGAAGGAGATGGTTGAAGGTGAAAAACAGCAGCCCAACTACGTGCTCAGTCTCTTCAGTAGAGTGCTTGCAAAAGCTATCAACCTGCACTCAAACAATCAACACAAGAACGTGCCAGCTGCCCTTCGTGTGCAGTTTCTGAACGATATTGATAAGGACTACAGCCACATGCTGAAAAAGACTCTCAAAATGGAGAAGGATCATACACGCAAGAATTATGAGTTTCAGCGCCACTTTCAGCGGGACAAGTATGTGAACAGAGATGCAATTCCAAAAGAAAAACGGTTCCAATCGTCCTTCAGCCATCTCTGGCGAAGCAATAACACTTCCCACCACCGAGCCAACAACCATAATGCTTCGGCACGGCGTCGCCAATCTCGTCGAGTCTGCTTAGAAAACAATACACCCATGAGCAGTAGCGCACACTCCCCATCGGCTGTGAAGAAGCCGAATAAGTTGAGCCGAGTAGCTGCGCTCACTCCCAAGACAGTTGTTCGACGGCAGCATTCGGTTGCTCGAGGGCTGAGCTGGAATGTTCGCGATCTGCTTAATTGCTGACAGATCAGCGGTCAACTGTGAATGTTAGTTCCTTCCGATCCATACATAACACGTAAGAATAACAGGCGATATTTACTGGGTATAATTAAATCTGAGTATGAACGAATCTGCAAAACCATATCTCGCAGCACCTTTAGCTCCTCCTCCTGAAGAGTTCAACGCTGACGCTTTGCCAGACGCCATTGACACCAATGAACCTCAGAGAAAGCAAAGTTCAAAGCATTTGCTGGAGCTGTTTGCCACTCTGTACTTGTTTGCAAGCATCGCCGGAGGAGTGTACTACTTCGAGACCAACACTGACGCTAGTCTTGACTACATCCCCTACATAATCTGGGGGCAAGGCTACCTAATTTACCTCATCATGGCAATTTGCTGCAACAAGACCCGCAGTTACCTCGCCAACATCAAATCCTGCAATGAATACGAAAAGATCTACTACGATGTCAAACAAGCAGGCGGTTACTTCGTGTTTCATGTGGAGTGTTACCACTACGAGATGAGAATCACTCACCACACTGTGAGGGATAAGGAAGGCCGCACTAGAACTGAAACACGAACAACCCGAGAAAAGGTAATCACACACACGGCTACGGAGAACATCATACCAGTTCAATGCCAGGACGAAAGTGGGCATATCGAGGAGATCATGGATCAGAAATCTGTCATTTTCCTAAAGTACGAAAGCCGATATTTATTCGTGGACCAACGCAGCGAAAACGTGCTGTACAACTCATTCGACAACTTCAAGAGGCATCACAACCGCGATCAGTTCCAAGATGCCTCATACAGGTTCGTGATTCCAGGTATGGTGGAGAGACTGGCATTCTTCACACGCGATCCCGTCAGTGGTGGATATTTCTACCTCTTTGGGTTTCTGGGGATGGCTTTCCCTTACGGCCTCTGGCTTGAGGGCAGGATTTCCAGATATACCGTTCAGATTACCAAACGACTGACCATGTGAGCAGAAGTTGATAATGTCCGCCAGTAGTATTAACAGCATTCTGAACCTACAGTGGCGCTACCTGCAGCAACCCAGTGCACAAACAAACAATTATCTTAAATGACTGCATTACGCAAAGACTGGCTGCAGGCTTTCAGACCACTGTAGTCGGCCAATCATCAGCGGCGTATTTGCATATTCAATTCAACATACTCTCTGAATTATATATCCCCAAAACAAATCTTTCTTCATTGATAATATACATCACATGAATGAATCTGTAAAGGGTAGTCTCACCCAACCTCTGAATAGCCCTCCAGAGGCAATCAACCCAGATGCACTACCATCCGCAATCGAGACCAACTCCCCTCAGAAGAAAGAAAAGTCAAAGCATCTCTTGGAGTTGTTTGCTACATTATACTTCCTCGCCAGCATTGGCTTCGGAGTGTACAACTATGTTAAGACATAAAACCCCAACACCAACACACTCTACTGGACCTTAGGGCAGGGCTATGCCGTCTATCTTATCTTGGTGATGTACTGCAACAAAACCCGCAAGTACCTGTCCAACATCCAGCGAAGCACTGAATACGAAAGAATATACTATAGTGTAACACAGGCCAGTGGGCATTTCGTCTTTCATGTGGAATGCTACCATTACGAGACCCGAGTGACTTATCACACCATGACGGATAAGGATGGAAACACCTATACCGAGGCTCGAACCACCCAAGAAAGGGTTGTAACCCATACCGCAACGGAAAACATTACTCCCGTGGATTGCAAGGACGAAAGTGGCCACATCGAAGAGATCATTGAAAAGAAATCCGTAATATTCCTCAAGTACGAAAGTCGCTACCTTTTTGTTGACCAACGTAGTGAAAATTTACTGCACAGTTCGTTCGAGAACTTTAAACGATACAACAACCGAGACGTACACCAGGACTCTTCATTCAAATTCATTATTCCTGGGATGGTGGAGAGACTCGCCTTCTTCACGCACAAACCCATCACAACAGAATATTTCTATATCTTCGGCATCCTGGGAATGGCCTTCCCTTATTGCTTATGGCTTGAAAGCACAATATCCAGGTATACGATCCAGATTACCAAACGGCTGACTATGTGACCCCTCAATAGTTCCATCATTAATAATCCTATCCATACAAACTTGCAGCGATGCTCCAGCAGGCCCAACCGCCTCCAAAGCGAACTGCAGGTCGCATCAGAATCGACATCTTCCTCTGGATCGAGATTCCGCTGCTACTGTTCACCCCAATGGTCACATACTACGTCGCTATTACCCACAAGGAAGTACCAGCATTTCCTTATACCACAATCACAAAGACTGCTTGCTTCTACCCACAAAATGTGCTGTTCCGCTTCGCTATGCTCACGGCCTCTTCATTCCTCTCTCTCATCTTCTTTTGCATTTTCAGGTGGCTTAAATACCAAGTGAACCGCATCCAATTTCCAGAAAAGCTTCAAGGGTGGATGTACCCGGTCAGTCAGGTCGGAGTATTAGCTTACGCCATTACAATTGGTACAATTGATTCGAAGGGCACCGGAAAACTTCATGGTCCATGTGCTGTCATCTTCTTCATCATTCTGTACGCCCTGACCGTACACCTGACCCTATTCATGAAACGTATGCTGCACTGGGACAGCTCATTCATCACCAGGGAAAGCTGGTGGTTCAAAAAACTAACTTGCTTATACCTGACAGCCTTGTGGATTTACTGCGTCGTTGGATTGATCGTATAGAACATTAACGAGCAGAACAAAGACGACAAGTACGTAGTCATCTTGTAATGGAACACCGTCTTCGTTAACATCCTGTGGCTTTTCTCCTTTCGCAGTGACTGGAAAAACGTCTATCTTTGCATCACGAAAAAGGCTACCTTGGAGATTGAGGAAGGCCGATAGTGATTTTATGTCGCTTGATCGAAGATATATAAAAAAGATTGGTGACTATAAACACCACTATGACATTGATCGATTAACATATCCATTCAATATGAATTCTGCAGCAAAAAGTACATCAGAGCGTCACGATACCAGTAACTTTCAACCAGTGTGGTGGTACTTCCTTCTCTCACCTGCCTTCGTTATCTACGGGTATATCATGAGACAATGGTTCGATTTGTTCTGGGCGTACATCTTCGTCGCCTATGGAGTCATTCCTATGCTCGATCAAGTACTTCCCGAGGACTGGAAGAACCCGACCATCAAGCAGATCGTCGAGCTCGAAAACGATCAGAGGTATCGACTTGTGCTCTACATCATCGTTAGCCTCGACTTCTTTATCTTCTTCTCAGAGATGGGGACAATCAAGTCATTCACAGTGTTCAACGTCCTCCCGAGGCTCTTTGTTATGGCGAATGTTTACACCACAGGCATGTTGGTGTCTCATGAGCTCATGCATAAGGAAAATAAGCTCGACCGGGCTCTGGCTACTATTATTCTGATTAAGAACTGCTACCTCCATTTCGCGCTCGAGCATACCCAAGGGCACCACAAAAACGTAGCCACCCCATTAGACCCTGCAAGTGCACCCAAAGGTATGACCCTTTACGAATTCGTCCCCAGAAGCATCAAAGGAGGGTTCCTCTCGGCCTATAGGATGGACCCTCGGTTCGTGACACTATGTTGCGTTGCGAGCCTTGCCTTTTTGCTTGTAATCTACAAGATTTTTGGGTGGAGAGTGCTCTTGGTGCACATGTTCGCGGCGTTGGGCAGCATCATGCTATTGGAGCTGACCAATTACATTGAGCACTACGGGCTCCAGAGAAAGCAACTCCCTGACGGCACCTACGAGAGAGTTACTATTCGACACTCCTGGAACGCTGCTCACTGCATCAGCAATTACTTCATGATCAAGTTACAGCGGCATAGCGACCACCACGAAAACAGCCTCAAGCCATACCAAACCCTTTGCACGTACAATGACTCCCCGCAATTGCCTCACGGCTACCTCGTTTGTTTCCTCATTGCCCAGTCCCCAAAGGTATCTCAATACTTAATTTAGGTTTGGTTTGATATTATGGATCCGCTGGTGGACGAGTATAATAGCAAGACCTCCACGAAGGGAACTGAGTTGGCAGCGCTGCGAATCGCCTAACAGAAGGCGCAGGCCTTTACGAGAAAGACTTTTTACGGAAGCTTTGTGTTTCTCCTCATCGAAGTCGTTCAAAAAGTGATGACTGTCTGAATACGGACTATGATCAATAATTAGTCGTTAGCGTCGACACCGATAGTAATCAAAGACGAATTGGGTTTTACCGAATTATCAATTGACGTATATAAACCGACACATTATGGAAGCGAAACCAGTACCTGATAAGCGAAGGTTACCACATTGGTGGTACTACCTCCTGTTCCCAGCGCTGACGGTTCAAGGGTTCTTCGTTCGGAGAGTTCTGGGGCTAATATGGGGAAACATTTTCGTCGTGTACGGTCTGATTCCTCTGCTGGACCAGATGATAAAGCAGGACTGGCAAAACCCAACTCTCGAGGAGATCATGAAGATCGAGAAGCAGAATCGCTATCGATTCTGCTTGTACATAGTCATATTTCTGGAATGGCTGCTGTTCTTTGTGTCAGTTGTCAAGCAAACCGAAGTGACCGTTTGGACGATCGCCCCAATGCTGTTCATTCGTGCCAACATGTACGCGTCTGGCTTCCTCGTTGCTCACGAACTGTTCCACAAAGAAAATCATTTGGACAAGTTTGTGGGGACAGTACATATGATAAAGAGCTGCTACATGCATTTTATGGTGGAGCATATCTATGGGCACCATAAGAATGTGTCTACGCCACTGGATCCGGCCTCTGCTCCAAAGGACATGAATGTCTACAAATTCATCCCACATAGTGTTAAGGGCGGCTATCTCTCTGCCTATAAAATCAACCCGAGGTTTGTTACTCTGAGCACCATTGCCTCGCTGATGCTAATACTGGGCATCTGGAAGTTTGTTGGAATACAGGCGATGCTAATGCACATTGTTTCAGTAGTCGGAGGTGTGAGTTATCTCGAGGCGATCAACTATGTCGAGCACTACGGCCTAAGGAGAAAACAGCTGTCAAACGGCTCTTACGAAAAGGTGACAATCCGGCATTCGTGGAACTCGGCTCACACAATTTCTAACTTCTTCTTTTTCAAGCTACAACGACACTCCGACCATCATTAGAACAGTTTGAAGCCTTATCAAACCCTCTGTACTTACGAGGACTCACCGCAGCTGCCTCACGGGTATCTTGTCTGCATCCTGCTGGCGTTCTTCCCGAAGGTACTTCGCGATGAACTCAGACTTGGTTCGACATCATGAATCCTTTGGTGGACGAGTATAACAGCAAGACTTCAACCAAGGGCACGGAGATGACAGCTCTCAAAATTGCCGAGGAGAAAACGAAGACCTTCGTGTGGAAATTCACGGCAGGTGTGAGCCTTTTGCTGTTCAGCTAAATCATTGCCAAGCTGGTGATGTGATTCAATTATATGCCTTATCGTTTGGTTTGCGAATGTAAGCCGAAGCAGGTGATCTGTGTGAATTGCATAAACAGCCTCTGACCTTTATCTGTCGCCACCAAAAATGCTTGCCCGGCTACTATGCTTTTGGATGTGCGGACTGTCTTGCTGAAGGAGGGCTGCATCGACATGCACACCAGGCTAAGTTCAGGAAAACTCTCGACGAGTTCTTGCTGGAAGTCAACACCTTCTTCTACGAGGATCCCCATATCCTGGAGCTAATCGAGCAGACCAAGGGAGCACTTGTGAACTACCGGAAGGAAAATAAGTTCTACAAGGACAACTACAACCGGATGTTTGATATGTTGCGCATTAAGGCAATCAGCAGACTACCAAAGGAAGGTTCGGAAGAGCTGGAGACACTGCTTGACATAAAAGAGCGTCGTCTGCGCAAGATAAAGCAATCACAGATTGCCAGATTGGAGGGTTCAAAGGAGCAGCTGTTGAGGAAGGACAGCAATGCACTTGCCGAACGACGGTATCTGCAGCTGCGAGATCCATTAGAACGAATTGTGAGGAAGTTTCGAATAAATTACCAGAGATCGAACCCTGACTTTCTGAATATGGTACCAAGTTGCTGAAGTAGATTCGCATTGATCGAGAACTGCAAGAAATCGATCATCCCAAGGCAAAGCTCGAACAACTCAAAGATCTATGTCCTCCTGTGTATCGTTCGGAGGGCAATGTACTTCACCTCTTCAAACCCCTCGAACGTTTTGACGACTTGCTCCGAATGATTAGGGTCGAGCTGGAAGTGACCTTTGATGCAAACCTGGAACTGAAGTTAGAAAGCTACAAGCTTATACTTGGGATTGTGCTCAATTAGGCCTATAAGGTGGAATCCCTTCGGCTGATAGTCACGTATCATAGTGCTTTGACACAGAGATGCATTTATCACCAAGGATAAGGTCGCACTCCTGCAGGAGTTCCTCATTGAAATGAGCGAAAGCGGAGCACTAAAGGAATTCAGCTTGCTAAATAAAGAGGCTATTAGTGGGGTGAGTATGCTCCAGATTCAATAGCAGCTCACACCAAGTCTACCAGCCAACTTTCGACTGCGAATTGCATACTTCTATAGTTGATAGCTTGCCTTAACTTCACAATAAAATGATCAGTGACTTTGACGCCTTTCAAGCATCGGCCATAGTCGAGAAGACAAGCAAGACTGGACTGTCGTCAAACAAGCGAGTACTAGCCATCAGCAAGGGAGTACTCTACTACTACTCCAATGTGCCGAAGGACTTCAAGCCTAGTACCCTCACACTTAACAACAGACCATACCGAAGCATTGATAAACATGAAGGAAGCACCCAAGTGTTCCATTGAAGTACGGTTCCTCACTGGCATCAGCCAGGATGTCAAGAAACCATCCGAAGTAACGATCAAGTTCGCAGCATATCATGCTATTGAAAGGGAAGAGTTTAAGCTGCGTACCTCTCTCGTTCCATCTGAGGAGCTGAACTTAAATACTGGCAAGACTAGTGAAATCGTGTCGTGGACATTCAAATTCCAGACCCAACAGTTAGCAAGATGGTGGTTAATCAGTCTCGAACAGCTCAAAGGGCACTACGAGAAAAATAACGATGATGAGAACCTCGAGAGATTCCTCGAGAGCTTCAATGCAGATAAAAAGAAGGCGAACTATGCGCGAAGGCAGAGCAATTTAGATTCTTTACCGAAGGGAAGTAGTCCTACCAACGCAGGGTACAGAAATACAACACTGCCTCAAGGGTTGAAGGGAATTGATGAGGTAGATGAAGGAAACCCGCAGGAAGAGGAAATTTCGAGATAAGTCAAGCTCCGAGAGGATAAGATGAAAAGATAGATGGAGGAGAAGTTCAAGAAGGAAATGTAGGCGCGTATTGCATAGGAAGCGAGGCAGAAAGAAGCTTTACTGATCGAAAAAGAACTTGAGAGACAGCGCGTAGAAGTAGAAAAGAGAACCCTTATCGAGGAAAAAGAGAAAGAACTGAAGAAGATAGAGGCGGAATTGAATGCGAAGCTGGAGCATGAAATGGAGCTAATCAGAAAGATGGAGGAGGAGAAACAGCTACGGCTTGAAGCATAGCGTAATCGCCTTGCCGAGGAGTAACGTGTACAACGCTAACTGGAAACTAAAAGGAGATAGGAAGAGATATAAGCCCGATAGAGAGAATCGGAAGCCAATAGACTCAAAATTCGTGAAGCAGAACTCTCATTGAAGAAGTCATTCGATAGCAGTATGGCTCCCCAGCAATAGAGTTCCAACAAATATTCAGCTGAGCAACCTCACAACACCTAACAACCTTTCCGAGTCTACCTCGACCTGCTTAACGGGTTATTCTGCGAGAATATGCAGGAAAGGTTGCACAGGCAGACCTAACTTATGAAATTTGTGGTGGGTTGTAAGTTGGAAGCCTTTTCTCTTGTTCGAAGTCTGGTTGACGAACTCGAGTTACCGCCGGAACAGCGTCGTTATCACCCTACCAAGAACTGTTACTCAACTGGCAAACTTACTGTAGAGCTGGCCTTCTGCTCCACCACAAGCATCAACATTAATGGCAAGTTTTAAGTCCTTTACGATGAGAGCCTGTTCAACGCCCTCGAAGCAAAGATATAGGCTTGCAACCAACTTAACAACCGCATTATGCAAGTTATGAAGAAACGGCAGTACTTCCCCTTAAGATTGCCATTGATGTTCCTGCTTGAATATAGGGGAGTCGGAGCATTGGTCACTCTCAACGACTATATTGAATCAGGGGAACCTCTCTAATAATCCGAAGAATAACTTTACGAAAAGGAGCTGACAACATTGCTGCCGACCACCAACACCGAAATGTTTCGGCCAGTTCCAGTCGACTTGCTTGGACAGAGGTTAATGGTGTTAGAACCTATTGGGAAGGTGGGATTTGAGCTGACCACTTAACTTGAGTTCCACTTTCCAATTCTTCCCAAAGATTTTGTTCGATATAACTCGAAGATAATCACACCAGAGAGAGTCAAGAAGACGAAGCAACGGATACCTCGGAACCCAACCCATTCAGACAAGGAGAAGATTGAATGTCTCAACTCCCTTGAATTTTGCCTGAACGTCCGTAAACTTTATCGAGCAGGACAAGGTTAACTGAAGGACTCCGAATTATGGCGAATGGTTCTCAACGAGGACCCCTCGATTGTGGGAATGATGGGAGAAGATCTGTGCAGAAGCTACCCCCAAAAAGGTCTGATCATCGAATATCTGAGAGAGATATGCGGAGTGGAAATCACTTTAAGTTCTCACTGGAAGCCGTACGACTTGAAGAAGATCGAATCAGCTGTGCCACTGTCAGTGACAAGATAATTCAATTTTGAGCAGCTTGAGGTGGTTGAACTTTCGGAGAACATCGAAAAGTACATCAAGGAAGGCAAAGAGCGGCTGATACAGCTGGCTCTGTCATACCAGAAGGCACTCTATGGAATCGAGCCCAACAACTGTGGCCCTTACATCATCAACCAACTTTCGTCCCTGTACCGCGAGAAGTTTTACGATACCTGTGCAAAGTAATGTCAGCTGCTGCTCGATAGTGTGCCCGTTACGCATACTATCAGACTGAAGTGTTACGAAATACTGTTGGGCTGCTACCGCCATCTGCAGAACCATGAGATGTTCATGTCCTCCTACAAGAATATGCTGGAGTACGTGCAGTTTGTGTTTGGAGATGTGTCCTACATGATTAAGCTCTGCTGCCTGCTTGGTCAATATCTCAAGTCTAGAGGCAATGCCCAAGAGGCTCTCGAGGTATATGAAGAGGCTGTGAGGTTAGCTCAGAAGCTTGAGAATAAAGACGAAGAGGTATCACTCTACATCGATATGAATAACATCCACCTGGAAAGCATCAATGCGAGTGACGCAAGGAATATTCTGTAGTTTTGTTTGGCTGAACTCGAAGGAAAGGGTTAGAGGCAAGACATTACAGCCAAGCTGAACCAACACCTGGCCAAACTGTACCACCTCGTCGGAGAAGATGAAGTTGCACTCAGGAAGGAGGCACTTGCCCTGTAATACTACGAGCTCAGCCCAGCTAAATACCACTTGGAGATACTATAGGGGTACACACTCCAGTTAAGGCTCATTAACTTGCAAGAATAAAAGCAAGTTGCTGCTAAAATGGTACAGCTGGCAGTCGCAACTGGAGACCATTAGCCCCTCTCACGACTGATTGAGTTTGTCTTTACTAGGCTCATTCGAAAGCTGTCTTCCAAGGCACTTACCGATCTTGGGGAGGGTCTCAAGGCGCTTTCTATTGGAGAGCCAACATCAGAATAGTTTATCCTTCGTTTGACCAAACGATCTCCTGCTAGCGATAAGAGCGTCATTGACTACCTTACCAACCTCTACGTTGCTTTCCTTTCAAATCGAACAGATACTACGATCTGCCGGGAGTTCGGTGAAGCTGTAAAACTCGTCGGAAGGGATGCTCTCCTCAAGTTGACAGCCACTACCGTTTGACCGCCATAAGTGTGCTTTATTTTTGTCATTCTTATATCCCATTTCATGTCGCTCACCCAAGAAATCGTCAACAACTACAACAAGCTCAAAGCTGACTACGCTGAAATCTTCAAGAAGTTCATCGAGATGGAAGATGAGAAGCGTGAGCACACCCTTGTGCTGAAGAACATCGAAGGACTGTCGAAGGAGAGGCGATGTTGGCGGATGATCGGAGGTGTGCTAGTAGAAAAGACTATGGAAGAGGTGCTGACTGGCCTATCTGAAAGCATAAAGATGTATGAAACCGCAATCAAGGCTCTCGAGACTGCCTTGAAGAAGAAGGAGAAGGACATCCTTGAAATCGAGATGAAGTACAATGTAAACCCCAACAAGAAGGCAGGGCAACAGGCCACTCCTGCCGCATCCACCAGTGATAAGACACAGGGAGTGTTGGCTTGATTGCTGCTGATTGAACAAATTTCATGCACAAAGTCGCCTATCAAAATTTGAAGTTTGCAAGCGACACCTTGCTGCCATTGGCGCGTCCGTAGAACTATTTAAGTTTAGTGGTGGAAGCCTGTATAGAATCGAACAGCTACATCGAAGAGGGATTTCAGCTTGTCGCTTGTTTCGTGTTCCGTGAGGAGGGCTCGGCAAACGCGGTTTAGGCACCACAGAGCTCTGTAGTTCTTGTCGTCTCGAGCCACTACGTAGCAGAAATAGTCCTTCGCGTTGCGCAAGTTTTGCGCTCCTCCCAAACTGTAGAGTAGCTCGCCCAGCCTCACAAAATAATGGTCATTTCGTGGGTTGAGCATCATAAGCTCTTCGTAACAGTAAGCAGCTTTCTGAATATTGCCGGTTTCGTGGTAGACCAAAGCAAGTTCCTGCCAGCCTTCGAGTTCATTGGGATTATCCTCCAGAAAGCCATTCAAGTGGAAAAAGTACTGGTCGAGGGTGTTAGTGAGCTGAGTGGATGTGAAGTGTACTTTGTAAAGTGCAAGATTGCGCTTGCGGGATGGGAAGTCAGCGAAATCCTGTCTGATCATCTGTTCGTAGAGCGTGCGAGCATTAACAAACCCCTCTGTTGCTTACCGGTCATTGAGATGCTCCTGATCAATAGACAACCGTTTGATAAATCGGTTATCCCCGAGAGCACGCTTCAGGCGATCATAGGCAGCCTAATTTATGGAGCTCCACTACCTTAAACGTTGACTTTCTCGGTGCTTGGAGCTCCTGAGCTGCGAGTGCAAACACTTCGAGTGTGGCTAGTTCTATGGTTGGTGCAGCTGATACGTTCGGTCTTGCCACGAAACTTTGTGAGGAGTAGCCAGCTATACTCGTAAAGAGCATCGACCATGCCGAGAGAACCCTCTTTGATTATTCGCAAGAGCTCTCGAATCTCCTTCACAGACTTGTTTGGCATGCTCTCGAGTTCTAGCGCCTTTTGTTGTTCCTCCATTAAATATAAACATGTCGGACAATCAGATCATCGAGGAAACAATCCACAAGCGACTACAGTATAAGTTCGACAGACCTCTCAACAAGTTCGCTGGGGAGTATCTAAGGCTGAAGCAAATCAGCGATCCCGGAGAAGCAAAGAAAGCCGCTGCTGCACTTCTGGAGGATATTGCCCAACTCGAATTCGAAAACTACAAGAGCGCTGCAGCTCTTAAATCAATCGGGCGCAACGACCATAACAACTCAGCATAGCTTAATCACATCAGTAAGGGTGCTGGGGTAATTTAGACGAGAGTGTGGAATAGACTGACAAGCAAATCATACAGCTGGGAGAGTAACTCAAGCGCCAGCAGACCATCCGCAAGAACAAGGAGGAATACAATGAGATTGCTGGACAAGTCAAGTAGTACGAACCTCGATCAGATATGGAACGGTACCTGTGTTTTGATGTAGGCGCATCGCTTAAACTTAAGCGGAAATTCAACAATTACAGGAGAGCCATCGCGAGGAGATGGAAACGATCCGGA
>ERZ724508.178-NODE-178-length-45522-cov-5.888798_pt1 | contig 45522 bp, 32 predicted proteins | sample MGYA00376041_ERZ724508 | MGnify/ENA primary metagenome ERZ724508 (study PRJEB28724, sample SAMN07190887) | wastewater metagenome | isolation source: effluent of sewage treatment plant in Hong Hong | place: USA: Christiansburg, Virginia | collected 2016-03-01 ...
AAGCCGCTGATAGATATCAGCGGCTTTCTCTTTTTATACTCTATACTTGGTACTCTATACTTCGTACTTTTCTCTTCTAGAAACTAGTACCTAGAAGCTAGTTCAAAGCTGCAACACCTGGAAGCGTCTTTCCTTCGAAATATTCTAACAATGCACCACCACCTGTTGATACATAAGAAACGTCATTACCAAAACCTAAGTTGTTGATTGCTGCCGCAGAATCACCACCACCAATTAGCGAGTATGCTCCTTTTTGAGTAGCATTCTTCACTGCATTTGCAATTGCTATAGTCCCAGTTGCAAAGTTTGGCATTTCAAATACACCCATTGGTCCGTTCCAAAGAATTGTTTTAGAACTTTCAACTACACCGCTAAATAGTTTGATTGATTCTGGTCCGATATCTAAACCTTCCCAACCATCAGGGATAGTACCTCTTGCAACTACCTTACGATTGGCATCATTATTAAAATCATCTGCTATAACGTTGTCAACTGGCAAAATCAATTGAACACCTTTCGCTTTCGCTTTTTCAATTAAAGATAACGCAAGGTCTAATTTATCCAATTCGCAAATCGATTTGCCAATATTGCCACCCATTGCTTTCGTAAATGTATATGACATACCACCACCAATAATTATGTTATCAACTTTGTCAAGTAAGTTTTCAATAACCATAATTTTATCAGAGATTTTAGAACCACCCATTACAGCTGTTCTCGGTTTTTCGCCACTCGTTAATAATTTATTCGCATTCTTAAGTTCAGCCTCCATTACATAACCAGCAACTTTGTCTTTAAAGAATTGACCAATTACTGCAGTAGAAGCATGTGCTCTGTGTGCTGCGCCAAATGCATCGTTCACCCAAACATCACCAAGTGTAGAAAGTTTTTTTGCAAACTCAACGTCACCTTTTTCTTCTTCAGAATAAAAACGTAAGTTTTCTAATAATAATATTTGTCCTGGTTTCAATGCTGCTGCTTTTGCTTTAGCATCATCTCCAATACAATCTGCTGCAAACAATACTTCTTGCCCAAACATATTGTTCAAATAAGCAAGTACGTGTTTTAAGGAATATTTATCTTCTGGTCCACCTTTTGGTCTACCAAAGTGTGACATTAATATAGCTGAACCACCATCTTTCAAGACTTTAGAAACAGTAGGAAATACTGCTTTTAATCTTGTATCATCTGTAATTTCGAAACTTTTATTAAGAGGTACGTTAAAATCAACGCGTATCAGGGCTTTTTTGCCTGAAAAGTTAAAACTGTCTACTGTTTTCATGGTGGTTTTTTATAATTGTCTCAATTCTTCTCCTAAAATAGCAATACCTTTTAAATTAAAAAAGGCGACCGAGGCCACCTTTTTAAATTAATTTATTAGTTATTGATAATGAGCTTATTCCGCGTGGAGCCAAGCTTTTTTAGCTGCTAATTCTTCTGTGGTTTCAATATTGTCCGGATCATCCACGCAACAATCGACAGGGCAAACAGCTGCACACTGAGGTTCTTCGTGAAAACCAGTACATTCTGTGCATTTATTTGGAACGATATAATAGAATTCATTTGAAACAGCTTCTTGAGGATCTTTAGCATCAACTGTTGATCCATCTTCCATTTGAATCTCTTTCAAACTAGTTCCTCCAGCATAGTTCCATTCAACCCCACCTTCGTATATTGCAGTATTCGGACATTCAGGTTCACATGCACCACAATTAATGCATTCGTCAGTAATTATTATAGCCATATTCTCTTATTCTAGTAATTGCTTGCAAAATTAGATACAAATTCCTTAGGTTCAAATTATATTTACAATTAATACACTAACAAAAATTCTTGATGAAAAGTTTACATACAGATTTACAGACCTTTGTTCTATTACAAGATTATTTGAAAAACATTGGAAACGAAGAATTAAATGAATGGCTTTATCGTGCTGAAGCGAATAATCCTTGGTTTACACAAGAAAATGTAAAATCTGCTTTAATCGGAATTATTGATTTACTAGACCCCAAAGCATTAGAAAATTTTTTCACTACATATAAAATTATAGCTCAAGAAAAAAAAATAGGGGTTATAATGGCCGGTAATATTCCTGCAGTGGGTTTTCATGATTTATTATGCGTGTTATTATCGGGTAATATATTATATGCAAAATTAAGTTCGGAGGATACAATCTTATTAAAGAAGATAGGAGAGGTCTTAATAAAAATTAATCCATCTTATACGGAACGCTTATTTTTTGTAGACCAATTAAAAAATATGGATGCATATATTACAACGGGTAGTGATAACTCAGCAAAACATTTTGAATATTATTTCAGAAACACCCCACATATCATTCGTAAAAATAGAACCTCTGTTGCAATCATAGATGGTAAAGAAAGTCAACAAGAGTTAATAACATTAGGTGAAGATGTATTTAGTTATTTTGGATTGGGTTGTAGAAATGTTTCGCATCTTTTTTTACCCATGAATTATGATCCAACAACTATTTTAACTGCGTGGGAAGGTACATATAATAACTTCTGTAATCACAACAAGTACATGAATAATTATGAATACAATAAAGCAATCTTATTAATTGATCTTGTTCCACATTTGGATGCGGGATATATTTTATTAAAAGAAGCTGAAGGTATCTTTTCACAAATTGCTACCTTAACGTATTCATTTTATAAATCAGAAAATGACTTGTTAGAGATTTTTACTGAGAAGGCAAATCAATTGCAATGCGTAGTTTCATCGATTAATTCTTCATATTATAATACAGTAAGAATTGGCGCTACTCAACGTCCATCCATTTCTGATTTTGCAGATGGTGTTGATACAATGGCTTTTTTAGTAAGTCTATAAATTTAAATAGGCTGATAGATTATGAATCTATCAGCCTATTTAAATAAATTTTTCCGAATACAATATTAGCGCGTTACTTCAACCCAACCTTTATGTTTTGCACCATTGGGTAAGGTTAATTCATAGTAATAAACCCCGTCACTATCTTCATCGGCATCCCAAGAGTTATCATAGTTACTGTCTATAAATACTCGATTTCCCCATCTATTTACAATCAACAATTCGCTTCCAACAGGTAATGCCATAATTTCGAATCGATCATTTTTGTCGTCATTGTTTGGTGTAATCAAGTTTGGAATAAAGAATTCTACTTCAATACTAATTGTGAAGGTTGCTTTACAACCGTTTGTATCTAAAACAAATATTGAATGATTACCTCTAGGCAAATGATTTAAATAAACGGTGTCTTTACTAACTTTTGTAAATACACTATTGTTTTCACTCCATAAATATCCTGGAGTGCCGCCAGCTATATTATAAATACCTGCAACACCTGTATTTTGATATCTATCTGCTTTTACAGAAATAACAGATGCAGTTATTGGTTTTGGTTCTTTTACAGTTAATCTTGTTGAAGACAAGGTATCGTAAACCATTGTTTTTTTATTGTATACAAAGAAGCTATCGATGTTATAGGTACATGATTGATCTTTGATTGTTAATGAATAGTCTCCAGCACTTAGATTTGAATATACTGTTGATGATCCAACTTGAATATCATTGAACGTATATTGAAATAATGGAATACCTCCAGAAATTGAATCCAATACAATAAATCCATTTGTTCCTTTATTACATCTTGGTTCAGTTATACGAACATAGGGAACGGGTGCTGGTTTATTCGTTAGGTTAACAACGTATGCATATGAACAACCTTTCTGATCAGCCACTCGAACAGGATAACTTCCTAGACCTAAATTTGAAAACAGTTTTGTATTTCCATATGTTGTACCGTCGTTAATGCTATATCTGTAAGGAGGTGTTCCTCCTGTTACATTAAATATTTCAATGCTACCATCTGCAAGAACACAGGAAGATGCAATATTATTTGTCGCAAATAAGATTGGAAGCGGTTCTGTTATTATAAATACATATTTAGTAAGGCAACCACCAGCATCTGTAATAACCATGGTATCTTTACCAGATAATAATTTATCAAAGAAGCCATTTGTATTTGTTAATCCATTTAGTGTAAATGAATAAGGGGGAACACCACCAGTAATATTTGCAATTTGGATGCTTCCATTATTATTTCCAGCACAAATATTATTTACAATTGTTTTTGTTATTAATGACGTATCAACTCCCATAGGTTGAATAATTGTGGCAGTCGTATTTGCAGAGCAACCTTTTAAATCTGTAACAACTATAGAGTAATTGGCTGCAATTAAATTCGAGAAGGTGCTATCTGATTGAGTAGAACCTCCAGGGGTAAGAGTGAAGCTATATATTGGAGAACCACCATTTACTGTTACTACAATAGAACCATTACTACCTCCTGCACAAGGTGAAACATTCGTTACTGATTTAATTCCAATTGTTATTGGTGCTGGATCAATTAATAGACTTGTATAACTAGACTTACAAGCGGTACCGTCATCTATTACAATGGTATAACTACCTTTAGAGAGATTACTGAAAATAGGCAAAGTTTGAGGAGTTCCTCCATTAAGTGCATAGGTAAATCCAGTTGATGGTCCAGAAACAGTTACTGTGAGCGATCCATCTGCAGCACCCACACAAGATATTTCTTTACTTATGTCAACGGTGGCACTTATTTTAGTTGTTTTTATTACAACAATAATTGGATTGCTGATACAACCATTAACATCTTTAATAACTACGGATACAGTTGTATCTCCTTGTACGCTAGCAATCGGAAACACAGAACTAGTCTGATATGTTAACCCTCCATTAAATGAATATGCGTTCACACCAGCAATAAATAACGGATCAATAACAGCAGTAATTACAGTGCCTTGTTCAGAACAAACTATTGCCGGATTCGCTGTAGCTGTTCCTATAACAGTGGGCGCTTCATTAATCGTTACTGTTAATGAGTCTTTACAATTTTTGCTATCCGTAACAACTACTTTGTATGTGCCAGCTGTTAAGTTTATTAAGTCTTGATTTGTACTTCCAGTATTCCATAAATAGGTAAATGGAGCAACACCACCTGCTACATTAACATCAATAGCACCCGAAAGTGGATTGGTGCAGTTGATAGGTGTATTGATAGATGTAATTGTTATAGGAGTTGGTTGATTGATGGTTGTATTTACTGTTGCAGAACAACCTTTGGAATCAGTAACGACAATCGTATATGTATTTCCTACTAAATTGGTGAACAAGCTATCTGTCTGTGCTAATCCTGAAGGAGTAATAGTAAATTGTTTTCCAGTATTTCCTCCATTGGTTGTCACTAAAATAGAACCATTATCTGTAGCTAAACATGGGTCGTTATCTATAATTTTTTTAATTCCCATTGTTAATAAGGAAGGTTCTGTTAACGTAATCGTATAACTAGACTTACATGCTGTTCCATCATCAATTACGATTGTGTATATACCTTTAGATAAGTTAGAGAATACGTTTGAAGATTGGAATGCAGCACCATTTATAGAATATAGATATCCAAGAGAACTTCCAGTGATATTCATTGTTAACTCTCCATCAGTTGATCCAAAGCAAGAAATTGTGTTCGTAATGGTTAACGCTCCAGCAATTTTGTTTGTATTGATTTGAACTAAAATGGGATTACTTAAACATCCATTAATATCTTTCACAACAACTGTAACTGTAGTGTCACCTGTTATGTGAGCAATAATAAATGTTGCTGCGTTTTGGAATGTAACACCACCGTTAAAAGAATATGGGGATGCCGCTGGAGTATACGCAGGGTCTATGTTTGCAGTAACTGTTGTACTTGCTCCAGAACATACAATGGATGGGCTAGCTGTTGCTGTACCTATTATAGCAGTGCCGTTATTTAAAGTAAATGAAATAGGTACTGGATTCGAACATCCTTTTTTATCTGTTATGACAACCGTATATGTTCCTGCAACTACATTGATTAAATCCTTTGTTATTGCACCATTACTCCAAGAATACGTGTAAGCAGCAGTTCCACCTGATGGAGTACTAAGGATGATTGAACCTGAAGCAGATCCATTACAAGAAGGATCTGTTGTAGTGCCTGTAGTGGATATAGATGCAGGCTCAGTTATGGTTATAGGACCAACAGATTTTGTACATCCTTTACTATCAGTAATTATAACGGAATAACTTCCTGCAACGATATTTGTTAGATTTTGTGTTGTTGCACCATTATTCCAAACGTATGTAAATGGCCCACTGCCTCCTATTGGGTTCGTTAGGGAAATTAAACCGTCTGCTGTTCCATTACATGTTGCGTTCGAATTAGATGGTGAACTAACAATGGGACTAGGTTCTTTAATTACAAATGACATTTTTAACGGACAGCTACTTGCATCGGTAATTGTCAGGATATAATTTCCAGCAGGAATATTTATATTATTTTGTGTCGTAACTCCATTTGACCAGGAATAGGTATAGGGTCCAACGCCGCCAATTGCAGAAGTAATATTGATTGCACCAGTAGACGTTCCATTACAAACTACGTCTGTTATAGCTCCAGTACTTGAAATTACGGTTGGCTCTGTAATTGTAAATGCCGGCAATGTGTTAGAGCAATTATTGAAATCTTTAATAGTTACTGTATACGTTCCAGCAATAACACCCGTTAAATCTTTTGAAGTCGCACCGTTATTCCAAGTGTACGTATATGGAGCTGATCCACCAGTGGGAGTGGATAAGGTGATCGATCCAGTTGCGCCTGCATTACAAGAAACGTTTGTAACAATTCCTGTAGCTGTAACAGGAACAGGCTGACTAATTACAAATGGCCCAATTACTTTTGAACAGAAATTTTTATCTGTGATTGTTACTGTATATGACCCTGCAATTAAACCAGCGATATTTTGACTTGTTGCCCCATTGCTCCATAAATACGTGTAAGTAGGCGTTCCACCAGCAGGTGTAATATTAATTGCACCCGTGTTGGTTCCATTACAAGATGCATTTATAATACTTGAGGTCGCCGTAATTGGTGCTGGTTCAGTAATCGTATATGGACCGAAGGTTTTAGAACAACTTGTAGCGTCAGTAATAGTTACAGAATATGTTCCAGCAGTTAAGGCTGTAATGTTTTGAGTTGTATTACCATTTGTCCAAGAATAGGTATAAGGAGCAGTTCCTCCACTAGGATTAATTGTGATGGATCCAGTACTTGCACCATTACAATTCACATTGGTAATTGTTGGAAGGCTAGTTAAAGTAATCGGTGGGCTTTGAGTAATTGTAAATGGTCCAAATACCTTAGAGCAGCCTTTACTATCTGAAATTGTTACAGAATAAGTACCAGCAGCAACAACCGTTAAATCTTCAGAAGTAGCTCCATTGGTCCAAGCAAAAGTATATGGAGCAGTTCCACCTGTAGGAGTAATGTTAATAGCACCTGTTGAACCACCATTACAAGTAATGTTTGTTATAGAATTGGTGATCGTGATTAAAGTTGGTTCCGTAATTGTAAATGCTGGTAATGTGCTAGAGCAATTATTGAAATCTTTAATTGTTACCGTATAGGTTCCAGCAATTACAGCCGTTAAATCTTTTGAAGTAGCACCGTTATTCCAAGTATAAGTAAACGGAGCTGTTCCGCCAGTAGGAGTGGATAAGGTAATCGATCCGGTTGCTCCTGCATTGCAAGATACGTTTGTAATAATTCCTGTGGCACTAATAGGAATGGGTTGATTAATTACAAATGGTCCAATTACTTTTGAACAGGCGTTTTTATCTGTGATGGTTACTGAGTACGATCCTGCAATTAAACCAGCGATATTTTGACTAGTTGCCCCATTGCTCCATAAATACGTGTAATTAGGAGTACCGCCAGCAGGTGTAATATTAATTGCACCTGTATTACTTCCATTACAAGAAGCATTTGTAATACTTGAAGTAGCCGTAATGGTGGCTGGTTCAGTAATCGTATATGGCCCGAATATTTTAGAGCAGCTTGTAGCGTCAGTAATCGTTACAGAATAGATTCCAGCAGTTAAGGCTGTAATATTTTGAGTTGTACTACCATTTGTCCAAGAATAGGTGTAAGGAGCAGTTCCTCCAGTTGGGGTAATTGTGATGGACCCAGTAATTCCACCAGCACAATTTACATTGGTAATTATAGGAAGAGTAGCTAATGTAATTGGTGGACTTTGAGAAATAGTAAATGGCCCAAATGGCTTAGAGCATCCTTTACTATCCGTAATAGTTACAGAATAAGAACCAGCTGCAACAGCCGTTAAATCTTCAGAGGTAGCTGTATTTGTCCAAGCAAAAGTATATGGAGCAGTTCCACCTGAAGGAGTAATATCAATTGCTCCAGCAGAAGTGCCATTGCAAAGAATATTTGTTATTGCATTAGTTGCAGTTATTACGGATGGTTCAGTGATTGTAAATGTTGGAAGTATGCTAGAACAACCATTGAAATCTTTAATTGTTACGGTAAAGGATCCTGCAGCTAAACCTGAAATAATCCCAGTTGTAGCACCTGTATTCCATGAATAGGAATAGGGTGCAGTACCTCCAGTTATATTGGTTAATGCTATGGAACCTGTTGAAGTGCCATTACATGAAACATTATTAATTGTGCTTGTAGCGTTTATAGCCACTGGTTCAGTAATAACTATTGGTCCAACAATTAAAGTACATCCATTTTTATCTTTAATTGTTACAGAATAAGATCCAGCAATTAAGTTTGTTATATTCTGCGTGGATGCACCATTACTCCATGTAAAGCTGTATGGTAGAACACCACCTGATGGATTTAAATTGATTGCTCCTGTATTTGTTCCGTGACAATTTACAGGTGTCGTATTTGGAGCAGCTGTTATAGCTATAGGTTCTGTTATAGTAAATGGACCAAATGTCATTGGGCATCCTTTACTATCTGTTACTAGAACAGAGAATGCTCCTGCAGCTACATTGGTGATGTTTTTTGTTGTTGCTCCATTCGTCCATAAATACGTGTAAGGAGCAATGCCTCCAGTTGGGTTGATAGAAATCCCTCCAGTACTTGAGCCATTACATACAACATTTGTAATGGTTGGTCCACCAAGCAAAGCTAATGGAGGGTTCTCTGTAATAGTTATGCCACTAATAGTAGTGAAACAACCTTTACTGTCTGTGATAGTAACTGCATAGGTGCCTGCTTTAACATTAGATAAATCTTCCGTTGTTTGTCCATTGGTCCATAAAAAAGAATAAGGAGCTGTTCCGCCAGCAGCACTTAAGTTTACAGCCCCAGTAGATGCCCCATTACAGTCAATGTTAGTGGTAGTATGTGTTGCTGAAATAAGCGTTAATGGTTCTGTAATGATAAACGATACATTTTTCGTGCAATTATTTTTGTCGGTTACAAGTACAGAGTATGTACCTGCAATTAACCCCGAAATATCTTCTGTAGTTGCACCGTTGCTCCAGACCGTAGATATATATGGGGATACTCCTCCAGATGGTGTAATGTCTATTGCTCCATTCGATCCTCCTTTACAAGAAACATTTGTTATAATGCTCGAAACACTTATTGATATAGGCTCATTAACGGAAAATGTTTCATCCAAAGTACAGTTATTTCCATCAATTATAGTTAATGTATAATCACCGGCAATCAATCCAGATATATCTTCGGTAACTGCTCCATTGCTCCATGAATAGGTATATGGTGTGGTTGGCCCTCCTGTAACAATAGCATCAATGGCACCGTCGTTTCCACCATTACATGTAACATTAGTTATGGTTCCGCTTGAAATTGAAAGAGGTGGTGGTTGAGTTAATGTAATTGATTGGCTACAAAAAGCAAAAGCACCGCCACCTATTGGTACCTGAATTACAAGAAAATAATTATTATCTGCAGGCAGATTTGAAAAGGTATAATTATTTATAGGGTGGTTATTAATAATTATTGGATCCAATACCACACTATATAAGGAATAGGTATAGCTCGGGTTTGATCCACCTGTAATGGATACAGTAATACTGCCAGAGTTATCTCCGTTACAACGTAAATCTTGTGTGTTCACCGTCATTGAAACCAATGAAGGTGAACTACATATTTGTGCGTATGTACTATTTGTTTGGAGTATTAAAAATAGTCCAAACAAAATGTTAAAATAAATCGATATTTTTTTTATCGTTCCCAAAATTATTCTTCTCTTAATGTGATTGTTTTACTTTTGTATTCATTATTCCCACCACTCACAACAATCATATATTCCCCAACTGACAAATTGTTTATTGTTAATTCGCGCTTTACTTGATATTCTTTAACGGGTATTGTGGTTGAGTAAATCAATATTTTATATGGAGCATTGCTGCCTGTAATAATAATTTCAATTGAACCATTTTCTTTTCCAATCATTGGTTGAATTCCGTTTAAGGAAAAGTCTAAACTTTCTTCTACTGCATTTTGATTCAAAAATCCAGTGTGTGCATTTATTGGAGCACTCAAGAAACCACAAAGAGCAAAAAAAGAAAAGATGCCTAATGCAGTATAAAATTTCTTTTTAAATGAGTAAATATCTACCATAGTTCATTCGTTTGTTTCCAAGTATTGATTTTTAACGCAATCCCTAGTCGAATGTTCTTATTTTTTATTCTTTTGTATCTTTGTTAACAATAGATAATGTAAGAATCTACACAGTTTTTAATGCATTTAAATGTTAACTAAAATGCTTACAAGGGATTAACATTTGAAATTTTGCAATGATAATATAAAACTTTGAATTTTTATTATTGTTTCTTTTCGTATTTTTGTCTAATTAGAAGTGATTAATATTTAATATAAAACGAAATAGGATTATGGCATTTGATTTAGAGATGATAAAAAAAGTCTATTCTCTTATGCCTCAAAGAATTGAGGCAGCAAAAAAGTTAATAGGCAAACCTTTAACGCTAACAGAGAAGATTCTTTATTCGCATTTGGATGAGGGAGCAGCTACAAAGGTTTATGAAAGAGGCGTATCTTATGTTGATTTTAATCCAGATAGAGTTGCAATGCAAGATGCAACAGCTCAGATGGCATTGTTGCAATTTATGCAAGCAGGTAGACCCAAAGTCGCTGTACCTTCCACGGTACATTGTGATCACTTAATCACAGCAAGAGAAGGTGCAACAAAAGATTTACCTTTTGCAAACAAAGAAAGTAAAGAAGTTTTTGATTTCTTAGGTTCTGTATCTAATAAATATGGTATTGGATTCTGGAAACCTGGTGCAGGGATTATCCATCAAGTAGTGTTAGAAAACTATGCTTTCCCTGGTGGTATGATGATTGGTACAGATTCTCACACTGTGAATGCAGGTGGTTTGGGTATGTTAGCAATTGGTGTTGGTGGTGCTGATGCATGTGATGTAATGGCTGGTTTACCTTGGGAGTTGAAATTCCCTAAGTTGATTGGTGTAAAATTAACAGGTAAGTTAAATGGTTGGACTGCACCTAAAGATGTTATTCTTAAGGTAGCTGGTATCTTAACTGTAAAAGGCGGTACAGGTGCAATTGTTGAATATTTCGGCGAGGGTGCTACTTCTATGTCTTGTACTGGTAAAGGTACAATTTGTAACATGGGTGCTGAAATTGGTGCTACAACATCAACTTTCGGTTACGATGAATCTATGGAGCGCTATCTTCGTGCTACTGGCCGTGCCGATATTGCTGATTTAGCAAACGGAATTAAACAACATTTAAATGCAGATCCAGAAGTATATGCTTCTCCAGAAAAATATTTTGATGAAGTTATTGAATTAAATTTATCTGAATTAGAACCACATTTAAACGGTCCATTTACACCTGATTTGGCAACTCCTGTTTCTAAAATGAAAGAAGAAGCTGCTAAAAACGGTTGGCCATTGAAAGTTGAATGGGGCTTGATTGGTTCTTGTACAAACTCTTCTTACGAAGATTTATCAAGAGCTGCATCCATTGCAAAACAAGCAATTGCAAAAGGACTTGTTACTAAATCTGAATTTGGTATCAATCCAGGTTCTGAACAAGTACGTTATACTGCTGATAGAGATGGATTATTAGGAACATTTAAAGATTTAAATGCGAAAATATTTACCAACGCTTGTGGACCATGTATTGGTATGTGGGATCGTGTTGGTGCTGAGAAAAAGGAAAAAAACACGATTGTTCACTCCTTCAATCGTAACTTCGCAAAACGTGCGGATGGTAATCCAAATACCTTCGCTTTCGTAGCTTCTCCTGAAATGGTTGCGGCTATTGCAATTGCTGGAGATTTATCATTCAATCCATTAACGGATACATTGATTAATAATAAAGGCGAACGAGTAAAATTAGATCCTCCATTTGGTGACGAATTACCTTCTAAAGGTTTTGCAGTTGAAGATGCAGGGTTCCAAGCTCCCGCTGCTGATGGATCTGGTGTTCAAGTTGTCGTAGCTCCAACTTCTGATCGTTTACAATTACTAGAGCCATTTGCTGCTTGGGAAGGTACAGATCTTAAAGGCTTAAAATTATTGATTAAAGCGAAAGGTAAATGTACAACTGATCATATTTCTATGGCTGGTCCATGGTTGAAGTATAGAGGTCACTTAGATAATATTTCGAACAATATGTTGATTGGTGCAGTTAACATATTTAATGAAAAAACGGATGATGTTAAAAATCAATTAACAGGAGTTTATGGTCCAGTGCCTGCTACGCAACGTGCGTATAAAGCTGCAGGTATTGGTTCTATTGTAGTGGGTGATGAAAACTATGGTGAAGGTTCTTCTAGAGAACATGCAGCCATGGAACCTCGTCACTTAGGTGTTCGTGCAGTATTGGTAAAATCATTTGCTCGTATTCACGAAACAAACTTGAAAAAACAAGGTATGCTTGGTTTGACATTCGCGAACAAAGAAGATTACAATAAAATATTGGAAGATGATTCAATTGATATTGTAGGGTTAACTTCTTTTAGTGCAGATGTTCCTTTGACTATCGTGTTAAACCACAAAGATGGCAGCAAGGATGAAATCAAAGCAAATCATACCTACAACGAACAACAAATTGAATGGTTTAAAGCAGGCGGTGCGTTGAATATCATTCGTAAGAATGTTGTAGCATAAGTAAGTATAAAGTACGGAGTATCGAGTACTAAGTATTTAAAAAAATAGCGCTTCAAATGATACATTTGAATGCGCTATTTTTTTGTTTTTTTTAATTAAAATAATTTATAGGTTCTGTACTTAGTACTAAGTACTCCTTACTAAGTACTTATATTGCGTTTCGCTTTAACAAAAAAGGAACAAAAATTTGGTCAAAGCTTTTTCGAATATCCGCTTCAATAAATTCAATTCCATAATCACCAAATTTTAATTTTAATTCATAAAAATACGCTTGAACTTTTTTAGTATAATCATATTTTATTTCATGTGGATATACTTTAATTTGTTCGCCACTTTCTGCATCAGTCAATAAATAGGGGCGGTCTTCTAATTCAAACAATTCTTCTTGTTTGGAATCCCAGACATGGAAAAGTATAATATCGTGTTTCATATGTTTTAAGTGTTGCAAGGATGTAAATAATTCTTCCATCCGTTTATCTTCACCTAAAAAATCTGTAAAAATAACAACCATAGATCTTCTATGAAGCTGATTTGCCAAGGCATGTAATACCTTTGGCAAATGGGTAGTTTTCTGTTCGTTTTTAGTTTCTAATCTTTGTTGGAGCTGTATCAGTGTATTGTGAAGGTGAATAGACGTTGATTTGATTTGACTAATATATTCGATGTCTTCATTAAATAAACACAAGCCAAATGCATCACGTTGCCGTTGAAGCAGATTAGCAAGAGAGCCTGCAGCAATCGTACAAAAACGTAATTTGTCATTTGTATCCGCTGGGAAATACATGCTTGAACTAATATCTACAGCTAGCATACACCGCAAATTCGTTTCTTCATCAAACTGCTTCGTATAGAGGCGATCTGTCTTCGCAAATACTTTCCAATCTATAAAGCGCGTATTGTCTCCGGGATTATAATTTCTATGTTCTGCAAATTCTACAGAAAAACCATGATAAGGCGATTTGTGTTTTCCAGTAATAAAACCATCAACCAATTTTTTTGTTAATAATTCTAAATTGCCGTATTCTCTTATATCTTCTAAATTCATGTTATTTAATTTCAATAATCAACGATTCAATTCCACTTTCGATCAACTTGCATTGTTGCTCCCTTGCAGACCATTCTGTTTCGTACCCCGCGTAAACTACTTGATATGCGAATTCTTCACCTATACGTGAAATATGTATGTAGGGAATGCCAATATACAATTTTTCATAGTTTGAAATTTGAAAAATTGCATCTTCAGCTGTATTAAATGTCCCGGTTTGAAGTAAGAAGCAATTAAGTAGAACTGGCGATGTTAAATTGGGGAAATAATAGCCTTCCATGTAGGTATTCTTATTTGGTGTTTCAGCAGATTGGATGGAATCGGTATTGTCAACAACTTCAATAATAACATCACCAATTCCACTTGCTACTAAATCAAGCTCTTTAGCTGCAGCGTAGGATAGGTCTATTAATCTCATTTTGCTATATGGACCTCGATCATTAACCGTCACAAGAGTTGACTTTCCATTTGTAATATGTGTTATTTTTAGTTTTGTGCCAAAAGGGTATGTTTTATGAGCAGCCGTATACTTATTTTTATCGTATTTTTCGCCTGATGCAGTACGTTTCCCATGAAGATTGTTTGAATAAAAACTGGCTTTCCCTGATATCTGTTGGGAAAATGATGGGACAGACAAATAGAAAAAAGTAGCTAGCATTAAAATTGACAATAAAGGCATGTTTGAGTGGAATGGCACTTCTGATTTAAAACTAAAGTTTCTCAATACCTTCATTGTTAATGGTTTATTTTATTTGTAATTTAAAGAAAATAAATTAGTTTTATTACATAGTAAATTTAACTTTTGAATTGTGGAAGAGAAAAAAGACAATGAAAATGTTGAGATTTATTCTCAACGAATCAAGGCAGGGAAAAGAACATATTTTTTTGATGTGAAGTCTACACGTTCAAATGATTATTATTTGACAATTACAGAAAGTAAAAAACGCTTCAAAGACGATGGGTTTTATTACGAAAAGCATAAAATATTTCTGTATAAAGAAGATTTTAATAAATTCATTGCAGCGTTAACTCAGTCTGTAAACCATATCAAGACTGAATTGATGCCAGAAGTTGATTTTGATCAATTTGAAAAACAAGCAGAAAACGATGATGAAGAGAATAACTCTTTCGATACTGATTTGAAATGGGATTGATTTCTTACATTTCAACATACGTCTAAACACGCCAATTATTCTATTTTTTGTACATGTAAAATTTTTTTTGGTGAATATTGTTTACTTTTGTATTCATTAAATTAAATTTTTTATAAAATGAGTTTACAATGTGGTATCGTTGGTCTTCCGAATGTTGGCAAATCAACTCTTTTCAATGCGCTGTCTAATGCGAAAGCCGAAGCAGCTAATTATCCTTTCTGTACAATCGAACCGAATGTTGGTGTAGTTACAGTTCCAGACCCTCGTTTGGTTATTTTAGAAACAATTGTTAAGCCTGAAAGAGTCGTTCCAGCAATTATTGAATTTGTTGATATTGCAGGCTTGGTTAAAGGTGCTAGCAAAGGAGAGGGCTTGGGTAATCAATTCTTAGCTAATATTCGTGAAGTAGATGCAATCGTACATGTTATTCGTTGTTTTGAAGATGATAACATCATTCATGTCAATGGTACTGTAAATCCTATATCAGATAAAGAAATAATTGAAACAGAGTTACAATTGAAAGATTTAGATTCTGTAGAAAAAAAGATATCAAAAACAGAACGTGCTGCAAAAGCAGGTGATGCGAAGGCTAAAAAAGATCTTGCAACCTTAACCCTTTATAGAAATCATTTATTAGAGGGAAAAAATGCTCGTTCTTTAGAATTGCCACAGGAAGATAAATTAGTTTTAGACGATTTGCACTTATTGACAATAAAACCTGTTATATACGCAGCAAATGTGGATGAGAATTCATTACCTGATGGAAATAAGTTTGTTGAGATATTAAGAAAGGAAGTAGAAAAGGAAAATGCACAGTTAGTCATTGTATGTGCAGCTATTGAAGCTCAGATACAAGAATTAACAGATCCTGAAGAAAAAGCAATGTTCTTGCAAGAATATGGTTTAACAGACTCAGGCTTAAATAAGCTAATCCGCGCTTCTTACAGCTTATTAGACTTAATAACCTATTTCACTGCAGGTGTTAAAGAAGTAAGAGCATGGACAATCACAAAAGGATGGAAAGCTCCCAAATCTGCAAGCGTTATTCACAATGATTTTGAGAAAGGATTTATAAAAGCAGAAGTAATTAAATTCAAAGATTACGAAACATTCAAGTCAGAAGCTGGTTGTAAAGAAGCAGGTAAGATTTCAATAGAAGGCAAAGAATATGTTGTGCAAGATGGAGATATCATGCACTTCCGTTTCAATGTATAATAAATAATTAGAGGTAAATAATGTTAAATATTTTTAATTTAAGAATATGAGAGTTCGTTTAATATTTGGTCTAGTGAATAAAGGTTCTTACGTTCCTTTTCATCACCAATATTTGATTACAGAGTTTTTGACGCCGTATGTCGAAAAATATTTAAATTCAATTGCTGAACCGTCAAGAGTATTCTATAATTTCTCTGCCCTTAAAGGTCAGACTCGTGTAGGTAAAGAAGGTTTGCATTTCTATTCAAGCAAAGTGACATTGATATTTTCATCTAATGATCCAGGTTTGGTTGAATCTTTGGTGAATCAATTATTCAATGAAGAAGAAGTGCATCTAGGTAAATTGATTTTGAATCCAATTAATGTGGATCAAGAAAAATTAGCAGATTTTACAAATGAAATGAAATACATTTGTTTGTCTCCACTAGCAATCATTTCTCCACAAGACAATCCAGTAGATGCAAAGCGTTTTATCAATCCATCGTTTGATGTATTCTCTGACGCCTTGTATGAAAATACATTGAATCGCATGGAGCGTGCAGGTGCTACACCAGATGAAATTGCACAGTATTTTCAATTTCAGTTAGTTCCAGATAAAGATTATTTGACTAAGATTAAAGGTGAAGAGAAAAAGTTTGCACGTATCTTCCCAGTATTCCTTGGTGATGAGAAACATGAAGTGAGAGGGTATACGTTCCCATTCACCTTCTATGCACATCCTAAAGTTCAAGAATTTGTATTTACATGTGGTTTTGGGGTTTTTGGCGAAAAAGGATTTGGTATGCTTGATATAGCAAATACGGATCCTAACTTAAGAATTATTCCATACCCAATAAAGAAAGATTAATCAACGACCTCTGTATCGTTGACTGTAATAGCCTATGGCACGATCGTACATGTCTCCTTGGAGACGTGCATAAACGATGATGTCATAGGCATTTTCTGTTAATGAGGAATTGCCTTCAAAGTAAATATCGTCTCTTACACCTTTCGAATCTACCACACTATAAGCATAGTTATAATACCCTTGCTTTAATAAAAACTCTCCAGAATAATATTTTTCAGTACTGTTATAGGTTAGTTTATATTCGGGTAGTGTTTTCCAATTTGTTAGTCTGCCTATAAGATAAACATCTCCAGGAGCAGGTTCTGGACTCATCAATTGAAAATGAACCATAACATAGTCGGGGTCTGTCGTTTTATTTAAATTTTCATAAAGTTGAGGAAAAAAGGCTCCGTTGATATCATCATAAAAGGAGTACGCAATTTTATTCCGTGATTTTTCTGGGAGTATCCATGCATCGGTGCGGTCATTTGTACGAACAACTCTACTAATATACATGCCATTAAAGAGAACGCTTCTTAAATCAAAGAACCGGAATTCGTTACCTCCATTAAAAGAATTTTCATTATTAAAGAATTGATAATCTAATGTTTTATCATAATCTCTAATAAATGCCGGTTTTAAGTTCGTAATGGCATTGTAGTTTTTGAAATTTTGTCTTACAATTACCTTAACGTCATTGTAAGGATTTGAAATGGCAGCAGAGCCATAATTAATTTGAAAATTTACTTGTTGTTTTATAAATGCATCCGAAGGTACCATGGATCTAGAAATGACCGATGATACAGGAGCAATATTTTCGTATATAATGAATTGTTTCGTTAATAGAAGATCATCTTCATCGTAATTCCGATATACCTTAATTAAAAAATTTCCACTGACTTTTACTTTAGGAATCGTAATGGTATAATGGTAATAAGAGGTTCTAGTTTTGAATGACATCTCGGCATCCATGATGCGATACTCATTGAAATCATATAGGTATTGGCTTGAAGACAAATAGGATTGTGTCCAGTCTGCATTGTAATGATAAATTTTATAATAATAATATTCTTGATTATTACTTAATTCATCAAACTCTAATATCAACTTAGTATTTTGATCAAAGGGGACAATTGGAACCCCTTTTGAACCATCTGGCTGTGCGTAAAACAATACAGATTTTATATTGTCAGAATAAATATGATCTTCTGGTTTTATATCCTTTGCATAAGAATTAATATGAGAGAGGATTAAAAATAAAATAAGTAACTGCAAGTATTTCATAATAACATTATTTATGCTTCAAGTTTTTCAATACACAACTCCCATTCATTTTGAAATTGTACGAGTTCTTTCGTTAATGTATCAAAATCCATGCTCACTTTGGCCAACTTCTCAGGGTTTCCAAATATTTCTGGTTTGCTTAGTTCTGTTTCCGTTTCTTTTTTTTGCTTTTCTAGCAACGTTATTTTCTCTTCTAACGAATTTATTTGTTGTTTTATTTTCTTTATTTCTGGGCTGATAGTTTGGCTTACTTCTTTTTTCTTTTCAGCAACTGGTGCTTTCTTTTCTTTTGTAGGGGTATTTGTTGAAGCAGATTTAACATTATCAACCCAATATTTATATTCATCGTATGTACCAGGATACACTTTAATTTGTTGGTCTTCTATATACCAAATTTTGTTAGCTATTCTAGAAACGAAATGTCTATCATGGCTAATAGCTATTAACGTGCCTTCATACTGTTGTAGAGCTTGAATTAAGATGTTTACAGAAACCATATCCAAGTGATTGGTAGGTTCATCTAATAATAGATAATTGGCATCGGAAATTAATGTTTTTGCTAAAGCTACTCTTGATTTTTCCCCACCCGACAATACTTTTATTTTTTTGAATGCATCATCATTTGAAAATAGAAAACATCCCAATACATTTCGAAGCTCTGTTTCAGTCTTATTAGAACCATGTTGTTTTAATTCCTCTAAAATTTCATTGTTGATATTTAATGATTCTAATTGATGTTGTGCATAGAATGATGAAATTACATTGTGACCAAGTGCTACTTCACCATCTGAACTTTCTCCACCCGTAAGGATTCGGAGTACAGTAGATTTTCCCTTACCATTTGCACCGATCAAAGCTATTTTATCACCGCGTTCAATTTTTGCATCTGTGTTTTTTAAAATATGCAAATCCCCGTAACTCTTAGATATATTTGTAAGTTCATTGATAACTTTACCTGGTTGTACTTTAAACGTAAATCTAAAATTAACTGCTTGGTTATCTTCAACAACATCTTCAATCATATCCATTCGGTCAAGTGCTTTCACGCGTGACTGAACCTGACTTGATTTACTAGCCTTAGCTTTAAATCGCTCTATGAATTTTTCAGTTTGTTTTATTTTTGCTTGCTGGTTTTCAAAAGAGGATTTTTGAATTTCAGAACGTAATTCTTTTTCTTCTAAATAAAAGGAATAATTGCCTGCGTATATATTTAATGTTTGTTGCGCAACTTCAACAATTGTTTTTACGCAGTTATCTATAAATTCTCTATCGTGAGAAACAACAACAACAGCACCTTCATAATCTCTTAAATAATTTTCTAACCACTGAATCGAAGGTAAGTCCAAGTGATTGGTAGGTTCATCGAGCATAAGCAACGCTGGCTTGGCGAGTAGCATTTTTGCAAGCATTACGCGCATTCTCCATCCACCTGAAAAATTCTTTAAGGGCTTTTGTAAATCGTTTGTAGAGAAACCCAAACCTTCTAATATTTTTTCAGCTTTGGATTGAATAGTATATCCTTCAAGTGCCTGGAAACGTTCTTGAAGATTACTGAGTTTATCAATCAAATCTTCCGTGTAATCCGTCTCCATTTTGTGGATGATGTGATCCATTTGGATTTGAATTTTTGTAGCTTCTTCAAAAGCTTCCATGGCAACAGATAAAATACTTTCTTCGCTTTGAAATGAAAGTAAATCTTGATTCAAAAAACCAATGGTACAATCTTTACTTTTCTGAATATTTCCTTCATCGACTGTATACTCACCCGTAATAACTTTTAAAAGGGTAGATTTTCCAGTTCCATTTGCACCAATCAAACCAATTTTATCTTTTGGCTTTATTTGTAATGTAATGTTTCTGTATAAGGCACGACCGCCGATGAAATAGGAGATATTATTCAATGTTAACATACTACAAAAATACCTAAAATTAAGCACTATAAGTATTTGTTTGAACATAAAATATTACAATGACCACTTTAATGCGTCAACTTTTTGCATTATTAAAAATTCATTTGAAAGTGTATCTTTGAATTATATCCCTCTTTATTTTAATGGAAGAATGAATAAAAGACCTGATTTTGATGATATCTATATGGAACTTGCAGTCAATCTTGGCAAAAGATCGCATTGCATCAAACGTCATGTAGGCGCGGTATTGACAAAACATACACGTATCATTTCTATTGGTTATAATGGGCCACCAGAAAATACGCATAATTGTGATGAAGAATGGCCAGAAGAAGGGTGCCCAAGAGATTCAAAAGGAAGTTGTTCGCTTGCATTACATGCAGAAGAAAATGCAATATTATTTGCGGTAAAGAATGGATCGGAGGTTAAGGGAGCAACCATGTATGTAACCTTATCCCCATGTATTTCCTGTGCCAGACTTATGTATGCATCTGGTATTAAAAAAGTAATCTATTTGAATTCGTATGCAGCATATAAGGGGCTGGATTTAGACGAAGGAAATGCTTTTTTAGAAAAATTTGGTGTAGAGGTTCAAAAATATCAAGGCGATTTAGGCCTATTTCAGAATTTATAACATTTAATTATCAGTATAAGGAAATAGTATTGACTTATACTGATAATTAAATGAATGATCTATTTAAATGATATTTACTTCAGGAAGTAAGTCAATTTGAAATAAATCAAAGACAGATTTTCTAATTTCATTTGACAATTCAATTATCTCATTACCCGTTGCACCACCATAGTTTACTATCACAAGTGCTTGTAAACGATGCACGCCTACATTACCAACGGTTTTGCCTTTCCATCCACTTTTTTCTATCAACCATCCTGCAGGTAGTTTAATCATTCCTTCTTTTGTTCCTGGATATGAAACGATATCAGGAAATGTGATTTTTAATGTATTGAATTGATCCAAGGGGATTTCAGGATTTTTAAAAAAGCTACCAGCATTTCCCAATTGTGCTGGGTTTGGTAATTTGCTTCTTCTTATTTCAACAACAGCTCTGCTAACATCTCGTATATTGGGTACGGTGATTCCCTTTTCCGTTAATATTTGTTGTATTGCTCCGTATGAAATGTTTACCGAGGATTGTTTTTTTAATCTAAAAGCTACCTGTGTAATAACGTATTTTCCTTTTAGTATATTCTTAAAAATACTGTCTCTATATCCAAATAAACAATCTGTATTTGTAAAACGTTTTTTTAATCCTGTTTCAATTTCAATACATTCAACAGATTCAATTGTGTCCTTTACTTCAACACCATAAGCACCTATGTTTTGAATAGGGCAGGCTCCAACCGTGCCTGGTATTAAAGATAAATTTTCTAATCCAGCCCAGCCCTTATTAACACAGTAAATAACAAATTCATGCCATACTTCCCCAGCACCACATTTTACGAGTACTGAATCTGAATTTTCTTCTAAAAGTTGTTTGCCTAATATTTCATTTTTTAAAACATAACCAGAAACAGTAGAAGTAAATAATATATTACTTCCACCACCCAAAATCAATAAAGGTAGGTTATGTTTTTTTATACTTTCGAGGAGTTCTAGGAGTTCTGTTTCAGATTTGAAAATTGAAAACTTTTCTGCTGAAACAGAAATTGAAAAAGTATTGTATTTTTTTAAATTTTTATTCGACTCTATGGTTGCTTTCATCTAATTCTAAAATTCTTTCCTGCAAACTTGAACAATTCTTTCCGTACCATCAAATCATTGCAATTTTAATCCTAAATGAGAAAAAAGATGACAATTATCATACTTAAGTATGATTTTTTATTTGTAATAATTCTAAATTAAAATGTTTATATATTTTATGTTTTCATAAAGTATAGTAAATCAAGTTTTTGCATGTGTTTGACGATTTTTATCCCATTATATTGTTTGTAGAGGGATAAAAAATGTTTGAATAATCGAATTGGCATGATAGATTTGTGAGTCTTTTAGGCAAAGTATGGCCAAAATTTCGAAAAAAACAGTGTTAAACATGTATAGATTACCTATTCTGATGAGTAGAATTTCGAGATCAATCCTTACGTTGGTAGCATTCTCATTTATAAGTTTATCGAGCTCATTTGCAGCGGATACAACTTCAAGTGCAGCAGCACCAGCGACAACTCCAGCGCTTGACGGCAAGGGAGAGCAATTATTCAAGGAAAATTGTAAAGCGTGTCACAAAGTACACGGTGAATCTGTAGGACCTGGCTTATCTGGTGTTTCTAAACGTCACGATGCCAAATGGTTACATGCTTGGGTTAAAAACTCAACAGTCGTAATTGCTTCAGGAGATAAAGCTGCAGTGGCGTTATACGAAAAGTATAATAAAGCAGCCATGACAAGCTTTCCAACATTTAGCAATGAAGATATTGATGCAATCATTGCTTATGTAGAATCAGTTCCTGAGGAAAAGCCTATAGTTTCTACGCCTGGTAATGAGGGGACAACTCAAGTTGCTCAATCTGGAGGAGAATATGATACAATCGTTTTAACATTGATTGTAATTGTATTGCTTTTAGTAATGGTAGCAATGTTTGTTTTCTTAACTGTAATCAAGCGTTACTTAAAAGATAAAGAAACAAGCTTAGATGGTGAGGATAAAGAATTATTAAATCAAAAATTTGATATTAAAGCTTTTGTAAGTAGCAAAGGATTTATATCAATCGTTGCTTTAATCTTTATTTGTGTTACGGTTAGAGCATGTTGGGTAAGTATGCAAGAAGTTGCTGTCGAACAAAATTATGCTCCGATACAGCCAATAGCTTTCTCTCACAAGTTACACGCTGGCGACAATCAAATTAATTGTAACTATTGCCATACAGGTGCATATAAGAGCAAGCAATCAAATATTCCTTCTTTAAATATTTGTATGAATTGCCATACATATATTAAAGAAGGTCCTAAGTACGGTAAATTGGAAATTGCGAAATTGGTTGATGCTTACGAAAAAGGAACACCAATTAGATGGGTTAGAGTTCATAACCTTCCAGATTTAGCCTATTTCAATCACTCTCAACATACTCAAGTTGCTGGTCTAGAATGTCAAAAATGCCATGGTCCGGTTGAAGAAATGGAAGTTGTAAAACAATTCTCTAATTTGACAATGGGCTGGTGTATTAACTGTCACAGAGAAACTGCTGTGAACAGTAAAGACAATGCATACTACGATCGCTTGTTGAAAGTACACGAAGAGTCTAAGAAAAAAGGCGCTATGACTGTTGAGCAAATCGGCGGTTTAGATTGCTCAAAATGTCACTATTAATAAGAAAGTTCGAAAGCCTAGTTATTCATATATATGAAAGATAATAACAAAGTATTTTGGAAAGGTGTTGAAGAGTTGGGTAATAGCCCTGAATTCGCTAAGAATGCTCGAAATGAATTTCCAGAATTCCTTCCACTTAAAAGTTCTCCTGAAGAATCAAACGGAACGGATAGAAGAGATTTCTTAAAGCTTTTGGGCTTTAGTGTTGCAGCTGTTTCTCTTGCTGCATGTGAAGCTCCTGTTAAGAAAGCTATTCCATATTTAAATAAGCCTGAAGATATTGAGCCAGGTATTGCAAATTACTATGCATCTACATATGTTGATGGTGGTGAATATTGCAGTGTATTGGTAAAGACACGTGAGGGTCGCCCAATTAAAATTGAAGGAAATAAACTTTCAAGTATTACTAAAGGCGGAACAAATGCACGTGCTCAAGCTTCTGTATTGAGCCTATATGATACAGCACGTATTCAAGGTCCTTTAATAAAAGGTTCTGCAGCATCTTGGTCTGATTTAGACAGCCAAGTTGCAAACAAACTTTCTGCTGTTGTTGCCTCTGGAGGTTCAATTAAACTTGTTTCCCAGACAATTTTAAGTCCAACAACTAAAAAGGTTATTGCAGAATTTAGTGCTAAATATCCAAACACGGAGCACGTACAATACGATGCGAACTCTGCTTATGGTATTTTAAAAGCAAATAAATCATCATTTGGTACTGCAACTCTACCATCTTATGATTTCAGCAAAGCAGACGTAATTGTTAGTTTTGGCGCTGATTTCTTAGGTACATGGATTTCTCCCGTAGAGTTCATGACACAATATGCTGCTACTCGTAAACTTAGTAAATCTAAGAAAACGATGAGTCAGCATTTTCAATTTGAAACAGCATTATCGTTAACAGGTAGTAATGCAGATTACAGACAACCAATTAAACCTTCTCAAGAAGGATTGTTTGTTGCTGAATTATATAATAAAATAGTTGCGGCCAAAATAGGTACTGCATCTATTAAAAACGAAACATTAGATAAAGCTGCATCGGCTTTATTAAATAGTAGAGGTAAATCATTAGTAGTTTCTGGTTCGAATGATGTTAACATTCAAATCTTAATAAATGAAATTAATAAAGAATTAGGCAACTACGGTAATACACTTTCGCTTTCTACTGCATCAAACCAAAAACAAGGGAATGATGAAGCAATGAACACATTTATTGATGATGTAATTGCTGGAAAAGTAGGAGCGGTTATTTTCTACGGTGCGAATCCTGTATTTGATCATGCAAGAGGTGCTGATTTAGCAAAAGCATTGTCAAAAGTTTCATTATCAATTTCATTTGCAGATAGAGCAGATGAAACAGCTTCATTGGTTCAATTTATTGCACCAGATCATCATTATCTAGAAGCGTGGAATGATGCTGAGCCTAAAGCTGGATTTTATTCTTTAGGTCAACCAACTATTTCCCCAATATTTAAAACACGTGCAGCACAAGAGTCATTACTTTCTTGGTCTGGTAACACAGCTGATTATTATAAATACTTGAAATCAAATTGGTCAACTATTTTAGGTGGCGCATCATGGGATCAAGTATTACAAGATGGTGTTTTTGAACCTAAACTAACAACATCTAATACGGTTGACGTTTCGTCATCTACATTTGATCGTTCAATTGTTGAGGCTAACATTACCAAAAATTATCCTCTAAATACATCTGGGGTTGAATTGAAGTTATACGAAAAAGTTGGTGTAGGTAGTGGCTCACAGGCAAACAATCCTTGGTTACAAGAATTGCCAGATCCAATTTCTAAAGCTACTTGGGATAATTATTTAGCTGTTTCTGCAAAATTTGCAACAGACAATAAATTTGAACAAGGAGATGAAGTTGTAGTTAAAGCTGGAACGTACGAAGTTAAAGTTCCAATTTTGGTTCAACCAGGACAAGCGTACAATACGGCATCTATAGCAATCGGTTACGGTAGAACAAAAACTGGAAAATGTGGAGACGAAATAGGAGCTAATGCTTATCCATTCGCACGTCTTGTCGATGGTTGTCTGTTAAACTTTGTAACTGGAATTACAATTACTCCTACAGGAGAAAAATTGAAATTAGCTCAAACGCAAACTCAGCATACATTAATGGCTCGTCCGATTATTCAAGACGCGTTATTATCTGAATATATTAATGATCCTTCTGCAGGTAGATTTTTCCCAAAAGTTACTACTCCAGATGGTAAAAAAGTAGCTCCTGCATTGGTTGATATCTGGAAAGATCAACACCATCAGCCGAATCACCTTTGGAGCATGTCAATTGACTTGAACTCTTGTTTAGGTTGTGGTGCTTGTGTTATTGCTTGTCAAGCTGAAAACAACGTACCTGTTGTTGGTAAGAGAGAAGTAATGAACTCTAGAGAGATGCACTGGATTCGTATCGATAGATACTACAGTTCAGATGCTGAACCTAAAGAAACAGGAACATACTTTACCAATAATGCAACAGGTATTGGTTATGACACCCTAGAAGATCCTTCAGAAAATCCTCAGGTTACATTCCAACCTATGATGTGTCAGCATTGTAACCACGCTCCGTGTGAAACGGTTTGTCCGGTTGCTGCTACAACACACAGTACAGAAGGTTTAAATCAAATGACATATAACCGTTGTATTGGTACACGTTATTGTGCAAACAACTGTCCATATAAAGTTCGTCGTTTCAACTGGTTCAAATACTTCGATAACGAAGAGAAATTTGACAAAAACGTTGCAATGAATACTTCATTGGGCCGCATGGTATTGAACCCAGACGTTACAGTACGTTCTCGTGGTGTAATGGAAAAATGTTCATTCTGTGTGCAAAAAATACAAGAAGGTAAGTTGAAAGCGAAGAAAGAGAAACGTCACATAATGGATGGTGAAGTTACTACTGCTTGTGCTGCTTCTTGTGCTGCTGGTGCAATACTTTTCGGTGATTTAAGAGACCTTGAAAGTAGCGTATACCAAGAACGCAATATGAACAATGAGGAGCGTACATATACAGTTCTTGAAGAATTGAATGTGCAGCCGAATGTTACCTATTTGACAAAAATCAGAAATATTTCTAAAGCCTAATTTAATCGAGATTTAAGATTATGCAAGTTACTTCTTCGGTAAGGCCGCCGTTGGTTACAAACGGAAAAACAAAAAAAGACGTTACCAACGATATTTGTAAGCAAGTAGAAGGGCCACCTTCTACAGCATGGAAAATATCCTTTACAATGTCATTGATTGTACTAGCGTATGGTGGATATTGTCTTTGGACTACATGGTATGTTGGTATTGGTATGTGGGGATTGAATAAGACCATTGGTTGGTCTTGGGATATTACAAACTTCGTTTGGTGGGTTGGTATTGGTCACGCGGGTACATTGATATCTGCTGTACTATTATTATTCCGTCAAAAGTGGAGAACCTCTATTAACAGAGCTGCGGAAGCGATGACTATCTTCGCCGTTATTTGTGCTGCTACGTTTATTATAGCCCACATGGGTCGTCCGTGGGTAGGACATTGGGTTTTACCTTTCCCCAACAACAATGGTTCATTATGGCAAAACTTTAACTCTGCCTTAATGTGGGATGTGTTCGCAATTTCTACATACTTCACTGTATCCTTAGTTTTCTGGTATGTTGGTTTGATTCCAGATTTTGCAACAATTCGTGAAAGAGCAACAGGTATACGTCGCGTTATTTACGGTTCATTAAGCATGAACTGGGATGGATCTGCAAAAACATGGTCACGTTATGAAGCCGTATCATTAGTATTAGCCGGTGTAGCAACTCCTCTTGTACTTTCTGTACATACAATTGTATCAATGGACTTTGCAACGTCTCTGATTCCTGGATGGCACGCAACTATATTTCCTCCATACTTTGTTGCCGGTGCAATTTTCTCTGGTTTCGCAATGGTATTAACATTGATGTTAGTAGTTCGTAGTGTATTTAAACTAGAAGATTATATTACAATTAACCACATGGAATCAATGAATAAAATCATTGTATTAACAGGTTCAATTGTTGGTATAGCATATATAACAGAGTTCTTTATTGCATGGTATTCTGGTGTTCCTTACGAAAAATTTGCATTTATTAACCGTGCATTCGGTCCTTATTGGTGGGCATATGCAACTATGATGACATGTAACGTAGTTTCACCACAATTATTTTGGTTCAAAAGAGTTCGTACAAGTATCGCTTGGACATTTGGATTATCTATTGTTGTAAATATTGGTATGTGGTTTGAACGTTTTGTTATTATCTGTACATCATTGCACAGAGACTTCATTCCATCATCATGGTCTTATTTCTCTCCAACAATGTATGATGTAGGGGATTACTTATTCACGTTTGGTTTATTCTTTACATGTTTCTTATTATTTGCGAAGTATTTCCCAGTAATAAATATGGCTGAAGTTAAAACAATTATTGATTCATCTTCTGAAAAGAAATAACCTAAATCCTGGATACTTTAAATAATATGGAAAAAGGAAAGAATTTTGTATTTGGCGTTTACGATGAAGAGACAGTATTAATGTCTGCTGTAGATCAAATACGTTCAAAAGGAGTAAAAATACATGAAGTATATACTCCATATCCAGTTCACGGATTGGATAATGCCTTGGGGTATAAATATTCAAATTTACCAATTGCTGGTTTCTTATTTGGTATTTGTGGAACCATTACAGCATTAACAATGATGATTTGGATGATGGGTTTTGACTGGCCTATGGATATTGGTGGAAAGCCGTATATTCCTCTACCAGCATTCATTCCAATTACATTTGAGTTAACAGTTTTGTTCTGTGCTTTAGGTATGACTGGTACGTTTTTCGTCGCTAGTAATTTAAATCCTTGGTCAACACCCGATATGTTTGATCCAAGAACTACAGACGATAAATTTGTTATTGCTTTCGATTTAGCTAGCAATAAGAAGGATTCAGCAGAGCTGAGTTCAATACTTTCAGAAAGTGGCGCATCTGAAATTTCAACGAAATCAATCGCAAACTAAAGAAAGTCTTCATATACCATGAAAATGAATACCTTCAATATAGCAGCAGCAATTATTTTTGCAGCAACTATTTCATCTTGTAATCACAACTTTGATCAGATTCCTGTTCACGAAACACCTAGGGTAGAATATGCTCCTAACATGTACGTTTCGGAAGCATACGAACCTGTTACTCAAGTGGAAGATGTAGAAAATTTCCCTGAAGCATACAATGTGATGCCATATAATAATGGTTCAAATTTACGTATGCCCGTAGCTGGTACTATTAAAAGAGGCGCAATACCGTATCATATTTCTAAAGATTCTTTAGAGTATGCAAATGCAACTCTTGTTTCTCCAATACAACCTACAGAAGATGTTTTAGCAGAAGGTCAAGTATTATTTGACAGATTTTGTTCTCATTGTCACGGTAAGGGTGGAGAAGGCGATGGTCCTGTAAATGACAAATTACAAGGTGTAGCAAATTTACAATCAGGCGCACTTAAAGCAGTTAACGCTGGTCACATATTCCATGTAATTACTTATGGAAAAGGAAGAATGCTTCAGCATGCTTCTCAATTAGATCCTTTAGAGAGATGGAAAATTTCACTTTATGTGAAAGAAGTTCTACAAAAAAAATAACTATTTAGAACGAAGGTAGATTTATGGCACATCATCACAATACTTCAGTTAATCTAGACGAAAAGTTTGTATTCTCTGCGGAGATAAAGAAAAAACTATTTATTTTAATTGGTGCAGGAGTTATACTGACAATTATCGGTATACTTCTAGCAATGAGTACAGAACATTCAGGTCATGGTGCTAGTCATCATGCAAGTGAAGTAACTTCAACGTTAGTAGCAGATGCTCATGGCGATCATGCACATGCAGATGTTACGTCTCATGGTGAAGAAGCTCATGCTTCTCATGGGGAAGAACATAAACCAGTTTGGGCTTTACGCTTAATTAAGAACTTATGGCATAACAACATTTTCTTTGCAGGTATTTCAATATTAGGAGTTTTCTTTGTTGCATTTAATTATGTTGCATGGGCTGGCTGGTCTGCAGGGATTAAAAGAGTTCCTTCAGCATTTGGAAATTACCTTTGGGTTGCAGCTCCATTAACTGTTATCTTATTTGTAGTTTTTGGACATGACTTATTTCACTGGACACATGCAGATTTGTATGTTGAAGGATCTGATCATTATGATGAATTATTAGTAGGGAAGCAAGCATTCTTAAATGTTCCAGGATTTATTATTAGAACAGTTATTTATTTTGCTTCTTGGATATTTTGTTGGTCAAAGTTAAGATCATTTGCTAAAAACGAAGATATTGATGGAGATACGAAGTGGTGGCATAAAAGTGTTGTAACATCAGCATTCTTCTTAATCATATTTGGTATTACATCTTCTATGTGTGCTTGGGATTGGGCTATGTCAATGGATCCACATTTCTTTAGTACAATGTTTGGTTGGTATGTATTTGCTAGTTGGTTTGTAACTGCACTTGCTTTCATAACATTGATTGTAGTTATTTTGAAAGAAAATGGTTACTTGGGTATCATTAATGAAAACCATTTACATGATTTAGGTAAATTCATTTTCGCCTTCTCTATATTCTGGACATATATTTGGTTTGAACAATTTTTGTTAATTTATTATGCCAATATTCCTGAAGAGGTTGGTTATTTTGTTCAACGTTTAAAATCGGATGCATATACTCCAATTTTCTTCTTAACATTATTCTTAAATTTCTTCTTTCCATTCTTAGTATTGATGACTAGAGGATCTAAAAGATTAGGCATTATGTTGAAGATTGTTTGTGTTGTTGTAATATTAGGTCACTGGTTTGATTTCTATATGATGACAACTCCACCAGTCTTAGGTCAAAATGGAGGATTAGATGGTATCTTCTTCTTTATGGAACTTGGATTAGGTATGGTATTCGTAGGTGTATTCTTATTTATGGTTTTAACTGCTTTAGCTAAGTTAAATCTGATTGCTAAGAATCACCCAATGATTCAAGAAAGTATCCATCATGATGTATTTTAATTAAGCCATTACAAAACTCTATAGATAAAATGACTTCTGTAATTATAATTGTAGCAATTGCTCTAATTCTTTCAATATTATATTTAATATTTAGAATTGGTGTATTAACAAATGTGATGAATGGTCGATACCAAAAAATAGTTGGTATTGGTAACACGATAAATTCGTTTTTATTCATTGTTGTATTTGTGGTAGGTGTTTTAGCCTTCTACTTATCTTTCATGTCCGCGAGTAAATATTTCTTACCAGAAGCAGCTTCTGCTCATGGTGTACGGACAGATTTATTGTTCTGGGTGATTATGTCAGTATTAACATTAGCGTTTCTTTTAACGCATGCTGTATTGTATTTCTTCCCATTCATGTATCGTTTCAAGGAAGATAATAAAGCATATTTTTATCCTGAAAATCATAATCTAGAACGTATTTGGACAATTATACCAGCAATTATTATGGCTGGATTTGTTGTCTATGGTTACAAAGAATGGACTGCTATTACTGCACCAGCACCGCAAGATTCAGAAATTATTGAAGTAATGGGTAAACAATTTGCTTGGCAAGTTAGATACCCAGGTGCGGATGGTAAACTTGGTAAACACCATTATAGAAAGATTGATGCTGTAAATGAATTTGGTATTGATTTTAATGACTCTGCTAGTTATGACGATTTTGTTCCAATGGAATTGCATATGCCTAAGGGAAAAAATGTTTCCTTACAAATTCGTGCTAGAGATGTAATTCACTCTGTTTTCTTGCCTCACTTTAGAGTGAAAATGGATGCAGTTCCTGGTATGCCAACAACATTCTGGTTTACACCAACAATTACTACAGCTGAAATGAGAGAGAAAACAGGTAATCCTGAATTCAATTATGAATTAGCTTGTACTGAAGTTTGTGGTCGTGGTCACTATGCTATGCGTTTCTTAGTAGTTGTAGATGAACCTGCAGATTATGAAAAATGGAAAAAGTCTCAAAAAACATGGGCATCTTTAAATGCAGAATACGTAGCTAATAAAGTAAACGCTCCAAAAGTTTTGGTTGACAAATACCTTAAAGAGTTTCTTCCAACAACAGCTCAATCTGTAACGGATAGTACTTCTATTATGACTCCTTCAATGGACTCTACTACTGTTTCAATGAATGTAGTAAAAGGGATGTAATCTCTTTTAAATATTATTAGATTAAAAATTTATAACAATTTATCATAAATACTATGTCGGCTGTAAATTTGTCACATTCTGGTGCTGATGCACATGCTCACGATGAACACGATCATCACGATCTACCTTGGATTCGTAAGTATGTATTTAGTGAAGACCATAAATACATTGCTAAACAATACCTCGTATCAGGTATTATTTGGGCTATCATTGGTGGATTGCTTTCTGTTTTATTCCGTATTCAATTAGGTTTCCCAGATGCTGATTTATCTTGGTTAAAACCATTATTAGGTGAGTGGATACAAAATGGTAAATTAGATCCTGAATTTTATTTAGCGCTTGTTACAATGCATGGTACCATCATGGTATTCTTTGTTTTAACGGCAGGCTTAAGTGGTACATTTAGTAACTTTTTAATTCCCTTGCAAATTGGTGCACGTGATATGGCATCGGGTTTCTTAAATATGATTTCTTATTGGTTATTCTTTTTGTCAAGTGTAATCATGATGTTCTCATTATTTATTAAGACCGGACCTGCTTCAGGTGGTTGGGTGGTTTATCCTCCGCTTAGTGCATTGCCACAAGCTGTAAATGGTTCAGGTTTCGGAATGTCATTGTGGTTAGGTGCAATGGTTTTATTTATTGCATCAACGTTATTGGGTGGTTTAAATTATGTTACAACCATCATCAATCTTAGAACAAAAGGGATGACATTTACTCGTTTACCTTTAACAATTTGGGCATTCTTTATCACTGCTATTTTAGGTATATTATCTTTCCCCGTATTAGTTTCAGCTGTATTGTTGTTGATTTTCGATAGAGCATTTGATACGAGTTTCTTCTTATCTGAAATTTATATTGGTGGAGAAGCATTGCATCATGAAGGTGGTAGTCCTGTTTTATTTCAACACTTATTCTGGTTCCTAGGTCACCCTGAAGTGTATATTGTAATCTTACCTGCACTGGGTATTACTTCTGAAATTGTTTCTACGAACTCTCGTAAACCAATCTTTGGATATAAAGCCATGATTTTCTCTTTGATCGCAATTGCATTCTTATCATTCTTAGTTTGGGCCCATCACATGTTTGTTTCGGGTATGAATCCTTTCCTAGGTTCGATATTCATGTTCTTAACATTAATTATCGCAATTCCTTCATCTGTTAAAGCGTTTAATTATATAGCTACTTTATGGAGAGGTAATATAATATTCACTCCTGCAATGTTGTTCTCTATTGGTCTTGTTTCGTTCTTCCTTTCTGGTGGATTAACTGGTATCATATTAGGTAACTCTGCTTCAGATATTCAATTGCATGATACCTACTTTGTAGTAGCTCACTTTCACATTGTAATGGGTTCTGCTTCGTTCTTTGGTATGTTGGCGGGTGTATATCATTGGTTCCCTAAAATGTTTGGTAGAATGATGGATGAACGTTTAGGTTATATTCACTTTTGGTTGACATTTATTGGGGTATATTTAATATTCTTCCCGATGCACTACATAGGTATTGCTGGTTTCCCAAGACGTTATTATTCTTGGACTGGGTTTGATGCTTTTAGCACATTTACAGATTTGAATCAGTTTATAAGTATTGCTGCTATCATAACATTTGTAGCTCAGTTTATTTTCATATTCAACTTCTTTTACAGCATGTACAAAGGTAGAGTTGCTACTGCGAATCCATGGAGATCAAATGCATTAGAGTGGACTACACCTATTAATCCTGGTCACGGAAACTGGCCTGGTGCTATACCAACTGTTTATCGTTGGCCATATGATTATAGTAAACCGGGTTCAAAAGAAGATTTCATTCCTCAAAATGTTCCTTTTTCTGAAACTCCAGAATCTAACTTCCCGAACGAAGTAGACGAAATTTAAAATATATAGAGACCAACTTTCGGGTTGGTCTTTTTAATGCATGTAAATCCAAAAGAACTAGTCTAGATTTTTTATAGTCTCACTACACCTTTTGGATTTTTTATTGGAATTGTATAGGATTTAATTATGTATTTAAACCAATTGAAACGGTTTTATAAGATTGTACTTGTTACAATAGTTACTATTTATATAGTGATTATTGCTGGTAGTATCGTACGAAGTACCGGTTCTGGAATGGGCTGTCCGGATTGGCCTAAATGTTTTGATACATATATTCCCCCTACACATGAATCACAATTACCTGCAAACTATAAAGTGCGTTATAGTGTAAAAGGACATCCTGCGGAGTTTAATGTTTATAAGACTTGGACTGAGTATGGAAATAGGTTAATAGGTGCTATTTCAGGACTCGTTGTTATCTTTCAATGCATTTACGCAATTCGTTTTTTTAAAAGCAAATCGAAATTCTTTTGGTATTCTTTTTTGTTGGTAATCTTAATGGGTTTACAAGGAGTGTTAGGAGCTAAAGTTGTGTATTCATTATTAGCGCCTTTGTTAATAACCCTACACATGTTTTTTGCTTTAGTAATTTTAGGCATTTTAGTTTGGTTGGTTGTTGCAGTTAAAATTGAAATAAATACCCAGTCTATAAATTTAGATTTAAATAAATCCTCCGAAACTCTTCCGAAAATATATTCACGTATCATGTGGGTGTTTATCGTATTGACAGCCATACAGATTTTTTTGGGTACAGAAGTTCGTTCAGAAATTGATGTACTTTCATTTGCATTAGATTATCAAGAAAAAGAAACTTGGATTGATCGAATAGGTATTGCATTTATTATTCATAGAAGCTATTCGATCGTATTAACATTGGCAACGGCTTTATTTGCATATAAAATTTACCAAACACGACAATTAAACCCTATTGCTTTTAATTATGCAAAGGCAATTTGTATTGTTATGTTTTTTGAAATACTAGCGGGTATAATTTTATCTTATTGTGCATTACCTGCTTGGGTGCAGCCAATACATTTATTATTAGCAACGATATTATTAGGCCTACAAATGGCATTTGTTTTTAGGTTTATGGTAGGACAAAACATAAGGAGTGTGTAACTTGCAGACTCAAAACATACATATCAAAACACCGTTGGCTTCTATAATAAAAGCATATTTCAAATTAACGAAGTTTCGTTTAACTTCTACCGTGGCATTCTCCTCTGGTATGGGTTATATATTGGCTGAACATGGAAAAGTTGATTGGTTAAATTTGTGTATATTTTTAATAGGAGGGTTTTGTATAACTGTATCGGCAAATATAATTAATCAAATAATTGAACGCGATTCAGATAAATTAATGAAACGCACGGCCAATAGACCAATGCCATTAGGTTTGATTGGTTTAAATGAAGCCATGGTAACATCCATATTATTTCTTATTGCTGGTATTGTTATATTGGCTGTATTTAGCACCTTAAATGCACTCATACTTTCATTAATTTCATTGATTCTTTATTCATTCGTCTATACACCATTAAAAACAATTTCTCCTATAGCAGTTTTTGTTGGAGCATTTCCAGGAGCATTTCCGCCTATGATTGGTTGGCTGGCAGTAAGTGGTGAATATGGCTGGGAACCTGGAATATTATTTGCAATTCAATTCTTCTGGCAATTCCCTCATTTTTGGGCTATAGCTTGGGTATTAGATGAAGATTATAAAAAAGCAGGAATTAAATTATTGCCAACTAAAGAAGGACGAAATAAGCATACTGCATCCATTATCATGACCTATACGCTGTGTTTATTACCGCTTAGTTTCTTGCCATATCTATTTGGTGTTTGCGGTATTTATTCCGCTTATATTGCCTTCGCTTGTAGTATTTTATTCTTTTTTCAAACCTTATATTTGTGGAAAGAATGTACCGTTAAAGCTGCGTTGTTATTAATGTTTGGCTCTTTCTTATATTTGCCAATTGTACAAATTGCATTTGTTTTAGATAAAATTTATTGAATTGTATGCTTACCATAGAAGAACCAAAACCTACATTCACAGTAAACCCTAAAAGGTTTTTATTGTGGCTATTTATAGTAACAATAATCATGATGTTTGCTGCTTTAACAAGTGCTTACCTTGTGAGAAGTTCTGATGGCGATTGGTTAAAATTTGATTTGCCTCCCATGTTTATGGCTAGTACTGCAATTATATTATTAAGTAGTGTAACCATTCAATTTGCTTATTGGTTTGCCACAAATAATAAAATGAATTTACTCATTGCTTCAATGGCAGTAACGACTATTTTGGGTTTGTTATTCTTATATTTACAAGTAAAAGGTTGGGGACAATTAGTAGATGAAAAAATCTTCTTAGGAGGGCGTTACAGCAACCCTGCGGGATCTTTCGTGTATGTAATTTCAGGTCTACACGCTTTCCATATTATATCAGGTTTGATATATTTATTAATTGTTTTATATTCAAGCATTAGAGGTAGAGTAAATTCAACTAATTTATTGCAAATTGAGATGTGTACAACTTATTGGCACTTTTTAGATTTGCTTTGGATTTATTTGTTTGTATTTTTACAATTCAATAATTAGGAACTAGGAATTAATTTTATATAAAATATTATTTATTATTTATTGTTAACTATATGGCAACAGCAGCAATTATAGACGAAAATGAAAACAAAGCCCTTTGGGGTGGAGATGCAGAACCAATGAAAGCCAGTTATGGTAAACTGATGATGTGGTTCTTTTTATTATCAGATGCATTAACATTCACTGGTTTGTTATCTACCTATGGTTTCGCACGTTTTTCACATGATGCTTATACAGGTGCTTTAGCATCTTTCAAAACTTCAGTAGCCTATTGGCCAATTCCTGAAAAAATATTCACCCACATTCCTTTTTTCCATATTGATGCACCATTGGTATTTGTGGGATTAATGACTTTCATATTGATTCTATCTTCTGTTACCATGGTATTAGCAGTTGAAGCGGGTCACCGTAATGATAAAAATGATGTGCAGAAATGGATGTTATGGACTATCCTAGGTGGTATGGCTTTCTTAGGTTGCCAAGCATGGGAATGGACAATCTTTATTACAGGTACTCCAGAAGGATTAATCGTGAACGATCCTGATGGTACAGTTCGTCATATATTTGGCGCTAACCTTATTCAAAATGAATATGGTCCACGTTTATTTGCAGATTTATTCTTCTTTATCACTGGGTTCCATGGTACACACGTTTTATCTGGGGTTGTAATTAATATTATTGTATTTTACAATGTCGCATTTGGAACTTATCAGCGATTAGGTTCGTATGAAATGATAGAAAAAGTTGGTTTATACTGGCACTTTATCGATTTAGTTTGGGTGTTTGTATTTACATTCTTTTACTTGGTTTAATTTATCGTATTTAAAATTGTTATATAAAAATGGGACATACACATCACGCGGCACACACTTCAGAAGTTCAGCCAAGAAATCCTGCTAAAGTAAAACATTTATTAACGGTTACGCTATATCTAGCAGTTTTAACTGGAGTAGAGTTTGTATTAGCATTTACAATGCCTAGAGGTCATTTATTGACACTATTATTTGTATTACTAACATTTGTAAAAACATTTTATATTGTTGGTGAGTTTATGCACTTAAACTATGAAGTTAGAATGCTTAAATTAGCTATCATTGTACTTCCAATCATTTTAATTTCATGGTTGGTTTTAGCATTGCTTATGGAAGGACATTTCGTTCGTGAAGCAATTGTATTTATCTTTGGAAAATAATTAATTAATTTCCTTGTAAAAGGAATTAAAATATACTATTATGAATACTACTAAGAAGATCGTGTATCTAGGCCTAGCGCTAATGATACCGATCTTTTTAATTTTGATATTTACTTTTTTTGCTCAGACGCATCACAAACTACCTGTGTTCTTTGCTTACGACTCTATTAAAACAGATCGGGAATATGTTATAACGGAAGCCCACAAAATTCCTGACTATAAATTAACAGATCAAAACGGATCTATCTTTGACAGTAGAAGTGTTGATACGTATTTCAAAGTATATGACTTTGTATTTACGCGTTGTGAAGGCATTTGTCCTAAAATGAGTAGTCAGATGGTACGTATTCAAGAAGCATTTAAAGATGATAGAGAAGTTGTTTTGTTGTCTTTAACGGTAGATCCTGAATATGATACTCCAGAAGTATTAAAACATTATGCTAAAGAGTATAATGCTATTCCAGGCAAATGGTTTTTTCTAACAGGTGAAAAAGACTCAATCTATACCTTAGGGCAACGCCAATTCTTTTTAACAGCAAAACAAAATGAAGAAGATTTAACTGACTTCTTGCATAGCGAACGCATGGTGTTAGTCGATAAACATGGTTGGATAAGAGGATATTATAACGGTACAGATGAATTTGAAGTTGACAGACTCATTATTGAATTAAAAGTGCTCCAATCCATTGAACAAAATGCAAAGCAATAACCCATTTGTGAAGTTTCTGAACGATAAAAATATAAATATCGTTGCTATAGGGATTCCTCTTGTAGTAGTTATATTATTAGGATTACCTGTTAAATTAAATTTGGGCGATTGGACAGGTACTTTACCGCACATTAATGCATTGGTCAATAGTTTGACATCACTTTTCTTAATCATTGCATTTGCTGCTATTAGAAGAGGTAATATAGCCGTCCATAGAGCTTCTATGTTGATTTGTGTTGTATTAGGTTTGTTTTTTTTAGTAACCTATCTTTTATATCATTTAACACATCAATCCACTAGATATGGTGGTACAACGGATATTAAATATGTATATTATTTCTTATTAATAACACATATTATTCTAGCGGCTGTTGTTGTATACTTTGTTTTGAAAGCACTTTATTTTGCATTTAATGGTGATTTTATTCGTCATAAGAAAATTGTAAGATGGGCATACCCAATTTGGTTGTATGTTTCTGTTACAGGTGTATTGGTTTATTTCATGATCAGCCCGTATTATAAGTAATTTATTAAATTGATAATTATATGAAAAAAGTACTTATATTATTCTCTATCATTTTCATTGTAATGTTTTTCATGCATGTTGATGTAGAAGCTCAATGTGCGATGTGCAGAGCTCAGTTAGAAACGAGTGCAAGTAATCCAGATGCTAAAAATACCGGCATCAATTCTGGGATATTGTATTTAATGCTATTTCCATATATTATTATCGCTATTATCGCTTATATGTGGTATCGTTCTTCTTTAAAAAGCAAAGCCGTTACGAATGGTTAAATAAAGTACAAAGTGTTGTCATATTTCCGTATTTTTAAGGTATATGGTACTGCCCAATAAATTATTTAATAAAATTTTTAATCTAATCCGATGGGCTATTGTCTTTTTGTCAATCAGTCTATTACTACTTTTATTTTTTCGGGATTCTGTAATTAAGATTGATCAATCCATTTATTATTCAAGAGTAGAGAAGCGGTTATCTAAATCCATGGATGATGTAGTTCATACAAGTGATCTCATTGTTGAACAAATCAAAACAGAAGGTGGGACATTTACAGATTTAAATAAAATACCCACCAAATCCTTGTTTTATATTTTTGATAAAGGGAAACCATTTTATTGGTCAACAAGTGAGTACATACCAAATTACAACTCCATACGTGGCAATTATATATGGAATTATATAAGCAATACTGCAGGGAAGTATATTGTATATCAGGATACTTTTTTTATTAAAAATAAACCCTTCGAGTTGTTTTTTTTAATTGAATTGGAACGTAATTATCCCGTTGAAAATGCATTCATTAAAAGCCATACCAATAGTTTCTATTTTCAAAATATACCCATTCGAATTTTTACAACGCAAAAATTTAAAAATGGACATTTTGTTGCACAGCAAGCTAAATATTTATTTAGCTATGAATGTAGCAATCCGGGGCAAGATTACATGTATGGACAAGTAGCAACGTTTAATTTTATCATACTTTTATTATGCGTTTGGTGTTATTTCATATTAGATATTTTCCTTCATCATCGTTCAGGCTACAAAAGAATTATCGTTCGGGTTTTATTATTTATAGTACTTAGATTATTGTTGTTGGAATTTAATATTCCTGAATATTTTTCTTCGGATCAATTATTTTCCTCTGAATTTTACGCTTCATCTTTTTTTAGCGAATCAATTTTTGATCTAATTTTAAATGTATTTTTCTCGACATATTTATTGATAGAAGGCATTCAAATTTTTCAACGTAAAGAATGTTATAGATATATTTACATAAATAAATCGGTTCAGCTGGTGCAGTTTAAAATAATTGCATGCATAGTCTTATCGTGGATATTTATTTTAGTCTATTATTCAATTTTAAAAAATATTGTTAAAAACTCAACAGTTACCCTAAATTTAATTGATGATTTAAATATATCTGAAGTTCGGATAATATTGGTTTTTACAATCATTAGCATCTCATTTATTTTTTTCTATTTAATTCATTTGACACTCCAAGTTATATGGAGACTCCATAAAAGATATTCCCTTAAAAAAACATTTAGAGTAGCAATTGTATATGCACTGCTAATCATAATTAGCTGGTTTATTGACCCACAATTAGTTTTGGTAAGTTCAAGTCTTTTTGTTTTTTCATTATTAAGCCTAACACAAGGATATCCTTCTTTATTGGGTAAAATGAAATACCAATCATTTATTTATATTTTTATATTTTGTTTGTCTTCTTCTTTAGTAATCGGTTCTGTATTGTTTTTTAATGGTCGAAATAAAGCCATTCAACAGATGGCACGCTACGGTGAACGTCTATTATATGATAGAGATGAAATTACAGAGTTTCTACTTCAAGAAGCTTCTTCTAATATTCAGAAAGATGGTTTTATACGAGAAAAAATTCTATCTCCCTTTTCAGATTTATCCATTGTAAAAGATAAAATTCAAAAAAAGTATTTGTCGAATTATTTTAACGACTACTCTGTACGCGTTGAACTATTAGATGCAACAGGTGAACCATTCAATAATCAAACCGGACAAATAACGTATAATGAATATTACAATTCCGTATTAAAAAAATCTACCTATCTAAGTAAATTAGATCTATATAGTTATGTAGATCACATTACAAATACGCGAAAGTATATTTCTGTTAATAAAATAATGTCCTATGATGTTATTATTGCCTATATATTGATTGAATTGGAATCTGGCAAGTATAGTAAAAACAGTGTGTTCCCAGAATTGGTCTTAGATCAAAAGCAAGTACAAGAACATTACAAAGATTTTGATTATTGTATTTTTGATGGAACGAAACTTGAGACGAGTTATGGTTTTTTCAATTACGATCAAAAATTCATTAATTATTTACGGAAACGGATTAATGAAAATACGAGCGACTTTAGATTTGAAGGATATTATCATGTAGTATTGAAAGGAGAAAATAATACATGGATTGTTGTTAGCAAGCCATATGGCATTATTGACATCATGCTATCGAATGCATCCATATATTTTTTATTTCATATTTTGGGTGTTTTTGTTATTGTATTGATTCATATGTATCGAATAAATGCTCAAAATAGACAAGTGAGTTATGCTACAAAAGTTCAGATCTATTTAAATCTAGCCTTTTTTATTCCGTTAATTCTGGTAAGTTTGATTACGTTAGGTTTTGTAAATAAGAATTATGAGCAAACGTTATTGAATCGCTTTATAAGTAATTCGGATAAATTATCTGCATTGATTTCATCTAGAACAATTCAAAATGATAAGATCAATAAGAATTTAGTTACAGAATTATTGTTAGAATCAGATTTGACTCGCGTGGAGCAATTGGATATAAATATTTATTCAAATACAGGAACGTTGTTGGCAACAAATCAGCCTGAAGTATTTAGAAAGGGGATATTGTCAACCAACATTCAGCCAGAGGCTATAGCCGCTTTACTTGAAAGCAGAAATCAATACATCGTGTCTAATGAGAAGGTTGGTCTGTTGTCATATAAATCAATCTACAGACTCATTCGCGCACCAGGTTCTGGAACAATAACAGGGATTGTACATTTGCCTTTTTTTGAATCGAAAGAAGATGTAACCAAGCAAATTTCTACATACTTAAAAGTTGTACTAAATATATTCTCTCTTGGATTTATTTTGCTCTTGCTATTATCTTATTTAGTTGCCTATTATTTGACGTATCCATTAAAACTCATAACCCAAGGTATTAAGAAAACAGGATTGTATGATAATGAACCTATAAAGTGGGAATCCTCTGATGAAATAGGTCGATTGGTTCATGAATACAATTCGATGCTGGTGAAATTAGATGAAAGCAAATCTATTTTAGCGCACTCCGAAAAAGAAAGTGCATGGAGAGAAATGGCGCGTCAAGTAGCGCATGAAATTAAAAATCCGTTGACTCCTATGAAATTGAAGCTTCAATATTTGCTTCATCGATTGGGTAAGGATCAAAATAAACCTAGCGATGAAGAATTTAAAGAGTCCTTTAAAACAATCTTAACCCAAATAGATTCGTTAAGTGAAATAGCGAGTTCCTTTTCATCCTTTTATAAATTACCTGAGTTGAATTTGGAAAGTGTTGAACTGAATCAATTGATTTATGAATTGACTGTATTACATCAAGAAATTGAATTTAGTGGTATTCATGCACATCTTCCAAGTCAATTAACGTATATACGAGCAGATAGAAAAATGTTTGTAAATATTTTAAATAATTTAGTATTAAATGCAATTCAAAGTATTCCAGAAGGAAGAGCGAGACAAATAGATATTTTTGTAAAAGCAAAAGTAGACTGCATTTTGATTGAAATTAAAGATAATGGAATGGGAATTCCAGAAGAATTACAAGATAAAATATTTGTCCCTTATTTTAGTACAAAGTATTCTGGATCAGGAATAGGATTGGCCCTAGCGAAGAGATTGGTTGAAGATATGAAAGGTGCAATTTGGTTTGAAACTTCTTTTCAAAACGGCACTTCTTTTTTTATTGAAATGCCTTACTATATCGAATGAACAAACTTCATTTTATTCTAGTATTATTTTTTTTCGTTGTTGTGCATGTTAGTCATGCGCAATACAGCAACTTGCGTTGTAAGTGGATTAAACCAACAGAACAAGGCGTAAAGATTGATACGTTAACAGTAGTACCCAGCAGCATTGAAATAAAATATCCTGGTGGATATACAAGTAATTATACTATTTCAACAAACACACTGCTTATTTCACCCAGTCCACTTCCAGATTCAATTTTAATCTGTTATCGTGTATATCCATTTGATTTAGCAAAACCTGTTTATCGTAGAGATTTATCGTTATATGATTCCATTGGTGGGTATCGAGAAATCATGCGTTTGCGTGGTTACGGTAACGTACCTCAACAACGTGAAGAATTATTCTCTACTCCTGGAATTAATAAAACAGGTGTTATTTCTAGAGGTATTTCTGCGGGTAACAATCAAAGTGTTTTTGTGAATTCTACATTAAACTTGCAGCTTGATGGGAAGTTAACAGATAATATAACCTTAACAGCAGTAATTTCAGATCAAAATATTCCGTTTCAGCCTGAAGGTAACACGCAACAATTACAACAATTTGATCGGGTGTATGTGCAATTAAAAACGCCTCAAACAGCATTAACAGTAGGTGATATTGTTTTAAAGCAACGCGATCCATATTTTTTGAAATATTATCGGAATGTACAAGGTGGACAAATAAGCCATACTGTTACCCGTGATTCAACATTTGAAAGCGTAAGTCAATTAGGTGTTGGTATATCAAAAGGGAAGTTTAATACGATACAGTTCTCTCCAGGCACAAAGGATTTTTTGCAAGAAGGGGTACAAGGGCCTTACCGTTTGAGGGGCGCTAACAATGAAGCGTTCATTACTATAATTGCGAATTCAGAAAAAGTATATTTTGATGGCCGATTATTAACTCGAGGCTTCGATTATGATTATGTAATCGATTATAATACTGCTGAGATTACATTTACACCTTATGTTTTAGTAACACGATACAATCGCATGCGTGTTGATTTTGAATATACGGATAAAAACTATGCGCGTACGAATGTAGAAGCTTCTCAAACGATTAAAAGTAAAACAAGTCAATTTGGATTTTATTATTATTCAGAAAAAGACAATCGCAACAATCCCTTATTACTTGACTTGTCATTGGCAGATAAAAATTACCTATCAACGATTGGGGATGATTTAACAAAAGCATTTATTTCTGGTGAAGATTCGATTGGCTATAAAGCTGGTGTATCCTTGTATAAGAAAATTGATGTCGCTGGAGTCGTAGTGTATCAATATTCCACCAATCCAGACAGCGCATTGTTTCAAGTGAAGTTTTCACAAACTGGTGTAGGTTTGGGTAGCTACATCTTGGATAACTCGACTGCGAATGCACGTATTTTTAAATATGTAGGAGCGGGGAATGGTATTTATGAGCCTGTTCAATATATTGCTACGCCTAAGAAAAGACAAATGATACAAGGTTCCCTTGTGCAGCAGGTATCCAAGCATGAAGAACTATTTACGGATATTGCTTATTCGACAAATGATGTGAATCTCTATTCAGCTGAAGACAAAGAAAATGACAATGGTGTATCTGTTAGAGGGGGAATAAGAAGTTCGAAACGTAAAATTGGGTTACTGAATAATTATTTGCTTACATCGTCTTTATCGTATGAGTTTAACCAGGCTAACTTTGTTGCAATTGATCGATTTAGAAGTGCTGATTTTGAACGCTATTGGAATGAAGATATCACTCGACTTGGAAATAATCAGATGGTTGTTGGAAACATCAGCTATGCTAAAAATGCAAATGAATTAATTAGTTATTCAGCGAATTATCGTGATAAAGCAAATGATTTGTCTGGATTACAACAAGAAGCAAAGTTGTATCAAAAAAAAGGAAACCTTTATTTTAAAGGCGATTTATTTAACATGTTTAATAATAATGTAAAAGGAAAAGCAGATTGGGAAAAGTATAGTGCAAACATGTATTATCGATCGAAGATTTTTACACCTGGCTTTCAATATAGTACAGAACGCAATAAAGTTCTTGATTCTGCTGGTAGATTAGCGAACTCCTTAATGTACTTTGATGAATATAAATACTACATAGAATCAAATGATACTTCAAAATTTCGATTTAAAATTGATTATAGTGATAGGTCTGACAAACAACTCTACTTGGGAGAATTAGCTCCAGCAACGCGTGCACAAACAACTAATTTTACGAGTGGCATTACATTTAGTCCAGATCATCAACTTAATTTTATTACTACGTATCGATATTTGACTTATTTGGGTCCGGTAGCAACCCCCAATGATGAAACAATTATGTCACGCGTTGATTGGGGTATTAGTGCATTTAAACGACATGTACGTTCTGAATTAACTGTAACGACAGGTGTAGGTAGGCAGGCAAAGCAACAATTTGTGTTTCAGCCAGTAGCAACAGGCTTGGGGAATTATATTTGGAGAGATTATAACGATGATGGAATACAACAAATAAATGAATTCGTTACCAAGATTTATAACGATACAGCAGAGTTTATCAAAA
>ERZ724508.179-NODE-179-length-45351-cov-7.159926_pt1 | contig 45351 bp, 39 predicted proteins | sample MGYA00376041_ERZ724508 | MGnify/ENA primary metagenome ERZ724508 (study PRJEB28724, sample SAMN07190887) | wastewater metagenome | isolation source: effluent of sewage treatment plant in Hong Hong | place: USA: Christiansburg, Virginia | collected 2016-03-01 ...
CCTGACCGCGATAAACGCAACGGCTAGCCGTTGCGTTTATTAATTGAATCTAAGACCTAAATCCAATGTTTGGAATATATATCAAAAATACGAACATTAATTAACTCAAAAAAACAATACAATAGGTTGTTTTTTTGAGTTAATACTTATACTCCACTATATAAATACAACACTCTCGCTTTTCGCTTTTTAAGATTCGTTTTACAATAAAAAATATAAATATATAATAATCAGACCAATAAAAATTATTGTAAAATAAAAAGTACATCAAATACAATAGAAAATACTTTTATTAATATATTTGACTATAATATTCGAATAGTCAAATGGTCGAAAATGACACCAATGCAGAAAACTGCAAGCTCACGCTTATAATTGATGCTGCTCAAAAGCGTTTTGCATATTATGGGCTTAGCAAAACAACCATGACAGAAATCGCGTCTGATATTGGTTTATCCAAGGCATCCCTCTATTATTATTTTGCAGATAAAGACACCCTTTTTAGAGCAGTCGTAAAACGCGAGCAAGATTTTTTTTTAAATGAAATGCGCCAATTAATACAAGAAGAGAAGACTGCTGAAGATAAATTCTTCAATTATACCAAACATAGGCACACGTATTTAAGGAAAGTATTTGTAAACCTCACGCAGCTTAAAATGACAATGGATCATGTAAAACCATTGTTAGGTAACCTAATGGAAGTATTTATGAAGGCTGAAACGGAACTCATAGAATCGATCTTTCAAGAAGGTATCAAAAAAAAAGAGTTTAATAATATGAATACCAAAACTATGGCCGATGCATACATTTCAAGTGCACAAGGATTAAGAACACTCACAATTAAAAATAGAAACTCTTATGTATTAGAGAAAAGTGACTTCGAAGAAATCGAAACTCGCATCAATATCATAGCTGAAATATTTATTAAAGCAATAAAAAAAAATAAAGATGAATCTATCGCTTAAAAAAACCATCATACGGATAGCGCTTATAGTTATAATTTCACAATCCAACATTTCCATTGCGCAGGAAAATAAATTCTTATCGTTACAGGATGCTATTAATTTATGCATTCAAAATAACAAACAATTAAAATTGACACTTTCGAAAATGGAAAGTGCAAAAACTTCTGTAAAAGAAGCTACAAACAATCGCTTACCTGATGCGGGTATTTCAGGATCATACTTACTCATCACAAAACCAAAACTTTCAGGACCACTGGTTGAAAATACCACACCCCCCAATATTCACCAGGCGGGCTTCACGATGGCAACGGCATCACTACCTCTTTTTAGCGGATTCAAAATAAAAAACGGAATTGAATCTGCAAAATATCTTGAGCAGGCAGTAAAGCTAGATGTAGAAGTAGATAAAGATGCAATCATACAAAACACAATTGAAGCGTATAGCAATCTATATAAAGCCAAATCGAATGTCACTGTTATTAAAGAGAATTTAAAACAAGCGGCACTACGTACAATTGATTTTCAAAACTTAGAATCAAAAGGCATTGTAGCGCGAAATGATTTATTACGCATACAATTACAAGAATCCAATATTGAACTTGCGCTACTGGATGCGGAAAGTAATTGGAAGTTAGCAAATCTAAACATGAATTTAATGTTAGGATTGGAGGAAAATACTCGGATAGAAATCGACAGCAACTCCTTTAGCTTAACTGAAGACAACCGCACGTATGAAACGTACGAACAACAAGCATTCACTAGTAGAAACGAGATTGCAGCACTTCAATACAGAGAAAAGTCTGCGCTTGCAGGTATCCGAATGGCTAAAGCCGATTACTATCCTTCGTTAAAACTTACTGGCGGCTATTTTGCAGCCTATGTACCAAGTTTTATAACCATCACAAACGCATGGAATGGTGGAATTGGATTGAGCTATAACATTTCCTCTATTTGGAAAACTGGAGCAAAAGTAAATTCCGCAAAAATAGCGCTGACAGATATTAAATTAAGAGAGAGTATTCTTAATGATCAAATCAAACTGGAAATCACTCAAGCATTCGAAAGATACATTGTAAGCAAAGAAAAAATCAATGTGTATGCCAAGGCCTTAGAATTAGCAGATGAAAATAATAAAATCACTAAAAACAAATACCGGAATAATTTGGTTACAACTACAGAGCTATTAGATGCCGATGTACAACATTTACAAGCAGAATTAAACTATACAAATTCAAAAGCAGATGCAACAGTCGCTTATAACAAATTAAAGCAACTAACGGGAACCTTATCTGATACTGCTACCACTTCTAACTAATTTATTTAAAAAACACTATAGCGTATAATTTATTATGGCAAACACTACTGAACTAAGTCAAAATAATACTACACAACAAAAGCCTGCACCAATGGACACAACTGCACAACCTGAAAATAAAAAGAAAAATAAAATATTTACTACATTACTAATTATTTTAGTTGCTGTTGGCGGTTATTATGGTATATCAAAATATATGCACGCACTAAACAACGAAGAAACAGAAGATGCGCAAATCAATGGAAATATAAGCCCTGTTATCCCTAGAATAGCAGGATATGTATCTGAAGTCCGAATCAAAGATAATCAATATGTAAAAAAAGGAGATACTTTATTAATTCTAGATAATAGAGAAATGGAAATTAAAGTAATGCAAGCACAAGCAGCATTAGAAAATGCAAAAAGTACACTAACGGTTGCAACGGCAAATACATCTGCAGCAATTGCAAACAGTACTTTTTCTAAATCAAATATCACAACAGCAGAATCAAATATCGAAGCAGCAAAAGTTCGTTTATGGAGAGCCCAAAAAGATTATGCCCGCTACGATGACTTAGCAAAAGACCATTCCATCACAGAGCAACAATACGAACAAGCTTTAGCAGAAAAACAATCTGCAGAACTTCAATTAAAGGTTTTGGTAGATCAAAAAAAATCTGCAGAAAGTCAATCAGAAGCAGTTTTTTCTCAATCTTCCGCAACAGGACAACAAGTCAAAGTAGCGTCTTCTGTTATTAAACAACGTGAAGCAGATTTGCAAAGTGCTCTATTAAACTTATCCTATACATTTATTATTGCTCAAGCATCCGGTCAAATTTCTTCTGTAAATTTAGAGCCAGGACAATTGGTTCAAGCAGGACAACAAATCTGTACAATCGTATTAAATAATGACACATGGATTACAGCAAACTTTAAAGAAACCCAGTTGGAAAAAATGAAGATTGGACAATCTGCTACAATTGAAGTAGATGCTTTTCCACATCATGAATTTCACGCAAAGGTAGCATCCTTCTCTCCCGCTACTGGTTCTCGTTTTGCATTGCTCCCTCCTGATAATGCAAGTGGCAATTTTGTTAAAGTTGTACAACGCATTCCTATTCGAATTGAGTTTACAGACAAAAACGACCCATTAGTGAACCAATTACGCCCAGGTATGAATGTTATTGCAGAAGTACATTTTAAATAAATTACCTCAATAAGTTCTTTTAAGAAAGATTTAAAACATTAAATAAATCGTCATGCCTTTAGAACTAGAATCCTTAGTTGAGTATGGTCCACGTAGAATAATTATTACGTTAACTGCTATATTGTGTGCACTGCTTGAAGTTATTGATACAACAATCGTCAATGTTGCCATCAATGAAATGGGTGGTAACTTAGGCTGCACTATTGCTGAAGTCAGCTGGGTAATAACTGCCTACGCCATCGGAAATGTTATTGTAATGCCTATGACAAGTTGGCTCTCGGCTCAATTTGGGAGAAGAAATTACTTTGCAGCATCCATTATTTTATTTACAGTTTGCTCATTTTTATGTGGCAATGCGACATCAATTAATGAATTGATATTGTTTCGTTTATTACAAGGTATTGGTGGTGGAGCACTATTGGTAACATCTCAAACCATCATAACTGAAAGCTTTCCTGCCGCAGATAGAGGTATGGCTCAAGCCATTTATGGTTTAGGTATTATTGTTGGTCCAACCCTAGGCCCTCCACTCGGAGGATACCTTGTAGACAATTATTCATGGCCGTATATTTTCTATATCAATATTCCAATTGGTATTGTTGCTACTATCTTAACCTTACAGTTTGTGCGTAGCCCTAAGTATGCTGAAAAAACGCCCATACGAAACGTAGATTGGTGGGGCATCATTCTTTTATCCGTCGGTATTGGCTCCTTACAATATGTGCTTGAAAAAGGTCAAGAAGAAGATTGGTTTAGCAGCAACAGCATTTTAATATGTTCGGTGTTGGCTGTGTTTGGGTTCTTCTTTTTTATATGGAGAGAAAGTGTCTATAAAAATCCGATCGTATCTTTTAAAGTATTAAAAGACTTCAATTTAAAAATTGGAACTATATTGTCTTTTGTATTGGGCTTTGGACTATATGGTTCCACCTTCATTGTTCCGTTATATACTCAGTCTATATTAGGATGGACTGCCTTACAAGCAGGCATGCTAATGTTGCCGGCATCTATCGCAACAGGACTTATGATGCCTGTAATGGGGGCTTTGTTAAAAAAGGGAACGGCGCCTCAATATTTAGTTGCACTGGGTATGTTCTTGTTTTTTATATTTAGTTTTTGGGGATATAGAATTATATCTCCCGATACTGCGAATACCGATTTCTTTTGGATGTTAATTGTGCGAGGTGTTGGATTGGCCTTGCTATTTATTCCAATTACAAATCTGGCCTTATCCAAACTACAAGGACAAGAGATTGGTCAGGGCGCGGCATTTACGGGACTTATGAGACAATTAGGTGGCTCCTTTGGTATTGCCATTATCAACACTCTTATCACCAGAAAAACCGCATTACACCGTTCAGATATTGCATCTCACCTTACCGCAACAGATGGCACATCCATGGAACGAATCAACCAAATGCAACATGCTTTTATCGGCCAAGGATTTTCTCCAGAAATTGCATTAGCAAAAAGTTATAAGCTACTTGATATGGGAATTTCCAAACAAGCAGTTATACTTTCGTATATGGATGCCTTTCTTTACTTAGGTTTGATGTTTCTAATTTGCGTTCCCTTTGTTTTAATTTTACTGCGCAACAACAAAGGCAATTCACATGTTGACACCTCAAGCGCACATTAATTGATCATTTATTTTGTAACGACAAAAAGGTCACTTCTGTAATTTGCAAAAGTGACCTTTTATGTTTTCTTGCAGCCTATTATTAGGGAACATATTTTCAAGATCTTTGACCTTTTTTACACCAAATCCAATTAAATTTCAGCTCTATATTCATTCGTCATAATTGTTTCTTTTAGGTCAATCACCTGCAAAATTTACCATTCCGTACTATTTTTCTTTTCAAACAAAATAAATAGATCATTCTTAATCTGTTTATTATTACAACCTTCGACATGTCGAAGGTCAAAATATGCAATTGTCGTGAATTTTGAAGAGTAAGAAAACCTTATAATCAAAAGCCTTGCATTTCTGTAAGGTTTTTGATTTGTGGGAGATACAGGGTTCGAACCGGTGACACTCCCGTTTGAAATACAGAATACACGCAACCACTTTAAAGAATCAATCCTTTCAATCCGTTTAATAATTCGTATCCTGCTTTTCCATGCTTTTACTTCCCGTTCTCACTTATACTCCAATTTTTTCGTTGTAAAAAATTAGAGTATAACAGATGACCTAATCTCCTATCCCACCTAAAAAGACCTTATGATTTGAATTATGTTTGCGAAGATGCTCTTAAATAATTGATCCGCTATATGTCCTGTATAATAAGCATCTCGTTTTGATGAATATAAAAAAGAAACATGTTAAATAATAAAAATATAAAACCGAATCTCAATGCAATATAAAACCTTATTAATAAAAAAAGCCTTACATTTCTGTAAGGCTTTCCATTGGTGGGAGATACTGGGTTCGAACCAGTGACCCCCTGCTTGTAAGGCAGGTGCTCTGAACCAGCTGAGCTAATCTCCCTTTTCCGCTCCAACAATCTCTTGTTGTTTGGGAGCACAAACATACGAGTTTTTATTTTAATTGCAAAACATTTTCATAAAATATTCGTAAAATTTCTACGTTGCATTTATCAATAGAATTTACGTGCTTCACATACAAATATTTAAGCCCTAATACCACTCTGAAAATATTCAAAAAAGTACTTATTTATAGCGCTTTATCTTTACTTGCGCTTTTTGGTTTGGCTTCGGCTATACTCTTTTTCTATAAAGATGACCTTATTTACATGGCATCCATGCAAATAAACAAACATCTTATTACCAAAGTCGACATTTCTAAAAAAATCGATATAAGCTTATTTGAAAAGTTTCCAGAGCTATCCGTTGGGTTTCAGGAAGTAAAAATCTACGAACCCAACAGCATAAAACCAACTGTTTTTGCTTCACTAGAGCGCGTACTTATAACGTTCGATTTATTCGAAATGTGGAAAGGCGATTATCAAATAGATAAATTATATCTAGAAAATGGCTTTATCCATTTAAGAACGGATTTTGATGGAAGTCATAATTTTATGATTTTCAAAAAAGATACTACTGCGAACAAAGAGCAAACAGATTTTGCTATATCATACATTCAATTTAAAAAAATAGAATTCATTTACGATTATAAATTAACCAATCACTTTTATGGAGGTTATTTTAACCAAACGGACGCATCTCTTTCAATGGCAAACAATTTACTTTCCATTGAACTTGAAAGCAATATATTGACGGATGAAATATTAATAAATGAAAATTCTTTCTTGCCAAATAAAGATGTCTTAATTAAATCAACCATCACGTATCAAACAGACGCCGAAATACTAACCATCAAACCTTCTTCTGTAAAAATAAATGAGTCTAATTATTTATTAAACGGCTTCTATGACTTGAATAAGTCATATATAGATTTTTCATTCAAAGCTGAGAAAAGCAATTTAAGCACATTTACATCCATTCTACCCAGTGCATATTCTAAAGTCATACAAGAGTACCAAAGCAGTGGAAATATCCATTTTAATGGCACCATTAAAGGCAGCACCTATGACACAGAAAGCCCAGCCATATTGGTGAATTTTGGGTTTGAAAATGCTTCTTTTTTTCACCCCAAATACAAACAGCAGATTAAGAATGCTTTTTTAGTTGGGACGTATACAAATGGGTCCAAACGTGACTTATCAACATCGAGTGTAAAACTGTCGAATATAAAATTAGAAATAGACGGAAAAAACATTGAAGGATTCTGCTCCATTACAGATTTCAGCTCTCCTTATGTAGACTTGCACCTAAAAGGGAGTTTAGTACTTGATAAAATTTTAAAAGTAATTCCCAATCATATTTTTGAGCAGGCCTCAGGTGAAATAGGTTTTGATGTAGAGTTTAAAGGAAGAACAGAAGATTTAAAATCAAAAAAAGGATACGAACATATTCAAACCACTGGAGACTTATCTTTTCGCAACGTCATCACAAAAATCAAATCATACCCTCACATTATTTCAATCGACGAAGCATATTGCATCTTTACAAAAAATGATATATCCATAGATAACATGCATCTTAAGGTAGGCAAAAATGATGTAGTGCTTACAGGTATATTTAGAAATTTGATAGGGAAATTAATCCTCCCCAATCAATCCGTTTATGTACAAGCAGATTTAGCAATGGGCAACATTTTCTTGGAAGATATCCTAATGTCTGATACGCGCACAAAAAAATCTTCTAATCAAGATTTCATCATGCCAGCACTAAAAGATTATAAATTAGACTTAAATCTAAAAGCGGCAAGCATGAATTACCAACGCTTACATGCACGGAATATTTCTACCAAAATCGATTGGGTATATCCGTATTTGAATTTTACAAATACAAATTTAAATTTTTGCAATGGAACATGTACGGGTAGGACGAGTTTAAAAATACTAAACGAGAAGTCAATAGAAATAAATACAGATTCAAAAATAAAATCAATGGACATTGACAGTGTATTTTATGTGTTCGAAAACTTTTCACAAACCTACATAACAAACAAGAATCTAAAAGGGAAAATATCAACGGACCTAAGCTTAATATTGCAATTAGATAATCACTTAAACATTCTTCCAAGCTCCATAGTATGCGATGCCGATGTTAGTATTGTGAATGGAGAATTGAATAACTTCGAAACTATGAAACGCATTTCTCGTTTTTTAGAAACTGACGATTTGGATAATATTAAATTTTCTGAAATAAATAATCATTTCTCTATTTACAATGAAGTGATTCAAATTCCAGACATGACAATAAACTCAACAGCTGGCAAAATTAGCTTCTCGGGAACGCATAGCTTTGACGGGAAAATTTTATACCATGTTGCTTATCCGATTGCAAATTTGAAGAAAAATAAAATAGATTCAGACGCAGCATTTGGGGCCTTACGTCAAGATCCTAAAGGAGAGATGAAATTATTTCTAATTGTGCAGGGGACAACAAGCGACTTTAAAATTACATACGACAAGAAAAAAGTTGCAGAAAAAATTAAATCTGATCTTCAAAAAGAAAAAAATGAATTAAAATCACTCTTTAAGAAGAAGGATTTTGAAGAAGAACAATTAAGAAAAACACAAGAAGAAGAATATTTTGATTTCGAGTAGATAGGGTTATAACTTATATTACAACCCTATCTATCCAAATTACATAATTAGAAAACTAAATAAGTTTGAATCTGAATTCACCAAGGTGTAATCTACATTTTTGTATTCCATCCGTTCAATCAATAGATTAAAGTCTTCTTTCGATTTTACTTCAACGCCAACCATTGCGGGACCATTTTCTCTATTCGTCTTTTTTGTATATTCGAAATACGTTATATCATCATTAGGCCCCAGTACTTCATCCAAAAATTCGCGTAAGGCACCAGAGCGTTGTTTAAAGCGAATGATAAAATAATGTTTCAACCCTTCGTATAACAACGATCGCTCCTTAATTTCTTGCATGCGATCAATATCATTATTACTTCCGCTTACAATGCACACTACATTTTTACCTTTGATTTCGTCTTTGTAATAATCCAGCACACTTATACTTAATGCTCCTGCTGGCTCAGCAACAATAGCCTCTTCATTGTATAATTTTATAATCGTACTGCACGCTTTACCTTCTGGCACAAGTTGTACATCATCTAAATACTCGGAACAAATTTGAAAGTTCAGTTCACCTACACGTTTCACTGCAGCACCATCCACAAACTTGTCAATTTCATCTAACACAACAACTTTGCCCGCTTCTAAAGCCCGCTTCATTGACGGTGCTCCCAATGGCTCAACACCAATAATTTTTGTATTTGGACTAAACGTTTTTACATACGTACACAAACCTGCAGCTAAACCGCCGCCGCCGATTGGCACAAAAATATAATCTATTGGTACTGAAATATCTTCCATTATTTCCAAGCCAACAGTACCTTGTCCGGCAATAATCTTGGGGTCATCAAACGGATGTACAAACAACAAACCATTGTCTGTACAATACTTCATTGCTTCTTTATAGGAATCATCAAATGTATCACCCACAAGCACTACTTCCACATATTCTTTTCCGAAAAAATTAACCTGAGAAACTTTTTGCTTAGGGGTAGTGCTTGGCATAAATATATGCCCTTTTATTTTTAAAGCTTTACAGGAATAGGCAACGCCCTGTGCATGATTACCTGCACTTGCGCACACAATACCTTTTTCAACATCTTCCCTTTTTTGGCTACACATAAAATTATAAGCGCCTCTAAGTTTATATGAACGTACTAATTGTAAATCTTCGCGCTTCAACCACAAATTGCACCCAAATTCTTGAGAGAGGTGTTCATTTTTATTTAATGGTGTATGTGTTACAACCCCTTTCAAGCGCTTTGCAGCCTCTACAATATCTTCAATTTGTACCTTAGGATTCATATAAGTTCTCTTTCAAATTCAATTATTAACGATTAATTCCATTAATAATCCGTACAAAAATACATTCTATGAGAGCAACTAACAAAAAAACCAAATATTATATCTAACTTAGGTATATGAAAAACATGAACTCTTTTCAAGTAATCGCACTGGTAGGCATTATTTTCACCATTGTCGCACAAGGTATTTTATGGGTAATGGGCAAAACTGTTGAACATTATGTATACCTATACCCTACTTGGGTAGCTGTATTTGTATTGGGCTTGGTTTTAAATCCCTATTTATCAAAACACGACGATCACCATCACCATTAAGAGGAATATGTAAAGTCTAATGGGTTTTCAAAAATCCATTTATATCCTAATTGTGTAAGTTTGTCCGATGAAATCTGCTTCCATTCGCCATCAAGTTTTTCTGGAAATCGAGGAGGCATTAATTCAAACTTTGCACATAAAAATGTATAAAAATCCCTTTTAGTTGGATGTATAGGTGAACATACATTAATGGTTCCGCTTACTTTTTTAGCATTCAACAAAAACACAATAGAAGAAATAACATCATCTCTATGCACCAGATTTACAGGTTCATTTCCACCAGCCAATTCCTCTTTACCTGCAAAGAAGCGCGCCAAAATGCGCTCATATCCTGTAAGTCCACCCAATCGTAGAACAAGCCTCTCAGGAATTTCGCTCGATAAAATATGTCGTTCTGCCTGATACACTATTTTATTTCCAGCATCGTCTTCGTGTTTTACTGAATCTTCATCTACTATAGAATTTGTGCTTTTGTAAACAGATGTGGTACTCGTAAAAATAATTTTTTTAATGGGGTACATTTCTTTTTGTATCAATAGCATGAGCGATTCGATTTCCACAGCATGCAAACTGTCGGGGTTCTTGCGCGTGCCCGGTGGTATAGATATGATTAATATATCACACTGCAATAAGTTTGATATATCTGTGCCCTCCCATGTACCATTTTTAGCTTTCAATAAAAATGGCTTAATACCTGCATTCTCAAATTCCAAAAAACGTTCGGAACGTGTAGTAGAACCCTTTATGGAATGGCCTTCTTGGATCAGTCGCTTTGCTAGTGGGAAGCCCAACCAACCACAGCCTATAATGGAAATAGTACTCATGTGTATTTTAATCTAATGCGGCATTTAAAAATTGATTCAATGCATACATCTCTTTAAAGGGTTTGCTAATTTTTTCTATTGTTTTTGAATCCGTTAAGACGGTTTCTTCAAATGGCATGGTTACAGTATAACTTTTAAGTTTCAACCAATCTGAATATGTATGCGGTTCTACGTAATCCTTAGGCAAACGCACCAATTTCATGTCTTGATCAAAATCTAAAAAATATTTTTTAAACGACTTGCTTTTAAAAATGGTTTTCAAAGCGTCGCCATTATAATCTATTTCTTGACGTATCAACTTTAATTGTTCGGGCATAGGCATGTGTATCCCTCCAGCAAGGAAACAATTACCAGGTTCGATGTGTACATAATAACAAGACTTTAATGACTTCTTACCCCCTGGTGCAATCATAAAACCCATATTTGTTTTATATGGACTTTTATTTTTAGAAAACCGCACGTCTCTGTTTATCCGAAACATGCAATCCTTCGGCTCAAGATTTGATATTGATGGATCAAACTGCCCAATAGCTTGAACAACTTCTTTTACCAATACTTTCACTTCTAACTTAACCTCTTCATAGGTAGAACGATTTTTATCAAACCATTCCTTATTGTTATTTTTTGCTAACTTTTTTAAGAAATTAAGCGTTAAGCTCAGATGCATATTCTTTTGATTTATTTTTATAAACAATCAATTCATCGTCTAGAATCATTTCATGGCTAAATGCCTTTGCGCGAATAACGGGTGATTCAATACCAGATCCAAATTCATTTTGAGACCTAAATATTCGTATCTCATCCCACATTCCTTTCTCAATAAATGAATGTAACAATTTTGAACCGCCTTCAATAAGTATAGATAAATGTTTACGCACGTACATATCTTCAATAATAACGTCCACCATATTGTCCATGGGATCTACTTTGACGTACTCAACTAAATTCCGTACATCTTGCTCAACATAATTATAACAAATAGTCTCTTGAGATCCGTCTAATAAGTGTGCACCAAGAGGTACCTGCAACTGCTTATCAATAAATGCGCGCACAGGATTCCTGCCTGTCCAGTCGCGTACATTCAATCTTGGATTATCATACAAGGCGGTGTTCGTGCCAATCAATACAACATCTTCTTCTGAACGCCACTTATGAACTAATTTGCGTGACACTTCATTGCTAATCCATTTCGAATCAAAATTTTCTTTAGCCAGATAACCATCTGCAGTTTCGGCCCATTTTAAAATAATATAGGGTCGCTTCTTTTCCATAAAAGTGAAGAAACGGCAGTTCAATGCTCTCCCCTCTTCTTCTAAAACGCCTTGTATAACTTCAATGCCATTTGTCATTAAGTACTCAAAGCCAGCACCCGCTACTAATGGATTTGGATCGATGTTGGCAAATACAACACGCGCAATTTTATGCTCCACGATTAAATTCGAGCATGGTGGCGTTTTCCCGTAATGAGAGCATGGCTCTAAATTTACATAGAGGGTTGCACCTTCTAATTCAGACTTATCTACAACAGATTGAATAGCATCAACTTCAGCATGGGGATGACCGAAACGCTCGTGATACCCCTCTCCAATAATTTGACCATTTTTTACAATTACGCAACCAACCATTGGGTTTGAACTTACGTTTCCAGAGCCTAGCATAGCTAAGTCCAACACCCGTCTCATATATCTTTCGTCAGAATCCATAATTAATGTATCTTTGATCTTTAGTATAACGATTACACCCATTTACAGGTTCATACAACTTATTCACAATTGGATCAATTAAAAGAAATATCAGCTAAATACCTATTTGAACACGCTAAAAGAGACTTAAATGTTTATGAAAGTCCCGAAAAAGAAAGTGTTATAATGATTCTGTTAGAAGATCTTTTTCAACTTCGTAAAATAGATATTATGTTGAACAAACAGATTGCTTGGGATAAAAGCCAACAGGAAATGTTTGAATCCGCATTAAACAAGCTAAACCAATATACACCTGTTCAATATGTAGTAGGAAAAGCTTTTTTTTATGATACCTTTTATTCCCTTAACTCAAACACTCTAATTCCACGTCCAGAAACAGAAGAGCTGGTCCAAATGATTATTAACGAGAATGTGCATATTGCTCCGTCAATAATAGATATCGGAACAGGTAGTGGGTGTATTGCAATTTCATTATCAAAGCACATCGCGCAATCAAAAGTTATAGGCATAGATATTAGCATTTCTGCTTTAGAAATGGCGCGAAACAACAATAAAAACCAACTAGCATCTGTAACATTTATAGAATGCGATTTTTTATCTGCCACCCCACTTGCATCTGAAACCTTTGATATAATTGTTAGCAACCCTCCCTACGTTCTAGAATCTGAAAAGGAATCTATGAGAATGAATGTACTTGACTTTGAGCCACACCTAGCCCTATTTGTCCCCGACACAAATGCATTGGTTTATTATGATGCGCTTTTATGTTTTGCAGAAAAATCGCTTAATGAAGCAGGTATAATTTATGCTGAGATAAATGAACAAAAAGGTCTGGAAATGCTCGAACTAGCCAAAAAATATGGCTTTTTAAATGGAGTAATAATAAAAGATTCTTTTGGAAAAGATCGATTTTTCAAAGCACAAAAAATAGAAGCGTTATGAACTTAATTTATTGCCAGACGTATTTTAATTTATAAATGACAACACATTGAAGCCAAAAATTCTACACATAATAGATACGTTCACCAAAGGAGGTGCTGAGATTCTACTGGTTGGCTCAATTCCTGAATTGAACAATTTTGAACACCATATTATTTATTTATTTCCTACAAAAACACCCATAATGAATTCTGTTCCAGGTGTTGTTGAAGTTACATGTTTAAACTTTACTGGCCCATTTGACACGTTTAGAATTTTAAAAAAAATAAATGAGTGTATTGCTACAATAAAACCCAACATAATACACACCCATTTATATTTTTCTAGTTTATATATTCGCTTTGCGAAAATAAAAAACATACAAGTTATACAAACATATCATAGTGTATATTATAGAATTAAATATCCGAGATTTAAGGCACGCATTTCAAAACAACTTATGAAGGTTGTGGATCGTTATTCACAAAAAAATAATTTTAAAATTTTACACGTTTCAAAAACACAACAGGCGGCAAATGATTTTGATGTAAAAATCAAGAATAGTGATGTAATGTATAACTATATCGAAGATGTTTTTTTTGAAGAAAGGAGTAATCGCCTCTCTAACTTTCAAAGAAAGCTAAACATTATTTCTGTTGGTAATTTAAAAACAGAAAAAAATCACATTGTTTTTTTAGAGGCACTCAGGCTTTTGCAACACATACCCATACATGCCAATATTTGCGGAAATGGTATCGACATACACATGTTACAAGCATATGTAAATAAACACAACCTTCCTGTTACATTCCTGGGAAGTAAAGAAGACATCTCCGAACTGTTGAACGAACATGATTTATTTGTATCCTGCGCAATTATTGAAGGATTTGGCATTAGCGTTGCAGAAGCGATGGCGGCAGAGTTGCCTTTACTTATTTCAGACATCCCCACATTAAAAGAAATTACTAATAATAAAGCGATCTATTTTAATGCAAGAAATCCAACTGATTTAGCACAAAAAATAGAAGCATTTTATTTGAATCCAGAAACAATAAATAAAACGGTTAAAGACTGTAAATTAATGGCGCTTAATTATAAAAAGGATCTGTATATAGTAGCGTTAAATAATTTTTATGAAAAAATTATTTCAGACTGTACTTCTTAATTTAAATACAGCCTGAAAGGATTCGTTATTTACCCATAATGAATGTTGCAAACGATTTGAAAATATCAATACTGAATGCCAATTTTAGAAGTGTATTGATACTTAAGAAAATAATAAAACACCCAACAAAAATCATTAAGGGCTTTTTCTTTACTTTATTAACTAACAAGGCAGCAAATGGAGCTGCAAATACCCCCCCAATAATAAGCCCTATAATCACTTGCCACAAACCTGGATCTAAGCCTGCAAAAACAATAAAGGTTAATGAACTTGCAAGCGCTACAAAAAATTCTGCAAGATTTACAGAGCCAATTGTGTAATTTATTGCACGTCCACTACTGATTAACGTAGATGTAACTATTGGCCCCCAGCCACCGCCACCAATACTATCCATAAATCCACCCAACAGTGCGAGTGGTGTAACTTTTGTAATTTTGTTTTTTGGTTGTGTTTTAGCTAAGGCTTTCCGCAAAACGATAATCCCTAATATCATGGTATAGATCATCGTAACAGGTCTGATATACTTTTTAACATCGTCTTCAGAAAAGAAAGTCCCCTTTTCTAGAAACGACAATACCAAAGCACCGAGAACTGCACCGATAATGCCTGGTACCAATAAGTTTCGGAACAGTTTCTTATTAACATTTCCAAATTTTAAATGCGACAAGCCAGATGCGCCTGTAGTAAATACTTCTGCAATGTGAATACTTGCACTTGCATTCATAGTGGTTACACCAATACTAACGAGGAAAGATGTAGCAGTTGCTCCGTATGCCATGCCTAATGCCCCGTCTACCATTTGAGCGAGTAAACCAACAAACAAATAACCAATTAAATCTTTATTGAAAATAGTGCCCAAAAAAGAAGTTACGCCTTCGTAGGTTTCTTGAGATGCACTATTCAATAGCCAAGTTATTCCAAATGCAATTATTAGCAATAGCCCCAATCCTAGTGCAAGGAATTTATAAATAGGATTTCGTTCATTGTCTTTATTTATTTCTTGTATTAGTTCTTCTTGCAAATTAGGGTCTGCCAATTCGTCTTCTAGCTGATTGATTTTATTATTTTCTTCCATATTAATTCTTTGCTGAAGTATCTTCTTTTTTTGTAAAATCTATTGTTTGGTTTATTGTCACACCAAATGTGTTGTAAGCATATATTTTTGAACTTGAGGATTGCTGTCCATAAATATTTTGATAATACATATTCGCACTTAACCCTTTTGTAAATTGATAACCTACTCCACCTGCCAGCCTATTTTGATCAAAGTTATTGAAAATATTTTTCCCGAAAGAAACAAACAACTCATTAAATGCAAAAAGGAAAACTGTCTTCTCTTTTATTTTGGTATTATTAAGTGGCAATGCGGCATAAATTTGATAGGCTAAACGAACGGAAAATGCTGATCCATTAACCAATACATCTTTTTTAGCATTCCGAATAAAACGCTCTTCAATTCTGTATCGGTGTTTAATTTCTACACGACCAACATTTTGTGTTACTGTCAATCGTTGCACCAACCTGTTTTCTGGACGCATAAAGTTTTGATATCCATTTAAGTATTGGCTTGATTCGAAATATGCATATCCTGCAAGTACATTAACTTTGGATGAGATTTGATAGGTTATAAATGGACGAACGTAATATTGAGCAACTTTATCCGCATAATTATGTGAACGATAGCCAATATCGAGCGATGCACTCCATTTTTTTGCAAATTGTCCCTTAATAACATATTGCGTCCAAATAAAATTATCGTGATAGATATTCTTTGATTGCGCAAATGAATCTACAGAAACAATAATTGCCATTAAAAGCAATATTTTTTTATACATGTCCAAAACTTATTACAAGTAATTAATCGGTAGAGAGTAAAGTTTAATCTCTACCGATTTAATGGACAAATGTATATCTACTTATAAAGAATCACAAACTATATTTTCATTAATTATGTTTTCGAATTAAAATAGATTGTTTTCATAAATCTAACAGCGAATAAATAATCTAAAATTGATGAGACTAATCTATTTTAATATTTATTTTAAGCTGTTCTGATTGGTTAAAATACATATCTAAATGTTGTTCCAAACGTTCTTTGATCACCCAATACACCTGCGTATAATCCATTATTACCACTTGCAGGCAATAATTGTTCGTAATAGTTTTTATTAAATACATTTCTTGACCAAACAAAAACAGTCAAACCTTTTGTTGCACGAAATCCTAAACGAGCATTGAATAATGAATAGCCATTGATATTTAAGTATTGAGATGGAGAAGGACTAGATGAAAACTTTGAGCGGTTAAAATTATCTACTGCAAAGAAATATTTACCTTCATTCGTTATTAATTTACCTGGCAATGCAATCTCTGCACCGATTGAACTTGCCCATTTAGAAATTCCTGGCAGAGTACTTCCTGATATATCTTTATAAGACACCTTAGAACCAGTCTCTTCCAATGGTAAAGGAGCATTCGTAAATTTCTGGTATATACCTTCAGTATATGAAAGCGCTCCATTAAATGACAAATATTTATTGACTTTAATATTACCATCTACTTCAAAACCACGTACGCGAACTTTTTCTGCATTTGCTAAATATCCTCTATTCACTCCAAGTTCCGGTGACTGAACATTCGCTTGATAATTTTTCACTTCCGTATCAAACAAGGCGAAATTCAATACAGCGTTTTTTGCTGGAGTTGTTTTGACACCGAATTCAAATTGGTTCGTATATTCTGGTTTAACAATAGCCAAACTCAAGTCTGCATTTCCGTTTTTATCCGTTGGTAATCCCCCAACATTTACACCTACTGGTTTGTACGCATTCGAATAGGTTACATAGGTATTTATGCTGTTATGAACTCTATATGAAACCGTCAAGTTTCCCGACAAGTTATTATTGGTTGCTTTCGTTGTGAAAGATTGATTTGAATACACTGATTTTTTTAATGCTAGAAGTGCAGGATCTGTTGTTTGCAAGCCGCCAAACGTTGTTCTATCATAATCTGCGTATTTATAATCATAATTATATCGCAAGCCAGGCAATACATGCAAGCGATTGGGAATGATAGACCAATCTACCTGTCCAAATACAGCTCCCGTAAATGAATTCAATGTTGAATTTGTATTCGCTCCATATCCGTTTAATAAAGCAGATGTCATACCTGTTTGACTTGCACTTGTTCTAGAAAATCTCCATTGATCTGAGCCAGACTCTTCTGTTCCAGTAGTTTTAACAGTTTGTCCCATTGCAAATAAACCAACCACACCACTCAATCGATTGGAAAGAGTTCCTGCATATCTAACTTCTTGTGATAGTTGTTGCTGTTTTGAAGGATTTTGAGATAAGGATATAGCATTTAATCCTGTAAAATCTCGATCGTTAGATGGGTCCCAATTCCAATAACGCCAAGCAGTTGTTGAAGTTAAAGTTCCCTTTCCAATTTTAGTGTCTACATTTAATGAAACACCTCCAAGGTCATTGTTTGAACGTGTATTCGTATTTTGATCTATCCTTCTATCAAAGGCGTTCAACGTTGGGAGTTTGTAATTTAAATCCGTTGCAATTGAATTGAATTGGCGATAATCTGACCGTTGGGTAGGAACAACACCAGCAGCAACTTGGGCATACCCATTGGGACGTTGACGAGTAGCATCTGCAATAAATGTAATTTTAACTCTCGAAGATGCATTATAAAGTAGTTGTGTTCTAAAACCTAAATTATTAATATCATTCACTTTTTGATCTGTAGCTTGATTGTAAATCAATCCATCACGTTGAGTTCCCGAAAATGACACTCTTGCTGCAAGCTTTTTACTCAAAGGTCCAGTGACAGATAATTTTGATTGTATATATCCAAAATTACCAAAACTTGTTTCAAAAACTCCTCCAGATTTAAAACTAGGTGCTTTAGAAATTACATTAAATGCTCCCGCTGTAGTGTTCTTTCCAAATAACGTTCCTTGTGGACCTCTTAAAACTTCAATACGCTCTACATCAATAAAATCCAACGTTGTAGCTGCGGGACGTGCATAATATACCCCATCCACATAATAACCAACACCGGGATCAAGTCCATCGTTTGTCAAGCCAAATGGAGATCCTAAACCCCTAATATTGAGACCTGTATTTCTAGGATTAGAAGAATACAATTGTACAGAAGGCACTAATTCTTTAATTCTATTTACATTAAAAGCACCTGCTTCTTCAACTTTTGTTCCTCCAATAACCGAAACTGGTATTGGAACATCTTGCATTGTTTCATCTCTCCGTCTTGAAGAAATTACAACTACAGCACTTTCAGTATCTGCATTTAAGTTAATTGTGAATAGCCCACCCACATTGTCTTTGTCTACGACAAATGTTTGTTCCTTATAACCCATGTAATTCACTAGAAATTTAACGGGTAATGGTCCAGTATAAATTAATGAAAAACTCCCATCTACATCAGTTTGAGTACCTATAAGTCCATCTTCTCTATTTACAATAGCACCAATTATTGATTCATTTGATGTTGTATCTAGGACTTTACCCTCAATAGTATATGATTCTGTCTGTGCAAAGCTACTAATCTGAATTTGCACAAATAAAATCACAGAAATGTATTTACTTAAACCTGTTACATAACCAATCTTATTGGATAATTGTAAATAATAATTAATTGTTTGTTTCATTTTTAATATCATTTAATATTAACTCTATATATATAGTAGACTAATTTTTTTAAATATTTTGAATTTTCATGATTAAATTCTATATTTCATACTATCTCTACCGATTTGATAGACAAAATAAGTCAGAATAAAATTAAGGTCAAAATATTTATTACAAAATATTTTTCTGTTCGAGCTGACTTAATGTTGTATTATCCAAAATTTCTATGGTTGCATCGCGAACTAGCAAAAATAAATTTCGTATTTCACAGGTTTTCTCATCTACGCACTCGTCACATCGCCTATATGCCATTTTACTGACACATGGAATTGGAGCTAAAGGACCATCAATAATTCGAACAACATGGCCAATAATTATTTCAGAGGGAGCTTTCCCAAGAAAATACCCTCCTTCTTTTCCTCTTTTACTCTGAAGTATACCCTGTTTTTTGAGTTCCAATAGTATCTGCTCTAAAAATTTTTTAGGAATCCCTTCGTTTTCGGAAATCTCAGCAATAAGTGTAACTCCCTTTAAATTATTTTTAGATAAATAAAGCAAGGCTTTTAGAGCGTATTTCGCTTTTTTGGATAACATATATGTATTGAAATGTCCTTTTATTTATATTCAAGTATAGCCATTTATAATTTTCGAACCAAAAAGATTGAAATAATCCAAAATAATACTTTCTAAATAGCGGAAAATTACGTAATTTTGACCTGCAAATAAGTAACCGAATATAAATTATTTGCGATGCTATCTGATTCATCTAAATTTGCAGGCGAAGCGTTAACCTACGACGACGTCCTATTAATCCCAGCCTATTCTGAGGTTCTCCCTCGCGATACGGACACTTCTACATATCTTACCAAAACTATTAAGTTAAATATTCCTCTCGTATCTGCAGCAATGGATACCGTTACGGAATATGAAATGGCTATTGCTATGGCGCATGAAGGAGGCTTAGGCTTTATTCATAAAAACATGTCTATTGAAAAGCAAGCAGAGCAAGTACGAAAAGTAAAGCGTTCTGAAAGCGCTCTAATCATGGACCCAATTGTGCTTCAAGATGATGCGCTTCTAAAAGATGCACTCAAAATCATGAAGGATTTTAAAATTGGAGGTATACCCGTTTTAGATAAAAATAAGAAATTAGTTGGTATACTAACCAATCGTGATTTGCGATTCCAAAAAAATGTAAATAAGCCTATCTCTAAAATTATGACCGCAGTTAATTTAATAACTGCGCCTGAAGGGATTGATTTGACAAAAGCCGAAGAAATTCTTCAAAAATATAAAATTGAGAAACTACCTGTTATTGACAAACAAGGGAAGTTAAAAGGACTTATTACGTATCGCGATATTCTTAAAAAGAAAGATCGTCCGATGGCATGTAAAGATGAGTTTGGTCGCTTGCGTGTTGGCGCTGCAGTTGGCGCAACAGCAGATGTGATGGAGCGGATCGAAGCACTTGTAAAGGCTGGCGTAGACGTTATAAGTATTGATACAGCGCACGGACATTCTAAGAATGTTATTGACGCTGTTCGCAACATTAAAAAGAAATTTAAAACATTGCAATTGATTGCAGGAAACGTAGCAACAGGTGACGCTGCAAAAGCATTAGCGGAAGCGGGTGCAGACGCCGTTAAGGTTGGCATTGGTCCTGGCTCTATATGCACCACTCGAATTATAGCAGGTGTAGGCGTACCGCAATTGTATGCTGTTTATGAATGTGCAAAAGCACTTCAAAAATATAAAATCCCAGTGATTGCAGATGGTGGGATTCGTTTTTCTGGAGATGTATGTAAAGCCATCGCTGCAGGTGCCAGTACCATAATGATCGGTTCGCTTGTTGCAGGTACTGAAGAAGCGCCAGGCGAAGTAATTATTTACGAAGGCAGAAAATATAAAACATACAGAGGTATGGGCTCTTTAGAAGCCATGGAAGACGGATCTAAAGATCGTTATTTTCAAGATGCGGAAGAGGATAGTAAAAAATTAGTACCTGAAGGTATTGTTGGAAGAATCGCTTATAAAGGCAAAGCTTATGAAGTTGTTTATCAACTTATAGGTGGTTTAAAAGCCGGCATGGGCTATTGTGGTGCTAAAAATATAGATGCCATGAAAAAAGCAAAATTTGTAAAAATCACGGCTGCAGGAGTAAAAGAAAGTCATCCACATGACGTTCAAATTACGCGCGAAGCACCTAATTACAGTAGTAGATAATCGTGCTATAAATATAGATCGTGAATTCAAAAAATCTCAGAAATAGTTATTTTCTTTTAGCAATCGTCAGCTGGTTATTAATACTAGCTGACGATATTGCTGTTATTGAATTCTCACAATCCTTCATACCATTATTTTTTTCGGATATTATATTGAATATCCTTTTAAGTACATTTTTCTTATTTACATTTCTAGGTTTTAAAGTAGATATTGGAACGAAGCGTACCGGCCATTTTAATGATTTATTATGGCAAGTTTTTATTACAGGTGCAATTACAGTCTTTATTTCCTTAATCATTAAATCTTTTGGTCTATTTAGTCAGAATACCATTTTCTTAAGTGATCCGCTTGTTTCCAATATTCTCTATCACGTAAATATTGGCATTATCACTATTTTCCTTGCCAATGGTTTCTATGTATGGAAAAAAATGATCTTGTATCAAAAATCAAATCGTACCAATATTGTATGGCATATATTTGAATACTTAACATTGCTAAGTGTAATCAGTAATTTCTTTTCATTTGATATATCCGACCCTGTTTTCTTAGCGTTTTCATCGCCATTAACAATCTTGGGTTTGATATCTGCGTTCAATTTAAAATGGGTGGCGTTTTTGAGTTACAAACAAAAATGGAGAAGTATCCTGTTGTTAAGTCTTATTGTAATCATCATTCTTTCTTTTTTAGAGCGTATCTATGAACATCACATTACAAGCAATCTATTAATAGATCTGGCTGAAAACGTTTTTATACAAGCTATTTTCGGGTTTATGTTGTTGAATTGTATTGTATCATTACTTGTACTGTTATTTAATCTACCAACGTCTTCTGTGTTTGAACAGAAATTTGGAGAAGTTATGCTTTTTCAAAAATTGCACCAATCACTTCAAGTTGGAGAAAAAGAAGAAGATATGTACGACATGCTTGTTACAAGCAGCATGACTACCGTTATGGCAGATGCTGCTTGGTTGGAAATAAGGGATAATAACGGTGGACTAAAAGCATTTAAAAATAAAGGGATTGATGAATACGATGTTTTTGAAATTAAAAAAGCATTGCGTAAAAATCAAATCAACATTACTTCAGAACCTCAATACATAAAAGATATCGTTGCTTACCAACACACAGATAAAATAAAACACCTTGGGTTTAAATCTTTTTTATTAATCCCATTGATGTCAAATAATCAACTGCTGGGAACCCTCGTTCTGTTAAAAAATCTGCACGATGGTTTTGATAAAGAAATGGTTGATATCATTTTTACTTTTGTTAGTCAAGCATCTATTTCCATAAAAAACTTCAGACTTATGTCTGATGCTATTCAAACAGAACGGTATCAAGAAGAGTTGAAAATTGCAAAAGATGTTCAGCGAAGTTTGTTGCCTACATCCATGTTTTTAAATATCTCAATTGAATTGAGTGTATATTCAAAAGGAGCCAAAGAAGTTGGTGGTGATTACTACGATTCGTATGAGTTATCTCCTACACGATTTGCAATCGCAATTGGTGACGTTTCAGGTCATGGTACAAGTGCTGCGTTCAATATGGCTCAAATGAAAGGTGTCTTTCAAAGTCTAGTAACACTTGATTTGCCAGTAGACGATTTTATGAATCATGCCAATAATGCTATTGGTCGCTGCCTTGAAAAAAAGAATTTTATCACCCTGAGTTTATTCGTAATAAATACCGAAAATCAAACAATTGAATATGCGCGAGCTGGTCACTGTCCAGCCATACTTATCGATAGCAAGGATCATAGTGCGTCTTTCTTAGACGGTAAAGGGTTAGGTTTAGGTTTAAGCAGAAATGGTACCTATAAAAAGCATATACATAAATACGATTTGTCGTATAAGTCAGGAGACATTCTTATTTTATATACAGACGGTTTAGTTGAGGCGCATAATGCTTCCAGAGATGAGTACGGGTATGAACGGTTAAAACAATTGGGAGTTGAAAATGCAACCTCTACTCCCAAACAGCTTGTGGACACAATCATTGAAAATGTGCAACATTTTAGTGGAAGTACCCAATTTGAAGATGATTGTACCCTTCTTATTTTAAAATTTAGTTAATTATAAAAATTTTTAATACATTATACATACCTAATTCAAGTTTATGCGTATAACAACTTTCAAGGAAAATGAATATTATATAATTGGAATAGAAGGAGATTTGGACGCAAGTTCAAGCATTCAGCTAGATCAAGCAATTGAAGAAGCCGTAACGAACAAAGAATCAAAATTAATTGTTGATTGTTCGCAATTAGAATATATTTCTTCTGCTGGTTTAGGTGTTTTTATGTCTTACATTCAAGATTTCCAAGAAAATAACATTTCACTTGTCTTATGTCACCTAAGCGAAAAGGTTCGGAATGTATTCCAAATCCTAGGATTAGATGAGCTTATTAAAATTGTAGAAACAAAAGAAGAAGCAAAAGCAATTGGACAATAAAATTAAAATAGCGCGCAATCCTGAAAACCTAAAATTGGTGCGAGATTTTGTTAGTACTACGCTCCAAAATATGTCTGTGCCTGCCCCTGAAATAAACATGATGGTTTTGGCAGTAGATGAGGTATGCGCAAATAGAATTCTACATACACCTGCCAATCAATCTGAAGCCGCTAACAATATTGAGCTTGAGATTCAACATGAAAACAATAATTTTACTTTTTTAATTAGAGATACAGGTGATCTATACGATATTAATTCGCATGAATCACCTGATATTAGAAAACTTATTGCTGAGAAACGCAAAGGTGGTATTGGTCTTTTATTGGTTAAAAAAATAATGGATTCGATCGAAATATCTAGATCCGAACCATATACCGTTTTATTATTGCGCAAAACGCTTAAGTTTGCATAAGCATTTTTTTACTTAACAAAAAACTCCTAATTTGTATTTGAATTAACGTCAGTTATACCATAACTACTATTAAAACGTTATACAGAGTATACATTTATTTTATCTAATCTGATTTATGAGATTACCTATTTGGATTGTCGCTGCTACATTTTCTAGCGTCCTAATCTATAGCTGTGCTACAGAAAAAACAGCAACATCTTCTTCCAAAACAACTACATCAGAATCCGAGCCTACGATTCTTAAAATAGGTAGCGAATCTATTTCCACAAAAGACTTCGCCTATGTCTATGATAAAAATAACGGCAAAAGTGCAGATGCATACACAAAAGCAAGTTTAGACGAATATCTAAATCTGTATACTAAATTTAAACTTAGAGTAATTGAAGCAGAATCGCTTGGCTTAGATACTACAGAAGCATTTAAGCAAGAACTAGCTGGCTACCAAAAACAATTGGCTCAGCCATACCTAACAGAGAAAGGTGTTACTGAAATGCTCGTAAAGCAGGCATACGATCGCATGAAAGAAGAAATAAGAGCAAGCCATATCTTGATTTTATGTAGTCCTGATGCCGACCCTAAAGACACGCTCATCGCCTTTAACAAAATCACTGCAATTAGAGATAAATTCACGAAAGGAGAAGATTTTGGTAAATTGGCTGCTGAATACTCTGAAGACCCTTCTGCAAAAAACAATAAAGGAGATTTAGGATACTTTACAGCGCTTTCAATGGTGTATGAATTTGAAGAGGCCGCATACGCTACTAAAGTAGGTTCCGTTTCCAAACCTGTTCGCACTAAGTTTGGTTATCATTTAGTACAAGTTGTTGACAGAAGACCTTCACAAGGACAGATTCATGTTGCGCACATAATGGCTCGATATAGCGAAGGCATGAGCAAAGCAGACTCGATTGCAGCAAAGGATAAAATCGAAGAGATCTATAAAGAATTACAATCAGGTGCCGACTGGAACGTATTGTGCAGTGAGTTTTCGGATGATGCCAACTCAAAAGCAAACGGAGGTGAACTACAATGGTTTTCTACAGGTAAAATGATCCCTTCTTTTGAAAATGCTGCCTATACATTAAACACTCCTGGTCAATATTCAAAACCAATATTAACACCGTATGGCTGGCATATTATAAAATTGATTGAACGCAAACCTCTAGGGACATTTGTAGAGTTAGAGCCAAGCATTCGTGCGAAAGTAACAAAAGATTCTCGTTCAGACTTGAATAAAAAAATGCTTATTGCTCGACTAAAAAAAGAAAACAGTTTCACTGAAAACTCGAAAGGTATTGATTATGCAATAAGCAAAGCAGACAGCAGTCTTCTTATTGGCAACTGGTCGTTTCAACAAAGTGATAAAAATAATATAACGGTATTTACCATTAATAAGGATAAATACACTGCGGAGGACTTTTTTGCGTACGTTTTTGAAAATCAACATGCAGTTAAAAATACGTCTCCTTCTACGTACATGAGAAATATATTGTATACAAATTTCGTAAATGCAAGTCTTATAGAATATGAAGAAGCCCATTTGCCTGAAAAATATGTAGACTACAAAATGCTTTCTAAAGAATATCACGATGGGATATTGTTATTCCAATTAATGGAAGAGAGGGTTTGGAATAAAGCCTCTACAGACACTGCTGGTTTGCGAAAATATTTCAACGCAAACAATTCAAAATATACGTGGGGAGAAAGAGCGCATGCATATATCTTTAGTGCAATCGACCAAGCTACATTAGACAAAGTTGCGGTTGATTCTAAATCAGCAAACTACCTCGTTAAAGAGCAATTGTTTGATAATATTAGCTTCAATAAAAATGTTGCTGCTATCAATACAGCTGGCAAAGCTCAATTAAACAAAGCTATCGCATTACTTAGAAAAGACAAACAATATAGCCTAACCATTAATCTTAGTAAAGATCAAAGTGAGAACGCTTCCATATTGGCGCATAGAAAAGATTCAATAGTAGCGTTCATTCGCAATGCAGGTGTTTCTGAAGAGAAAATAGTGTTTACGTATGCAGCTAACCCACCAGCACGTAAAACAGAAGCTCAACGTCAAGCAGATCGCTTTGCAAACTTGCAATTGTTTACTACTTCAAAAAAATACTTAGAAACGAAATACAATTCTAAAACGCCATTAACATTGCAAGTAACAGAAGGCATGTTTGGAAAAAACGAAAACGAATTGATTAACAAGTGTTCTTGGATGGAAGGTAATTGCACGTTCGTGCACAATAATAGAAATTACTTAATTGTTATTGACCGCATTGAACAACCTAGAAATAAAACATTTGAAGAGTCTAGAGGATTGGTAATATCAGACTATCAAGGATATTTAGAATCTGAATGGATAAAAGAATTAAAACTCAAATACCCCGTAGAGATAAATCAAACAGAACTTCAAAAATTGGTTAAATAAATAAAAAAGGGCTTAGGCCCTTTTTTATTTATTTAACCAATTTAAGCTCGTATTTATACGGATTCATCTTGTTTCATTATACAGTATTAGGACAAGCCATCGTTTATAAATATATTTACAGTACCGATTTAGCGCCAATAATTCATGCTTTTAAGAATCATTACCCTTTTTGTAGTATTTATTACTCAATTCTATAGTGTCAACGCCCAACAGGTCATTGATAAAATAGTTGCAAAAGTTGACAATCAAATTGTACTTAAATCTGAAGTTGAGATTTCATATTTGCAATTTATGCGTAGTCCAGAAGCGCAGATGATGCAAACTCCAGATGACGTTAAATGCCGTGTCCTTGAAACACTCGTTATAAATAAAATGATGCTTGCAAGAGCAGTTATGGATTCTGTAACAGTAGAAAAAGATATTATATACGAGCAAATTGACCGCAGAATGGATTACTTCATTCAACAATTTGGCACAGTTGCTAAATTAGAAAGCTACTATAACAAAACAATAGATCAACTAAAGGAGGAATTGTATCCTCAGATTAGAGATCAAATGGTGACAGAAAAAATGCAAAGCACCATTACAGCTGGCGTTAAAATTACCCCTAGCGATGTAAAGAAATTTTACAAAAAATTGCCAGCAGATTCTCTTCCCTATTTTTCTTCTGAGGTTGAAATTGGGCAAATTGTGCGCTTGCCAGAAATCAACAGAAATGATCAGTTAAAATTCAAACAAAAATTAGAAGAGATTCGTGCACGTATTGCAAATGGTGAAGACTTCTGTCGTTTGGCAAAACAATTTTCTCAAGATGTGGTATCTGCAAAAAATTGCGGAGAAATTGGATTCTTTAAAAAAGGTGAGCTCGTTCCTGAATACGAAGCTGCTGCAAGTAGACTGCAAATCGGCCAAACTTCTCCTGTTATTGAATCTCAATTTGGATTTCACATCATTCAATTGATTGAACGCAGAGGCGTTGAATATAATACGCGGCACATTTTAATTAAAGCAGAATCGAGTTCAAAAGATTTAGTATACCCTGCAGAATTTCTAGATTCACTCCGACATAAAATAATTATTGATAGCATTTCCTTTGCTAAAGCTGCAAAACTATATTCTTCTGATAAACAAACAGCATTTAATGGAGGTATGTTTACAGATCCTCAAACCGGAAGCACGCGCATCGCACAAGAAGATTTACAACCGGCAATATTTTTTGTAATTGACACCATGAAAGTGGGCGAAATTTCAATGCCGACAAAATTTACAATGGAAGATGGTACAGAAGCAGTACGGATTATCTATTACCAAAAGAAAGTGCCGGCTCACCAAGCCAACTTAAAAGATGATTATCAAAAAATTTATTCTGCTGCCTTAGAAGAAAAAAGAAACAACGCAGTGAACGAATGGTTCGATAAAACCAAAGCAAAGGTCTTTATTGATATCGACGATGAATATCAGCAATGTGAACTAATGATTACGCAATAACATGGCAACAAACCAAAACGATGTTGAATTAGCCAATGAAATGCATGCGGCTTATCACAAACTTTTTTCAGAAATTAAAAAAGTAATAATTGGGCAAGATGAAACTGTTCGCCAAGCCTTAACTGCTATATTTTGCCAAGGCCATTGCCTACTTGTAGGCGTACCTGGCTTAGCAAAAACACTTTTAATCAATACTATTGCAACTACGTTGAAACTGAGTTACAAGCGTATTCAATTTACACCAGATCTAATGCCAAGTGATATACTTGGGTCTGAAACACTAGATAACAACAGAAACTTCGTATTCAATAAAGGCGCCATCTTTGCGAACATTGTATTGGCAGATGAGATCAATAGAACGCCGCCTAAAACCCAAGCGGCTTTATTAGAAGCAATGCAAGAGTATTCTGTTACCGTTGCCGGCCACACGTATCCCCTACAAAAACCCTTCTTTGTTTTGGCTACTCAAAATCCGATTGAACAAGAAGGCACCTACCCTCTTCCTGAAGCGCAACTTGATCGTTTTATGTTTAATCTTATTTTAGATTATCCAGATTATGCATCAGAAGTTGAAATTGTAAAAAACACAACCTCTGGCGTTACAAAAACATTAGAGTCCATAATAGACGCAGAGAAAATTCTTCAATACCAACAACTTGTTCGTCGAGTACCTGTGCCTGACAATGTAATTGAATATGCAGTGAAGCTTGTTCATAAAACACGTAAAGACGGCGCTGACGCACATGAATGGACGAAGAAGTACTTGGATTGGGGTGCAGGACCAAGAGCATCTCAGAATTTAATTATAGCAGCTAAATGTGCAGCGCTTTTGAATGGAAAATATTCGCCAGATATAGAAGACGTACAAGCAGTAGCATTACCAGTGCTTCGTCATAGAATTGTACGCAATTTCAAAGCAGAAGCGGAAGGAATAACAACCGATGATATCATTAAAAAACTGTTATAGTAGGCTTAAAGCCTAAAGCTTAAAGTGACTTCTTAATACTCTTGTTCTAAAAAAAACAAAAACAGTTAATTTGGAATTAAAAAAATTCTGAAATAACTGTTTTTTTTATACTTAATACTTTGTACTTAGTACTTCATACTTTCTTATGGCTCTCGAAATTGAACGCAAATTCCTAGTTGATCATTCACAATGGAATACGTTAAAAAAACCACTTCCTAATTATTTCATCCAAGGATACCTGCACAGCGAACCAGGCAAGACCATTCGTGTGCGCGCCACAAACTTCAAAGGATTTATAACAATTAAAGGTAAAAGCACTGCAGACGGCTTGTCACGTAGCGAATTTGAATACGAAATACCGAAACAGGAAGCGCTTGAATTATTATCTACTTTTACAGAAAAAACAATTGAAAAAAATAGATACGAAATACGATTCGAAGGGAATCTTTGGGAGGTAGACGTGTTTGAAGGTGATAATGCAGGCTTGATTGTCGCAGAAATTGAATTAGAAAGCGCAGAACAATCCTTTAAGAAACCGGATTGGGTGGTTGAGGAAGTAACGTCTGACTTTAGATATTTTAATTCTGCTTTGATTGAAAAGCCTTTTAAAGATTGGATATAAAAATCTATTTAAACTTAAATTGAACGTTTTTTAGTAAAACGTCTCGTGAAATCATTCATCCAACACACGTATCTCTGTTCTTCTATTCATAGCTTTGTTCGGCGCACTATCGTTAGGCGCAATAGGCTTATACTCGCCATAACCTTTAGCTTGCACACGCTTTGGATCAAGGCCCATTTTTATCAGATAATTCATTACAGACTCAGATCGGTGTTGTGACAATATTAAATTATCCTTCGCATCGCCATCGCTATCTGTATGGCCTGCAATTTCAATTTTCATATTGGAATTCATCATCAATGTGTTGTATAAATTATCAATCGCATAGGTGCATTCAGGCTTGATATCCCATTTATTCACATCAAAATAGACATTGTCTAAGGTAAACATTCGAGCATAATCTCGAATGAGTTTTATGCGTATTTCTTGATCAAAAGAATACCGACCTTTCTCAATGGTCAATGTCAAGAGTTCAACTATTGGAAAATCTGTCCTAAATTTATAGACGACCATATTGTATGACTTTCCTTCTGGCAACAACATATAATATTTTCCTGAAACATCACTCATGCCTTCTTTTACTAAGGATTTGTCTGTTGCAGTAATTACAAGACGCGCATTTTCAATGGGTACACTATCCAAATCCGTAATGATAAAATTTACCAATACAGAATCCTCAGAAGACTTGAGGGTATTGACGATTTGTGCATTGCTTGAAATCGAATAAAAAAGAATAAAAAAAACGACGTATATGTATTTGTTCACCATACTATATAGTATTTAAAATAAGGTCGTTAGCAATTATCAGTACAATAAATAACACAACAACTATTAATAAATACGATTAACGAAGTGTTTAGTAAGCATTTCTACTAAGCTTTTTTGTCATTCGAGCCATAAAATACCCATCCCCGCCTTGTGATGGATAAATCGTTTGTTTCTTTTCCAATTCGAATTGACCATTCAGGGCTAAAAAGGCGTCTATTTGCTTATCATTTTCTGAAGGTAAAATACTGCACGTTGCATACACCAGTACACCTCCAGATTTAACCATCATAGAATACTCTTGAAGAATTTCTTGTTGTATTTTTATAAGCGCTTCAACTCGATTTTTAGATAATTTCCATTTATCATCGGGATTTCTACGCAGTACACCAATTCCACTGCAGGGCACATCTAACAGTACATAATCTGCTGAATTTTTCAAGGATGCTATGGTGTTGCTTACAATGGATTTCGTTTTAATAATGTCAATTCCTGCACGTACTGCTCTACGCTCTAATTCTTTCAATTTAAAGCCTTCAATATCCATTGAAATAATTTGGCCTTTGTTTTTCATGAGCGCAGCTATATGCAATGTCTTACCACCTGCTCCAGCACAAGCATCGATTACTTTTGCATTGGGTCTTGGATTTAAATAATGAGCAATTTCTTGAGAGCCCACATCTTGTACTTCATACATGCCATTTAAAAAAGATACCAAACGTTGTAATGGTTTGCGTGCATCTAGTTTGAGTGTTTCTGAAAAATCGCCGAACGGCTTTACAGCTACATCTTCTTTTTCTAAAACCTCAATTAATTTATTCGAGCTGATTTTTAATGTATTTGCTCGAATAAAAACGTCTGCTTCTTTATTTAAAAAAGTTATTTCTTTCTCCCAAACGTCTTCCCCCAATTCAGTCACTGCTAGCGTATCCATCCAATCTGGTATAGCGTTCTCAACAGTCCGAATCACCGCTGCCTCAGCAACGCGTACTTTATATTGAACATCATCTATAGGCGTTGGTAAAGGTGTCTTTAAATCCTCTCCATAAGTTTCGAGTAAATAAATTGAAAGCACGTGCTCAAAACAAGTTGTATCTTGTTCGGTTACGTTAGCAATAAAAAGATATTTCTTCCACCAACGCACAATGCTGTATATTGAGCTTGCAATAAATCGTCTGTCCCTAGATCCCCATTTTGGATTGCTTTGCAACACATTTCGAACAACATCATCCGCATGCTTGCCCTCGACGAAAATCTTTTTCAACGAATCTATAACCGATGCAATGATATTTGGATGGAGTTTCATAAATAATAAAAAGGTATACTACACAAAGGCGTAACAATAAGTATACCATCCCATAACAACATGCTTGGAGTAATGGTTACAATATTTTTAATTCGAATGAAAAATATAATGGCAATCAATTGTAGGGAGGTAGCTAGCTTAAATGCAAAATTGATTTCAATATAGATTAATTGTATGCCAATAATTAAAACAAAAAAATTACATAATAAAGTCAGGTTTGTATAGCCGATTGTTTTGCCAACCAAGTTGAGTGACCCTGTGTTTAATTTTTCTGTATATAAATCTCTATACTCAAACAATTGAGATATCAATGCAAATAAGCAAAACCGAATCAACACAAATAACGCTGCATTGCCTTCAAACGTCAACGTTGACTTGGTAAGTGGAAGTATTACGGTTATAACCGTCCATACAAATGCAAGTACAAGGCTTTTAAGTAACGAATAGTTATTGGTAATAATAAGACCTCGCTTATTTACGAATGCAATCACACTTTCATACAATATCCAGATTACACCAGCTGCCATTAATACTTCCCACTGAAGCAGCGAAAAATAATAAACACTAAAAAAAACACATCCGAGGAATCCAACTAGAGTGAAAAATACAACATGATAGTAGTGTTTCTTTGCCCAACTTGTCAATTCGGTTGTTTTCTTATTCGAATTTATGGACAACAGCGTATGTGCATTGTAGGCAAACAGCGTTGCAGTTGCAGAAAAACATGCGAATGGATAAAAGGCTATAGGAATAGAAAAGTAAACAACACATTCCATCGTCAGTAGCAATGCAATCAGTGCCAACCAAAGATGAAGATATAGAATATGCTTTCCCATTTGCGTGTATAAAAAAAGAGTCACGCTTTTGGCGTGACTCTTTAATTGTAATAAGTATAATTAGTTGCTCAATGCTTCTGCACCACCAACAATTTCTAATATCTCTTTTGTAATCGCGGCCTGACGAGAACGGTTATACGTTAATTTCAATGCTTTTAACATTTCTTTTGCATTTTCTGTAGCTTTTTCCATTGCTGTCATACGTGCGCCATGTTCAGATGCATTCGATTCCAATACAAATTTGTAGAATTGAATCTTCAATGATTTGGGAATCAATTCTTTTACTATCTCAACCTTAGATGGTTCAAATATATAATCTACCTCTGATTCTACTTTTGAAATGAAAGAAGTTGGCTCACTTTTAACAGGTAAGAATTGTTCTGTACGAATAATTTGTGTTGCCACATTTTTGAATTCATTGTACACAACATCTACTCGATCATAAGCGCCTTCAACAAATGCGTTCATTACGTATTCAGATGCAGCACGAACAGTCTCAAAGCTAAGATTCAGAAACAAACCTTGATATTTCAAATTTGTTGATTCGCCACGTTTGGTCATTGCTTCGCCCCCCTTCTTACCTATGCATAAAAAGTCTACACTTTTATTTGCATATAATTCGGGATATGTTTCTTCAACAAACGCTATGGATCTCTTAACCACATTTGAGTTAAACGCACCTGCCAAACCTCTATCTGAAGTAACAACTACAACCAATGCTCTTTTTATTTCTCGTTCTTCTGCATAGACATTTTCTGAAGCATTTTCAAGTGATGCAGAAATGTTTTGTAGAATACCGTTTAACTTTACAGCATACGGACGAATTTTCATTGCTCTATCTTGAGCTCTTCGCAATTTAGCAGCAGATACCATTTTCATGGCCTTTGTTATCTGCTGTGTAGAATTTACAGAAGTTATTCGATTTCGTACCTCTTTTAAGCTAGGCATAACTTATTTAGAATATTTTACAGCAACTTCTTTTGCTACTTTTTTCAATACTTCAGTAACTGCGTCGTCTATTTTACCAGACTTGATTTCTTTCAATGTGTCTTTATAAGACGTTCTTAATGTGCTTAAGAATTCTTTTTCAAAATCACGCACTTTGTTAACTAATACTGTATCCATGAAGCCGTTGTTAGAAACATAAATTGTCGCTACTTGTTCTTCAACAGCTACAGGGGAGAAAGCCGCTTGTTTTAATATTTCAAGGTTTCTTCTACCACGTTCAATTGTTAGTTTAGTAGATGCATCCAAATCAGAACCAAACTTAGCAAATGCTTCCAATTCTCTGAATTGTGCTTGATCTAATTTCAATGTACCAGCAACTTTTTTCATTGATTTAATCTGTGCATTACCACCTACACGAGATACCGAGATACCTACGTTAATAGCTGGACGAACACCCGAGTTAAATAAATTGATTTCCAAGAATATTTGACCATCCGTAATAGAAATTACGTTTGTAGGAATATACGCAGAAACGTCACCCGCTTGTGTTTCAATGATTGGCAATGCAGTTAATGAACCGCCACCTTTTACAACACCTTTTAAAGAATCTGGCAAATCATTCATCGCTGCTGCAATAGCATCCGACTTATTGATTTTTGCAGCTCTTTCTAATAAACGGCTGTGAAGATAAAATACATCTCCTGGATATGCTTCACGTCCTGGAGGTCTTCTTAATAAAAGAGAAACTTCACGGTATGCAACTGCTTGTTTTGATAAATCATCATAAACAACCAATGCAGGACGACCTGTGTCACGGAAATATTCACCAACTGCAGCGCCTGTAAATGGAGCAAAATATTGCATTGGAGCTGGATCAGATGCAGTAGCAGCAACTACTACTGTATATGCCATTGCGCCATATTTTTCAAGCGTACCAACAATACCTGCAATGGTAGATGCTTTTTGACCACATGCTACATAGATACAGAATACAGGCTCGCCTCTATCGTAAAATTCTTTTTGATTGATAATTGCATCCAATGCAACCGTTGTTTTACCAGTCTGACGGTCACCGATAATTAACTCACGTTGACCACGACCAATCGGAATCATTGCATCAATTGCTTTGATACCTGTTTGTAAAGGTTCTGTTACTGGCTGACGATAAATAACACCTGGAGCTTTACGTTCCAATGGCATTTTATATAATTCACCCGTGATTGGACCTTTACCATCGATTGGATTTCCAAGTGTATTTACTACACGACCCAACATGCCTTCGCCTACATTTACGAATGCAATTTGTTTCGTTCTTTTAACTGTAGAACCTTCTTTGATAGCACTGTATTCACCTAATAAAACGGCACCAACATTATCTTCTTCAAGATTCAATACCATTCCTTTTAAGCCACCTTCGAATTCTAATAATTCCCCAGCTTGAGCCTTTGTAAGGCCGTAAATACGAGCAACACCATCACCCACTTGAAGAACTGTACCAACTTCTTCTAATTGAGCTTCTGTCAAGGAATTGGATAACTGCTGTCTTAATACTGCAGATACCTCATCTGGTCTAACGTCTAGCATATATGATAATACTTAGTGATTTATAACTTGTTCTGTAAAATTTTTCTTTATTGTCTGCAGTTTTGTGCGAACAGATTCATCAACTTGTAAATCATCCATTCTCAATACAAAACCACCCAAAATAGATTCATCTATTTTTTCAACCAATTCAACAACATTCGCTTTTGAAGCCATGATTGATTTGAAATTAGCACGTTGGTCGTCTGTAATAGCTTGAGTAGTTGTAACCTCAACAATTTTAATACCCAACTTCTCACGGTATTGTTTTTGAAATTCTGAAGAAATTTCAAAAACTACATTTTCTCTATGCTTGTTTGTAAGTAATGTCAATAATGACATTGTAAACGGGCTAACTTTCGTTCCGAATAATGCGCGCAAAATTCCAGCTTTTTTATCCGTTTGGATAATCGGATTTTTCATAACGCTAGCCAATTCATGATTCTGTTTAAATACAGATTCAATACCAGCCATGTCGCCATTTACTTGGTCTAAAACTCCTTTTTCCGCTGCAAGATCTACCAGCGATTTTGCATATCGATATGCTACTCTCGTTTCTTTCATGATGGCGTACTAGTTCAGATTAACTTCTTTGATGTATTCGTTAACCAATTTCTTTTGCTCGTCAGAATTGCTTAATTCTTTTTTAAGAATTTTTTCAGCAATATCAAGTGCTAAGGTAGCGGTATAATTTTTAACTTCATTCAATGCTGCATTCTTTTCAGTTTGAATCGATACACGTGCTGCTTCCATTAAGCGATTACCCTCTGTTGAAGCTTTCAAACGAGCATCTTCCATCATTACTGAAGATGCCTTTTGTGCATCTGCAAGAATACGATCGCGCTCAGATCTCGCTTCAACTAGTAATGCTTCATTTGTAGCCTGTAATTTTTCAATATCAGCACGCGCTTTATCTGCAGCAGACAATGCATCTGTGATTGAATTTTCGCGCTCTTTCATTGCGCTCATGATTGGCCCCCAAGCAAACTTTGACAATAAGAATAAGGTAATCAAGAAGATTACTGTTTGCCAAAAGAATAGACCTAAATCTGGTGTAATTAAACTTAATAATGCCATATATAGTGTAGTAATATTTTTTTCAATAAGTAAAGCATATTCCGAGACCTAATGTCAACGGAATATGCTTTTTTAGCAATTACGCTAGAGCGATCAATAGACAAACTACTACACCGAAAAGAGCAACACCTTCAATAAGTGCAGCTGCAATCAACATCGCAGTTTGAATTTTTCCACTCTCAGATGGTTGACGTGCAATAGATTCTACTGCACTGCTACCGATACGACCGATACCTAAACCTGCCGCTAATGCTGCAATACCTGCGCCGATACCAGCACCTGCTAATGCAAGACCATCTAATAAAATTGAATTTAACATAGTTGTATTTATTTATTATTGAATGAAAACAAGAGATAATTAATGTCCGTGATCGTAATCGTCGTGTGCGTGTTCTTCAACAGAAGAGCCGAAGTACATTGCTGTCAACAATGTAAACACGAATGCTTGAATAAGAGCAACAAACAATTCCAAGAATGTCATAAACAAGCCAAAAGCTACGCTCAATGGTGCGATATAAACACTTTTAAACAAGAAAATTAAACCGATGAAACTTAGGATAATAATGTGGCCCGCTGTGATGTTAGCAAACAAACGAATCATCAATGAAAATGGCTTCGTCAATAAACCAATAATCTCAATAGGTAAAATAATTATTCTTAAAGGAAGTGGTACACCTGGAGTCCATAGAACGTGTTTCCAATAAGTTCCATTACCATTGATTGTCGTAATTATAAATGTAGTTATTGCTAACATCAATGTAACAGCGATATTTCCTGTTAAGTTTGCACCGCCTGGCATTAAGCCCAAAAGGTTGTTGAACCAGATAAAGAAAAATACCGTTAATAAGTATGGCATGAAACGCTCGTATTTCGGTCCAATCATTTTCACAGCAATTTCATCTCTTATATATCCAACGATTGGTTCAAAGAATGATTGCACACCTGAAGGTGCTTTTCCTTTATTTTTAACATACCCTTTAGCTACGGCAGTAAACACAAGTATTAATACAATAGCACTTAAAATTAAAGAAGCTACGTTTTTGGTGATAGAGAAATCATAAACGTGTGCACTGTGTACTTCATTTCCTAATACATCAACCAACACCACATGCTCATGATGCATTTTATAACCAAAATTTTCCTTTTTAGGTACAAAATACGTATGTTTTGCATTGTCAAATTTGTTCGATAAGAATACATCTAAGCCCAATTCAGAAGAATATAGAATTATGGGAAGAGGTATTACTGCATGTATAGATTCATTATGAAACAAATGCCATTCATGCGAATCAGCAATGTGGTGCATAATCATTTCACCTGGATTGAATACTGATTCTTCTCCAGTCTCTTCTTCTTGGATTTTATGCTCAGTCGTTGCAAAACCTGCTATTGACAAAGTTGTCAGTAGAAGAAGTAATAGAATTTTGTTAATTTTAGTAGTCATTTCTCTTTGAATCGGCGCGCAAGTTACGCAATAAGTGATAAATTTCAAATGAAGCATATATAATGTAGAGAATAAAAAAATTCGCTACGTAAGTAATCTTATTCCCTGATAGATAAACCAAGCTTAATAGGATGAAAAATAGCGATAAAATGAAGCGTACAGCCATTGATCCTAAGTAAAATGTATGGAATTCGTCTCTGCTTTTAAGCCCCAAATTTGATATTAAATGAGACAAAATTGAAATAACACCAAAAAACCCTTGTATCATCCAAAAATAGTCGCTAATAAACTCTGGCTTTATATGCGACAATATAAGTCCAACTGCTGATGTTAGAATTAGTATGATTGTATAGCCAAACCAAAAGTTTGAAACAATCGAACTATTCTCCTCTTTTCTGTTCATTGATGACATCCATTATAAATTTCGTAATACTGCCAATCACGCCAAAAAGCATAAAAAAAACAGTATTCAATTTTCCGGCAACATTAAAATGGCGGTCTAGCCACCATCCTATAGCTCCAAAAACGCATATTGTAGCAATCATTTGAAAGCCAATAGCAGAATATTTTGAAAAGCCTGTCAAGGATGATTTTTTCACTTTACGTTCTTCCGTATTCATTGTGCAAAGGTAACACTTTATTAACCGCTTAGAAAGTTTTTTTGCACAATCTATTTTTATCGAAATCGTTCTAATGTATCTAATAAAACTTCTATGTTTTACTATCTTTGACTAAATGAATATAAATAAACGCCATACAACAATCTCGTTAAGCCTATTTTTGATCTTAACATTTTATGGACTCCTTTCTGTTTCATGCTCTCAAGAAAGCAATTCTTTCCTTGGACGCACGTACCATAATTTACTTGCCCGTGATAATGCATTTTTTTTAGCGCGTGAACGCATGAAACTTGTTGAAGTAAAAGTGTATGATTTAAAAGAAGATAATTACAATATAATTCTGCAACCTATCCCACCCGTGGATACGAATAAAACAAAAGCTTTAGCAACGCAATTAGATGATATTATCAAAAAAGCATCCATACCCATCCGTAGACATAAGAATAGCGACTATGTTGATGATAGCTATATTTTGGTAGGAAGATGTCGTATTTATAAAGGTGAGTTCAAAAAAGGAATGGACACGTATAAATACATGAATGCGAATGGCAAAAATGAAGATGACAAAATAGAAGGATTGATATATTTAATGCGAGCATATATGGCCGCCAATCAATATGACAATGCTAAAACGGTATCGGATCATATTTTAAAACAAGGGAAACTTACAAAAAAAAATACGGCATTGTTTAATGTCACTCAAGCCGATTATTTGCGTTATTTTGAACGGTATGATGAGATGATTCCATTACTTGAAGAAGCCGCACCAATACAGAAAAAAAGAGATATCCGCTCACGTATGTATTTTATAGTTGGCCAACTTTACCAACTCAATAATAACGATACAATGGCTTACAAAAACTACCATAAGGTGGTAAAATCTAATCCGCCTTATGAAATGCTTTTCAATGCAAAATTAAATCTATTTCAAGTGACGGATGTTAATAACCCGGATGCAGTAAAGAAATTAAATAAATACTATACAAAACTTTTAAAAGATCTTAAAAACGAAGAATATAAAGATAAGATTTATTATGAAATGGGATTGTTTGAATACAAACAAAAGAATAAACCCAAAGCAATTGAATATCTGAAAAAATCTTCTCAAGCCAGCAAGTCTGGTGGAAGCCAGAAAGGTTTTACCTATTTAAAATTAGCTGAGATTTATTACGAAGATCTTGAAGACTATGAAAATGCTGCAGCTTATTATGACAGTACGGCTCAAACATTTAATAAAAAAGATAAACGATATCCATTAATTGCAAAACGCGATAAAGTCTTAGATGAGTTTGTTAAACATTTAAATACCATCAAACGAGAAGACAGTCTTTTAGCGGTAGCAAAGTTAGATACCATATCCTTAAATAAATTAATAGATACTCTTGTTGCTCGAGAACAAGCTGTATATAAAGCGCAGCAATTAGCTCTAAAAAAACAAAAGGAACTAGCCGCAAATTCCACTGATGCGCCAATTGGTGCAATTACAAATAATGATCCAAATGCAAAAAGTTGGTATTTTTCAAATGCTGCTGCTGTACAAAATGGCCAACAAGATTTTAAACAAAAGTGGGGCACGCGAAAACTTGAAGACAATTGGCGCCGATCTAAAAAAGAAGCAAACATAGATTTTGCAGGAGACGCTAAAGCAGATTCTTTAAATACTCCAACAGATAGCACCGCAGCCAGTGATGAAGAAAAGAGCGATGTAAAAACGTTAAAGATTGATCGAAAAAAATATCTCGCTGATATACCGTATTCTGAAGAGGCAAAAATAAAATCCAATAAAAATATTGAAGAGGCGCTATTTCAAGTTGCATCCATATATAATCATAAGTTAGATGAGCCAGACAGGGCCATTCGTACCTACAACACCTTATTGAAAAGATACCCTGATACAGAATATGAGCCAGAAGTTTTGTATAATTTATATCTCATTTATCTTAATAAAAAGGACTCTGAAAAAGTGGCTTTTTATAAAAATGAATTATTCACAAAACATCCAAATTCGATTTATTCAAAATTGATTCGCAACCCCAATTATTATAGAGATTCAAAAATTGCAAATAAATTTGCTGAGTCTGAATATAAAGATGTTTACAATTTGTATAAAAACAATCAATATTCGGAAGCAGATTCCATTGCTAGTAGTATTATTTTAAAATATCCCGACAGCGGTATTTTAGACAAGTTAGCGTATATGAAAATTCTTTGTACAATAAAGAATCCAAACACTGCTGTTGCATTAGACGTTATACAATCAGATATAAAGGCATTCACAGAGCTTTATCCTGAAAGTAAGCTCGTTCCATTGGCAACAAAGTTGTCAGAAGCGCTTGATAAACGAGCAAGTACTGATGCGAAAGAAGTGGAGGATTTAAAGTTGAAAGAATCTGACACGTCACAGCCCTTACCTGACAGTACTATCGAAGAGAATCCAAATCCCCCGATTGATAATTCTAATACGATAGAAGCGAAATAATTATTTAATTTAATTTGAAATAAACTACATCTGAATGAAACATAAAATTGTCCGTTTAGCAATTAGTCTTATTTGGATCTTCTCCATCTTAGGAGTAGCCTTTATTTGGGGCTGGTTCTACATGGTCTCTTCAAATACGTCAAATTGGTTTGGTCCAATGCCAAATTTAGAAACCTTAGAAAATCCCAAAACAAATTTATCATCTGAACTATACACTGCTGATGGAATTATTTTCGGAAAATATTATAGAGAAAACAGGACGAATATTTCTTACGAAAACCTTTCCCCTAATTTGATCAATGCCTTATTAGCAACAGAAGACATTCGTTTTGAAAAACATTCTGGCATTGATTTGCAAGGTAGCTTTGCTATATTATGGTACCTTTTTAAAGGTGACAAACGTGGATCAAGCACAATTTCACAACAGCTTTCAAAAAATCTATTTAAAACTAGAGGTGAAAAGTATGAAGGTGAACTTTCAAAATCTAACAATAAAATTCGCTTAGCTATTAATAAAACAAAAGAATGGATAACTGCTGTTAAAATTGAGCGTTCCTATACAAAAAAGGAAATTATTACCATGTATTTAAATACAGTAGATTTTGGCAGTAATTCATTTGGAATTGTTACTGCTGCAAATACATTTTTCAGTATACCTCAAGACAGTTTAACAATTAATCAAGCTGCAATGCTTGTTGGCTTACTTAAAGCACCAACTCTTTACAGTCCTATCTATAATCCCGAAAATGCGATTGGAAGAAGAAACACCGTTCTTCAACAGTTAGAGAAATACGCATTCATTAGTAAGGCACAACAATTGCAATTGTCTAGTCAGCCCATTGGTTTGAAATATCAAGTCGAAAATCACAACAACGGTTCTGCTACTTACTTTAGGAGTTATATTACACGCTATTTATTAAAGTGGTGCAAAGACAGAGATTTAGATCTGTATGAAGATGGAATAAAAATTTACACAACCATTGATTCACGCATTCAACAGCATGCTGAAGAAGCTGTTTATGAACACATGGCGTATCTGCAAAATAAATTTTTTGCCTATTGGAAAAATAAAACTCCTTGGCGAGATGAGGCATTTAAGGAGATACCAAACTTTATTGAACGCGTAGCAAAATCCTCCGATCGTTGGAAAATGTTTCAAGCTATTTATGAAGGTGATACTTCAAAAACTTGGATGGCAATGAATCGAAAAATACCCATGCGTATTTTTAGTTGGAAAGGTGAAATTGATACGATGTTAAGCCCAATGGATTCGATTCGTTACTACAAACATTTCTTGCATGTAGGTATGTTATCAATGGATCCACACAGTGGGTATATTAAAGCGTGGGTTGGAGGTATCGATCACAAGCATTTTAAATATGACCACGTAAAACAGGGTGCAAGACAACCAGGTTCAACGTTCAAGCCTTTTGTATATACTGCAGCAATTGACTTAGGGTATAGCCCTTGTTATGAACTTCCCGATTTACCGGTTACATTTCAAACAGGTGACGAGAATGAAACTTGGACCCCCCAAAATAGCGATGGTAAATATAGCGGCGAGCTTTTCTCCATTCGGAAAGCCATGGCAAATTCCATCAATAGTATAACAGCGAATTTAATTAAAAAGGTTGGTCCACAAACGGTGGTGAATTATGCCGAAAGGATGGGTATTACGTCTCATCTAGAAGCTGTCCCAGCATTATGTTTAGGTGTATTTGACGTGTCATTATATGATATGGTTGGCGCTTACAGCACATTTGTGAATCAAGGTGTTTGGATAGAACCAATGTTTATCACACGAATAGAAGATAAAAATGGAACAATCTTACAAGAGTTTGTTCCTAAACATAGAGAGGTGCTAAGTGAAGAAACTGCTTATTTAATGGTTCACATGTTAAAAGGAGCAACCGAAGAAAAAGGTGGCACAGCATTGGGCTTAAATAAATATGGATTGCTTTGGAATGGTGCGGAAATTGGTGGTAAAACTGGAACCACTCAAAATTATTCAGATGGATGGTTTGTTGGAATAACAACTCAATTAACCACAGGTATATGGGTTGGTGGTGATGACAGAAGCATTCACTTCAGAACGATGGATGATGGACAGGGGGCTCGAATGGCAATGCCTATATGGGCAATATTCATGAACAAAGTATACAACGATCCTAAAACAGGGATTATTAAAGAACGTTTCCCCATGCCTTCAAAACCGTTGAGCGTAGAAATAAACTGCAAAAAAATAAAGACAGATACCTTATCAAGTAGTACAAATACTTCTAATCCCAACCAGAAAACAAAAAAACAAGTTATTCAAGATTATTAATATCTCATGTATGTTAGACACAGAATCAATACGTGCGCTATTAAAAGAATTGCCATTTTCACCAGGGGTGTATCGATTTTATTCAAATGAGAATGAATTGATTTATGTTGGTAAAGCTAAAAGTTTAAGAAAAAGAGTTGCGAATTACTTTACCAATAAGAAAAACCTAGATCAAAAAACACGTAGCATGGTTCGCAAGATCAACCATGCAGAATACACATTAGTAAACTCTGAATACGAAGCTCTTTTATTAGAGAATAATTTAATAAAAGAAAACAAACCGAAGTATAACGTATTATTAAGAGACGATAAGACCTATCCGTTTATTTGTTTGACAGATACGAATTTCCCTACATTAATCACTTCGAGAAAAATAGAGAAGGGTAAAGGGGATTATTATGGCCCATATACAAGTGTGCGGGCAATGAATTCATTAGTAGAATCGCTACGTAAAACATTTTTTATTCGTACCTGCGATTTAAATCTTTCAGAAAAAAACATTCTATCCGGCAAATTTAAAGTTTGTTTAGAATATCATATTGGCAATTGTAAAGGACCTTGCGAAGGAAAACAATCAATTGAGGATTATAACACATCAATCATCCAAGTCAAGAATATATTAAAGGGAAACTACACATCCGTTAAGAGATTTTATCAAGAAAAAATGAATCATGCTGCTTCAGATCTTCAATTTGAAAAAGCACTCTTCTATAAAGAGCGATTTGACTCTGTTTCAGGCTTAGAGAAAAGCAATTTGATTGTCAACCCAGACATAAATAACATTGAAGTTTACACGATAGCTAAACGCGATTTAAGAGCTGCAGTAAATTTTATGAGTATATTACACGGCTCTATAATCAAAACGCGCACAATCGAATTAAAAGCGGTTTTAGAAGAGTCTGACGAAGAATTGCTCATGCATGCTTTATTTATGATACATGAGCAAGGATGGGATTCAAATCGAGAAGTCATTTGTAATATCGAATTGCCAATTTTAAGCAATTATTGCAAAGTGAGCATTCCCATTATAGGAGATAAGAAAAAATTGATTGACTTGTCCTTAAAAAATGCATGGCACACCCTTACACGATATGACGAAAATAAAAAAGAAAAACCTGAGACTCGGATATTGAAAACAATGCAAGCAGATTTGTCTTTAAAAGATCTACCTACACATATTGAATGTTTTGACAACTCCAATATTCAAGGAACAAATCCTGTTGCCGCAATGGTTTGCTATAAGAATGGGAAGCCTTCTAAAAAAGATTACAGACACTTTAATATTAAAACAGTTGAGGGGCCTAATGATTTTGCCTCTATGTACGAAATTGTATACCGCAGGTACAAAAGAATGAAAGATGAATCCATTCCATTTCCGAACTTAATTATAGTAGATGGTGGCAAAGGACAATTGTCGTTTGCTTGCCAAGCGTTAAAGGATTTAGAGATTTATGGACAGATACCAATTATTAGTATTGCGAAAAATTTAGAAGAATTATTTTTCCCTGGCGATAATGATCCGCTGTATTTAGATAAGCGTTCTGAAAGTTTAAAGTTAATTCAGCAAATAAGAGATGAAACGCATCGATTTGCAATTACATTTCATCGATTAAAACGAAGTGCAGATACTATTGTAAAGACAGAGTTTAGTGCATTAGTAGGAATAGGCCCCGCAACTCAGAAAAAGATATTACTACATTTTAAATCTCTAAAGCGAATGAAAGAGGCATCTTTTGATGACTTATCTAAGGTGATCGGAAATTCTAAAGCTGAAAAGATATTTAAACAATTGAATAAAGAAATAAATTAAAATTGATTCTGTTATTCATAAAAAACAAAAAAATCCCGCATATAGCGGGATTTTTTTGTTTTTTATGAATAACAGGGTTATCGTAT
>ERZ724508.181-NODE-181-length-45178-cov-7.453538_pt1 | contig 45178 bp, 49 predicted proteins | sample MGYA00376041_ERZ724508 | MGnify/ENA primary metagenome ERZ724508 (study PRJEB28724, sample SAMN07190887) | wastewater metagenome | isolation source: effluent of sewage treatment plant in Hong Hong | place: USA: Christiansburg, Virginia | collected 2016-03-01 ...
GGCGTTGAAGTAACGACTGCAAAAGTTCGTCGTGAGCGTATGGGTCACATCGAATTAGTTGTGCCTGTAGCACACATCTGGTATTTCCGTTCATTACCAAACAAGATCGGTTATATGTTAGGTTTACCTACAAAAAAACTTGATCAAATTATTTATTACGAACGTTACGTTGTTATTCAATCAGGTGTTAAATCTGAAGATGGTATCAACTATTTAGATTTCTTAACAGAAGATGAATATCTAGATATCTTAGATAAACTTCCTCGTGAGAATCAATTATTAGACGATAAAGATCCAAATAAATTCATCGCTAAGATGGGTGCAGATGCGTTAGAAACACTTCTTTCTCGTTTGAACTTAGATGAATTATCATACAGCTTACGTCACGCAGCAGCAAACGATACTTCTCAACAACGTAAGGCGGAAGCTTTAAAGCGTTTGAAAGTTGTTGAAGCTTTCCGTGATGCTAAATCTCGTATCGAAAACAAACCAGAGTGGATGATTATCCGCATGGTTCCTGTAATTCCACCAGAATTACGTCCATTAGTTCCTTTGGATGGTGGTCGTTTCGCTACTTCAGATTTAAATGATTTATACAGACGTGTTATTATTCGTAACAACCGTTTGAAAAGATTGATTGAAATTAAAGCTCCAGAAGTAATCTTACGTAACGAAAAACGTATGCTTCAGGAAGCGGTAGATTCATTGTTCGATAACTCTCGTAAGATTAATGCAGTTCGTGCAGAAGGAAACAGAGCATTGAAATCATTGTCTGATATGTTGAAAGGTAAGCAAGGACGTTTCCGTCAAAACTTACTTGGTAAACGTGTTGATTACTCTGGCCGTTCTGTAATTGTTGTAGGACCTGAATTGAAACTACACGAATGCGGACTTCCGAAAGATATGGCAGCTGAATTATTCAAGCCGTTTATTATTCGTAAGTTAATCGAACGTGGTATTGTAAAAACAGTTAAATCTGCTAAGAAAATAGTGGATCGTAAAGATCCAGTAGTTTGGGATATTCTTGAAAACGTATTGAAAGGTCACCCGATCCTTCTTAACCGTGCTCCTACACTTCACCGTTTAGGTATTCAAGCATTCCAACCAAAATTAATTGAAGGTAAAGCAATTCAGTTACACCCATTAGTGTGTACTGCCTTCAACGCCGATTTTGATGGTGACCAGATGGCGGTTCACGTTCCACTAGGACATGAAGCTATTCTTGAAGCATCTTTATTGATGATTGCATCTCATAACATCCTTAACCCTGCGAATGGTGCTCCTATTACAGTACCTTCACAAGACATGGTTTTGGGTCTTTATTATGTAACAAAAGGCCGTAAATCAACTCCTGAACATCCTATCATGGGTGAAGGTATGAAGTTTTATGGCGCTGAAGAAGTTGTGATTGCTATCAACGAAGGTCGTTTATCACAACATGCGCATATTCAAGTTAAAGGTAAAGTACGTTCTGAAGATGGCGAATTAGTTGAACAAATGATCGAAACCGTTGCTGGTAGAGTATTGTTCAACTTAGTAATGCCTGAAGAAGTAGGTTTTGTAAACGAACTTTTAACGAAGAAAAAATTACAGTTAATCATTGGTACGGTATTCAAAATTGCTGGTATGTCTAAAACTGCGAAGTTCTTAGATGATATCAAGCAAATAGGATTCCAAATGGCCTTCAGAGGTGGTCTTTCTATTGGTTTGGATAACATTGGTATCCCAGCAGATAAGCACATATTGATTGATCGTGCTAAAAAAGAAGTAGATGCTGTTTGGAGTAACTACTTAATGGGTCTTATCACAGATAACGAACGTTACAATCAGGTTATTGATATCTGGACGCGCGTTAACTCTGAGATTACAGATACATTGATGCAACAATTAGAAGCAGATCAACAAGGCTTCAACCCAATCTATATGATGATGCACTCCGGTGCGCGTGGTTCTCGTGAACAGATTCGTCAATTAGGTGGTATGAGAGGTTTGATGGCTAAGCCTCAAAAGAACTTACAAGGTTCAATTGGTGAAATCATTGAAAACCCAATCTTATCTAACTTCAAAGAAGGTCTAGATGTTATTGAGTACTTTATCTCTACACACGGTGCTCGTAAAGGTCTTGCCGATACAGCACTTAAAACAGCAGATGCTGGTTACTTAACACGTCGTTTGGTAGATGTTGCACAAGATGCAATTATCAACGAGCAAGATTGTGGTACATTAAGAGGTCTTACGGTTTCAGCGTTAAAAGATAACGATGATATTGTTGAACCATTAACAGAACGTATCCTTGGTAGAGTAAGTGTTCACGATGTATTCCATATAATTTCTAATGAATTATTGGTTTCTTCAGGAGAAGAAATTACGGAAGAAATTGCTAGAACGATAGATGAGTCAGGTATTGAAGCTGTGGAAATCAGATCGGTATTGACGTGTGAATCAAGAAGAGGATGTTGTGCTAAATGTTATGGAAGAAACTTAACAACCGGAAGAATGGTTAGTATAGGTGAATCTGTAGGTGTTATTGCAGCTCAGTCCATTGGTGAACCAGGTACTCAGTTAACACTTCGTACATTCCACGTAGGTGGTACCGCATCCAACATTACTGTTGATGCAAAAATTAAAGCTAAGTTTGATGGCGTAGTTGCTTTTGATGATTTAAAAGTAATTCAATCTACAAATTTAGAAGGCGAGAAAGTTACAGTAGTAATGGGCCGTTCAGGTGAAATTCGTATCGTTGAGCCAGTATCTGGCAAAACGTTATTGAGTAATCACGTTCCATACGGTGCATTCTTAGTAGTTAAAGACGGCGATAAAGTTACAAAAGGACAAGAGCTATGTTTCTGGGATCCATATAACGCAGTTATCTTATCTGAATTTGAAGGTACGATTCAATTTGATTCAATCGAAGAAGGTGTTACTTTCCGCGAAGAATCAGATGAACAAACTGGACACAGAGAAAAAGTTATTGTTGATACAAAAGACAAAACTAAAAACCCTGCAATCATTGTAAATCCTAAAAAAGGTGATCCGAAAGAATATTCTATTCCAGTTGGAGCCCATTTAGCAATCGAAGATGGACAAGCTGTTAAACCAGGTCAGGTATTAGTTAAGATTCCTCGTTCTGTCGGTAAAACAAGAGATATTACGGGTGGTCTTCCTCGAGTAACGGAATTGTTTGAAGCGCGTAACCCTTCTAACCCTGCAGTTGTAAGTGAAATTGATGGTATCGTTACATATGGTACTATTAAGAGAGGTAATAGAGAAATCTTTATTGAATCTAAAGATGGCGTTAAGAAAAGATACATGGTACCTTTGTCTAAACACATCCTTGTTCAGGACAATGATTTCATCCGTTCAGGTAACCCGTTGACAGATGGTGCAATTACGCCATCAAATATTTTGTCAATCAAAGGACCGACTGCAGTTCAAGAATATCTTGTAAATGAAATTCAAGAAGTATACCGTCTGCAAGGTGTAAAAATCAATGATAAACACATTGAGATAATTGTAAGACAGATGATGCAAAAGGTTCAGATTATTGAAGCTGGTGATACATCTTTCTTAACAAACCAAGCAGTGGATCGTTTCAAATTCAGAGAAGAAAACGATACGATCTTAGATAAAAAAGTTGTTGTAGAATGCGGTGACTCAGAAAAACTAAGACCAGGTATGATCATTACAGCGCGTCAATTGAGAGATGAAAACTCTAGCTTGAAGCGTAAAGATCAACGTTTGGTTGCAGTTAGAGATGCTGAACCTGCTGTTTCTATGCCAACGTTACAAGGTATTACACAAGCTTCATTAGATACAGAAAGCTTTATTTCTGCAGCATCATTCCAAGAAACTACAAAAGTTTTAAGTGAAGCAGCAGTAAGAGGTAAAATGGATTTCTTAAAAGGCTTGAAAGAAAACGTAATCGTAGGTCACTTAATTCCTGCTGGTACTGGTCAACGAGTATTCAATGACATTATTGTAGGTTCAAAAGAAGAATACGATAGTTTGATTGCTTCTAAAGAAGCCTTCAATGCTGCTCGCAAAGGCGAGTTACAACAAAGTTAATTGTATATTAAAAAAATATATAAGGGCATTGGTTCTGTAACCTTTGCCCTTGTTTTTTCTTAAAGCGACAATAGAAATGGCAGTCAAAAATAATCCAACTGAGGAAATGATGCAGAATCAATTAAACATTGAATTGCCCGAAGAAATGGCAGAAGGTGTTTATGCTAATTTAGCAATGATTGCACATTCAAACAGTGAGTTTGTATTAGATTTTATTCGTATGATGCCTGGCGTACCTAAAGCACGTGTTAAATCACGTGTAGTAATTACTCCAGAACATGCGAAACGCTTGTTACAGGCATTGACCGATAATATCGTAAAATACGAAGAATCGTTTGGTGCAATAAAAGATCAAGAAGAATTTCCTCGTTTTCCAATGAATTTTGGAGGAACAATGGGAGAGGCTTAGCCCTTAATTTGGCTAATTGAGCATAAAATAATAAAGAAAAACATATTTGGTGATAATATGTGGATGAATTTCGAAAAAAATAATATCCACAATTTGCAGAATAGCCAAATATGCGTACCTTTGCAGTCCGATAAATTGAGAATAGTTAAATACTTAGGATAAATGCCTACTATACAACAATTAGTAAGAAAAGGAAGAGAACAACTTGTATTCAAGTCAAAATCTCCTGCTCTAGATTCCTGCCCACAAAGAAGGGGCGTATGTACACGAGTGTACACTACAACACCAAAGAAACCAAACTCTGCAATGCGTAAAGTTGCGAGGGTGCGTTTAACAAACTCTAAAGAGGTGAATGCTTATATCCCTGGAGAAGGTCACAACCTTCAAGAACACAGTATTGTGTTGATCCGTGGTGGTAGAGTAAAAGATCTTCCAGGTGTTCGTTATCACATCGTTCGTGGAGCTTTAGACACAGCTGGCGTAAGCGGTAGAAAACAAAGTAGATCTAAATACGGTGCTAAGAGACCGAAACCAGGCCAAGTTGCCGCTGCCCCTGCTAAATCTAAAGGCAAGAAAAAATAATTAGAATATGAGAAAGGCGAAACCAAAGAAGAGATATCTTCTTCCTGATCCTAAATTTAGCGACACAACTGTAACTAAATTTGTTAACAGCTTAATGTATGATGGCAAGAAAAGCACAGCATACACTATTTTTTATGATGCAGTTGCATTAGTTGAAAAGAAAACTTCTGAGAACGGCTTAGAAATTTGGAAAAAAGCATTAAACAACGTTAGTCCTCAAGTTGAGGTTCGCTCTCGTCGTGTAGGTGGTTCTACATTCCAAGTACCAACTGAAGTTCGTCCAGATAGAAAAATGGCTTTGGGAATGAAATGGTTAATTAACTATGCTCGTTCTCGTGGTGAAAAGACTATGACAGATAAATTGGCTGGTGAAATTATCTCTGCTTCAAAGGGCGAAGGCGCTGCAGTTAAAAAGAGAGATGATGTACATAGAATGGCTGAAGCAAACAAAGCATTCTCACATTTCAGATTCTAATTTCTGCAAAACAATAATATGGCTCGCGATTTAAAACTCACACGAAATATTGGTATTGCCGCTCACATTGATGCTGGTAAAACAACAACTACAGAGCGTATCCTTTTCTATTCTGGCGTAAGTCACAAATTAGGAGAGGTACACGAAGGTGGCGCAACAATGGACTGGATGGCGCAGGAGCAGGAAAGAGGTATTACTATTACTTCTGCTGCAACTACAGTTGGCTGGAAATATAAAGACAAACAATATCACGTTAACATTATTGATACACCAGGTCACGTTGATTTTACTGTTGAAGTAAATAGGTCATTACGTGTACTTGATGGATTGGTATTTTTATTTAGTGCGGTTGATGGTGTTGAACCTCAATCTGAAACAAACTGGCGTTTAGCAAACAACTATAAAGTTGCTAGATTAGGTTTTGTTAATAAAATGGACCGTTCTGGTGCCGATTTCTTAAACGTGTGTAAGCAAGTTAAAGAAATGTTGGGTAGTAACGCTGTTCCTTTGCAATTGCCAATTGGTTCTGAAGATACTTTCAAAGGTGTTGTTGACTTAGTTAGTAATAAGGCAATGGTTTGGAATGAAGCAGATAAAGGTATGACCTTTACTGAAATTCCAATTCCAGAAGATATGCTTGAAGATACCTTAAAGTATAGAGAAAACTTATTGGAAGCAGTAGCCGACTATGATGAGTCATTAATGGAGAAATTCTTTGATGATCCTAATTCAATTTCGGAAACTGAAATATTAAACGCTTTGCGTAAAGCAGTTTTAGATATGAAGATTGTACCCATGTTATGTGGATCTTCATTCAAAAACAAAGGTGTTCAAACAATGCTTGATTATGTAATGGAGTTATTACCATCTCCATTAGATAAAGATGATATCGTTGGGATTAATCCTGATACTGAGAAAGAAGTTACGCGTAAGCCATCTGAAAGTGAACCTTTCTGTGGATTAGCTTTCAAAATTGCAACAGATCCATTTGTAGGTCGTTTGTGTTTTGTAAGATCGTATTCTGGAATATTAGAATCAGGCTCATACGTTTACAATACGCGTTCTGGAAACAAAGAGAGAATTTCTCGTATCTTCCAAATGCATGCAAATAAGCAAAATCAAATCGACAGTTTACAATGTGGAGATATCGGAGCTGTAGTAGGCTTTAAAGATATCAAAACAGGAGATACACTGTGCGATGAAAAAAATAAAATTGTTCTTGAATCCATGGACTTCCCAGAACCAGTAATTGGTTATGCTATTGAGCCAAAAACTCAAGTAGATGCGGATAAAATGGGTATCGCTATTGCTAAATTGGTAGAAGAAGATCCTACCTTGCATGTGCATACAGACCAAGAAACAGGCCAAACAATTTTGAGAGGTATGGGTGAATTGCACCTTGAAATTATCATTGACCGTATGCGTCGTGAATTCAAGGTTGAAATTAACCAAGGCGCTCCTCAGGTTGCTTACAAAGAAGCATTAACGAAAAGCACAGAACATCGCGAAGTTTTCAAAAAACAATCAGGTGGTCGTGGTAAGTTTGCAGATATCGTATTCGAATTATCTCCTCGTGAAGATGAGAAATTAGGATTAGAATTCGAAAATAAAATTGTGGGTGGTGTTATTCCTAAAGAATTTATACCATCTATTCAAAAAGGTTTTGAAGAAGCTATGAAGAATGGCGTAGTAGCTGGTTTCCCTGTGGAATCAATGAAAGTACGTTTATTCCATGGTTCATTCCACGATGTCGATTCAGATGCATTGTCATTCGAATTAGCAGCAAGACAAGGTTTCAAAGAAGCATCTAAAAATGCAGGTGCTAAAATCATGGAACCAATCATGTCTGTAGAAGTTGTTACTCCGGAAGAATATACAGGCCCTGTTACAGGTGACTTGAATAGAAGAAGAGGAATGATGAAAGGTATGGATACTAAGATGGGTGCTCAAGTAATCAAAGCAGCTGTTCCATTGTCTGAACTATTCGGTTATGTTACAGATTTGAGAACAATCACTTCTGGTCGCGCAACTGCTTCATTGACATTCTCTCATTATGAATTCGTTCCTGCAAACCTTGCAGAAACTATAGTAGCTAAAGTTAAAGGTACTGCTGTAAGCAAATAATATCATGAATCAAAAAATTAGAATTAAACTTAAATCTTACGATCACAACTTAGTAGATAAATCTTCTGAGAGAATTGTAAGAGCTGTAAAAGCAACTGGCGCTATCGTAAGTGGCCCAATCCCTTTGCCTACAGAAAAGGAAATCTTCACTGTTTTGAGATCTCCACACGTTAACAAAAAATCAAGAGATCAGTATCAACTTTGTACGTATAAAAGACTTGTTGATATTTACTCAACAAGTTCTAAAACAGTTGACGCTCTAATGAAATTAGAGTTGCCAAGTGGAGTTGACGTAGAAATTAAAGTTTGATAAGGTCAATCTTTTGGAAATAATAAAATGTAATTCGAAAGAATTACATTTCTTTTCTACCAAGGGCTCTATTTCGATAAAATAAACACAAAGTAATTTTGCTTACATTTATTTTTTCGTATCTTTGCAGTCCCTTTTTAGCGAAGGGTTAAGAAAATAAATTATATTCTCCGTAAAATATTAGGGTGATGTCCGGTATTATAGGTAAAAAAGTAGGGATGACAAGTGTGTACGATGCAGCAGGAAATTATATTTCTTGTACTGTGATCGAAGCTGCTCCTTGCGTTATCACACAAATCAAAACTGTAGAATCAGACGGTTATAAAGCTGTACAGTTAGCATTTGATGATAAAAAAGAAAAGAGCACTACAAAGCCTCTTTTAGGTCATTTTAAAAAGGCAGGTGTTTCTCCAAAAAGAAAACTTGTAGAATTTAAAGGATTTGAAAATGAATTGACATTAGGTCAATCAGTAGCAGCACAAGACATATTTATTGAAGGTGACTTCGTAGATGTAGTTGGAACTGCAAAAGGTAGAGGTTTTCAAGGTGTTGTAAAAAGACATGGTTTTGCTGGTGTTGGTGGTCAAACACACGGTCAACACAACAGAGCTCGCCATGCTGGTTCAATTGGTGCTTGCTCATTTCCTGCTCGTGTATTTAAAGGTACACGTATGGCTGGTAGAATGGGGAATAACAGAGTAAAAATTCAAAATTTACAAATTTTGAAACTTTATCCTGAACATAACTTGCTAGTTGTTAGCGGTTCAGTACCTGGTTCCAAAAATTCTTACGTTTTAATTGAGAAGTAATCATGGAACTATCCTTATTTAGTATTAAAGGTAAAGATACTGGGAAGAAAGTAATTCTTTCTGACGAGATCTTCGCAGTGGAGCCTAACAACCACGCAATATATTTAGATGTGAAACAATATCTTGCTCACCAAAGACAAGGTACTCACAAAGCTAAAGAACGTGCTGAAGTTTCATTCTCTACTAGAAAGCTTAAAAAGCAAAAAGGTACAGGTGGTGCGAGAGCAGGTAGTCGTAGATCACCTATTTTTGTAGGTGGTGGTACTATCTTCGGTCCAAGACCAAGAACATATGGTTTCAAAGTAAACAAAAAAGTTAAAGATTTAGCACGTAAGTCTGCATTCAGCCATAAACTGAAAGAAAGCAACGTGACTGTTCTTGAAAACTTCACTTTGAATGCCCCAAAAACTAAAGATTATTTAGCAATTCTTAAAGATCTTTCTTTCGATACGAAAAAGACTTTATTAGTGATAGCTGATATCGATAAAAATGTAATCCTTTCAAGCAGAAACTTGAAAAAAGCGAAAGTTGTTTGTGTAGACCAAATCAATACATATGATTTAGTTAATGCAGAGAAAGTAGTTATTTCTGAAGGATCTGTTGCGAAAATTGAAGCATTACTCAACTAATTAGAGTCATGAGTATTTTAAAGAAACCCCTTATTACCGAAAAGGTGTCTGCACAGAATGAAAATGGAGTATACGGCTTTGTTGTAGATAAAAATGCAAACAAAGTTGCCATTAAACAAGCAGTTGAAAAAATGTACGGCGTCAATGTTGAAGAAGTAAGAACCATGATCGCTCCTGGGAAAAAGAAAACGCGCTATAGCAAAGGTTCTTTTTTAACTGGAAAGACATCTTCATTCAAAAAGGCAATCGTAAAAGTTAAAGACGGAGAAATCATCGATTTCTACAGTAATCTATAATCATTAAGGTTCAATCATGCCACTGAAAAAATTCAGACCGATTACACCTGGTACAAGATTTAGAGTTGGTGCATCGTATGCCGATGTAACTACATCTACTCCTGAAAAGTCACTTGTAACTTCTATTAAGAAGTCAGGTGGACGTAACAGCCAAGGTAAGATGACTATGCGCTACATTGGTGGTGGTCATAAGCAACAATATCGTATTATCGATTTCAAAAGAGATAAACACGCTATTCCTGCAGTAGTTAAAACTATCGAGTACGATCCAAATCGTACAGCTCGTATTGCATTAGTGTCATACGCAGATGGTGAAAAAAGATATATAATTGCTCCAACAGGATTAACAGTAGGAATGACCTTATTATCAGGTCCAGGTACTGCTCCAGAAGTTGGGAATGCACTTCCTCTATCTGATATACCTTTAGGTACTGTAGTTCACAATATCGAACTTAAGCCAGGTAAAGGTGCTGCAATGTCTCGAAGCGCTGGAACGTATGCTCAATTAGTAGCACGTGAAGGAAAATACGCAACTCTTAAATTGCCATCAGGCGAAATGAGAATGGTTCTTGTAGTTTGCTATGCAACTATAGGTACAGTTTCAAATGCGGACCACATGAACCTTACAAAAGGTAAAGCTGGTGCGAACAGATGGGCTGGTAGAAGACCAAGAGTAAGAGGTGTTGCTATGAACCCTGTCGATCACCCTATGGGTGGTGGTGAAGGTCGTTCATCAGGAGGTCATCCAAGATCTAGAAAAGGCTTATACGCTAAAGGTGGAAAAACTAGAAGCGCTACTAAGTACTCTAAGAATATGATTGTAAAAAAGAGAGTTAACAAAAGATTGGGTAAATAATGTCACGTTCGCTCAAAAAAGGCCCCTACATAGATTTCCGTCTTGAAAATAAAGTTCAGGCGTTGAATGATTCAGTTAAGAAAACTGTTATCAAGACTTGGTCAAGAAGATCAATGATATCTCCAGATTTCGTTGGACATACATTCGCTGTACACAACGGAAATAAATTCATCCCAGTTTTTGTAACAGAAAATATGGTTGGACATAAATTTGGTGAATTTTCACCAACGAGGACATTCAAAGGTCACGCTGCAAAAGGTAAGAAATAATTAAGTCATTCATTTGACAAAGTATTCCAATGGAAACGACAGTTAAAATAAAAAAATCGGTTCTCAAAAGACAGAGGATAGCAGCAGCCAAAGAAGCTGCAGCTAAAGGAGCAGTTAAGGCACACCTTAAGAACGTTCCAACTTCTACTAGAAAAATGAGACTCGTTGCTGACCTAATTAGAGGGCAGCGTGTAACCTTATCATTAGGTATTTTAAAATACCAAGCGAAATTAGGTGCTAGAAAATTAGAAAAATTAGTACTTGGTTCAGTTGCTGATTGGCAAGCGAAGAACTCTGAAATAAGAGTTGAAGATGCTGATTTATATATTCGTGAAATTTTTGTAGATGGTGGTCGAATGCTTAAGAGACTTCGCACTGCACCACAAGGAAGAGCGTATAGAGTTCGTAAAAGATCAAACCACATTACAATTGTGATTGATTCTTTAAAAGAACTACCTTCTGCACCAGCTGCAGTTGTTGAAGAAAAAGAAGTTGTTGCTGCTACTGCTAAAAAGCCAAAAGCTGTTGCTAAAAAAGCAACTGCTGAAAAAAGCAAAGCTAAAACTAAAGCGAATTAATTACCATGGGACAAAAAGTTAATCCGATAGGTTTCCGTTTAGGAATTGTTAAAGGTTGGGATTCTAACTGGTACGGAGGCAAAACATTTGCTGAAAAATTAGTTGAAGACGAACAAATACGTAAGTATGTTCTAGCTCGTATTCCTAAAGGCGGAATCTCTAAAATAATCATCGAAAGAACGATTAAAAGAGTAACCCTTACAATTAATACTGCAAGACCTGGTGTTGTAATCGGTAAAGGTGGTGCTGAAGTAGATAAAATTAAAGAAGAGTTAAAGAAAATTACAGGTAAAGATGTTTTAATAAATATCTTTGAAATAAAAAGACCTGAAATGGAAGCTCTTTTAGTAGCTGAGTCTATTGCGCAACAATTAAAAGCTAGAATTTCTTACCGTCGTGCTATGAAGCAAGCAATTGCTGGTACAATGCGTGTTGGAGCTCTAGGTATCAAAATAAAATTATCTGGTCGTTTAGGTGGTGCTGAAATGGCACGTACCGATCAATATAAAGAAGGACGTATTCCTCTACATACATTGCGTGCAGATATCGATTATGCAATCGGTGAAGCATTAACTGTATACGGCAAAATCGGAATCAAGGTATGGATCTTTAAGGGTGAAGTATATGGTAAAAGAGATTTGTCACCAAATGTAGGCAACACTACTTCAGGTCCAAATTCTTCTAACAACGATAATGCTTCTCCAAACCAAGGCGCTAGAAGAAAAAGAGGCGGCGAAGGTAATAGAAAAAAGTCTAACAAATAGAACAGAGATTCTGTCTGTATATAAAATAACGTCATGTTACAGCCAAAACGTACAAAATATAGAAAGCAGCAAAAGGGAAGAGTAACTGGAGTTGCTACCCGTGGTCATAGAATTGCTTTCGGCTCTTTTGCAATAAAGTCTTTAGAAGGTGGTTGGTTAACAGCTCGCCAAATTGAAGCAGCACGTATCGCAATGACACGTGCAATGAAAAGAGAAGGCCAAGTTTGGATAAGAGTATTTCCAGACAAACCAATTACCCAAAAACCTGCAGAGGTTCGTATGGGTAAAGGTAAAGGTGCTCCTGAATATTGGGTTGCTTGTATCAAACCAGGTACAATCTTATTCGAATCAGGTGGAATAACCTTAGAAACGGCACAAGAATCTTTGCGTTTGGCTGCGCAAAAGTTGCCTTTCAAAACTAAATTTATAGTTAGACCCGATTACGTAGCATCATAATATGAAAACTGCTGAAATAAAAGGTTTATCGGTAGAAGATTTAAAGCAACGTATCGTTGCCGAAAAAGAGAACTTGCACAAGCTTAAATTTGCACATGCGATTTCCCCAATTGAGAACCCGATGAAAATAAGTCATACTCGTAAGCTAATAGCTAAATTGAGTACTGAACTTACTGCAAAAGTTAAATAAGTTAAGGTCGAAAGATTAAATCTACCGAACTATAATGGAAGAAGTTCTAAGAAACGCCAGAAAAGAAAGAACTGGCAAAGTAGTGAGTAATAAGATGAATAAATCTATTACGATAGCTGTTGAACGTAAAGTAAAACACGCGAAGTATGGAAAATTTATCCATAAGACTACGAAATTAATGGCTCACGATGAAAATCAAGAGTGCGGTATTGGTGATACAGTGCGCATCATGGAAACAAGACCATTGAGTAAATTGAAACGTTGGAGACTTGTAGAAGTCATTGAAAAAGCTAAGTAATCATGGTACAACAAGAATCAAGACTAACCGTAGCAGACAACAGTGGTGCTAAAGAAGTATTAGTAATTCGTGTACTAGGTGGTACAGGTAAGAGATATGCTTCTATAGGCGATAAGGTTGTGGTGACTGTAAAGTCAGCAATTTCTTCAGGTAATATGAAGAAAGGTACGGTTTCTAAAGCCGTGGTGGTACGCACCAAAAAAGAAATTAAGCGTGCGGATGGTTCATACATCCGTTTCTCTGATAACGCTGCCGTTTTATTGAACAATAATGACGAACCAAGAGGTACTCGTATCTTTGGACCAGTTGCGCGCGAATTGAGAGACAAGCAATTTATGAAAATCGTTTCATTAGCCCCTGAAGTTCTTTAATTCTTATGGCAAGCAACAAACAAGTTAAACTACATGTTAAAACGAAAGATAACGTTATCGTTATCTCTGGTGATGACAAAGGAAAAACTGGAACAGTTATTTCTGTAGATAAAGAAAATAAAAAAGCTATTGTTGAAGGTATCAATATTGTTACTAAACACAATAAGCCTACAGCAAATGTACCAAACGGTGGCATTGTTAAAAAGGAAGCTCCTATTCATATTAGCAAGCTTATGCATGTTGATCCGAAATCAGGTAAAGCAACAAGAATTGGCCGCAAAGAAGATAAAAACGGCAAAATGGTTAGATACGCTAAAAAGTCAGGGGAGGTAATCAAGTAATGGCTAATCCTAGATTAAAAGATAAATATCTTAAAGATATTGTTGGAGAATTGAAAACGAAGTTTCAATATTCTTCAGTTATGCAAGTTCCTAAGATTACTAAAATTGTAATCAATAAAGGTATCGGTGCAGCAGTTGCAGATAAAAAATTAGTTGACGTTGGAGTGGATGAACTTACAATGATCACTGGTCAAAAAGCTGTAGCTACCAAATCCAAATTGGATGTTTCTAACTTCAAACTTAGAGCTAACATGCCAATCGGTGCAAAGGTAACTCTAAGAGGAAATCATATGTATGAATTTCTTGATCGTTTAACATCTGTGGCTTTACCACGTGTTAGAGATTTCAAAGGAATCAATGACAAAGGATTTGATGGACGTGGAAATTACACACTTGGTGTAAAAGAACAAATCATCTTCCCTGAAATCAGCATTGATAAAATCAATAAAATTACTGGTATGGACATCACTATTGTGACTACTGCTAAGACTGACGAAGAAAGTTTTGAACTTCTGAAAGCATTCGGTATGCCGTTTGCTTCTCTGAAAAAATAATTATAGACCATGGCTAAAGAATCGGTAAAAGCTAGAGAAAGAAAAAAACAAGCATGTGTAGACAAATATGCTGTTAAAAGAAAAGCTCTAAAAGAAGCAGGTGATTATGTTGGATTAGACAAATTACCTAAAAATGCTTCTCCAGTACGTTTACACAATCGTTGTAAATTGACAGGTCGTCCAAGAGGTTATATGAGAAAATTCGGTATCAACCGTGTTACTTTCAGAGAACTTGCAGCAAATGGTAAAATACCAGGCATTACAAGAGCCAGTTGGTAATTTATTTCAAAATACTTTATTATTAAAAAATAATATTGTACCTTTGCAGGCCCTTTTAGGGCTTTTAATTTCTTATTAAGTTGTTAGAATTGTTAAAAATATGGATCCAATAGCCGATTACCTTACAAAAATCAGAAACGCGATAAAAGCAAAACATCGTGTTGTTGAGGTTCCTGCTTCAAATGTAAAGAAGGAGATAACCAAGGTACTTTTTGATAAAGGGTATATTCAAAGTTATAAATTTGAAGATAGCGCTGTTCAAGGCACTATTAAAATAGCTTTAAAATATAATGCTCTTACAAAAGAGTCTGCAATCGTTAAATTAGAACGCATTAGCAAACCTGGTTTGAGAAAATACACACACGCGGAAACAATGCCACGTGTTTTAAATGGTCTTGGTGTTGCAATCATATCTACCTCTAAAGGTATTATGAGCAGCAAAGAAGCTAAGAATCTAAATATAGGCGGAGAAGTTCTTTGCTTTGTTTATTAATTAAATATTCGGACGAAATAGTATGTCACGTATTGGTAAATTACCTGTAACTCTTCCGGAAAAAGTAGAACTTTCAGTTTCTCCATCAAACCTTGTAACTGTTAAAGGCCCTAAAGGTACTTTAACTCAACAAGTTGATGTTGATATTAAAGTTTCCGTAGAAGATGGAAAGGTTGTAGTTGCTAGACCTACAGAGCAAAAAAGACACAAAGCATTACATGGTTTGTATCGCTCTTTAATTAGCAACATGATTGTTGGAGTAAGTCAAGGTTACAAAATTGATCTTGAATTAGTTGGTGTTGGTTACAAAGCAACAGCTGCTAACAATGTCTTAGAATTAAGTTTAGGATTCTCTCACGGAATTTTCTTTAAGTTACCTTCAGAACTTACTGTTTCTGCATTAACAGAAAAGGGAAAGAACCCAGTTGTTACGTTAGAGTGTATCGATAAGCAGTTAATTGGACAAGTATCTGCTAAAATCAGATCTCTAAGAAAAATCGAGCCTTACAAAGGTAAAGGTGTTCGATTCAAAGGTGAAGTTGTACGAAGAAAAGCTGGTAAAACAGCATCTAAATAATTAAGATATGGCAACTAAGAAAGATCTTAGAAGGCTCAGAATTAAAAGAGGTATTAGAAATAAAATTTCTGGTACTGCTGAGAAACCAAGATTGTCTGTATTCAGAAGTAATACAGGTATCTTCGCTCAATTAATTGATGATATAAGTGGAGCTACTCTTGCAAGTTGCTCTTCAACAGAGTTTAAATCTAGCAAAGGTACAAAGTGCGACATTTCAACAATGGTTGGGAAAGCAATAGCAGAAAAAGCATCAGCAAAAGGTATTAAAAATATCGTTTTTGATAGAGGTGGTTTTTTGTATCATGGTCGTGTTAAGTCATTGGCTGAAGGTGCAAGAGAAGGTGGTTTAGCATTCTAATTCAATAAAAGAAAAAATATTATGTCTCAAGTCAACGTTAAAACGGTTAAAGCTAGCGAAATAGAGCTTAAAGAGCATGTTGTTGCTATAAACCGTGTTGCTAAAGTAGTAAAAGGTGGACGTCGTTTCAGTTTTTCTGCAATAGTTGTAGTAGGAGATGGAAATGGTGTTGTTGGTCATGGTTTAGGTAAAGCAAATGAAGTTACAGATGCAATTACTAAAGCAATTGATGACGCTAAAAAGAATCTTATTAAAGTACCTATTATCAACGGTACACTGCCCCATCAAATGGAAGGCAAATATAGTGGAGGATTCGTATTAATTAAACCCGCAGCTCCAGGTACTGGTGTTCTTGCAGGTGGTGCGATGCGTGCTGTATTTGAAAGTGCAGGAGTAAAAGATGTATTAGCTAAGTCTAAAGGATCTTCAAATCCACATAATGTGGTTAAAGCAACAATCGACGCATTAGTTAAAATGAGAGCTCCTCATAAAGTAGCTATGCAAAGAGGTGTTACTATGAGTAAAGTATTTAATGGTTAATTTAATATAATCATGGCAAAAGTTAAGATTACTCAAGTTGTAAGTGCAATTAAAAAATCTCAAAATCAAAAACGTGTATTACAATCGTTAGGTTTAGGTAAAATTAATTCTACAGTAGAGCAAGAACTTACACCTTCAATTAAAGGAATGCTTAATAAAGTGAATCATTTAGTAGTTGTTAGCGAGTAAGTATTATGAAATTACATACATTAAGACCTGCAAAAGGTGCAGTAAAGTCTTCAAAACGTATCGGTAGAGGTACTGGTTCTGGTAGAGGTGGTACTTCTACAAAAGGACATAAAGGAGCAAAATCTAGATCTGGTTATTCTTCAAAAATAGGTTTTGAAGGTGGTCAAATGCCTTTACAACGTCGTTTACCTAAATTTGGTTTTAAACCTTTGAACAAAATATCGTTTAAGCCAATTAATTTAGATGAATTAGTTGAATTAATTGAAAGAACTGGTGCTTCTGTAGTTGATTTTGCTTTGATGAACCAAAATGGTTTGATTGGAAACAAAGACAAAGTTAAAATCCTTGCAAGAGGAGAAGGAGAACTTAAATCAATTAAAGCTGAAATTATTGCTCACGCCTTTTCTACATCAGCTTCTGAAGCTATTGTAAAAGCAGGAGGTAAAGTTACCCTTATAGGATAATGAAGCGTTTCATTTCTACTTTTAAAAATATATTCTCAATAGAAGAACTCCGTACGAGAATCTTCACTACAATCATGTTCCTAGTTATGTTTCGACTAGGTTCTTTTGTTGTTTTACCCGGTGTTGACCCGAGTAAAATAACAGATGCAAGTAGTTCGGAAGGAATATTAGGTGTTATTAATACCTTCTCAGGAGGTGCTTTTAACAACGTTTCTGTATTTGGCTTGGGTATCATGCCATATATATCAGCTTCTATTGTTTTACAATTATTAACTTTTGCTGTTCCTCATTTTCAACGTCTTCAAAAAGATGGTGAATCTGGAAGAAATAAAATTAATCAGTATACAAGAATTCTTACAATTTTCATTACTGTAGCTCAGTCAATAGGCTATTTAGCTGCTACATTAAATGAATCTATGTTCTATGAAGGTATGGATAATCCTTTCATGAATATTGTTAGGATCATCACTCTAATTTCAGGAACTATGTTCTGTATGTGGTTAGGTGAACGTATAACTGAAAAAGGTATAGGTAATGGTATTTCGATGTTGATTATGATTGGTATTGTTTCAAGATTACCTTTCGCATTATCCGCTGAAATAAGTTCAAAAGGATTATCTGGTGGGCTACCATTATTGATTGAATTTGCAGCATTGTTTGGTGTAATTATGTTAGTTGTACTTGTACAACAAGCAACAAGAAGAATACCAATCCAATACACAAAACAAATAGCTGGTGGTAAACAAGTTATTGGACAACGCCAATATTTACCTCTTAAGTTGATAGCTGCTGGTGTTATGCCAATAATATTTGCTCAATCAGTTATGTTCCTTCCTGCAATTTTAGGATCTTCATTTCCTGATTCAGAATTTGCAAGTACAATTGGAGCAACAATGAGTGACTTTACATCTTGGCAGTACAATGTTGTTTTTGCAACGATGATTATTCTATTTACTTATTTCTATACAGCGATTACGGTCAATCCGAATACGATTGCTGAAGACTTAAGAAGAAATGGAGGATTTATACCAAGTGTTAAACCTGGTGCAGCAACGTCTGAATTTATTGATGACGTATTGACAAAAATTACATTGCCAGGTTCTATATTTCTTGCTGTATTAGCAATCTTACCTGCTTTTGCTAGCATGACAGGTATTGAAAGAGAATTTGCATATTTCTATGGTGGTACCTCTTTATTAATTATGATTGGTGTTGTATTAGACACCTTGCAACAAATCGAAAGTTTCTTATTAATGAAACATTACGATGGAATGATGCAAACGGGTCGTGTTAAGGGAAGATTGGATAGTACTGCAGTTATTTAACAATAATGTCAGTTATTCATTATAAATCTAATGAAGAGCTTGAAATTATACGTGAAAGCGGTATAATTCTTGGAAAAGCTCACGCAGAAATTGCGAAAATTATTAGACCAGGAATTAAAACGAATGAATTAGATAAGATAGCTTATCAATTCATTGCTGATAACGGAGGGCTTCCTTCTTTTAAAGGCTATAATGGTTTTCCTGCTACGCTTTGTATTTCGGTGAATGAAGTTGTCGTTCATGGTTTCCCTAGCGAATATGAATTACAAGACGGAGATATAATTTCTGTTGATTGCGGTGTTAAGTATAAAGGATTTCACAGTGACTCTGCTTATACTTATCCTGTAGGAAATGTAAAAGAAGAAGTGTTAAAACTGCTTCGTATTACAAAAGAAAGTTTATATAAAGGTATTGAACAAGCTGTTGTTGGCAATAGAATTGGTGACATCGGTTATGCAGTACAAACGTTCGTTGAAAATGAAGGTTACACTGTAGTGAGAGAATTAGTAGGTCATGGATTGGGTAAAAGCCTTCATGAAAAGCCTGAAGTTCCTAATTATGGTAATCGTGGTAAAGGGTTGAAACTAGAAGAAAATCTAGTTATAGCAATAGAACCCATGATAAACCTTGGAAAGAAAAATGTTGTTCAGGAAAATGATGGTTGGACCATACGAACTTCTGATCGATTACCTTCTGCACATTTCGAACATACGGTAGCTATAAAAAAGGGAAAACCAGAAATTTTGACTACCTTTGAATTCATTGAAAAAATAATTAATATTTAATACTTCGCATGTCGAAACAATCGTCCATTGAACAAGATGGCAAAATCTTAGAAGCACTTTCCAACGCAATGTTTCGCGTAGAGTTAGGCAATGGCCATCAAGTTATTGCACATATTTCTGGAAAAATGCGAATGAATTATATAAAAATATTACCAGGAGACAAAGTAAGAATGGAAATGTCTCCATATGATTTGACTAAAGGAAGAATCGTATTTCGTTACAAATAATAATAATTTAACTTATAAAACAATAAGACGATGAAAGTAAAAACATCGATCAAAAAGAGAAGTGTAGATTGCAAAGTTGTCAGAAGACACGGCAAACTTCTAGTTATCAATAAGAAGAACCCAAGGTTCAAACAAAGACAAGGTTAATAATAATTGAATAATACTATGGCAAGGATTTCTGGTGTTGATATTCCCGATAACAAAAGAGGTGAAGTTTCTTTAACTTACATCTATGGAATTGGTCGTAACTCAGCTCAAAGTATTTTGACGAAAGCCGGCGTAAGCTGGGATAAGAAAGTTAATGAGTGGAATGATGAAGAAGCGAATGCAATTCGTGCGATCATTGGTTCTGAACATAAAACTGAAGGTGCTCTTAAGTCTGAAGTGCAATTAAGCATTAAACGTTTGATGGATATCGGCTGTTACAGAGGCCTTCGTCACAGAAAAGGTTTACCAGTACGTGGTCAACGTACTAAAAACAATTGCCGTACTCGTAAGGGTAAGCGCAAAACTGTTGCTAACAAAAAGAAAGCAACTAAATAGTAATTAATTACTGAAACTGATATTTAATTCAGAATATGGCTCAACAATCAACAGCCGCGAAAAGAAAAGATAAGGCTAAAAAAAGAATCGTAGTTATCGAACCAACAGGACAGGTTCATATCAGAGCTTCTTTCAATAACATTATCATTTCTGTTACCAACAGTACAGGTCAAGTTATATCTTGGGCTTCTGCAGGTAAAATGGGATTCCGCGGATCTAAAAAGAATACTCCTTACGCTGCTCAAGTTGCAGCGCAAAACTGTGCTCAAGTTGCCTTTGAAGGCGGAATGAGAAAGTGTGAAGTTTTTGTAAAAGGACCAGGCTCAGGTAGAGAGTCTGCAATTCGCACCATTCAAAATGCTGGTATCGAAGTGTTAATGATTAAAGACGTTACACCTATGCCACATAACGGATGCAGACCTCCTAAAAAGAGAAGAGTCTAATTATTTAAGTGAACATTAATAATTAATTAACAAGAAATGGCACGTTATACTGGCCCTAGGTCTAGAATTTCAAGACGATTCGGTGAGCCTGTGATGGGGGATAGTAAAGCTCTTCAAAAGAAGAATTACGCTCCCGGAATGCACGGAAGAAATAAAAAAAGAAAGCAATCTGAATATTCTATTCAGTTGAAAGAAAAGCAAAAGGCTAAATATACTTATGGTGTATTAGAAAGACAATTTGCTAAAACTTTTGACACTGCTGCAAGAAAACAAGGTATCACTGGTGAAAACCTTTTGAAAATGCTTGAATCTCGTTTAGATAACACAGTGTACCGTTTAGGTATTGCTTCATCTAGAAGAGCTGCTCGTCAACTTGTATCTCACAAACATATTGTTGTTAATGGAGAAATCGTTAACATTCCTTCATACCAATTGAAGCCAGGTGATCAGTTAGGCGTTCGTGAGAAATCAAAATCTCTTGAATCAATTACTGAAAGTCTTTCTACTCAATCTGCTAAGAAATTTACTTGGTTGGAATGGGATCTATCAAGTATGTTAGGTAAATTTGTAACTTACCCTCAACGTGATGAAATTCCTGAAAATATCCAGGAACAACTGATTGTCGAGTTGTACTCTAAATAATTAAATACACATAATCTAAAATATATTTATGTCTATTCTTTCTTTTCAAATGCCAGAAAAAGTGGTTATGGAAAAAGCAGACGATTTTCACGGTCTGTTTGAATTCAAACCTCTTGAAAAAGGATATGGTGTAACTATCGGTAATGCTTTAAGAAGAATTTTATTGTCTTCACTTGAAGGTTATGCGATCACTGGAATTAAAGTTCCAGGTGTGTTACATGAGTTCTCTACAATTCCTGGCGTAAGGGAAGATGTAACTGAGATTATCTTGAACCTTAAACAAGTTCGTTTCAAAAAGATTTCTGACGTGAACGAAAATAAAATCGTTGTTAGTATCAAGAAACAAGCTTCTTTCAAGGCTGGAGATATTGCTAAGTTTACTTCTGCTTATCAAATATTAAACCCTGAATTATTAATCTGCAATGTAGATTCTAATTCCAACTTTGATATCGAGTTAACGCTTGAAAAAGGTCGTGGTTACTTGCCTGCAGAGGAAAACAAACCAGCAGAACAAATCTTTGGTTATATTCCAATCGATGCAATTTTTACACCAATTAAAAATGTAAAATACAGCGTTGAGAATACAAGAGTAGAACAAAGAACGGATTACGAAAAACTTATTCTTGAAATATTAACGGACGGATCTATACATCCTGAAGATGCATTGAAAGGTGCTGCTAATATTTTAATAAAACACTTCATGTTATTCTCAGATCAAACAATGACGTTTGAGGCTGTTAAAGCTGAAGAAGAAGAGACAGTAGATGAAGAATTCTTACACATGAGAAAACTTCTTAAAACTTCTCTAGCTGATCTAGACTTGTCTGTACGTGCTTACAACTGTTTAAAGGCTGCTGATATCAAAACATTGGGAGAGCTTGCTACTCTTGATATTTCTGACATGATGAAGTTCCGCAACTTTGGTAAGAAGTCTCTTAACGAGTTAGAGCAGTTAATTATTGATAAAAACTTAACCTTTGGAATGGATACGGCTAAGTATAAACTTGACGAGGATTAATCGCAATGAGACACGGTAAAAAAGACAATCACCTAGGCAGAACAAGTACTCACAGAAGAGCATTATTATCAAACATGGCTTCTTCTTTGATTGTTCATAAAAGAATTTCTACTACAGTTGCTAAGGCTAAAGAACTTAGAAAGTACGTAGAACCTTTGATTACGAAAGCGAAAGCAGATTCTACACACAGTAGAAGAACGGTTTTCTCTTATCTACAAAATAAAGATTCAGTTAAAGAATTATTTGACAATGTTGTTGAGAAAATCGCAGCAAGACCAGGTGGTTACACTAGAATTTTAAAAACTGGTGCGCGTTTAGGCGATAACGCTGATATGTGCATTATTGAATTAGTTGATTATAACGAAACTTACGTTAAAACTACGGAAGTTAAAGCTGCAAAAAGAACGCGTCGTTCTACTGCTGCTAAAAAAGATGAATCTACTGAATCAACAGATACTGAACCAAAAGCATAATGCTTTCAAAGCAACAATGTTTTACTATATCTTAAATAAAAAAGGATTCGACTTTTGTTGAATCCTTTTTTATTTTGTTTAAATTCAAACATTCAAAATTACAATGAAAGTCCAAGAACAAAAAGAAGCTTATTTAATGCTAGAAGACGGTACCTGGTATAAAGGTATCGCTGTTGGTAAAATTGGTACTACTTCAGGTGAGATTTGTTTTAATACGGGGATGACAGGCTATCAAGAGATCTATACGGATCCATCTTATTTTGGTCAAATCATTGTCAATACTACAAGTCACATCGGCAATTACGGTGTTAAAGAAGACGAACAAGAATCTGCTGGTGTAAAATTCAGTGGCTTGGTTTGTAGAAATTTCTCCGATATGTTTTCAAGATATGACGGCGACAGCTCGCTTCAAGCATATTTCGAAAAGAATGGCATTGTTGGGATCAGCGATATTGATACGCGTGAATTAGTTCGACACATACGTTCTACAGGAGCGACAATGAATGCCGTAATTTCTTCTGAAATTTTAGATATTGAAAAATTAAAAGAAGCAGTTAAAAATGTACCTTCTATGAAAGGACTTGAATTGTCAAGTATCGTTTCTACAAAAGAAAGTTATTTTTTAGGTGAACCAACTGCAACATATAAGGTTGCTGTTTTAGATTTAGGTGTAAAAACAAGTATACTGAAAAATCTAACAACTAGAGACTGCTATTTAAAAGTATTCCCAGCAAAGACAACGTATGCAGAAATGAAAGCGTGGTCTCCCAACGGTTACTTTATCTCTAATGGACCTGGAGACCCTGCTGTTACGAGCTATGCAATTGATACCGTAAAAAGTATTTTAGCTGAAGACAAGCCCATGTTTGGAATCTGTTTAGGCCACCAGCTTTTAGCTGAGGCGAATGGAATACCAACTTATAAAATGCCAAATGGACATAGAGGTTTGAACCATCCTGTTAAAAATTTAATTTCAGGATTGTCTGAAGTTACTTCTCAAAACCATGGTTTTGCAGTAGATGCGAATTCAATACCTAAAGATAGCAATGTTGAGATAACGCATATTAATTTAAATGACAATACTGTTGAAGGTATTCGTTTGAAGAATAAAAATGCTTTCTCCGTACAATATCACCCTGAGTCTTCTCCGGGCCCACATGATTCGATCTATTTATTCGATCAATTTGTAGCAAATTTAAAATAGAATATTAATAAATTAAATAAAAAAGATGAGCTTAATAGAAGAAATTGTTGCACGTCAAATCTTTGACTCAAGAGGAAATCCTACTATCGAAGTAGATGTAATTACTGAAAATGGTTTAATTGGTAGAGCAGCAGTTCCATCTGGCGCATCTACTGGTAAGCACGAAGCAGTTGAATTAAGAGATAATGATAAATCTATTTACATGGGCAAAAGCGTTTTAAAAGCGGTTTCTAATGTAAATGATATTATTGCTCCTGAATTAATTGGATCTCATGTATTTGAGCAAAACCTAATTGATCGTTTAATGATTGATTTAGACGGCACTACAAACAAAGGTAAATTAGGAGCTAATGCAATCTTAGGTGTTTCTTTGGCGTTGGCTAAAGCAGCAGCTCAAGAAGCTGGCTTACCTCTTTATAGATATGTTGGTGGTGTTAGTGCTAACACATTACCTGTACCAATGATGAACATCATCAATGGTGGTTCACATGCAGATAACTCTATCGATTTTCAAGAGTTTATGATTATGCCTACTGGTGCAAAATCATTCACTGAAGCAATGCGTATGGGTTCTGAAATTTTCCATACTCTTGCAAAAGTATTGAAATCAAAAGGAATGTCTACAAACGTAGGTGATGAAGGTGGTTTCGCTCCAAATATTTCTTCTAACGAAGAAGCATTGAAAACAGTAATACAAGCGATCGAACAAGCTGGTTACAGACCAGGCGAAGATGTTATGATTGCATTTGATGCTGCAGCTTCTGAATTTTATGATTCTGAAACAAAATTATATCACCTTAAAAAATCAACGGGCGAAAAATTAACATCTTCTCAAATGGTTTCATTCTGGGCAGATTTAGTTAAGCGTTATCCAATCGTATCGATTGAAGATGGTCTAGATGAAGACGATTGGTCTGGTTGGGCTGAATTGACTAAATCAGTTGGTGATAAAGTACAATTGGTTGGTGATGATTTGTTTGTAACAAACGTTAGTCGTTTACAACAAGGAATTGATCAAGGCATTGCGAATTCAATCCTTGTAAAGGTAAATCAAATTGGCTCATTAACAGAAACAATTTCTGCTGTTAATTTAGCTAAGAGAAATGCATATACTTCAGTAATGTCTCACCGTTCTGGTGAAACAGAAGACAATACAATTGCTGATTTGGCTGTTGCATTAAACTGTGGTCAAATCAAAACGGGATCTTGTTCTCGTTCTGATCGTATGGCAAAATACAATCAGTTACTTCGTATCGAAGAGGAATTGGGCGAGTCTGCTTATTTCCCTGGTAAAAATATGCGTAAGTAATATTACTAGCAATATTACTAAAGGTCTCGCTATTGGCGAGACCTTTTTTTTTGTAAATTGCAGTATGAAGATACTTGAAAGGATACAAACGTTGCCACCTATCTTTAGGAATTTTTTCTTCCTGTTCTCTATGGTATTTATTATTTGGATGATTTTTTTTGATTCGAATGATTTGATCAGTCAATATAAAATGAACAAACAGCTCAACGATCTTGAAAGTGAGCGCGACTATTACGAACAAAAAATTGTAGAAGTTAAAGCAGAAGAAGATGCTTTAATAAAAGACAAAGATAAATTAGAAAAGTTTGCTCGAGAGCATTACTTAATGAAGAAGCCTACAGAGGATATCTACATCCTTGTTGAAGAAAAATAAAATCAAAAATCTTAGTTATACCAATATGTCTATTTAATAGATATAAAAAATATTCATGAATAAATATACCCGTTATACAACAATACTTTGGACGCTTTTTATCGGCAGTCTATATACATTGTTTCTTTGGTCGTTACTGATACGTGTGAATTATCTCGGAGCATTTGGAGACATGCCGGATTTGGTAAAGCTAGAAAACCCAAAAAACGAATTGGCCTCTGAAGTGTATTCTTCTGATGGCGTTTTGTTAGGAAAATATTTTAGAGAAAACAGAAGCCCAGTTACCTATTCCGAAATTTCTCCTAATGTAATAAATGCATTAATTACCACAGAAGATATTCGTTTTAGAGATCATGCGGGCATTGATTTAAAAGGTGTTATGGCAATACCTTTTTATTTGATTCAAGGAGATCAGCGGGGATCTAGTACTATTACACAACAATTAGCGAAGAATTTATTTAAAACGCGTGGCATTCAAAAGAAAGGTATACTTGGTTATATTCCTGGATTTAATATTGTGATTGCAAAAGTGAAAGAATGGCAGTTGGCAATAACCTTGGAAAAGACCTATACAAAAAATGAAATCTTAGCCTTATACTTAAATACCGTAGATTTTGGAAGCAATTCATTTGGAATAAAAGTTGCTGCTAAAACATTTTTTCAAACGAGTCAAGACAGCTTGAGTATTTCACAAGCCGCAATGCTTATAGGTTTGCTTAAAGCTCCAACAAGTTATAGTCCCATTTTAAATCCAGAGAATGCACTCAACAGAAGAAATACTGTTTTAGAACTGTTATTTGATAATAAGTACATCACCAATCTTCAGTTTAATACGTTGAAAATCCAACCTGTAAAATTAGATTATGAAGTTGAAAAACATTCGGATGGTTCTGCTACGTATTTTAGAACAATGGTTAGCAAATACTTACAAGAATGGTGCAAAAAAAACAATAAAGATTTGTACGGTGATGGTTTGAAAATTTATACAACTATTGATTCTCGTATGCAAAATCATGCAGAAACATCCGTTAAGGAACACATGACTGTATTGCAGCGCAAGTTCAATAAACATTGGGAAGGAGAAAATCCATGGCGCTATCAAAACAAACAGGAAATCCCAAATTTTATAGAAGATATTGCGAAGAAGACAGATCGCTATAAAGCCTTAGAAAAGAAATTTGGCAAAGGATCTGACTCTATTATGATTGTTTATAAAACTCCTGTAAAAATGGCTGTATTCAGTTGGCAAGGAGACATTGATACCATAATGAGTCCGTTTGATTCAATCGCTTATTACAAACATTTTTTACATACAGGTTTCATGACGATGGATCCGTATTCTGGACACATTAAAACTTGGGTTGGCGGAATTGATTACAAACATTTTCAATACGATCATGTGCAACAAAGCAAACGTCAGCCGGGCTCTTCATTCAAGCCATTTGTATATGCAACAGCCATTGCAGAAGGAATTTCACCGTGTACGTTAATTCCTGACCTACCAATTACATTTAAATATCAAGAGGATGGAAAAGAAATTGTTTGGACACCTCGCAACGCGGATTGGGTATATTCAGGAGATTCGTTGAACTTAAGAAGAGGTATGGCGCGGTCTATAAATACGATTGCTGCCCGTTTAACAAATATGGTTGGTGTGGAGCCAATCATACAGATGGCTCATAAATTGGGTATTGAAAGTGCTTTAAAGCCTGTTCCTTCTATTTGTTTAGGGTCAAGTGATGTGAATGTATATGAAATGGTTGGGGCTTACAGTACCTTTTTAAATAAAGGAGTGTGGACAGAACCTATTTTTATAGAACGAATAGAAGACAATAGCGGCAATGTTATTTTTGAAGCCATTCCAAAGAGAAGAGACGCAATAAGCGAAGATGTTGCTGCAGTTATGGTGTACATGTTAAAGGGTGGTACAGAAGAAGGCGGAGGCACGTCTCAAGCATTGTTTCAATATGATATTTTTAAAGGAAATGAATTGGGTGGAAAAACCGGAACATCATCGAACTATTCGGATGGCTGGTATATGGGTATATCAACACACCTGGTTGGTGGTGTATGGGTCGGCGGTGAAGACCGCAGCATCCACTTTAGAACATCAGCAACAGGAGAAGGCTCAAAGACAGCCTTGCCAATATTTGGCTTATTTATGGAGAAGGTATATGCAGATACATCCTTAGATATTAAAGAAGGAAGATTTAAAATGCCTTCGAAACTGAGTATAAATATTAATTGTCCGCGTAGACCAGATCGAGTAGTGGTAGATAGTTTGGCAATTTCTGAGGAAGAAGATTTACTTCCTTCAGAAGAAATAGTCGAATAACTGACTTTTTATGTTACACAACAATTCGTTTTTAATATTTCAAATAATTTATAAACTATGGATGCATCTCCAATCATAAAAATAAAACCATTGGGTTTTCCATGGGAAACCTTGGATCCGTTTATTTTTTGTGTGCATCATAGAGATGAATTTCCAATCGGAAATGATGCAATGGGGCCTGCAGTATCCTTAGCTGGCAGAAACATAGGTCAAGATTTTTCTGGCAGAGACAAATGGAATATGTACCATGGTCAGACAATGCCTGGCTTTCCATATCACCCACATAGAGGCTTTGAAACTGTTACGGCAGTAAAAGCAGGCGTTGTAGACCACACAGACTCATTGGGTGCTGCTGGTCGCTTTAGTGCAGGGGATGTGCAATGGATGACAGCTGGTAAAGGAGTTCTGCATTCAGAAATGTTTCCATTATTGCATACGGACAAACCCAATCCGATGGAGTTGTTTCAGATTTGGTTGAATCTTCCCAAGAGAAGTAAATTTGTGCAGCCACATTTTAAAATGCTTTGGAAGGAACACATTCCTGTATTAAAAGAAATAGATAGCAATGGCCGTACGATAGAAGTGAATGTGATTGCAGGCGATTTAAAAGCAATACATGCATTAGCGCCAACACCAGATTCATGGGCGGCTGATTCAAATAATCATGTATCTATACTTACCATTAAATTGGATGCACAAGCTATATGGACATTGCCAAAGACAGAGGCTGGTGTCAATAGAATGTTATATTTTTATAAAGGTGGGTCAATGAAAGTTGCGTCCGCGGATGTAGCGGCATATCGCGCGGTACAATTAAAATCAGAGTTTGATGTAACGTTGGCAGCAGGAGATGAAGCGTGTTATTTGCTGCTGTTACAGGGTAAGCCAATGAATGAGCCAGTTGTGCAACATGGACCGTTTGTTATGAATACCGAAGCAGAAATAAGAGAAGCATTTGCAGAATATCAAAAAACACAATTTGGTGGCTGGCCTTGGCCAAATCATGAACAAGCACATGCACGAGAACGTGGGCGTTTTGCATTGCATGCGGATGGTAGGGAAGAGAATATGTAATAGTTTATTATACTTTTTAAAATATTTTTTCGTTTGTCTTTTATTGGTTACGTATTTTAATAATTAATTTATTCAGTATTAATTTTAAATCCATTTTTACAACCATTTTAATAGTGTTGATTTTTGTATCCGTAAACGGCCAGTCAATAAATAAAACGGTTATTCGGAATAACGACTTTGCTTTTGAATTATTTAAACAAACGTTTAAAAAAGATACAAGTGTTTGTCTTTCTCCTTACAGTATATCATTTACACTATCCATGGCTTACGCAGGTGCCCGAAATAAAACAGCCGCTCACTTGAGTTCTGTATTACATTATGATTTAAACCAGCAGAAATCAAATGAAGCATTTGCAGAAATTCAACGACAATTAAATTTATTTAAAGGAGATACTTCTATTAAACTTGCGATGGCAAATGCCATTTGGGAAAAAGAAAACGAACATGTGTATCCTGAATACATTGAACAACTAAATAAATATTATAATGCTCAGGTATATCCAATAACAAATGCAAAAGCTGTAAATGATTGGGTGAAAATTAAAACCAATAATAAGATTGATCATATTATCTCAGAAGAGGCCTTAAAGCAAGCCTAAGTAATATTAACGAATGCTATTTATTTTAAAGGGGATTGGCTTCATGAATTTGATGAGAAAAATACAAGAAAGGATACATTTAATTTAAGTAGAAATCGAAAATCTATAGTAGATATGATGTTTCAAAAAAACAAATTTAATTATTATCAGGATGAATATAGTCAAGTTTTAGAAATGCCTTACAAAGGCAATGAACTATCAATGATAATTGTATTGCCTAAGCCAGGATATTCACTTTCAGAATTAATGGACAATATGAACGCACAGACATTTGGTTATTACAAACCGGGTTTAGAAGAGAAAACGGTCAATCTTTTTTTACCAAAATTTAATTTTACATCAGAGTTTGAATTAACGACTGAATTAAAACAACTGGGCTTAATTGATCCATTTATTGGTAGTGCAGATTTTTCTGGGATAGCTCCAAAGGGGTTGTTCATTTCAAATGTTATACATAAAACATTTATTGAGGTAAATGAAAAAGGCAGTGAAGCAGCTGCAGCTACCGCAGTAGTAATAATCAGGAGTGTCCCCCCTCGAACAATAGACTTTAATGCCAATAAACCTTTTTTGTTTTTTATTGTTGATAAACAAACCGAAACAATACTCTTTATGGGCAGCGTTGTAAACCCTGCAGAAGTAAATGGAAAGAGTGTTAAAGTGTATACAGGACCTAGAAAAAGTGACGGCGACAGGCCTCCATCTCTAGGTTTTAAGGTCGTGGTTAAGATGCTATTCTAAAAAAAATGGTTTCACGTCGTTGTCGTTAAACATAGTAAACGTGAAACCAAATAAATTTATAACGCAGACAACGCAAATACATACATTCGTAAATCTTTCACCTTTCTATTTCCTTCTTCACTCCATTCAACACCGTAATTTTCTTGGGTATTGAGTAAAACAGTTTTTCCTTTTTTAGTTGAAACAGAAGCACCGATTTTTTTAGAATAGAAATTTATCAGTTCTGTTTTCAAAGCAACCAGACTGCTATCGTTTTTAGGATAAACAAAAATTTCTACAGAGCTTAATGCATCCTTATTAAACGTATACATAATATCTCCGTATTCCGTAGCGCTTAAATTAATGTTGTAGGTAATCGTTGAAGCATCTTGCTCAATTTTTTCTAAGGTAGAATCCATTGCTTGGGATTTTGTGATGCCCAATTTTTTACCTCTGAAAACACCCGAATCAGAAACCATTAATATTTTGAAGGATGAAGAATACCCTGCAAGTGGATCAATCATTGGGTCTGATACCGTTAGTGTATCAACCAAAACGATGTTTGTGTTTTCGTTGTAACTATCACACGAAAAAAATAAAGGGACAAATAAGGTACAAGCTAGTAGGCGAAAGATATGTTTCATGTTTTTATTTATTTTCTTTAATGGCTAATTGTCCGCAGGCAGCATCAATGTCTTTACCGCGGCTTCTTCTAATATTAACGATAATTCCTTTGTCAGTCAATATCTTTTTGAATTGTTCTAATTTATCAACAGATGTATTTACGAAATCTGCTTCTTCAATTGGATTGTATTCAATGATATTAATTTTGCAGGGAATGTTTTTTGCGAAGGTGTATAATTCTTTTGCATCTTGGGCGGTATCATTTACCCCATCAAAAACAATGTATTCAAAGGTTACAGAAGACCCCGTTTCTTTGCAGAAGTGTAATAAAGACTCCTTCAATACTTTTAAATTGTTGGTCTCGTTGATGGGCATGATGGTGTTGCGCTTCTCGTCATTTGCTGCATGCAGCGATAATGCCAACCGGAACTTCACTTTCTCATCGCCCAATTTGGTGATCATTTTAGCAATACCAGCAGTTGAAAGTGTAATGCGTTTCGAAGCAATATGTAGACCATCTTCTGCCGTTACTTTTTCTAAGCCTTTTACCACATTGGTGTAATTGAGCAAAGGTTCGCCCATGCCCATGAGTACAATATTGGAAAGCGGCAACTGATAATGTTCTTCTGCAGTTTCTTTTATCAATACCACCTGGTCGTATATTTCATATGGCTCTAGATTGCGTTTGCGATCCATGTAGCCAGTAGCGCAAAACTTGCACGTTAAAGAGCAGCCCACTTGCGAAGAGATACAAGCTGTCATTCGATCATCTGCAGGAATTAAAACACCTTCAACCAAATAGCCGTCGTGTAATTTAAAACCAAACTTTATTGTACCATCGTTACTCACTTGTTTTTGTGAAATGGTAATGGGGTTGATGGTGAAGTTGCTTTCTAATAACGCGCGCGTTTCCTTAGAAAGATTGGTCATGCTTTCGAACGAACGTGCAGAGCGTTTCCATAACCATTCGTATACTTGTTTGGAACGGAAGGCCTTTTCACCATTGGCTACGAAAAAACCGTTAAGCTCTTCCGCATTTAAACTTCGGATACACTTTTTTTTGATTTCTGTGGTAGAGGTTTGCATTGTACAAAGGTACAACATTCAAAGCATTAATATACTTGACCTCTTAGATGAACAAATCAAAAATATGTATGAAATATTGTCATTTGTCAAGCGAATAATTATATTGAAACAAGAACAATTGACAGTTGAAGATGCTGAATTTCTGATAAATAGAGACAAAATGGCCGTTTTGAAGAATGGAGAATAATTGGATTGTCGTTTGTTGAATAATATAAAGGAGGAAAAAAAATATGAATTTAAATAATTATACGATTAAAGGGCAGGAAGCATTTCAAAAAGCAATGGAAATTGCTGCTGCCAATGAACAGCAATCTATTGAGTCTGTTCATTTATTGAAAGGAATTATCATTGCAGATGAAAACGTTGTTCCTTTTTTATTTAAAAAAAACAACATAAATCCAGTAACATTCCATCAAACATTGGATGCCGTAATTAAGACATATGGTAAAGTTACTGGTGGTAGTCCGTATTTATCAAACGATGCTACGCAAGTATTGAATAAAGCTACCGCCTTGGCTAAAGAGTTTGGTGACGAATTTATTTCAATCGAACACATGTTGCTTGCTTTGGTTTCAGGTAAAGATAAAGCCGCAACTTTATTAAAGGATGCAGGCCTTACTGAAAAGGGTTTGCGTACTGCTATACAAGAGTTGAGAGGTGGAAGTAAAGTAACTGATCAGAATGCAGAAGGAAAATACCGTTCACTTGAAAAATATTCTAAAAACTTAAATGATTTAGCACGCTCTGGTAAAATAGATCCGGTTATTGGTCGTGATGAAGAAATAAGAAGGGTGCTACAAATCCTTTCGAGACGTACAAAAAATAATCCAATCTTATTGGGTGAGCCAGGAGTTGGTAAAACCGCCATTGCTGAAGGCCTTGCACAGCGTATCGTTTCGGGTGATGTACCAGAAAATTTAAAAAGCAAACAATTGATATCCTTGGATATGGGTTTGTTGGTTGCGGGTGCAAAATATAAAGGTGAATTTGAAGAACGTTTAAAATCGGTAATCAAAGAAGTTACTGATTCGGATGGAGAAATCATTTTATTCATTGATGAGATTCATACCTTAATTGGTGCTGGAGGTGGAGAAGGTGCGATGGATGCGGCGAACTTATTGAAACCTGCGCTTGCACGTGGAGAACTGCATGCAATTGGTGCAACAACATTAAAAGAATATCAAAAATACATTGAAAAAGATAAAGCGCTGGAACGTCGTTTTCAAGCGGTAATTGTAGACGAGCCCAATACGCAAGATGCAATTTCAATTCTTCGTGGAATTAAAGAAAAGTACGAAGTACATCACGGTATACGCATACAAGACGATGCAATCATTGCAGCAGTTGAACTTTCTCAACGTTATATTAGCGATCGTTACTTACCAGATAAGGCAATCGATTTGATGGATGAAGCATCTGCGAAATTGCGTATTGAATTGGATTCGATGCCGCAAGAGTTGGATGAAATACTTCGTAGAATTATGCAATTAGAAATTGAACGCGAAGCGATTCGTAGAGAAAACAATAAAGAAAAAGAAACGCTTCTTTCGCGGGAGCTTGCTGAATTAGGAGAGCAGAAAAGCCAGATGATGGCGAAATGGCAAGAAGAAAAACGTGTGATTGATGGTTTGAAACAAGCGAAGGAAGACATCGATCGTTATAAGATGGAAGCGGATCAAGCCGAGCGTAATGGCGACTACGGAAAGGTTGCAGAAATTCGTTATGGTAAAATTCAAGAGGCAGAAAAGCATCTGGAAGAATTCAGTGCGCAGTTACAAGAACTGAAAAAAACCTTAGGCTCTTCTATGTTGAAGGAAGAAGTTACACCTGAAGATATCGCAGAGGTGGTAGCAAAATGGACGGGTATACCTGTTTCAAAAATGTTGCAAAGCGAGCGCGAAAAATTATTGCATTTAGAAGAAGAGTTGGGTAAGCGTGTAGCCGGACAAGCTGAAGCGATAGAAGCGATCTCCGATGCCGTAAGACGGAGTAGAGCCGGTTTGCAAGATCCGAAGCGTCCGATTGGTTCGTTTATTTTCTTAGGAACTACAGGTGTAGGTAAAACCGAATTGGCAAAAGCATTGGCTGACTATTTATTCAACGACGACAATGCTATGGTGCGTATTGATATGTCGGAGTATCAAGAGAGCCATGCGGTAAGTCGCTTGGTTGGTGCACCTCCAGGATATGTAGGGTATGACGAAGGTGGACAATTAACTGAAGCCGTTCGACGTAAACCGTATTCTGTAATTTTATTGGATGAAATTGAAAAGGCCCATCCGGATGTGTTTAATGTACTCTTACAAGTATTGGATGAAGGTCGATTGACAGATAATAAAGGCCGTGTAGCGAACTTTAAAAATGCCATCATCATCATGACATCCAATATGGGTGCGCATATCATTCAGGAGAACTTCGATAAGTTAACTGCAGCAAACGAAGATGAAGTAGTTGAAGAAACAAAAAATCAAGTTGTTGATTTACTCCGTAAAACCATTCGTCCGGAGTTTTTAAATCGGGTAGATGAAATCATCATGTTTAGACCACTTACTCGAAAAGAGATTCGTAAAATTGTTGGCATCCAATTTAGTTTGATTCAAAAACGATTGGATGAAAACGGAATTAAAATCGAAGCAAGTTCTGAAGTATTAGATAAATTAGGTGAATTGGGATTTGATCCACAGTTCGGTGCACGTCCCTTGAAACGAGTGATGCAACGATTAATTTTAAATGAATTATCGAAAGAAATTCTTTCTGGAAGCATTCAAAAAGAAAGCGTTGTAGGCATAACGTTGGATGATAAAGGCGATTTACAGTTTCTGAATTTGGATAAAGTTTCTTTGTAAGTCGAAGGCTCAATGCTAAAGGCTTAAAGCTTTTTTTACATATAATAATGAGAGTCGTTGGTTTAATTACCAACGACTTTTTAAAAATAGTCATCAATAGATACACATGTAAAAAATAAGTATTCACGAATTTTCAAGTGAACTAAAGGCTTTACTTAAGATAAATAAAAAATATGTATCCAAAATATTTGACACCAAGCGAATTTGAAGTTTTTAAAATTGGAGAACAAATTTTTGAAGTTCCTAAATGTATCTTAAAATTCGAAAAATGGGATGGCGAACCTGTAAAAGAAACTTTTGGAGGGAAAGTAATTATTAAGATTAATGAAAAACCCATGTTTGCTGAATTAGCAATCATGCAATATTTTATAGCAGATGGCTGGGAATCTCGTTGGATTGAGACGTATGGGAAAAGTAAAATGGAACCGATTTGTTTATCTGAATGGGTAGATGATAAATATAAAAATCAGATTCACAATCCAATTACAAATGGCTCTATTCAAACATTATTAAATAGTATAGCAACGGCAAATGGAAATTCATTTTCTGGATGCTGGGATGTAATAGGTTGGAAGAACGATAAAATAATATTTGCAGAATCAAAAAGAACAAAAAAAGACAGCGTTCGTTCGACACAAAATAATTGGTTAATGGCTGGATTAAAAAGCGGGTTATCACTCAATAACTTTTTAATTGTACAGTGGGACTTTTGAAAAGTGGGATATGATAACAATTACTTCCCCTTTTAAGATTTATCGTTAAAATAAATCTTAAAAATAACCTATTTAATTTCAGCTAAAAGCGTTCCGCTTTTAGCCTAAATCAAAAAAAGAGACCCTATTAAGAGTCTCTTCTTCTATTTTTTTAAGAACAGCAACTAAACGATGTTCGCGGGGTTTGCTGTTTTTCTATATACAAAATCACCACCACAGATGTTGCGGCGAACGAATCTGCCTGGAACATCTGAGTTTAATAATTTATTGTAGATGTTGCTTGGCACATCAAAGAACTCATACACGCTACCATCAGAATATTTTACTTCCAATACACGTGCTTTGTAGCGATAATCGAGCATGCTTGCATTTGTGATGGTATGCATGAATTCTTCCTTAAACGATTCAACTGTTTCAGGAGCAATGCTCATCAAGAAATTATATGCTTCGATAAAGTCTTTACTTTTTTCTTCGGCTTCTAACTTTGCTGTTTCATTGTCGTTGAATTTATCCGGATGCCATTCTTTCATGAATGTTCGGTAAATGGTTTTTAATTCCTTTAGTTCAACGGTTTTATCTACGCCTAATAGTTTTCTATAATCGGCAACTTTTTTCATATTAATTCTTTTCCAATCTGTTATTCTTTACAAATATAACCATAAAGTATAAAGAAAAGGACCTTTTGAACTTATAAAAGAAGAAAAGTCCAATTCTTCGATCAAAAAATAACAAAAATAGGTAAGTAATTTAAGAAACCATGAACTGTAAGTCGACTGTAAACGTATAAATTACAAGTATACTTAGGTATAATTAAGTAGTAGAATGTAATTTAATTATAAAATTATGAAACCAGAAACCATACGCATGTTATCAAGATTGATCTTGACACTTGCAGCTGTTTACAATATATTTTGGGGGATATTGATTTTAATACAGCCTACTGTAATTTTATTTGATGATACCAATTCCATATTTGTCACCATTGTATTGCAATGTGTTGGCATGCTTGTAGGGGTTTATGGTATTGCCTATTACTTTGCTTCGTTGGATCCTGCACGTTACTGGCCACTAGTATTGGTTGGTTTAATCGGTAAAATCTTAGGGCCAATTGGAGCGTTAAATTATATTTTTTCCGGACAATTAGATCCAGATTTTTTCTGGGTAAATGTGTTTAATGATATCATATGGATTTACCCATTTAGCTGGATTTTGTATCATGTATATAAGAAGAATCTGCCATATAATGGAGGAGAAGAAGAGGACGATGATGATGATGATGATGATATTATGTAAACATTCGTTTTACATAATAAAAAAACACCACGATCTAAGTGGTGTTTTTTTATGCTACATACTTTTAATAAGTACATCCAACTCATCTGTGCTGTCTGGAGTGTCTGATATTTCTGTCACATCAATAATTAAATTAAACGTTTTTTCTTTTTTATCGAATGTGTTAAGTCGCGCATAGCACATCCGACCTTTGGTATTTACAAACAAAACTATATTTTCAGAATTGGGATTTAGAGTAATTTCTTTAGCGAAGCTCCATACTGAGTTTAAGTTTTTATCAATCATATAAGTTGTTGTCGACTCATAGTATTCACCCGTTACACTATTTCTGAATCTTGGAGTAATAATCATTATTTCAGGTAATACATATAATCGATCACAGTTCCATAGGCCAAGTTTGTTGATCGCCAAACGTCTAAGAATTACATCTTGTTGTTTATGTTTTTTTACATCATTTTTAATTTTTTCAACTTTTTTTTCATCCATAGGACGGTTATTATAATATGAAAAATATATTTCTTCGTTTATTTCGCACATAGCATCTTTGCCCGCAACTTTCATATAGGCATTAAATTTTGTGTGCTTGAATTCAAATGAAATTAAATACATATTCAGTGGCGACTCCCTTTGTATGATTGATGCCTTTATAAATGTGTCACTCTCAAATGCGGATGTTACTTGCTTTTCTTCTCTGGTACTACATCCCACCCAAACGCTTTCTTTATACATGTTGAGTTCGGGGAATTGATCCGTTGAAACAGTAAAATTAAAATTGTTGTTTTTATAACTACAATCAGGTCTTACGAGTGTGATTGTTTTTCCATCAATGACACGTTTGTTGGCTTCTATTGCAATCCATTCGACATTTATTGCTGCAGACGCTGCCGCTAATTGATTTGCATTTACTTTCTTCGAAGGAAGTGTTGAATTAGATTCGTTATTTGAAATAGGCAATGAATCTGTTGTTTGAACCCATTCATTTATAATCGGATCGAAATAATACAAGTTGAAATTTGCATCTCGATTTTTTGAAGGAACCTGTACCTGAATATCTTTGCCTGTTGCAAGTGATAGTTCTTCATTATTAAATGTTGCTGAAATCGAAAACATTCCCGCTGATTCCATTTGAATGTAATCCTTTTGTTTTTTGTATTGCATACGAATACCTGACACCAGAATATCTGCGGGATTATGATATTCGGAAATAGCAATTTGCACTTCCCCTTTAGGATTTAAGCCATCTTTTTTAACAAATGCATTTGCAGGAATTGAAAATAGTATTCCTTTTTTTGAAGTAAGGATGTTTTCTTTTAAAGGGTTTATTAAAAAAACTTTCTTATTACCTGATATATTTGAGATAACAGAATCTGAATTTTTTTTTTGTTCTAAATGAGCGGTAGTGCTTAATTGTTCTCTATTCTTTTTGGTCTCGCATGAGCACATAAAGCTACAAACACTTATAAGGGATAATAAAAGATCGTTTTTCATACTCATCGCAGTACTTGTTTGATGTAGTATCCTAATGCAATTTTTTTTAAAAGATACAGTGCTTAAAATATTAAAAATGAGTATGCTATTGGGGAATGTTCAATTGTAAGAGGTCGCAAAACAGACGATACAGTCCATGTTTGCGAGGTATTAATGAAATTTTGCATATTAAGTATGTGTTAACAGCAATCCTATATCATAACAGTTATATAATAGCTACATAATTTCTTCAGAATCTACGCATCGTACTTTTGATGTAAACAAAAAAACTAATTGTTATGAAAAAAGGTTTACAGAGCATACTTGTTTGCTTTGGCGTTTTGCTTACTGCTCAAGTAGAAGTAGCAGCGCAAGTTGTCAAGCTCCAAGATTATGTGAATAATAATTCGGCGCTAATTGGGACATTTCAAAATATAAATTACCATGAAGCAGGTTTCTCAGGCCTTTACCCAATAGCAGGTACTAATGGTTCAGAATTTTGGACTGTTTCTGATAGAGGAGTAAATGTAGATGCTGCAAATGCGAACCCTGCCGCTTGTCATCCTACTTATGACAAGATTTATGGATTTGCAAACTATGCACCTAAAATTCATAGAATTCGCGTGCATGGTGACTCTATTCAAATTTTGCAAACAATATCAATGAAGCGTCCAAATGGAACAGGCGCTACGGGTTTGTTAAATCCTACAGGTTTTGGTAGTACAAGTGTTGAGCAAGCTTCCACTGATACTGTAAAAAATTGTACAAATTTTAATGCGAAGATTGCACCTAAAGATATTTGGGGTATAGATTCAGAAGGTATCGTAGTTGATAAACAAGGAAATTTTTGGATTTGCGAAGAAGGTGGTCCAACAATTTGGAAGTTGAATTCAAATGGTGTTGTCGTAAACCGATTCACTCCTTATGGAAATTTAGTGGGTAAGGAAGCGCAAGACATTGCGATTGATACCGTATTTAAATATCGTAAAAATAATCGTGGTTTTGAAGGTATATCCATTACACCAAGTGGTAAAATTTATGCCATGATACAAAGCCCATTATTAAATCCGTCAAAATCAGTTGGGGAGGCTACTCAAGTTCATCGCTTGTTAGAAATTGATCCAGCTACAAATACAACAAAAATGTTTGTGTATTTGAATGAAGGTATTATTGGAACCGGCGGAGATCAAATCCGTTTGAAAGATTGGAAGTTAAGTGATATGGCTGCTATCAGTGATACTACTTTTTTAGTTATTGAAGCGGCATTAAGAGGAGCAACGGATAAAAAAAATATTTATAAAATAAATATTAAAGATGCTACTCCAGTAACAAATGCATTGTATGGTGGTAAAACAGTTGAAGCGTTAGTAAATCTTGCTGGTTTGACTACAAATAATATTGTTCCCGTTAAAAAAACACTTTTCTTAGACTTATTTACAGTAGGTTGGGATCATACATTAGAGAAAGCAGAAGGCTTAGCGATTATCAACGACAGTACAATTGCAATTTGTAACGACAATGATTATGGACAATATTCACCTGATGAAGATGGCGTAGCAACTGCTTTAAATATTAAGTCTCATTTGGTTACATATAGATTAAAAGGCGCAAATAAATTAAACAATTACAAAACACTTGTACCTTATTTGGCACAAGGAAAGACTGGCGTAAGTACTTCTCAGACTCCGTACCTATTACCAGCTATTCCAGGAGTTGAGTTTACTTCCATCTTAAGTGTGAAAGATGATGTGAATGGTTATAAAATGGTTGGTATACCAGATGGTCTTGGAGCATATGACAACAACGATGGTACATTTACGTTGTTGATGAATCATGAATTAGGCGCGGATAAAGGAGTAGCACGTGCGCATGGTGTTATGGGTGCATTTGTATCGAAGTGGGTAATTGATAAATCAACATTGTCTGTAGAGAGTGGTTCAGATTTAGTGAACACTGTTAAACTATGGAACGGAACTGGTTATACAACATACAATACAGCAAGCCCTCAGCCTACACCATTTAATAGATTTTGTTCAGCAGATTTAGCTGCACCGACAGCATATTATAATAGCGTAACACAATTGGGTACGCAGGATCGTATTTTTATGAACGGTGAAGAAGGTGGCGAAGGCCGTGCAATTGCTCATATTGCAACAGGTGCAGAAGCAGGTGTCGCATATGAACTTCCCGCATTAGGTAAATTTTCATGGGAAAATTCAGTTGCAAGTCCTATTGAAGGCAACAAAACAGTTGTTGGCGGTATGGATGATGGTAACGGTGGTCAGGTTTATTTCTATGTTGGAACAAAAACCAATACAGGTTCCGTAATTGATAAAGCAGGTTTAACAAACGGTAAATTGTTTGGTGTTGCAGTAGCTGATTTGAAAATGGAAACAAGTGCTGGCGTACCTACTGCAAAAACAGCATTTACGTTAAAAGATTTGGGAGATGTTAAAGCATTATCGTTGACACAATTAAACGATAATAGTGTTGCTGCAGACGTAACAACATTCTTACGTCCGGAAGATGGTGCATGGGATCCAAAGAGTCCGAATGATTTTTACTTTGCAACAACGAATTCTATTACATCACCAAGCCGTTTATGGAAGTTAGCGTTTACAGATGCATCAAATCCTGAACTTGGCGGAACAATCACAGCAGTTCTTGATGGAACAGAAGGTCAGAAAATGTTAGACAACATTACTATTGACAATTATGGTCATGTATTAATGGTTGAAGATGTTGGTGGTAATGCACATATTGGCAAAATGTGGCAGTACACAATTGCTACAGATGCAATGAAAGTCATTGCTTACCATGATAGCACAAGATTCATGAATGGAGGTGTAAACTTCTTAACACAAGATGAAGAAGCATCAGGTGTTATAGATATGGAAGCGATCTTAGGTAAAGGCATGTTCTTAACAGTTGATCAAACACACTATGGTATTGCAGGTGAATTTGTAGAAGGTGGTCAGTTGTTGGCTTTCAAAAATCCAGACACTAAAAATAGCAGCAACATTGTATCTAGTGGAAATACTGGTGCTAGCACAACACAAAATCCGTATTTATTACCAGCTTTTCCAGGAATGGAATTTACTTCAATCCTAAGTGTGAAAGATGATGTGAATGGTTATAAAATGGTTGGTATACCAGATGGTCTTGGAGCATATGACAACAACGATGGTACATTTACGTTGTTGATGAATCATGAATTAGGCGCGGATAAAGGAGTAGCACGTGCGCATGGTGTTATGGGTGCATTTGTATCGAAGTGGGTAATTGATAAATCAACATTGTCTGTAGAGAGTGGTTCAGATTTAGTGAACACTGTTAAACTATGGAACGGAACTGGTTATACAACATACAATACAGCAAGCCCTCAGCCTACACCATTTAATAGATTTTGTTCAGCAGATTTAGCTGCACCGACAGCATATTATAATAGCGTAACACAATTGGGTACGCAGGATCGTATTTTTATGAACGGTGAAGAAGGTGGCGAAGGCCGTGCAATTGCTCATATTGCAACAGGTGCAGAAGCAGGTGTCGCATATGAACTTCCCGCATTAGGTAAATTTTCATGGGAAAATTCAGTTGCAAGTCCTATTGAAGGCAACAAAACAGTTGTTGGCGGTATGGATGATGGTAACGGTGGTCAGGTTTATTTCTATGTTGGAACAAAAACCAATACAGGTTCCGTAATTGATAAAGCAGGTTTAACAAACGGTAAATTGTTTGGTGTTGCAGTAGCTGATTTGAAAATGGAAACAAGTGCTGGCGTACCTACTGCAAAAACAGCATTTACGTTAAAAGATTTGGGAGATGTTAAAGCATTATCGTTGACACAATTAAACGATAATAGTGTTGCTGCAGACGTAACAACATTCTTACGTCCGGAAGATGGTGCATGGGATCCAAAGAGTCCGAATGATTTTTACTTTGCAACAACGAATTCTATTACATCACCAAGCCGTTTATGGAAGTTAGCGTTTACAGATGCATCAAATCCTGAACTTGGCGGAACAATCACAGCAGTTCTTGATGGAACAGAAGGTCAGAAAATGTTAGACAACATTACTATTGACAATTATGGTCATGTATTAATGGTTGAAGATGTTGGTGGTAATGCACATATTGGCAAAATGTGGCAGTACACAATTGCTACAGATGCAATGAAAGTCATTGCTTACCATGATAGCACAAGATTCATGAATGGAGGTGTAAACTTCTTAACACAAGATGAAGAAGCATCAGGTGTTATAGATATGGAAGCGATCTTAGGAAGAGGAATGTTCTTAACTGTTGTTCAAGCACATTACGGAATAGCGGGTGAATTTGTAGAAGGCGGACAATTATTAGCGTTCACAAACTTCGATACGAAATATCCTTTGGTTGTTGACCCACCGACAGGAGTAGACATTTCTGAATCGTTGGTTTCAATAATTAAACTATACCCAAATCCTACAAATGATGTTGCAACAATTTCGTTGATACTTGATAATAATGTGCAGGTAACTGTTGCAGTTTACGATGTCCAAGGAAGGGTAGTATTACCAATAGTTATAGAGCATTTAGAAAGTGGAGAGCAACATATTTTGTTAAATACTTCTTCATTAAGTAATGGAACATACTTGGTAGATATAACAACAGAATCCTATTCTAAAAAATTAAGAATCGTTGTAATGCATTAATATTTTTTTTAATTGTTGAAACGGGTTACGTATTAAAACGTAACCCGTTTATTTGTTTTCGGAATATAAATTAAAATGAAAAAAAATATAACATTAATTATACTCGTAACTACATTAATTGTATCTATTGCGTTTATATTTAAACCAGATTCAAATGATGTCGCAGATTATCAAACACTCTATTCTAATAGAATAAAAGAGTTTAAACAAAAACAAATAGGATTGGTTTCATTAATCGATGAATGCGATTTGTCTAATGAAGAACAACTTGAAAAAATAAAAATTAAGATACAGCAAACACGGGTTCAATTAAAAGGAATTGATTTTTGGCTGCGTTATTTAGAACCTATTTCGTATAAAAAAATTAATGGTCCATTACCTGTAGAGTGGGAGACCGAAGTATTTGAAAAGCATGAAGCTCCTTATAAAAGAGAAGCCGCTGGATTAACCTTAGCATATTTATATATAGAGGAGGACGAAATTGACAAAATAGAACTGAAACGGTTGATACAGGAATCTGTTGAGGCAACGGATGTATATCTTGCTGATTCTATTACAAAACAATTGGATAGCTACCACCATTTTTATTTGTGCAATCGATTGTATCTGCTGAATTTGGCAGCAATTTATACAACAGGTTTTGAGTGTCCCGATACTGAACTGGTGCTGCCAGAATTATTAAGCATGTTGAAAGATGTTCAACATATGTATGGATCATATAATAAACGTTTTCCTTCTGCAACGTTGAATGATGAATATTTGAATCTGTATAAAAAGACAATTGAATTTGTATTTAATCAATCGAGCGAAATAAATGCGTTCGACCATTTTACATTTATTCAGCAGTACGTAAACCCACTTTATGTATTGAATCAAAAAATGATTCTTGAATATAAAGTTTCTAGTAAAAGTATGGTGGATTATTCTTTGAATAAGAATAGTACATCTATTTTTGATAAAGATTTGTATTACGCTCAAAATGCAAAAGGTGTTTTTTCTCGAGTAAGCGATACTGTAGTATTAAAGGAGATAAATGATCTGGGTAAACTGTTATTTTATGACCCCATCTTATCAGGCAATAATATGCGCAGCTGTGCTTCCTGTCATTTGCCTACACAATATTTTACAGATACTATAAACCAAACAGCTCTACAATTTAATCGTGTAGATCGTTTACCGAGAAATACACCTTCCCTTCTGAATGTTCGTCAAAATCATTTATTGATGTTAGATGGTGCACATAGTACAATGCAGAATCAAGCGAAGGGTGTAATGGTAAACCCTGTGGAAATGGGAAGTACAGAACTTGAAGCATTGCAGAAAGTATTGAACTGTAAAGAATACACTACGCGTTTTACAAAGTTATTGAAATATACGCCTCAGGAAAAAGAAATTACTGTTGATCATCTTACAGCGGCGCTCACAATATATTACACAAAATTTAGTAACAGCTATGCACCATTTGATGAAGCGATGATTGAAAAGAAACCTATAGATCCAATGGTGCAGGAAGGATTTAATTTATTTATGGGCAAAGCACAATGTGCTACCTGTCATTTTGTTCCTCAATTTAATGGTGTAAAACCACCCTATGTGAATTCTGAATTTGAAGTGATTGGCGTTCCTAAAGATAACTTATTTACAGCCTTAAGTACCGACAATGGCCGTTCATCGATTTATCCTTCGGATGAAATGAAGAATGCATTTCGGACAGGGTCTATTCGTAATGCTTCGTATACAAAGCCTTATATGCACAATGGTGTTTTTAACAACTTGACAGAAGTAATAGAATTTTATAATAATGGGGGTGGTGTTGGCAGAGGCTTGACTGTTTTAAATCAAACGTTGAGTTCTGATTCCTTGCAATTAACACCGCTTGAAATCAAAAAAATTGTTGTATTTATCGAAGCATTAAATGAAAAAATTACATTTGAAAATCCTCCTGTACATTTACCAGTTTCAAAAGACAAAATGCTGCTGGAGCGTAAAGTTGGAGGAATATATTAAGTAATAAGTAATAAGTAATAAGTAATAAGTAATAAGTAATAAGTAATAAGTTGTCAATGCCTATATAGGGTTGACCGTTTTAGTAGACTTAAATAATAATTA